>Ga0163179_10000019_pt1 | contig 154741 bp, 137 predicted proteins | sample AtlANTMetagenome_FD_109643 | JGI IMG/M metagenome (GOLD analysis project Ga0163179, IMG submission 109643) | Marine eukaryotic phytoplankton communities from the Atlantic Ocean - Atlantic ANT 2 Metagenome | ecosystem: Environmental > Aquatic > Marine > Oceanic | place: North Atlantic Ocean...
CGCCACCGCCACCGCCGCCACCGCCGCCACCGCCGCCGCCGCCGCCGCCACCGCTGCCGTTGAGCGTGTCGAGCGTCTGGACGCCCGAGCCGTTGGGGTCGAGCCAGTTTGACAGCCGGCTGTTGCTCGAGCCGCCGCCGGTCCAGCTCCGGAAGAAGCGGCCGTACCAGTCGGGCAGGTTGTTGCCGCACGCAGCGCCGCCGCCGTGCAGCTGGCCGATGATGCGGTGGTTGTTGTCGAACAGCGGCGAGCCAGACGAGCCTGGCTCTGTGGTGCCCTGGTCCCAGTCGGCGACGCGCACGTGCGTCCCATTGCTGCTGGGCGAGCTGCCGCCATAGCTGGTGTGCGTCGTGGACTGGTTCTCGAAGGAGATCTTCTTGGCGTCGCCGCTTGGGTGGTGGATGGCGACGGCCGAAGGCGCCGTCGCGGCGCCGCGGTTCCAGCCAGCGTAGGTCACTCCCCAAGACGCGCTCGGCGTGCTGTTGAGCTCGACGAGGGTGAAGTCTGAGGTGCTCCAACCAGCGCGGTAGGTTGCGCCCGTCGTGAACTGATTAAGCGGGGCGTTGTTGCCGCCGCAGTTGGTGTTCTCGTAGTTCCAGTAGCAGACCAGCGATGACGCTTGACCTGGCCCAATGCCGCAGTGGTCGGCGGTCAGGAAGAAGTTGCGGCTGTTCTGCGCGGTGTTGTTGATCATCGCGCCGGTGCAGAAGATCGAACCGCCCGTTGAGTAGGCGGCGACGGACGAGATCTCGTCTTCCCAGCCGTTGCCTTGCGAGCAGTTGACGTCGATGTTGCAGGAGCCGCTGCCGTCGGTGTTGCTGCTCAGCGCTGTCGGGCCAGCGCCGAAGAAGCGGTAGCCGCTGCCAACGTGCACCATGTCGAGTTGGAGCTGCGGGATGCTCGCGGTCGGCAGGTAGACCTCGCAGGTGATCTCCTTGCCGAAGACGATCGGCGTCCACAGCTCCCCGGTCGGCTGGTGGTCTTCGCGGTCAAACGGACGCACGATGCAGGCGCCGTCGGTGCTGTAGAGCTGCATGCGGCCGCTAGCCGGCATCGCGAACGCGGCAAATCCCAGGTTGATGTGGTTGGCGCGCGGGCAGAGGATGCGGAGCCGCCAGAGCGACCATTTGCTGTTGAGCGCTTCCCACGTGCCGTGCGTGCTCGGAGAGATAGAGACGTCATGCGGGATCGCGAAGCGCGCCGGCTGGCCGTTGCCTTCGCGGTTGATGTCTTCCACCGCGATTTGAGGGCGATTTAGCGCCGGTAGATCGACTCTGGCGACATTTTGCCATGGACCGGCGTTGGGGTGCACGAGGCCAATGGGTTGTGTTCCCTGAGCGGTGATAGCGGAGGAGAGAGCGAGCGCGCAGGCGAACAAAGCCGCCAGCGAGCTAGACTTGGGCGAGAATCGGTGCATGGGTGATTGGGTCGGCGTGCGTTGGTGGAGGGCACGCTCGTATCTCTGACGTAACAATGGCGTCGAGAGTTCCCCTAAGCATACCCCGTATCGCGGGCCTCAGCACGCGTTGACATGGGGGCCTCTCGGCGCGCGCCACGTTGCTGCTCTAGGGCCCCTTGTTAGGGGCCTCGTGCCGCGACCAATGTCGGCGGCAGATCACTGCGTGCCGATGAAGAGCTCGGTTGCGTTCGCCGTGATCCCGCCCAAGGCGTTGGTGCCTGGCGGGACCAAGAGCGCGCCTTGCATCCAGAACGTCGTCCCCGAGAGCTGCGGGTTGTTCGGGATCGGCATGGTGTAGACCAGGATCGGGTTCTGGATCGGGAACACCGGGACGATGTAGGAGGACTGCTGGTAGACGCGGCAGCCAGGCGCGCCGATGGAGGTCAGATCCAAACCGCCAGGGATGGCCGTCGTGCCCATCAGCACGAGCCCGATCGACTGCGACGGGTTCGTGATGCCGGTGAGCGTGTGCACCAAGGTCGTGCCGACGACGGGATCATTCAGCGCGTTCCAAGACAAGCCGCTGCAGCCGGCGCCGACAGGCGTCGACGAGGCGACGAGCCCGTTGTCCACGATGGTGATCTGGAGGCGGTACGGCTGGATGGTGTTGGTCCCTGTACCGATCACGCGGACCGTGTAGCTGCCGTTGATCGGCACCTGTGTCAGCGTCTCCGGCTGGCCGAGCGGAGCCGTGGTCGAGAACTGAATCAGGCTCGTGCCAGTGCCGTTGAACAGGTAGATCGCGAGGTTGCGGAGCTGCGACGGATCAAACGTCGTGCCGGCCGAGCAGTTGCCGTTCGACAGCTGCGGCCCCTCGAGGTAGGGCGTGCCGGTCGGGATCGCCGAGATCGTCGCGATCTTCGAAGAGAGCACGTCGAACCGGAAGATGTCGAGGTCCGATGCGCCGTCGATGCACTGGGTCGTGACATTCGTGGTGCCGTCAGGCAGCGTGCCTAGGTCCGTCGCTGAGGCCGTGTTGTCGTTGGGTTCGTTCGCGTCGCCGTAGAGTCGTTGGCCGCTGAGGATGTCGTCGAGCTGCGGGCCGCTGAAGTTGATGGTGATGGTCGGCTCCATCAGCTTGGTTTGGCTGACGGGGCAGGTGTGCGCGATGCCGAGGCCGTGCCCGTGCTCGTGGGCCAGCACGTTGTAGAAGCGACGGTAATTGAGGGCGGGGTTCGAGAAGAAGCCCGAGTCGCCTGAGTCCAGCACCATGTCGCCGTCGTTGGGATAGGCGTTGTAGGCGAGGATGTTGCTGCCGCCGTCGATGAACTTCATGCCGATGCGCACGTCACCGCGGACATTGATTTGGCCGGGCAAGACGCCGTGGGTCGAGCCGTCGTCGTTCGGCTCGTAGATATAGGTGAGGCCGGTGAGCGCCTCCCAGCGGTCGAAGACATTGTGGACCACGTTCTGCCACGCGGTCTGGCTGCCGAAGCCTGCGTTGAGCGTCGCGAACATGTTGCTGTTGGCCGCCGGCTCTCCGACGCCGCTTGGGATGAAGGTGCCGTCGGGCACGAAGCTGTAGCGGATGATGGTCGGGTCTCCGTACTGCAGGCCGCCGCCGCTGCTCGCCGTGCTCGACCAGCGAGTCTGCGGTTGGTAGCTGTTGGTGCCTTGCATGGCGGCCGTGAACAACGCGGCAGCCTGGGGCGAAAGCCAGTTCTCCCAGCAGCCGTGGACGACGGGGCGCTCGCGCGGGAGGCTGAACAGCCGACGGATCATGTCTTGATGGATCGGCGACATCGCCCAGTAGCCGTCAAGCGACGCAGGTATGGTGCGGTCAAAGTCGCCGTCTGCGTCGAATCGAATCGCCGAGGGCATGACCACCGCTCCCTGCATGTGGTGGATCTGCAGGTCGGGTCGAGGTGCGTTGTGAGGCCCTGATTGCGCGGCCAGTGGTGCTAGGCTGACTAGCGTGATGGCGGCGGCAGAGGAGATTTGTTGCATGGGTTCAGCGCGATCGGCGAAGCATGAGGTGACGCGAGGTATTTCAAGTCTAGGTCAGCCCAGCATGCTTGTCGCGCCCCATAAGGGCGTTCGAGCGCTGTCTGCGTTCGCATCCGGGCCATATCATCGCTACTCTGCTCCGCTCGATCGAAAATGACCCACCCGCAAGTTGTCCGCGTTTACAGCACCTATCAGGACCCCGACTACGAGTGCCCTTGGCAGAGCGTCGCGCCTCGAGGCAGCACCGGTTCGGGCGTGATCGTCGGCGCCCGGCGCATCCTCACTGGCGCCCACGTCGTCGCGAACGCCACGTTCGTCCAGGTCCAGAAGCAGAGCGACCCCAAGAAGGTGACCGCGCGGGTCCTCGCGATTAGCCACGATTGTGACCTCGCGCTGCTCGAGATCGATGACAAGTCATTTACGCGGGGGGTGAAGCCCGCGGTCGTCGGCGACCTCCCCAAGCTGCGCGATGAGGTGCAGGTCGTCGGTTATCCCATCGGCGGAGAAGAGGTCTCGATCACCGAGGGCGTCGTCTCGCGTGTCGAGGTGCAGCGCTACGAGCACAGCCAGCGTCACTTGCTGGCGGTGACCGTCGACGCCGCGATCAATGAGGGCAACAGCGGCGGCCCGGTCTTCGCGCGGGGCAAGGTCGTCGGGATCGCGTTCCAGGCGCTGCCTGACGCTGAGAACGTCGGCGAGATGGTGCCCGCGCCGATCCTGCGGGTCTTCCTCGATGGCGTGAAGAAGAAGAAGCCCGCAGACGTGCCTGGGGTCGGGATCTCGACGCAGCCGCTGGAGAACCCCGCGCTCCGCAAGCACTTTGGGATGAAGAAGTCCGACAGCGGCGTGTTGATCACGGCGGTGCAATACGGATCGAGCGCCTGGGGGGCGTTTCAGGCCAACGACGTGCTGATGCAGCTGCACGGCCACAAGATCGCGGACAACGGCACGATCAAGTATCGGGGCCGTTACCGCTGCCAGTTCGACGCGCTGATCGGAGACTTTTACTGCGGCGACCGGGTGAAGGCGCGCGTGCTCCGCGAGGGCAAGGCCCAGGACGTCGAGCTTGAGATGCAGCCGATGCAGTGGCTGGTGCCGCGCACAGAGTATGACCGGCGGCCGATGTGGTTCGTGTTCGGCGGCTTGGTGTTCCAGCGCTTGACTGCGGAGTATCTGCGCAACTGGGGCGACAGCTGGTGGGACAAGGCGCCAAAGGGCTTGCTGCACCACTTCTACTACGGTCTGCGTCGCTCGCAGCAGCGTGAGGTGGTCGTGCTCGCGCAGGTGCTGGCCGACGACGTCAACGTGGGCTACGAGTCGTTCGCGAACGACTCGGTCAGCAGCGTCGACGGCAAGCTCCCGGTGGACATGGCGGACTTCGTCAAGCGGATGGACCGGGCAGACGGAGAGGTGGTGGTCCAGCTGGCGTCTGGGGCGACGGTGTTACTAGACGTCAAAGCTGCCAGGGGGGCCGAGGATCGGATCCGGGCGCTCTACCACCTGCCTGGAGACCGGTCTGAGGGACTCCCCAGGCGACGATCTCGCTGAAATCGGACCTCGGGACCACACTTACGCTAAAGCGAATACCGGGGCAATTTCTTGCCGGTATTTGCACCGCTGCTCTTGAGATTGGGTCTCAGGATCACTAAGGTCTTTGCGTGATTTTCCCGATGGCGTCGATGGCTCCGGTCCTAATTGCATGCGCAATTGGCGGTTGCGTTTCGGCGCAAGGCGCTGACGCTGCAGCGGCGTCGGAAACGCGCGTTGAGCGGGTCGCCCTCGCGATGGGGACAACGATCCGCCTGGACGTCGGCGCGGCCGAACGCAGCACAGCGCTGAGAGCCTCTGAGGCCGCTTTGAAGGCGATCGAGGCCGCGGAGGCGCGCCTTAGCACGTGGCGTGAAGACTCGGAGTTGTCGCGATTCCTCGCGGCTCCGCTCGGCGCGCCGTTCGCCGCGAGCGAGATGCTGTGCGCCGAACTCCGCTGCGTGACTCGCTGGAGCGCAGCGACTGGCGGCGCGTTTGATCCTGCGGTCGGCGCGCTGATCGCAGCCTACGACCTGCGCGGCGCTGGCCGCTGGCCGAGCGCGGGCGAGCTGGCGGCGGCGCTGCCCCAAGCTGACGCGCCCCGCTTTGCGGTGGGAGAGCGCCTCCTCGAGCGCCTCGCTGACGTGCGCCTGGACGCTGGCGGCTTCGGCAAGGGAGCCGCCCTAGACGCCGCAGCGGCCGCCATCCGCGCTGCGGGGGCGACGTCTGCCACGATGGACTTCGGCGGGCAGCTGTGCTGGGTCGCCCCGGAAGGCCCGCGAGACGTCGAAGTCGCGGATCCGCGCGACCGCTCGCGGTCGGCCCTGAGGATCCGCGTCGACGGCGGCAGCGTCGCGACCACCTGCAACAGCGAGCGACGCCGAATCGTCGCTGGCCGCCCGCTCGGACACGTCCTAGACCCACGCTCGGGCCTCCCCGCCGCCGACTTCGGCGCGGTGTCGGTCTGGGCCCGCGAGGCCATCGACGCCGACTGCTTGTCGACGGCCTGTTTCGTCCTTGGCCCTGACGCGGCGCTCGCTCTAGCCGAGCGCCTCGACGGGGTCGAGATCGTTGTGTTGCGCTGCGAGGAGGACTCCGGCGCGTTGACTGCTCGTCTCTCAAGCGGCCTCAAGGGCCGCGTCACCGGGCTGCTCTCTGATTTCGAACAACTCCTATGATGAACCCTATCAAGAAGATCTTCCTATGCGTGGCCACCGGGGCCGTGCTAGCGCCGTTTGCCTCGGCGCAAAATCTCGAAGAACGCCTGAACGCCGTTGAGAAGAAGTTTAACGCCCTCTCCAGCGACGTCGAAGCGATGGACCTGGGCGGCCTCGTCCCGAAGATCGGCCAGTTCAGCGACGTGCTGGGCAACCCGCGCGGTGTTGGCCAAGGTGCTAACAAGGTCTACGACATCGAGCAAGGCATCTCGTTCGGTGGCTACGGCGAGATGCTGTTCCAAAACCAGCAAGGCGGCGGTGACGAGGCCGACGCCCAGCGCGCCATCCTCTACGTTGGTTACAAGTTCAGCGATAAGTGGGTGTTCAACTCCGAGCTGGAGTGGGAGCACGGCTCCACCAGCACGGGTGGCTCGGCGTCGATCGAGTTCGCTTACCTCGATTACATGCACAGCGACATGGTCAACTTCCGCGCCGGCTTGCTGCTGTCGCCGATGGGCCTGATCAACCAGCTGCACGAGCCGACGGCCTTCCTGGCCTCGAGCCGTCCGCAGACGGAGAAGCGCATGATCCCGTCGACCTGGCGGGAGATGGGCGCGGGCTTCTACGGCGACGTCGGCGACTTCGCGTATCAGACCTACGCGATGACGGCGCTCGACAACGCGGGCTTTGACGCTGACGGCTTCCGCGGCGGCCGCCAGAAGGGCGGTGAGTCCAAGAGCGAAGACTTCTCCCTCATCACCCGCGTCGACTACACCGGCGTCAACGGCCTGCTCGTCGGTGGCTCGTTCAGCTTCGGCGATCATGGTCACGACCAGATCGGCGCCGGCCAAAACGGCGACACCGAGGTCTTCATGTATGAGCTGCACGTCGACTACCGCACGGGCCCGTGGATCTTCCGCGCGCTCTACTCCGAAGCCGATGTTGACGGCACGGCGAACTTCAACAACGTGAACGCCGGCGCGAACCTCGCGGAAGGCATGACCGGCATGTATGGCGAGCTCGCCTTCAACGTTATGTCGCTGATCGCTCCCGATTCGGGCGCGGAGATCAACCCGTTCGTTCGCGTTGAGCAGATCAACACGCAGGACTCGATGGCCGCTGGTTTCGTCGCTGACCCGCTTCAGGACAACGAGATCATCACCTTCGGCGTCAACTACAAGCCGATCCCGCAGGTCGTCATTAAGGCGGACTACGAGAACTGGGACCAGGACGGCAAGAACGACAAGTTCAACATCGTCTTCGGCTACGTCTTCTGATGGTACGTGGTTTCAAAGGCACCCTCGCCCCCGTCTTCCTCGCCGCTCTGTGCATCGGCGGCTTGGAAGCCCAAGGGAAGGTGTTTTTGACGCCAGCTGAGGCGCTCGAGCTTGCGTTTCCCAAGTGCAAGTTCGAGCGTCGAACGCACGTCTTGAGCAAGGCCATGCAGGCCGAGATCAAGAAGCGGTCTGGCCAGAAGCCGCCGCGCTCGTTGATGTATTGCTACGAAGCGCGCAAAGACGGCCGCCAGGTTGGGTTTGCATACTTTGATCGTCACCGCGTCCGCTCCAAGAAGGAGCTTTTGATGGTGGCGGTAGACCTGAAGGCGCGGGTCTCGCGAGTCGAGGTCGTCGCCTTTGAAGAGCCGGTCGATTACATGCCGAGGGGCATCTGGTATGACCAGTTCATCAAGGTGCCACTGAGTAATGACCTGAGCGTCAAGACCGGGATGATCAAGCCGGTCGCTGGCTGCACGCTCACTGTAAACGCGACCGTAGAGACCGCTCGGCGGCTGCTCGCGTCTCACGCCTTGCTCTACCCGCCCAAGAAGCCGGCGCCCCCCAAGCCTGAAAAAGGAACTCCGCCCAAGAAGAAGAGCGGCACGTGAAGCGCGGTGACGCGCGCGCAGTGTATCTCTCATCTGGGCTCGTAGCGCTCAGCGGCGTCGTCTACGGCTACCTCCTCTACTTCGGCGAGTTCGAGGACGAGTTCGGCCCGGTCAGCCACCCGTGGTCGCCTGCGCTGCAGACCTCGCACGTCGTCGTCGCGCCGTTGTTCGTGTTCGCCCTGGGCATGATTTGGAACTACCACATCGTCCAGAAGTTGGCGTCGGGCGCGCGACCGCGCCGCCGGACTGGCATCCTGCTCCTGTCGCAGACGTTGCCGATGATCGCGAGCGGCTACCTGCTGCAGGTCTCTGTGGATCCATGGTGGCGCGATGTCTGGATCTGGTCGCACGTTGTCACCTCGTTGTTGTTCTGCGTGGCTCTCATCGGCCACTTGCTGGCGCGCGCCAAGCCGCGGCGCCCGCTCACGAATGCCGTCGAACGTCCGCGCTAGAGGCTCCTGGTTAGGCGTCGTGGTCGTCGCCGTCGTCGTACATCTCGGCGATCTCCTCGACGGCGACCTGCAGGTCCTCCGGGGTCTTGACCGGCAAGAACCGGTTTCGACGGCCGCTGCGACGGATTTGTAAGAAGCCGGTCTGGAGGTGCGCGGTCATCTCGCCGATCAAGTGCTCGACCTGTATGGCGGTGCGCCCTTCGACCTCTTTCTCGACGTAATACCAGCCCAGGTCGAAGTCACGGTCGAGCGACGCGGCTGAGAAGGTGAACGTGTTGGTGTTGACGACGTCGGCGATGTCTTGGGCGAAGCCCTTGGGATAACGCAGCTGCTCGATCAGCTGGGTGCGCCCGAGGTATTGGTAGGGGGATCCACCGACGTCTTCAGGCCACCTCGGCGCGACCTCTACCGTGACTTCACACTCGCTCTGGATGTGGTGACCGAGCACGACCGGGTCGACGCGCGCGCCGAGGTTGTCGATGTTACGAACCAGCAGGTAGCGGCCACCTCGGTCGAGGAAGCGCTGGAGCGCGCCGCTCTGCCGGAACGCCGCGGCGAAGTCCCCGTGTCCCGGCCCATAGAGCGACTTCTCGCCGTTCTCGAGCTTGAGCAGCTTGCCCTTCTTGGTCATCCGGGCCGCGACGGACTGAGAGAAGTGCTCGACGGACGCTGGCGCTAGCCCGAATTGGTCGTGCTCTTCGAAGTGCGCTCGCGTCGCTGCATCGGTCGCGAAGCTGTTCATGCAGAACAGGGTGATCTCACCCGGCGCCGCGCGCTGGTGGCGCAAGACGTCCTCAGCGGCGAGGCTCAGGAACGTGCGCGCGGGCGACAAGACCGGGACTAAGCCCTTCAACCGGCCGCCGAAGCTGGTCTCCACGCCGCCGTTGAGCAAGACGACGCCCAGCTGACCGCTCTGGATGGCTTCGAGGCCGAGTTGCTCGAGCTCTCGATGGGCCTTGCTCGAACGGTTTGGTTGCTGTCGCACGGCGCCAGGTGGCGGCGCTAAGAGTTCGCCGCTGACGGCGTTGGTCGCCTCGCTGAGCCGGCCTGCGGCGACGTCTTTCTGCCAGCGCTGCTGTAGCGCTACGTCGAACCCGTAGCGCCGTAGATCGGTCTGTTGCTGTTCGTTGGACTGGTCCACGGCGGCGTCAACCTAGCAATCGAGGCGTTCCGTGGCGAGCCTGTCTCGGCTACACCTTTGTCATGGGCGGCACGGCGGACGGGGAACTCGCGGGAGAACGCGCTCGGGGCGGGTTCTCGCCGGACGACCCAGTGACGGCCTTGGCGGGCGTCGGGCCGACGACCGCGGCGCGCCTCGCTGTCGCAGGTGTGCAGCGCGTGTTCGACCTCGCGCTGTGCTTCCCGCGTCGCTATCGCGCGCTGCGCGCGGCGAGCGGCCCTGACGAGTCGCTCGTGGGCGAGCTGGTCCGCATCACCGGGGTGGTCCATAAGGCGTCGCTCGCGTGGTTGCCGGGGCGGCGAGCGATGGTCACGATCACGTTCGCTTGTGATGATGGCAGCACCTTCGCGGCGCAGTTCTTCAACCAGCCTTGGATGAAGAAGAACTATCCAATCGGCCAGCGGCGATTGGTCGAAGGGACGTTGCAAGCCAAGGGCAAGCGCTTCGTGATACAGCAGCCAAAGGTGCTGCCTGTCAGCGCAGATCCCTCGGGAGACGTGCAGCTGCGCTATCCAGAGGTCGAGGGCGTCAGCGCGAACAAGCTCCAGCAATGGATCTTGATGGTGCTCGACGGCCTGGATTACGCCGCGGTCACGTTGCCGCCGATGCCTGCGGGGCTCGAAGAGCTGTCGCTGACGGCGCAGGAGCTGCTGGTGGCGATGCATCGGCCCAAGGACGTCGCCGAGCACGAGCTCGCCCGCCGCCACTTCGCGGTGCGAGAGGCGCTCACGTTGTTCGGCGAGGTCGAGGCCGCGCGGCGCGCGCGGGAGCGTCGCAGCGCGCGCGCGTTCCCGGTCGATCCAGAAGTGTGTGAACGCATCCTCTCGCGGATCCCGTTTGCGCTGACCAATGACCAGCGGGCGGCGGTCGACTTGCTCTGGGCGCGGCTCGCCGGGCCCGGCGCGATGGGCGTGTTGTTGCAGGGTGACGTCGGCACTGGCAAGACCGCGGTCGCGGTCGCTGCGGCGCTGTCGGTCTGCGCGCGAGACGGGCTGGTCGCCTTCCTCGCGCCGACCGAGCTGCTGGCTGAGCAGCACTTCGAGTCCGTCTCGGCGTGGTTGAGGGGCTCGGGCGTCGACGTCGCGCTCTGCACGGCGTCGCATCGTCGCGAGCTGCCCGCCTCTGGCCCGCGCCTCGTGTTTGGTACGCACGCGCTGCTCTCGGGCGACGCTGCCATGCCTGGCCTGGGCCTCGTCATCGTGGACGAGCAGCATCGCTTTGGCGTGAACCAGCGGATGAAGCTCGTCCAGAAGGGCGATAACCCTCACGTGCTGGTGATGACGGCGACCCCGATCCCGCGCACGCTCGCGCTCGCGTTGTTCGGCGACCTGGACGCCGTCGTGCTCCGCGAGCGGCCACCGGGCCGCGCGCCGGTCCGCGCGATGCATATCCCGACCGCCAATTGGTCTCGGGCTGTGCAGAGCATCGGCCGCGCGGTTCGTCGCAGCGGCCGCGTGTTCGTGGTCTGCCCCGCCGTCGGTGAGGGCAGCGAGAAGGGCGGTGTGCTGCGCGTTTTCGAGGCGCTCCGCGAGCAGTTTAAGTGCGGCTATGTGCACGGGCGCATGAAGGCGAGCGAACGTCAGCGGCAGGTGGCGTTGTTCCGCGACGGCATCCATGACGTCTTGGTCGGCACCACGGTCCTGGAGGTCGGCGTCGACGTGCCTGCCGCGACGCTGATGGTCGTTGTCGCTGCGGATCGCTTCGGCATCGCGACGCTGCACCAGCTCCGCGGCCGCGTCGGCCGCGGTCGACGCCGCGGGCTCGCGCTGCTCTGTGGCAACAAGAGCGCTCGCGTCGCCGCCGTATGTCGCACGACGGACGGGTTCGAGCTCGCCGAGGCAGACCTTGAGCTGCGCGGGAGCGGTGAGCTGCTCGGCACCCAGCAGAGCGGCTTCGGTGAGCTACGCGCGCTCGATCCGATCCGCGACTTAGAGCTGTTGCGGCGGGCCCGTGACGCCGTCCGCGGCGACCGGAGGGAGCGCTCATGATCGAGCGCCCAGCTGCGCTCAGCGTCGCTCAGGCGCGCGCGATCGACCTTGACGCGCGCGACCGGCTCGGCATCCCTACGGCGCTGCTTATGGAGAACGCCGCGCGCTCGGTCGCCGACGTCGCGCGCACCCTCGGCTCGCGCTTTGTAATCCTCTGTGGAGCGGGCAACAACGGCGGCGACGGCCTCGCGGCGGCGCGTCACCTTGGGACAGATCGATGCGAGGTCTACCTGCTCGCAGATCCGGACCCGGCGCGCGCGCCCGACGCCGCGTTGCAGCGCGCGATCTTGGCGCGGGCTGGCGTTGCGTTGCGCGTCGGTCAGCGGCCAGATCCGAAGGCGTGTGAGGATCACGTCTGGATCGACGCGCTGTTCGGCACCGGCCTCTCCCGTGATGTGGTCGGGGAGGCGCGCCGATGGGTCGAGTGCTTTAACGCCGCGACTGGCCCCAAGCTCAGCGTCGATATTCCGTCTGGTCTTCACGGGGATACGGGCGCGGTGCTCGGCGAGGCCTGCAAGGCGGACGTCACGGTGACCTTTGTGGCGCCAAAGACCGGCATGACCACCGCGGCGGGGGCTGGCTATGTCGGGCGGGTTGAGGTCGCGAGCTTGGGGTTGCCGTAGCAGCGTTGCTAGGATGCGCGGGTGATCAAGATCTTCGCAGCGAGCGCCTTATCGACGGGACTCTTGGTCGCTCAAGCGCCCCTAGACTGGGGCGCGCTCTTGGAGCAGTTGCCGTCGAACGAGTCGCCAGCCGATGTCGCCGACGTGATCGCTAGCGCGCGGCCGTGGGCCGAGGCGGTGACAGAGCACTTGAGCGATGATGATCGGGCGGCGCTGTTAGGCGACGGGCCGAGCGTGCATCCCGTCGCGAGGGCGGTCGCGATCTCATCGTTGCTCGCGAGCGCTGGTCGAGAGTTGGCTGAGCTAGGGCCGCGGGATCTCTATGAGCAAGCCGTCGCCTGCGGCGTGCTGACGCTCGCCGCCGGAGAGGCCGAAGTCGTCGGCGCCGTCGCAGCAAGCCGAACGCCTGAGTGGGCCAAGCGCGTCCGCGCGCCGGCGATCGCGCGAGGTCGCGCGGCGTTGTCGAGGTTGCTTCGCCAGCACCCGGCCGCCCGCGACGCGGCGCAGGCGCTGGTCCAATGCTGGGATCTTTTGCTCCCCGACGAGGTCTCGCGTGATCGCTCCCTCGTCGGTTTACGCCGTCGGGCTCTGGAGCAGCTCGGAGACGCCGCCGACGTCGGCGCATGGCTGGGCCTGACTGGGATGATCCTGGGCGGTCGAGACCTCGCCGCCGCTGGCGCCGCCTTAGAGCGAGCGCGCGAGGCGAGGGCGCCCGTGTTGCTCGGGGAGCGCGAGCGCAGGATCGACGGCCTGGAGGGCGCGGCTGAGTGGTTGGCCGCCGCGGCATCGTCGCGTCGCGCGGGCGAAGCCGCAGATGACTCTCCGCTAGCGGGGTTACAGCAGGCCGTCCTCTACCGCGAGGACGACACCGAAGCGCGCGCGCGCGCTTTGCTGGCGTCAGGCGTCGAGCACGCGTTGCCCGAGGTGGTCTTGGCATGGGGCGCCTTCATGGCGGGGCGGCGCGGCGAGGCGGGGGAGCGCGTCGCGCGCGCAGCCGCTCTGCCAGGGGCTGATCTGCGCGTCGCTGTGCTGCGTCTGCTCGTCGCCTTGCCTGAGCTGCAGCGGCGCAGCGCCAAGTCGCCTGATGATGTCGAGACCCGGCTGGCTGCTGTGCAGTTGTTGTCTGATTTTAACGCGCTGGTCGAAGACGTCGACGGCCCGGTCGCGACGGGTGCCCGCGTGATGCTCGACGCCGTGGACGCACAGTTCTTCGCTGACGAGGACCCCTTGCCACGCTTCGCCTCGCTGCTCGCTGAGGCGCATCGAGCACCATCTACGAAGCAGGAATATCTCGTCGGGCTGATCGGCGCAGCGAGCGCGTTGATGGCCGGTCGAGACGACGATTACGACCTCGCGCTAAGCTTCCTAGATCTCCCGATCGCCGCCGCGTTGGCGCGACGCCCGCTGTTGATGCGGCAGCGCGCGTCGGTCGCCACGATCGTCGCAGCGCAGACCATGATCGGTGGCGCTAGCAGTGATGTCCAGGGACACGCGCGGGCGCTAGCTGCGCAGGCCCGGGAGGACAGCCGCGCGCTCGGCGACCGCGACTGGGCGGCTTATCTGGGGCTGGTCGAGCGGTGGGTCGCGGCGCGCGATGACGAGGAGGAGGGCCAGGTGCTGAAGGACCTCGGCGGGCTCGACGTGATGCCGGTCCAGGACGGGGCGTGGCAGCCGGGTTCGACCGCGCTCGTGATGGCCTCGCCCGCCGGCGCGGCGTTTGATCGGACGCGTTTTTTGTCCCTGCGCGCTGCCACCGGCGCGGACTCGCCGAGCGCGCTGGTCCCGCTCGCGGTCACGATGATGGTCCAGGAGCCAGCGTCGGCAAAGTCGATGTTCGCCTACTTACGCGGCGCTCTCCCGCCGGGCAGCGAGCGGAACATCTTGTCTGTCGCAGAGATCGCCGGTGGCGCGCCGCCGGCCGTCGCTGCGGCGCGCGCGCGCGCTGTGTTGGCGAGTGAAGATTGGAGCGAGTTCAGAGCGCGCAGGCTCGCGCACGGTCTTCACGTTACTGGGTCCATGCACTTCGGCTTCGCCATGCAGAACCTGCGCCCGTCGCTCGACTGTCGATTCGAGTGTACGCCGGTCATGCTGCCGAAGTTGAAGGTCGCGACGCGACTTCAGCCGCTAGCGCGCCGCCGCTGACTGCTCTCGCCAGAAGGCGGCTCAGCCCTGTCTGCACACCCCTTTCCGCATCCGGTGATCTAGCGGGAAGCCGTGCAGCATCACGGCGAGCGGGCTACGCCCGCACATTTGGCCAGCGACCTGTGTCGGGCGGCGATCCTTAGGCGTGACGTTGATGACGCGTGTCTCGGTCATGGTCCCTTCTTCCGTAGCCGCGCGACGCACTCGACGTGGTAGGTCTGCGGGAACATGTCAACGGCCTCGACGGACATCAGCTCGTAGCCGCCATCAACGAAGGCGCGTAGATCTCGGGCGAGCGTCTGTGGGTCGCAAGAGACGTAGTGGACGCGTTCTGCGCCCAATTCGAGCAGCATCGGGATGGCAGGCTTTGCCCCCAGGCGCGGCGGGTCCATCATCACGAGCTCGGGCCTCTCTTTGTTCGCTGCGAGGAACTGCTCGGTCGTTTTACGCAGGTAGTGCACGTTATCGCAGCGGTTCATCTTCGCGTTGACGCGCCCGAGCGTCGTCGCGCGGCGCTCATCTTCGACGGAGATGACCCGCTCGAAGCGCCTGCTGAGGGGCATCGAGAACAAGCCGACGCCGGCGTAGAGGTCGAACGCCAAGCCGCCGCGCTCGTCGCCGAGGCCGCACTCGACGAGCTTGCCGACGAGGTGGCGGTTGCCCTGGAAGAAGCTGTCAGGCTCGATCAGGTAGCGAAAGCCGAGGACCTCATGCTCGACCAAGTCTTTCCGCATGCCGGGCATGTCCGGTGACCACGACGCGCCGTCGACGCCGCATGAACCCTCGACCTGATAGGGCAACTGCTTGCGCTTGAGCCCTGTCAGCGCGGCGCGCACCTCGCCGACGCCGTCCCATAGGTCCGGCGCTAAGACCGGACATTCTTCGAGGTCGATGACTGAGTGCGAGTGCGCGCGGTGGAACCCGATCACGGGCACCTTCGGCGCAGGTTGCTGGTCGTCGTCAGCTTTGCGCTCGTTGCGGCGTAGCCGACCTCGACTGCCGTCGCTGCGTTCGCCAGAGGTGGCCTTGAGCTTTAGTTGCGTGCGCGAGCGGTACTGCCACGGGTCTCCGTGGTGTACGACGATCGGGTCGGGCCAGTCGAACTTACCGATGCGGGTTAGGGCGTCGTGTACGAACGACGCCTTCGCGCGCACCTGCGCCTCATAGGCGACGTGCTGGTAGTTGCATCCGCCGCACTCGCCGAAGTGGCGGCACTTCGGGTCGACTCGGTCGGGGCCTGGCTCGAGCACCTCCACGACCTTGGCGCGCAGGAAGTTCTTCTGCGTCTCTAGTACCTCAGCGCGTACTAGCTCGCCTGGCGCGGCGAAGGGGATAAAGACTGCCATGCCCTGGTGTCGAGCGATGCTCGCGCCGCCGAACGTGAGGCCTTCGGTGCGCAGCTCGATGGTGGCGCCGGGCCGCGGCGCAGGTTCATTTGACAGTCGGGTCATCTCGTTGGGGGCGAGAGATTATCGTTGGCTTGCCAGGAAGCGAGTTCGGCAGCCGTCTGCAGCGTATCTGCGTTAGATCGGGTAGACCTTGGTCATGGCCTCTTTCTACGCGTGGTTCGCCTTGGCGCTGTTTGGCTTCTCGCTGCGAGCGCAGCAAGCAGAAGTCGTCAGGCCCCCCAACGTCGTGCTGATCATCTCTGATGACCAGGCCTGGACAGACTTTGGCTTTATGGGGCACGCGCGGATCCAGACACCGCATCTCGACGCGCTCGCGGCGCGCAGCTTAGTGTTTGAGCGCGGCTACGTGCCTTCTAGCCTCTGTCGGCCGAGCCTCGCGACGATGATCACCGGCCGATACCCGCACGAGCACGGCGTCACGGGTAACGATCCGCCGAAGGGTGAGGCGCGCGATCAGATGCTACGTCACATCAAGGCGGCGACGACGTTGCCGAAGCTGCTGGCGCCGCTGGGTTATCGGAGCCTGCAGACCGGCAAGTGGTGGGAGGGTAATTGCCGTTGCGGCGGCTTCACCGAAGGGATGACGCACGGCGAGGGTGAGCGCGGCGGTCGTCACGGCGACGAGGGCCTCAAGATCGGGCGCGAGACGATGCAGCCGATCTATGACTTCATCGAGCAGTGTGGCGACCAGCCGTTCTTCCTCTGGTACGCGCCCTTCTTGCCGCACACGCCGCATAACCCGCCCGAGCGCTTGTTGAAGAAGTATCGACGCGACGGTGAGAGCCTGCACGTCGCGAAATACCACGCGATGTGCGAGTGGTTCGATGAGACCTGCGGTCAGCTGCTGGATTATTTGCGGCGCGAAGACCTTGAGGCGGACACTCTGGTGGTCTTCGTCACGGACAATGGCTGGATTCAGCGCCGTAACGCGCGCGGCTACGCGAGGCGCTCGAAGCGTTCGCCGTATGAGGGGGGCGTTCGAACGCCGATCATGTTCTCATTGCCCGGCAAGATCGTGCCGGCGAAGAGTGACGCCTACGCGAGCTCCGTCGATATCGCGCCGACCATCCTGAGCGCCTGTGGTGTCGCGGCGCCGGCCTCGATGTCGGGGTTCGACTTGCTCGCCGCGGGCGTCTCGCGCGCAGCGGTCTACGGCGAGACCTTCTCTCATGACGTCGCTGACCTTGAGCAGCCGGCCAAGGGGCTGCAGTTCCGCTGGATGATCCGCGACGGCTGGAAGCTGATCGCGCCGCGGCGCGGTGACCGCCGCGCCGAGCTCTACGACCTCAGCGCGGATCCCGCTGAGCGCGTGGACCTCGCGGCGCGTCATCCTGAGCGCGCCGGGGCGCTGCAGCGCGCGCTTGACGCGTGGTGGCGCCTCGACAGTTAGCGGCGTCAGCGCAGGCCGGCCTGGTGCGCCCCGGTCTGCCGCCAGAGCCCTGAAGCGATAAGCGTCAGCGCCACGAAGAAGCGATGCTCGGGCGCTGGCATGCAAGGGCTTGGAGGCCTCAGCGATGGGTCGGTGTTATGGCGCTTTGCCGCGGTCGCAAGAGAGATGCAGCGAGTGACGCGGACTGCGGCATATTCGCGCTATGATTCGGCGCACGTCTGATGACGCGGAGCGACCGATTCTGCGGTGGATCTCATCAGCTGCTTTGCCCAATGACCCTCGCCGCCACCGTCCTCCTTTCTGTCCTCCCGCAGGTGTTTCCCGGCAGCAATCTGAAGCTCCCGCCGAAGCAGCCGTCGGTCGTCGCGAAGCAGCCGGCGCGACCGATGAATGAGCTAGATCGCTTCCGCCGCGACCTCCCTCAGATGAGCGGCCCGCGCATCAAGGTAGAGGCCAAATTAGATGAGATGGGCCAGTCCTATCCGCGGATAGAGAGCCTGATCATCGAGGTCGCGCGCAGCGCGCGCGCAGGTGAGATGGAGCATTTAATGCCCGTGGCGCGTCGATTTGGCCGCACCTCGGGGACCTCGCGCGTCTCGGATGAGCTGTTGTTTCAGCTCTTGACCCGTCGACTCGGCGGCGCCACGCGGGCAGTGGTCGAGACCATGGCGTTGCTTAAGGGTGAGGCTGCGAAGCCGGCGCTCAAGCAGTGCGCGCGAGGTCCGATCCCGGCTGCGCGCCGTCATGCGGTCGCGTTGCTCGCGCCGATGTGCGGCCCCGACGACGCGGCGTTCGCCCTGCAGTTGTCTCGCGAAAAGTCCCTCGATCTCCGCTTGCGGGGGGTCGATTTGTTGGGGCGGATGGGCGGGCAATCGGCGGTCGGGCGCCTGGCCGAGCTGCTCGCCAAGGACCCTGCGCTGGCGGCGGCTGCATGTCGCGCGCTGATCGGCGTCGGTGCGCCTGCCGTCGCGACGCTGCAGCAGCGCGTCCTTGAGCCCGCGGTCGACCGGTCGTTCGCCTACGCAGCGTTCGCGCTGGCGCAGGTCGGCCGCGCGACCGATCAGATGGTGTTGCTGCCGGAGCTACGCGGGGTGCTCGCCGAGCAGCTCCAGTCGGCGGACCCGTTGACGCGGGTGCTCGTCGCGGTGCCGTTAGCCGACCTCGTCTTCTTGACGCCGCCGGGCGAGGACGCGGCCGGCGCCCGCGAGCTTGACCGGCAGCTCGTCGAGGCCCTGATGCTGGTCGTAGAGCCGAAGCAGTTTGTCCCGAACCTAGGCATGCTCCGGGGGCCGTCTGGGGACCGCTTGCAGCGACACACCGGGCGGTCGCTGGCGTCAGCCGCTGCGCTAAGCTGGTCAGAGTGGTGGGACATCAGCCGAGACGCGTTCCTCGGCGTGCGTGCGCGGTTGTCGGTGACCGCCGAGAACGCAGGTACCGCGATCGTGACTCTGCGCCAACCGGGCCGGATAATCAGCGTGCTCGGTGACCGGATGGGCGGCCGCGCAGTAGATCCGGACGCCGTTGAGGTCATGCTGCCGGCGGCAGCGATGCAGGAGTTGGTCGGTGACCTCGTGGAGATCGGGTTTGGCGACAGCGACGCGATGCGTGTCGACGAAGCGCTGCCGTTGGTCCGCTCGCTTGACGTCCGCGTCGCAGGCGCTCGGAGCAGCGTCGCGGTCACCGAGCGCGAGCACCTCGCATTTGACCGCATGGTCGGCCTGATCGAGCAGGTCATCGACGCGCAACTTTGGCAGCTCTATCGCATCGTCGCCGACGAGCCGGACCGCGTCCGATTTTGGCGGCAGGAGCTCCGCTGGATCGAGGAGCATGATGACTTGGCGCGAGGTCGCCGCTTCGTTGAGCGCGCGGTCCGCGGATGGACTGGTTGGAGCCAAGCGCTGCGTGCCCGCGCGATCGGCTTTTTGGCCGCGCATCCTCGCCGTAAACAGCTGCTCACCGAGGCGCACGGCGAGGCCATGCTGAAAGCGCTAGGTGATCTGCCACAGTTAGAGGCGTTCGACCTGCAGCTGCTGGAGATCGCAGCGACCGTGCCCGGTGACCGGGTTTGGCGGGAGTGCATCAAGCTTGCGATCACCGCAGATGGAGCGGGTCGCCAGGTCGTTAAGAGCGTCTTTAAGGTCCTCGGCCCAGACGTTGTGTTGAGCGCGCTTGGAGACGAACGAGCGCTGGTGCGACGCGCCGCAATCGATGAGGTTGTTTCTAGCCGTGACGTTCGCGGGACCTCGTCGCTGATCGCGATGCTCTCGGACCCGGACTTTCAGGTTCAGCGCTCGGCGGTCTTCGCTTGCGGCCAATTGAGCATCGCGTCTTCGGGCCGCTCGCTGGTCGACCTCATCGTCGCTGAGGCGACCGATCCAAAGCTGCGGCGTGAGGCGCTGCGGGCGCTCGGCCGCGTTGGCGGCCCGCTCGCGTTCCAGGTGCTGCAGAAGGCGATGCAGGCGCCGGCAAGGGCCGATAAGGAGGCCGCGCTGCGGGGCCTCGGTGAGCTGCGCGATCCGCGCGCTGCGCAGTTCTTATGTGACTTCGCCGTCGTCGGTAGCGGTCAGCAGCTGGGAGACCTCGCCAAGTTTCACTTACAGCGACTGGGCGGCGTCTTGGCCGCGCCTGCGCTGCGCAAGCAGATCCCGCTGGTGAAGGATGAGCTGATCCGCGCGGACCTGGTGCTACTCCTCGGGCGTTATCAGGACCATGACAACGTCGCTGAGTTGATGGATCTGCTGCGCCAGTCGCGCTACGCGGCTGACGCGGTCCCGTTGATCGAGTGCGCGACTGGTCTGGACTTGGCCAACGTCTCTGATCGCGTTTTGGCAATCGAGGCGTGGTGGCGTAGTCACAAGGTAGAGCCGCAGTGGCGTTGGCTCCTTGAGGCGCTGCGCGTCGCTGGCGTGGCCCATGAACTTACGGCGTCCGATTTTGCGGGTGGCGCGGGCTTGGCGAGCGTCTCCGAACTTTGCCGCTTGATGGTGGAGCTTGAGACACCGCGTCTCTGGGTCTTGGCCGCCGCTGTGTTACGGGGGGTCGCAGGTGAGGACTATGGCGGCGTGACGATGCAGACGCCGCCGGATATCCGCGCAGGGATCGCGGGTCGTTACCGCGCCTTGGCCGCGACCCGACGGCGGTAGCGGGCGCATGCTGCGCAGACTTTAGGTAGGTCCGCGCCTGCGAATCCGGGCAAGCCGGACAAGCCCTGCTACTCAGCGATGGCCGGCGAGCAGCCCGCGGCCTTGCTGCGCGACCAGGGCGACCTCGGCAGCGTCAAGCGCTGTCGCGGGCGCGATGGTCACGACCGTGCGGCGTCGAGCAGGACCGCGGACCAAAGCCGGACGCGGCGCGCGGAGATCCGGGGGCGGCGCGCCACTAGCGCCTAGGCGGCGGCTCCAGGCCTCAGCTTTGGCCGCATTCTAGCCCAGCGACCAGCTCTGGTTGCGGATGCTCGCCGGCTCGCCATTGAGGAGTTTGTGTGCTTGGGTATCGTTGTCGTTCGGTTTTCCAACGCAACGCCCATGACTGACGTCGTCGCTATCGCCCAAAGAATCCAAGCCGAGAGCAAGCATCTCCAGGCCGTGCGTACGTCGCTGCAGAGCGTCATCGTCGGTCAAGAAGACTTGCTCGACGGTCTCTTGATCGCCTTGCTCGCTGACGGCCACGTGCTGCTCGAGGGTCTGCCAGGCCTCGCAAAGTCGCTCGCGGTCAACGCGCTCGCGCGCTCGGTTGGCGGCGAGTTCCGCCGTATTCAGTTCACCCCCGACTTGCTGCCAGCAGACCTCGTCGGCACTCATGTCTACAACCCCAAGACCGGCGATTGGCAGGTCAAGGAGGGGCCGGTCTTCGCGAACTTTGTGCTCGCGGACGAGATCAACCGGGCGCCTGCGAAGGTCCAGTCGGCCTTGCTGGAGGCGATGCAAGAGCGTCAGGTGACGCTAGCCGGTGATACCCGCAAGCTGCCAGATCCGTTCTTGGTGCTCGCGACGCAGAACCCGGTAGAGCAGGAGGGCACCTACGCGCTACCTGAGGCGCAGATCGATCGCTTCTTGGTCAAGTTGGTCGTCGGTTATCCCCGCAAGGATGAGGAGCTGCAGATCATCGACCGCATGGCGAGTCTGTCGGCTTCGACCGACGTGGAGGCCGCGACGACGCCTGAGGAGCTGCTGAAGATGCGTCAGCTGCTCGATACGATCTATCTCGACGACAAGGTCAAGGGCTACATCGTTGACCTCGTGTTCGCGACCCGCGAGCCGGAGAAGATTGGCCTCGAGCAGCTCAAGCCGCTGATCATGTATGGTGCTTCGCCGCGAGCGTCGCTGGCCTTAGCGAGGACAGCCCGCGCGCGCGCGTTCCTAGAAGGTCGCGGCTTCGTGACGCCTCAAGACGTCAAGGCGGTCGGTACGATGGTCTTGCGACACCGCGTGATCACGACCTACGAGGCTGAGGCGGAAGGCGTCGACAGCGAGGCCGTGCTGCGCACGGTCTTCGACAGCGTCCCGGTCCCATAGCACTGATCGCGTAACTGGCATGTCCGGCGCTCTGGATCCCGAACTGCTCGCCGAGGCTCGCCGCGTCCAGCTGCGGGCGGACCGGATGGTCACTGACGTCATGTCAGGCGGCTACAGCTCCGTTTTCCGCGGCTCGGGCATTGAGTTCGATGAGGTCCGCGAGTTCGCAGAAGGTGACGAGCTGCGCAGCGTCGACTGGAACGTGACCGCCCGAGTGGGCCGTCCGTTCGTCAAGAAGTTCGTCGAAGAGCGAGAGCTAACGGTGTTGTTCTTGCTGGACGTGTCATCCTCGATGGCCTTCGGCGCGCGGCCTTCCGGACGCGCAGCTGAGTCGCGCACGGCGGCTGCGACGGCGGCGCTGTTCGTCGGCTGCGTCGCGTTCGCGGCGGCGCGCAACAACGATAAGGCCGGGTTGATCACCTTCGCCGACGATGTCGGCCGCTACGTTCCTGCGAAGAAGGGGCGAAACCACGTGCTGCGGTTGATCCGCGAGGCGCTCGTGCCGCCCAAGGCTGGCAGCCGCACTGACCTCCGCCAGGCGCTCGATTACGCGGGCCGAGTGCAGCGCAAGCGGGCGATCGTCTTCGTCGTCAGCGATTTTCTCGAGCGCGGCGGCGTGGCGGCCTACGAGCGCGAGCTGAAGCTGTTGTCTCGTCGTCACGAGGTGATCGCTGTACGGCTGCGTGATCCGTTTGCTGCGGGCTTAGATCGGGCGAGCGGTGATGTCGCTCAGCTGCCGCGCGCGGGGCTGCTCCATCTCGTCGATCCGGAGGATGGGCGCAGCGTCGAGGTCGATACCCACAGCGGCGCCGTGCGTGAACATTTGCGACGCAACTGGCTCGCCGAGCGCAAGCAGCTGCGAGAGCTTTGCCGGCGCAGCGGTGTAGATTTGCTCGACGTGCCGACCGAGGGGTCGGTCGCAGATCCGTTGGTCCGCTTCTTTCGCATGCGTGAGCTGCGGGGGGCGAAGCGGTGACGCGCCTAGCGGTGATGGTCGGGTTGCTGTCGCTCGCGGCGGCCTGCAGCGGCGGCGCAGTTGACTCGCCCTGGGCCGCGCCACCTTCGTCGGTCGTCGACCTGAAGGTTGCGGTCGCGCCGGTTGAGGTCGGCTTGATGCAGCCGGTGCTCGTCACCATGGATCTTTACCGAGGCCGCGACGTCGAGGTCACGTTTAAGCCTGAGTTCAACGACGAGGACTGGGTCGAGCAAGGCCGCGAGCTCGCGGTCGAGCGCGCGCTGGGCGACGGCTTCTGGCAGCGGACGACGGTGACGCTGTTGCCGATCGCCGGCCCTGGTGAGCTGCGCACTCCTGAGCTCCGGGCTGAAGCTCGCGGCGCTGACGGTCAAGTCCTCGAAGCGGCGACCGCCTCCGAGGTCGCTGTCCAGGTGCAGTCTGTGCTCACGGACGAGCACGGCGCCGAGATCGAGGCGCCGGGCGATTTGTTCGACGCTCCGACGGCGTGGTGGTGGTGGGCTGGCGCCGTGGCTGTCTTGGCGGCGTTGGCGCTGCTCGTCGTCGCGTCGCGGCGTCGTCGCTCTGCCGCCCCTGCGCCGGTCTCGGTGCTGGTCCCCGCGCACGTGCGCGCGCTCCGCGACCTGCAGCGGTGGCGCGGCGCTGCGCACGACACCCCTGCCGAGATCGAGGCGTTTTACGTCGGCGTCTCGCAGGTCCTGCGCGTCTACCTTGAGCAACGCTTCGGTATGCGCGCGCCAGAGCGTACGACTGAGGAGTTCTTGCGTGACCTAGAGTCGGGCGACGTATTGGCGCGCCAACACAGCGAAGAGCTCGAGCGTTTTCTGTCGCAGTGCGACATGGTGAAGTTCGCGAAGGCCGTCCCGCGTGACGATGAGCACGACCGGACGTTCGCGCTGGCAGAGTCCTTTGTGCAGGCGACACGCGCGGACCGCCGCGGCGGCGAGAGCGCGAAGGCGACCGTTGAGGAGATCCAAGCGAGGGTGAAGGCGTGAGCTTTTTCGGCTACACGCTGCTTGATCCGTGGTTCCTCCTCGCGGTGCCGCTTGTGGTGCTGACTGTGTTACGTCGCGTCACGGTCCGTCGCGCGGCGTTGCCAACCGCCGCGGCCCACCTCTTCGATGGGCTGCCGAGAACGATGCGTCAGCGGTGCGGGTGGCTACCCCTCGCGCTGTTTGCGTCGAGCGGCGTCGTGCTTTCGGTGGCGCTCGCGCGCCCGGTCGAGCGCGAGGTCCTGCCGCTGCGCGAGGACGGCATCGACATCGTGTTGGCGGTCGACATCAGCTCCTCGATGCTGCAAGAAGATATGCGCCAGGGCGAGGCTTACCGCCGTATGGACGCCGCGCGCGAGCGAGCGGAGGAGTTCGCAGCAGCTCGTACGAGCGATCGTGTGGGCGTGGTTGCGTTCGCGCGCTATGCGGAGCTGCGCTGCCCGCCGACGCTCGATGAGGACGCGCTCGCGGCGTTCTTGCGCGTGCTCGACACCGTCGGCCGCGGCAGCGAGTTTGACGCGACTGCGATCGGCGTCGCGCTAGCGAAGGCCGTTGACGTCTTGTCCGACAGCGACGCGAAGTCCAAGGTCGTGATCTTGCTCAGCGACGGCGAGAACAACGTCGACGAGATTCTGCCGACAGAGGCTGCGCGCTTGGCCAAAGACAGCGGCGTGCGGGTCCACACGATCGGTTTGGGCCGCGGCCGCCCCACGTTCTTTGGCCTGGAGCCGCTGGGGTTCGAGGCGCTAAAGCAGATCGCGGCGGCGACCGACGGCGAGTTTTTCGAGGCTCGCAGCGATGACGACCTCGCCGCCGTCTATGAGCGGATCGATGCGCTGGAGACCAGCGAGCGCGAAGACCCTCGATATCGGACGGTCGATCAGTTCGAGCTCCCGATGGCGTTGGGGCTTTTGTTGCTGATCCTCGGGGTGCTGCTGGAGGCGTTGATCGTCAGGAGGGTGCCGTGAGCGACGTCGAGTTCGCGCGCGGAGAGCTCTGGCCTTGGCTGCTGGCCTTGCCCGCGGTTTGGGCGCTGCTCTGGCTCGTGCTGGATCGTTCGCGCGCCGCGATGGCCCGCTACGGCGCCGCCCCTCTCACTCGGACTTCGCCGCCGCTCTGGCGCTCGCTGCGCCTCACTGCGTTGCTGGGTCTGGGCGTCGTGTGCTGGCTCGATCCGCGTTGGGGGGAGGAGACCGTCATTGTTGAGCGTCGTGGCCTGGACCTCGTCTTTTGTCTAGACACGTCTCAGTCCATGTTGGCGCGTGACATGCCGCCGACCCGCTTGGACCGCGCCAAGCGCGATATTCGCTCGGTGCTTCGATACGTCGAAGGCGGAGACCGCGTGGGGCTGGTGGTGTTCGCGGGAGAGGCGCGGCTGTGGATCCCGTTGACGCATGACGTCGGGTCATTTGCGGGGTTGCTCGATGAAGTAGACACAAACATCGCGCGTGTCGGCGGCACCGACCTCGGCAAAGCGTTGCGACGCGGGCTTGAACTAGCAGACCCAGACGACGTCGCCACAACGGTCGTGGTCTTGATGACCGACGGCGAAGACCTCGCGCGCGCCGGGCGGCAGGCAGCTGTCGAGCTAAAGGAGCGCGACTTGACGGTGTTTACGGTCGGTTACGGCAGCGCGATGGGCAGCAAGATCACCGTGGAGCGTGACGACAAGGAGCAGTTCTTGCGAGATCGCGACGGCAACGAGGTCGTCTCGCGTATGGACCCCGAGAGCCTTCGCGAAGTCGCGGAGGTTACCGGCGGTGAGTTTGTCCGCGCGGAGGCGATGGTCTTGCCGCTGGTTGAGCTACACCAGAAGCGCTTTGTGCCGATGCAAAAACGCGCCTATGACGCCGGCGAAGAGTCTGGCAAGCAGGCGCGGTATCAGCTGGTGCTGCTGCCGCTGCTCCTTCTGTTAATGTTTGAGATCGCATTTGCGCACGGACGCCACCGATGAAGGTCCTAATGTCTACGATTGCCGCGCTCTCGCTCGCCGTTGGCGGCGGAGACCGCGAAGACGGCTTCAGGCTCTACCGCCAAGGTCGCTACGCCGAGGCGCAGGCGGCGTTCACACGCGCGCTCGAGGATGCCCCTGGCTCCGCGGAGCTGCAGTGGAACCTCGCGTTGGCGGCGTGGCGCGCCGGGGACTTGATCGCAGCTGAGACCGCGGCGGAGAAATACGCCGCCGCCACGCGTGAAGCTGTGGCCGGCCGCCACCGCGGCATGTTAGGCGCGATTCGCTATGCCGAGGCAGAGGAGTGTGAGCGGCAAGCCGACGCGGCGTTGACCGCGGCCCCGCCTGCGTCCGGGCTCGGTGACGAGCCGCCCGCTGACCCGATGCCGCTGCTTGAGCGCGGCGTGCAGAAGGCGTTCGAGGCCAAGAATCACTTCGTCCGCGCCGTCCGGGCTAACCCAACGGCCGAGCTAGTGAGGAACACGGAGCGCGCCATAAGCAAGCTGGAGCAGCTCAAGAAGAAGCTGGAGGAGTTGGCCCGACAGCGGCAGCAAGATCCGCAGCAAGAGGGTCAGGACGGCGATCCGAGCGATCAGGAGCAAGGTGACCAGCAGCAAAGCGATCAGGGTCAGAGCGGCGACCCGCAGGAACAGAGCGGAGACCGCAAAGAGGGTGGAGAGCCAGAGCAGGGTGAGCAGCAAGAAGACCCTGCCGGTGAGGCGGAACCGAGCGAGCAATCGGAGCCTGGCGAAGGGGAGGTCACGGAGCCTCCTGAGCCGCAGCCGGCCGAGGAGTCGGCCGAGCAGGCGGCGCAGCCCCAGCCCGGTGAGCAGCCCGGCGAAGACGCCTCCGATCCGACGCCGTCATCACAGCCGGGAGAGGACGAGCAAGCCGGGCGCATGGATACTCCTGAGCCTGAGCCTGCTGATCCGCGCACGGACGCGCCGGGAGAGGGCGGCGTCGGTCGGGAGCTGAGCCCTGAGCAGGCGAAGCGCTTGCTGGACCGTCTCAAGCAGCTCGAGCAGGAGATGAAGCAAGCACGCGCCCGCGCGCGTGTCCGCCGCAAGTCTGTGGAGCGCGACTGGTGAGAGGCTTGGCGGCGTCGGCCTTGATCGCGCTCGCCTTGGCGGGCGCGGCGGCGGCTCAGGAGCAGCTCCAGGTCTCGCAGCCGGAGCCTGGGACGATCCGGCTAGGCGACACGGCGCGCGTCACGATCCGCGTTGAGGGCAAGGCGGCCAATCCACGTAGCCCTGAGCTGCCGGTGGTGGAGGGCCTCAGGACGCGCCTGCTCGGCCCGTCGCGCAGCAGCTACACCTTCTACGACGGTCGGCGTTTGGTCGAGCGCGTTGGGGTGCAATACGTCGTCGAGCTTCAGCCGACGGTCGCGGGTGTCTTCGAGGTGCCTCCGTTTTCGATCTGGACCGGCAGCAAGGAGCAGCGCACGCCGAAGCTGCGGTTAGAGGCCAAGGCGGACTTAGTCGGCGCTGAGCTCGGCTTCTTAGAGGTCAGCGTCGCGCCGCGCCGCGTCTATGTGCATGAGCCGATACGCGTGAGCTTTGTCTATGGCGTCCAGCAGGGCGTCAAGCTGGCGGACGCGGTCGCGGACCGTTACCGGTATCAGGACATCGAGGTGCAGGCGGCTTGGTTGGAGGACTTTCCGGGCGGTGAGCCACTCGAAGTCGCTGAGCCGGCCGGCGAGACCCGCGTCGCGGTCTGCAACCGCAAGCTGATACGGGCTGGCTTCGACGGCGAGCGCGATCGAGGCGGCAAGCAGTGGCAGCAGTATTCCTTTGACCGCGCGTTCCTGCCGACCCGTTTGGGGCAGATCACGCTGTCCGCGCCGATGCTGCGTTTCCGAGCAGTGAGCGGCCGCTCACGGACCGATCGGTTCGGCCGTCGCGCGGGGCAGGCGAGCGAGAACTACTATGTCTACGGCGACCCGGTCGAGCTTGAGGTGCTGCCGATCCCTGAAGCAGGTCGGCCGACGCCGTATTTCGGCGCCGTGGGGAGGTTCTCTGTCGAGGCGTCGCTCGATCGCTCGCAGGTCCGCGTCGGTGAGTCGGTCAAGCTGACTCTCACGGTGCGCGGCCGCGGCAACTTTGAGTTCTTGCGGCTTCCAGAGCTGATTGAACTAGAGGGCTTCCACAAGCTCGGCTCCAACGAGGCGCAGCGCGACGCGGACAAGGTCGCGGTTACCTACGACTTGACTCCGTTGTCGGCGGACGTCGCCCAGGTGCCTGAGATCCGGTGGAACTACTTCGACACTACGCCTGGCGTCGAGGAGTTCGTCGAGGTCACAACCCCGGCGTTAGCGCTCGACGTGCAGCCCTTGGTCAGCGGTGAAGTCTTAGCGGCGCTACCCGAGGAGGCGGCCGCTGCGGTTACTCCGGGCGTCGATGATATCTTTGACCTGCCGGATCTTGATGGCGCGCCTGTGCGTCGGGTGACCGTAGCGGCGTGGGCGGTGTCCTTATTCGCGCTGACACCTTGGTTGCTGGTGATCGGGTTGTCTCGCTGGCGTCGCGCGCGCCAGCGCGCCTTAGCGGACGTCGCCGGGCAACGTACGCGCCGCGCTCGCCGGGTGTTTGAGCAGGCGCTAGCAGGCGACGGTGACGCGTTCGCCGCGTTGACCGCATATCTAGCTGACCGCCTCGACGTCGCTGCTGCTGCGGTGATCTCGCCAGAGTTGACTGCGATGTTGGTCGAGCGCGGCCTCGACTCGACCCTGGCGGCCGACGTCGCGGCAACCGTGGAGCGCGGCGTAAACGCGCGATATGGCGGGGGCGGCGAGTTTTCCGCTGCCGCGGCGCGAGCGCTCGTCGCGAAGCTCGAGGGCTATTCGTTTGGCCTGCGGCCCGCCGGGCGATCGCCGGCGTCAGCGTTGTTGGTGTTCGCGCTCGCGTGTGGCGGCGCGGATCTGCGGGCGCAGGGCGACGACGCCCTGCGGCTCTATCGTCAGGGTGACTACGCCGGCGCCGACGCCGCGTTCAAGCTCGCCTACGAGCGCACTCTGGACCGAAGGTTGCTCCGCGCTCGCGGCAATTGTCAGTTTCGGCTAGGGCAGGACCAACGCCGCGGTGGTGATGGCGTGAGCGCCGCGAATCAATACGCGCGCGCGCGGCTCTATTATGAGCGCGCTCGGCTCGGTTTGCCTCGCGATGATGAGTTGTTGGCCAACCTCGCGGTCGTCGCGCGCAAGCTCGAGCTGCCTAGCGAGGCGCGCGGCTTCAGCGCGGAGCTGCGGCGCCAGATCGAACGCGTGAGTGCCCGGGAGCGCGCGTGGCTTTGCAGCGCTGCGATGTTGTTAGCCGCGGCGTGTTTGGTTTGTGGTTGGCGTCGGATCGGATTGCGGTGGGTAGGTCTCGCGTGCTTGGCGCTCGGCTTGACGCTCGTCATCGACGTGGTTGTCTTGCAGTCCGGACGCCCTGCGATGGCCGTCGCGCTCGAAGAGCTGCAGGTGACCGCCGAGCCGCGCGTTGACATGAGCGCGGTCGCGACGGTGCGTCCTGGCGTGATGGTCGCTCTCGGCGGCGGCTCCTCCGGTGCGTTCGTGCGCGTCGAGGTGGCTGGTCGCGTCGGCTATGTGCCGCGCGCGTCGGTTGGCATCGTCGATTAGGTGCTCGGCGTTAGCCGAGCATGCGCTTCGCGCGCCACGCCACGATCAGTAGCAGCCCGCCGATCACGAGGAAGACGCTGGCGACTAGCCAGCGCAGCAGCCACTCGTTGTAGATGAGCAGCAGACCGAAAGCTGCGAAGCCAGCGCCTATTACCGTGAGTACGATCGGCATTTGCGGGGGGATCGTCGGCATGCCTGGCATGCCGCCTTTTAGGCGGATGTCCATTAGTCGTCTTGAGTCGGTCGGGTCGCGGCGGCGCTCGGTTTCTACTCGTTCAGAGGTTAGCGCTGGCGCCGAGCATAGGAAGCGCCGCTGTCGTCGCCGTGTCGCGTTGCTAGGTCTATCCGCGCGCGGTGCCGTGGACACCACGCGCGCGCCGGCCGAGATCGCGCGGCCAGTTTGTTTAGCAATGCGAAACGAATCGTTTCGTGCATGTTCCTGTCGTGATTGAATGGATTCGTCGAGGATACATGGAGCGGGGCGCGTTTGGCGTCCCGGCGATCTCCAGGAAGATACATGCGACAAACCGCACGCGATCATTCGTCCGACCTGCCCGCTCACCTTCAGATCGGACCGTGGACAAGGGCTTTTTACTTCGTGGCTTGCTCCGCAGCCTTTGTGCTGCTCGCTGCGTTTGCCGTGAAGATCGAGAGCGGGCCCGGGCTGACATGGCAAAGCTTGCTCGCGATCCCAGCCGGCATTGCGTGCGCGGACTTCGTCTCCGGGATGGTTCATTGGAGCGCGGATACCTGGGGCAGCGAGTCGATGCCGGTCCTCGGCAAGCGATTGCTGCACCCGTTCCGCGTCCATCACGTCAACCCGGGCGACTTCCTGAAGCGGCGCTTCGTCGACACGAATGGCGACGTCGCTTTCCTCATGATCCTGGTCCTAGGCGCTGCGTGGTCCATGCCCATGGAGTCCCCGTCCCAGACCTTCTGGGCGGTGTTCGTCCTGTCGCTGACCGCGGTCGGGCTGATGACGAATCAGATCCACCAGTGGGCGCATATGCGTCGGGCTCCCTGGTTGGTTCGGATGCTGCAGCGCACCGGCGTGATCCTCAGCTATCGCGCGCACCGCCTGCATCACCAGAGGCCGCACACGGCGAACTACTGTATCGCGACCGGATGGTGCAATGCTCCCTTGCAGGCTGTCCAATTCTTCTCGGTTATGGAGTACCTGGTTTCGGCGTGCACGGGCCTGCAGCCGCGCTCCGACGAACACGCGTTTACCGAGGCTGTGAGCCGTGAGGGAGGTGACCGATGAGTTCGACCTCGCGGGGAGGCCGTGGTCGAAAACCGCGGAGGGGGTCTCGTTGGCCAAGCCTCGCGCTGCAGACGCAGGAGCCGACGGTGTTCGGTCACGGTTGGATCAGCGGCGTCATCGCCGCAGTGCTGGGCCTCTCGTCATTGGGCGCGGTGCTTTGTTTCCACTTCCCGGGTCTGACGGTAGCTGAGATCCGCGCGCACTACCCAGTCGCTGTGATCCGCGCAGCGCTGCACGTGACGCTCGTCGGATCGTTCCTGCTGGCGACGATCAGCATCTGTTTGCGTCGGAACAAGACGATGGGTGTCGTCGGGCTCGTCAGCACGGTGCTCGCGACGCTCCTCGGGGGGCCTGCCGTAGAGGTCGGCGACGAGGCTTACAACACGTGGCTGGGGGTGGACTGGGTCGTCCTCGACTTGCTGCTGTACTCGGCTGTCTTCATCCCGCTGGAGCGACTGTTCGCGCTGCGTCCTGACCAGCCCACGTTCCGCCGGGGATGGCTGACGGACATCGCTTACTTCTCCGTCAGCGGTCTGCTCGTGCAGATCATTGGGATCCTGACTGTGCAGCCCGCGATGGTCTTGTTCAGCTGGGCGCAGGTCGCAGCCGTCGAAGAGTACCTCTCGTCGCTGTCGCTGTGGGCGCAGGTCCCGTTGTGTCTGTTGGTCGCTGACCTCACGCAGTATTGGGTGCACCGAGCCTTCCACCGGGTCCCGTTCTTATGGTGTTTTCACGCGATTCACCATTCGGCGGAATTGATGGACTGGATGGCGGGGTCGCGGCTACATCTCGTCGACGCCGTGGTTACCCGCAGCTTGACGTTCGTGCCGCTGTTCTTGCTCGGCTTCTCCGAGGCAGCGCTCGGGGTCTACGTTGTCGTGGTCGTCGTTCAGGCGACCTTTATTCACGCCAACGTGCGATGGGAGTTCTCGTGGCTGCAGCGACTCGTCGTGACGCCGTGCTATCACCACTGGCATCACGCTGCCGAGTCGCAAGCGGTCGACAAGAACTTCTCGGTCCACAGCCCGCTCTGGGATCGGGTCTTCGGGACCTACTACATGCCGGGGCATTGGCCCCGGGCTTATGGTCTCGCAGGTCCGCCGGACGTGCCCGAGGGGTGGGCGCGCCAACTCGTGTTCCCTTTCACTCGATCGGAGCGGGAAGGCTCTTAGCTCTCTGTTGGTCCGAAGCGCCCGCCGGCCGTGGAGCCTTCAAGGTGTCGCGTGGTGAGCCAGAGACGGTTCGGCGCATGCGCGCGCTTTGAGAGGTCGAGCATGCGGCCGGCGCGATCGAGGTCCTAGCCGACGCCTGTGGGGGCAGCGGCCCCCGCTGGACTCTCAACCACGGAGCCCTTTTCGCGGGGGCTGGCAGCGGGTAGAGGTAAGAGAGTGACGCTGTTTGCTCCTACCCACTTGCGCGCTCCTGACGGCCGCTGCGTCGTCGCCGCGGGCCTGCTGAGCTTGGCTGCGCTCTCCGCGTGCGCCAGCGGCCCTCAGGTCTACACGCCTGGTCAGATGACGAGCGCGCAATTTGAGCGGTGCAGAGCGGTTGCGCAGGCTTACATCGACCGGTCGCCGGCGTATGCGTCGCTGCGTGACGCGTTGCGAGGGGACGCGGTCGCGAGCCGCTGGTTCGTGCGTTATCTCGAGCAAGAGGTTATCGGCGTACGCGAAGGCCAAGCAGTGCTGATCGCCGAGGAGAAGGTCCGGGTCGATGCCATCCGCAAGTTGCGCAAAGAAACGGCGGGCTTCGACCTGCCTAGTCAGCGTCGCGACCGCCGCGCGATCATGCAGATCGTCGCGATGGGCGAGCCAGCAGTTGAGGTGGTGGTTCAGGATCTGCTGAAGTCGCGCCAGGAGTTCCTCCGTTCGATCGGGGTTGAGGTGCTGACCGGCTTAGGTGACCTGGCGGTGCCGGCGCTGCTGGAGATGGTGCGTAGCGGCGACGTCAGTGAGCAGCTCGTCGCAGCGCGCGCGCTCGGCGCAGTCGGCGCGACGGGTTCAGCGCTTGACGCGCTTCGCGAGCTCACGGGGTCCCCGCGATGGCGGGTGCGTAGCACGACCGTGCAGGCGTTGGCTGGGGGCGGCGTTCGAGCCCGGGCCCTGCTGCTCCGCATGCTCTCCGATGAAGATGAGTTTGTGCGGCGCAAGGCCGCGGAGGCGCTCGGTAACTACCGCGATGCGGTCGCTGCGGATGCGTTGGTAAGCTTTTTGGAGCGGAGTAAGGATCGGAACGAGTGGTCGTGCGAACTGGCTGCGCAGAAGGCGCTGCAGCAGATCGCGGGGAGCAAAGGGCCCCGCAGCGCGGTAGCATGGCGGAGCTTTGTAGATCAACTCCGTGAGGGAGGCGGAGAGTCGCAACATGGCCGATGAGTGGAAGATCCAGCGGGACCGGGAAGGCTGTCCGAAGCCGGGTTGCGCTTTGCCGACCAATTCGACCTATTACGCGGTGCTCGAGTGGGGAGTGCGCGAGGCTAAGTCGAAGTCCGGCAAGCCCACGGGGGTCGAGGTGCCTGCCTGCATTCGTCGCGACTTCTGCGAGGTCTGCTTCGAGGTCTATCGTCGTCAGTGCCCAGGTGATCAGCCGCCGATCTTCTGGCGCGCGGTGCATAAGTCACCTGGGAACAAGGAGCCGGTGTTGGACCTCGTGTCGCTGCGCGCGCTCTTCGATCAACTCGGCACGGTCGACGATGACCGGGCTCGAGCCCTCCGTTACTTTTGTGCGCTGCTATTGTTGCGCAAGCGCGTGCTCAAGATGGCGAAGCCGAAGTCCCGTGAGCAAGAGCAAGCGGATCTGGTCGTGCGCGACCCGAAGCTCAAGGAGATGGAGCCCGTCGCGTTGTTCGCGCCGGCCATCGAAACCACGGACTTGTCGGCGGTCAAAGACGAACTGCTAGCCGCGATCGGCGAGATCGGTGGCGATGCTGAGCTCGTGGAAGGTTCGGACTAGGCGCGCCCCAAGGCTCGCAAGGTTGTCGGTTAGCCTAAGGATGAAAGAGACTTAGGTCGGAAGTCCGGGTGGCGCCCAGGTGCGTCATGGCGTTAGGTCCTCCGGCTCGGCGATGTTGGCCAGCGTCGGCAGCGGATTGCCTGGCCTGTTGCGTCGGCTGAATCTTCAGCCACGTTTGCTTCGAGCGGCAGAGGTCTTCGCTGTGTTCACTTCGAAGCCGTCATCGAGAAATTTTTGTGGAGCTAGAGTTCTTGTCAGCCGCTCCGTTGTGGTCGGACAGGATTCGGCCATACCATGGAGAGTATTGTTGTGGATAAGGTGGGTCAGCAGTGGTGGTTGGTGGTCTCAGGGTGGTAGTGCGTGGTTGACAGTGGGTAGGCGGCTGGTAGATTGCCAAGCGACATGGGCGCGGGCTGCGTCCAGTCCTCATCGACGATGGTCACTTACTACGGCAGCTCGGAGCACGGCATAGATGACAAAGGCAGGTTGACCCTGCCTGCGCGCATCCTTGACGAGGTCCCAAAGAGCCGGTGGAAGTTCCATCTGACAGCTGGGCTGGATCGTTGCTTGCTCCTGCATGACGCGGAGGGGTTTCAGGAGCTCGTCGATCAGATCGGTCGAGCCGTGCCAGGCAGCCGGGCTCATCGAGCGCTGTGTCGGCGGTTCCTGGGTCACTCCGAAGCGGTCGTGCCTGACGGCAACCGGCGCATTCGTGTGCCCGAGCCGTTGCTCAAGTATGCGGGGCTCGGCGCAAGCCAGCCCGTCGTCCTGGTAGGCACCGGCAGAGTTTGCGAACTCTGGTCGCCGTCACAGTTGGACGTCGCGCTCGCCGAGGCGAGCCCCGAGGAAGAGCAGCTCTTTTCCAGTCTGGTCGGTCCTGCCACGCCAACGACGCCCGCGGACTCGTAGTGACGAACGTCGTCACACGGCTCCACGACAGGCAACGTGGTGAGGCGTGTCTTTGCACCCTGGGTCAGGGTGCGCATTTGGTGGCTGCTGTCGGGCGGTCAAGGGATGCAGCGCATTGAATGCGGACACGCAGGGTAGCAGCGGTAGTGAGCGCGGAGATAGGCATCCCGTGCACGTCCCGGTGCTGCTTGAGCAGACGTTGGCGATTCTCGAACTCCACTCCGGGCTCGTGGTCGTCGATGGGACGGTCGGGGCCGGTGGTCACGCGACAGGCATCGCGTCAGCCATCGGTTCAGACGGTCATGTGGTAGGTCTCGACCGCGATGGGGAGATTCTGGAGGTGGCGCAGGAGGCTCTAGCGAAAGCTAGGGACTCCGGCGCCAGCGCTGGATTCTCCCTACACCACTCACCTCACGCCAACTTGCGCGAGGTCTTGGCAGGGATCGGTCAGCCTTGCTGTGACCGCGTGCTCCTCGATATTGGCGTGAGCTCTCTCCAGTTGGACCGACCCGAGCGGGGTTTCTCCTTCATGGCCGATGGGCCACTAGACATGCGGATGGATGCAACGGCGAAGCTCACCGCTGAGCGGTGGCTTCATAAAGTGCCGGAGCAGCAACTCGCGGATACTCTGTATCAGCTGGGCGAGGAGCGGCACAGCCGCCGGGTCGCGCGGCGGATCGTCGAGGAGCGCCGTCGCTGCCGGATCACGCGTACCAGTCAGCTCGCTGAGCTGGTCGTCTCGGCCATGCCTGCTGCCGCTCGCAAGGGTCGCATTCACGCCGCGACGCGCACGTTCCAGGCCGTTCGCATGGCGGTCAACGATGAGCTCGGCGCGCTCCAACGCGGCATGCAAGCCGCTGTGGATTGCTTACGTCCAGGCGGGCGCCTCGTCGTCATCTCGTTTCATTCCGTCGAGGATCGGGCGGTGAAGCGCTTCATTCGAGAGCAGCTCGATGTCGTCACCAAGAAGCCGATCACCGCGACGCCGGCGGAGTCGCGGCAAAACCCTCGCGCGCGCAGCGCCAAGCTGCGGTGCGGAGTCAAGCGGGAGCAGGTCTCATGAGGTGGATGATCGCAGGGTTGCTGTTCGCGTTAGCGGTGTCGCTTGCGATTTATACTGCGGCGCTGCGGGCCGAGAACGTGCGCGGTCGCCGTGAGCTAGAGCAGCAATACCGCGGGGTCTGGACCCAGATCATTGAATATAAGCGTCTCAGCGTTCAGCAGATCGAGGCGGCCTCTCCCGAGGAGCTGTCGCGCCTGCAGTGGCAATGGCTGCGAGATGAGGGTGAACGCCGTCGGGGTCGGCTGCAGTGAAGGCTGGCGAATTGCTGCGGGTGCGCGTTGCGTTTAGCGCGCTGGGGCTCGTGCCCTTGTTCCTCGCCGGATGGTTCGGGTATTTGCAGGTCGCGCAGGCGGGGGCGCTCAAGCGGGAAGGGCGCGCGCCGTTGCCGCTTAACGCGCATGTCGCCGACCGCTACGCCGCGCGGTCAGAGCAGATGCCCGCGCCGCGCGGCACGATCCTTGACCGTAACGGCGCGACGCTCGCAGCCGACTGTGAGTCATATGAGGTTCGGGCCCGCATCACGGTGCCGAGGACCAAGCGCGCGGATCTCTCGTTGTTCAGGCCTTGGCTCGAGCGCCTCGCCGATAGCCTCGCGATCGCGCTGGTCGCTGATCCGGAAGTCCCGGATCGCAGCGCGAAGTACGCTGCGCATCGAGAACGATTACGTCGCTTGATGTGGCGCGGTTGGAAGGTCGACACGTTGCCGCTGAGCGGGACGTGGCCGAAGCGCCATGTCCACGTCGTAGACTTCTTGGTCGCCGCGGGCGTCGATCGCCGCAAGGTCATCGACGCGCTCAGCAGTCATCACAAGAGCAAGGCCTATCCGACGGTCTTCTTGGAGCGCCTGCATTCGTTTAAGCGCGTCTACCCTGAGCGTGATCTGACTTACGGTGTCGTTGGGCACACCGACAGCTATCTCGCGTTGATCGATGGTCGCGAGCGGTTCCATACTTTCGGTGTCTGCGGGTTGGAGTCGTTCGATGCGTTGACCCCGGATTCTGGCGCCGTCCGTCGCTTCATCGCCGATGGCCGTCATCGACCGTATTTCCTGGCGTCGATGCGTGGCGCGCCTGAGCCGATTCGTTTGCACAGCACGCTCGACCTTGAGCTGCAGCGCGCCTGCGTGCGCGAACTGGCGATGCAGTGTGAGCAGGGCATGCGCGGCGCCCCGGACGACAAACCCATGTGGGGCGCGATGGCGCTCGTCGAGGTCGCGACTGGTGATGTCTTGGCTGCTGCTTCTTGGCACGGCGGCGATCTCCACCCTAAGGCCGCGTCCTTCACTCCGTATCAGAGTCAGTTCGACCCTGGGTCGATCGTTAAACCGCTGGTAGTTGCTTACGCGCTTGAGTCGAAGGCGGTCTCTTGGTTCGACGAGTTTGACTGCGCACCGAACGGCGCGATGTATCAGCGGATCATTCGTAGCCTGGGTCGTCGTAAGCCCGTTCGCGATGACCACGATTGCGGCGTGTTGACGCCGCGCGGGGTCTTGATGAACAGCTCCAATATTGGCGCTGCCATGATCGGGTTGCAGCTCTCACGGGAGCAGTGGCGTGACTACATGCAGACCTTTGGTTGGGGCAAGACGCTCGGTCTCAATCTGCCGCACGAGACTACGGGCGGCCACCCAAAGCAGTCGTTCGCGCCGGCGGTGCCGCTTCGCAGCTTCCGCGCGAACAGCGCCATCTCCTTCAGCTTCGGCTACGAGATGACGACCACCACGCTCCAGGTCGCCCGGGCTTATTTAAGGATGCTGCAGGGCGTCGAGGCAGAGTTGCACGTAGTGCGCGGCCTCGACATCGACGGCGTTTGGCACCGTGCGCCGCGGCAGCGCAGCGCGGGACGGGAGTTCCGCGCCGAGGTGCGGGGTCAGGTGCTCTCAGCGCTGCGAGACGTTGTCAGTAACTTTGAAGGTGCCACCGGTCGCTCGGTGGTCCAGCGATTCAAGAAGCAAGGCGTGGAGTTGAGCGGTTTGATCGGCGGCAAGACAGGCACGGCGTTTGGTTCCGTGCGCTTAGCCAGCGGTCAGACTGTCACCATGCGTAACGCGAGCTTCGTCGGTTTGATGCCGCCGGAAGATCCGAAGTGGCTCGCGGTTTGTGTTTTGCAGAAGAAAGGCGGACGTGCGCGGTTCTATGGCAGCAGCTATGCTGCGCCCCCAGCAGTCAGCATGTTGCTTCGGTGCCAAGAGCTCCGCGGCCACAGCTGGATGCGCCAGGGGCCGCGAGTTAGTTCGGGTGGTCAGACCCGGACAGGACTTCAAACTCCTGATAATTCAGGCTGGGGCTTGTCGGTTGGGGCCGGCGACGCCAGGGATACTCGTTAGGGCGGTTCATGACAGATTTGGCATTCCCGTCTGGGCTTCCGTCCGGACAGGGCTTCGTGCGTTTGCGAGAGCTCCGCGACTGCTTGCAGCCGCGCGAGGTGATGTATTGGCGCGACCTCGCGGTAGACGGGCTCGCGTTCCATTCTGCAGAGGTGCGTCCGGGTAACCTCTTCTTCGCAATTCGCGGGGCTAAGAGCGACGGGGCCACCTTCGCGCAGCACGCGGTCGCGCGCGGCGCTGTCGCGGTGGTCGCAGAGGAGCCGCTGTCATTGTCGGTGCCCGTCCTAGTCGTCGACAACTGCCGCGAGGCGCTCGCTGACGCCGCGCGCTTCTACTATAGGGAGCCTTCTAAGGCGATCTCGGTCATCGGGGTGACCGGCACTAACGGCAAGACGACCACCGCTCACCTCATTCGCTCCTGCTTGCAAGCGGATCGCCGCCAGGTCGGTTTGATTGGTACGATCGCCTACGAGTTCGGGGGTCGCCGCATCCCCGCGGCGAACACGACGCCTGATCCTGTACGCATCCACGGTTACTTGCGTGAGATGGCAGACCGCTTTGCCAGCGCATGCGTCATGGAGGTGTCTAGCCACAGCCTCGACCAAGATCGAGTGCGCGGCGTGCAGTTCGCGGTCGGTGTGTTCACGAACCTCTCGCAGGATCACCTCGACTACCACGGAGATATGAGCGCTTATCGCGCCGCGAAGGCGCGCTTATTCCAAGGGCTCCGAGCTGGCTCAACGGCCGTGCTCAACCGCGATGATCCGGCAGCGCAGGTGATGGCTGATGAGCTAGAGGATGGCGTCAACGTCATCTGGTACGGACTCTCGCCGGAGGCCGACATCCGCGCCGAGAACATCGAGCCTGGGCCCGATGGAACTCGCTTGCGTATCGTCATGCCTCATGGCGCCGTCGAGCTGTTCTTGCCGATCGTCGGCGCGCACAACATCGAGAACGCGCTGGCTGCCGCAGCGGCCGCGATCGCGCTCGGCGCCAGCGAATTGACGGTCGCCTCCGCCCTTGAGGACGTCCGCCCCGTCCCCGGCAGGCTTGAACTGGTCGAGGCGCCGGGCGGCGCGCCGCGCAGCGAGCGTGTGCGGACCTTCGTCGACTACGCGCACACTCCCGATGCGTTAGGCAAGGTATGCGAGACGCTCGCGGAGGTCTGTGAGGGTGATCTGCACGTGGTGTTTGGTTGCGGGGGTGACCGTGACCGCGGCAAGCGCGCGCCCATGGCGCGAGCGGTGGCGCAGTATGCGCAGAGCGCTTACTTGACCAGCGATAATCCTCGCAGCGAGGAGCCAGAGGAGATCATCCGCGAGATGATCGAGGGCTTGAGCGGCGGCGACTGCGACGCGTTCGAGGTCGTGGATCGAGCTGAGGCGATCCGCCTCGCGGTCCAGCGCGCGAAGCCGGGCGACACCGTCTTAATCGCGGGCAAAGGCCACGAGACGTATCAGGTCTTCAAGGACAGCGTCGTCCCATTCGACGATCGCCTCGAAGCGGGCCGCGCGTTGGCGGCGAGGGGGGCTGGGTGGTTGCACCGATGAGCGAGGCGGTCACGGCTGGCCGCAGCAAGCGCACGTGGTTGACTGCGCGTTCGATCGCTAAGGCGATCGGTGGAGAGGTCGTGCAGGGCGGGGCGACGGGCCAGGGCGTCACGACGGATACGCGCGGTGACTGTTCCGGGCAGGTGTTCGTCGCGCTTCGCGGCGACAACCACGACGGTCATGATCACGTCGATCAGGCGGTCACCAAGGGGTGCGCTGGGGTGATCGTCGAAAAGGCCGTCGACGTGACACGTCTGCTGCGTGAGGCCGGTTTGACGCGGAGGCGTCAGCCGTTCGTCGTCGTGGTGCCCGATACGTCGCAGGCCCTCCTCGACCTCGCGCGCGAGCATCGCCGCCGTAGCCGGGCGAAGGTCGTCGGCATCACCGGCTCCTGCGGTAAGACCTCCACGAAGGAGTGGCTGGGAGCGGTGCTAGAGGCGGCGATGCCTGCTGTGCGCTCGCCAGGTTCGTACAACAACCACGTGGGTGTCCCGCTGACTTTGTTCCAACTGCGCGACGAGACACGCGCTGCGGTCGTGGAGATCGGCACCAACTCGCCTGGCGAGATCGCCCAACTCACCGACGTCGCACAACCTGACATCGGCATCGTTACATGCGTGGCGCCTGCGCACCTCGAAGGGCTTGGGTCGCTAGACGGCGTGGCGCGCGAGAAGTCTTGCTTGCCGAAGGGGTTGCCTGAAGGCGGCGTCTGCATCCTGAACGGCGACGACGCGGCGTGCCGCGCCATGGTTGGGCTGACCAAGGCCACGGTCGAGTTCATCAGCGTCACCCGCGAGGCTGATTGGTTCGCGACGGACGTGCGCTTTCACGCGTTCGGCACCACGTTCCTGCTGCAGGGTGAGCGGCCGGTCACCCTGCCTCGCTTGGGTCGGCACAACGTCTACAACGCGTTAGCCGTGATCGCGGCGGCGCATCACCTCGGCGTGCCTGAGGACGATGTCCTGCGTGAGCTGGCCAGCGTCCCGTCTGCGGCTCGGCGGCTGGAGCCTAAAGAGGCCGGCGGCGTGATGATCTTCGACGACACCTACAACATGAACCCCGAGTCTGCCCGCTCGGCCTTGCAGGCGATGTCAGGCGTGCAGGCGGAGGGTCGCGGCGCTGGGGTCGCAGTGTTCGGCGGCATGGCCGAGCTCGGCCCCGACAGCGTCGCTATGCACCGTCGCCTCGGCGAGGAGGTGGTCAAGACTGGTCACTCGCGACTGATCTGCGTCGGCGCCGACGCGCGCCCGATCGCTGACGGCGCGATCGCCGCGGGCATGCCGGAGGCGTCGGTCCACTGCGTCGAAGACGTGCATTCGGCTCACAGCCTGCTGTGCACCGTGCTCCGAGCTGGCGACCGGGTCCTGTGCAAGGCTTCCCGCAAGGTCCAGCTCGATCGTCTGGTCGACCGTCTTGTTGGCACGTTAGGGGAGTCTGTGAGCTGCGACGGCGCGGAGGTGCAGCGCGGATGATCCATTGGCTGGCGCCATATCTGTTCTCGGAAGATGTCTGCCGGCTCTTGGGTTACATCTCCGTCCGCGCAGGCGGCGCTGCTGTGACCACCTTCTTGCTGGCGCTCTTGTTCGGCCCGAGGCTCATTCGTTGGCTCGGGCGCCAGGGTTTGGGCGAGCGCGTCGACGGCACCGGCTCTGAGACGCTAGACGAGTTGCATAAGGACAAGGCCGGCACGCCGACGATGGGCGGCTTGTTCGTCATCGGCGCGATCCTTATTTCCGGGCTGCTTTGGCTGCGCTTCGATGGCGTCAACCGCTTTTCGTTGCCAGGCCTCGTGCTGGTGGCGGCCTTTGCGGTGGTCGGCTTCTGGGATGATTGGACCAAGCTGCGCCAGGGCCACAGAGGTGAGAAAAAGCGCGGCATCAGCGCGCGCGGCAAGCAGGGCGCGTTGACCGTCATCGCCGCCTTGATCGGCGTTTGGTTGATGGGGCCCGCAGGGCTGCAGGCAGATCAGGGCGGCCCGCACCTCTATATCCCTTTCGTCAAGGACTTTGCTTGGGACCTCTCTCTGCTCTGGGGCGTCCCATTTTTGATCGTGACGGTGCTCGTGCTGACGGGCTCAGCGAACGCGGTAAACCTCACCGACGGTCTCGACGGTCTCGCCGCGGGTTGCGTCGTGACCTCGGCGATCGCTTACGCCGCGATCACTTACGCCGTTGGTCACTACGGCTGGGCTGAATACCTGCTGGTGCCGCATGTCGGCGGCGCTGGAGAGATGGCTGTGTTGATGGCCGCTCTGCTCGGGGGCGCGCTCGGCTTCCTGTGGTTCAACGCAGCGCCTGCGATGGTGTTCATGGGAGACGTCGGGAGCCTTGGCCTGGGCGGGGCGCTCGCATACGCCGCGCTGGTCAGCCGCACCGAATTGGTCCTGTTCGTCGTCGGCGGCGTCTTCGTCGCCGAGGCGGTGTCCGTGATCGTGCAGGTCGGTTCGTTCAAGATGCGCGGCAAGCGCGTGCTGCGCTGTGCACCGCTGCATCACCACTTCCAGTTCGGCGGCATGCCCGAGACGCGCGTCGTCGCCCGTACCTGGATCGTTTCTGCGCTGCTCGCGATGTGCAGCCTAATGCTCTTCAAGTTGCGCTGAAGCGATGACGGCTGTTTCCCGAATGCGGCGTGAGCCGACCGAGAGCGTGCGCGAGCTCGATTGGCTGATGCTGATCGTCATCGCGATGAGTTGCCTCGGTTTGGTGATGGCCGTCTCCGTGCTCGGCTCGCAGTCAGATGAAGGTCCGTTGGTCGTCATGAAGCGGCAGGGCGTCAAGCTCCTGCTCGGCGTGGTGTCTTTCGTGGTCTGTGCTGTCACTCCGATGCGGCTGCTGCGGCGGGTCGCGATGCCGTTGTTCTTCGCTGCGGTCGTAGCGTGTCTGCTGCCGCACGTTTTGGGCGGCGAGAGCAAAGGCGCTTCGCGCTGGATCCGGTTCGGAGGGCAGCAGTTTCAGCCGGTTGAACCAGCGCGGTTCTTCTTGGTGTTAGCAGTCAGCTGGCTGCTCGCTCGCGCTGGGAGCGGCTTGTCGAGTTTCCGGCGAGGCTTCGTGCCGGCGATGGGCTGCGCGATGCTGCTCGCGCTCGCCCTCGCGACCCAGCCTGACAACGGCAACGCGATGTTGGCGGTGGCGTTGGCTAGCTGCATGGCGCTGGTAGCCGGCGTCCGCGTCATCCACTTCGTGCCATTCGCGGGCGCAGGCCTCGCGCTGATGATGTTCCTTGCGTCGCAGCACGAATATGTCCGCCGCCGCATCGAGCAGCTCTTCGACACGTCTCCCGACTCTCAGGTCGGGCTCGGCCTCGTCGCCGTCGGCTCGGGCGGGATTTTCGGCCGCGGGCTCGGGCGCGGCTGGATGAAGATGCACTACGTGCCTGAGGCGCATAACGACTTCGTTTTCGCGATTATCGCCGAGGAATTCGGCTATCTAGGGTCCCTCTTCGTGCTGCTCGCCTACTCGGCGTTCGGCTACTTGTGCTACCGACTGGTGGTTCAAGTCCGGGATCCCTTTTTACGGTACGTCGTCTGTGGCTATGCTGTGATGATCTGTATGCAAGCGGCTGTGAATCTGCTCGTGGTCAGCGGGTGGGCTCCAGCCAAGGGCATAGACCTGCCGTTCGTCTCGACGGGCGGCACCAGTCTTGTTTTTTGTTTGGCGGCGGTTGGCTTGATCGGGAACGCGGTGCGATCGGATCGCACCGGCGCGTTCGTGACTAGCGAAGAAGCCGCGGCGGTTTCCTGATTGGGACTCCGAACGCTAGGGAGGATGTGATGGGGCAACTCGAAAAATACGGCCTATACGTTATGTGTCTGGTGATCTTCCTCATCCTGGGCGTCACGCTCTGGGGCGAGCCTGCGAACGCAAAGAAGGCGAAGGTCCGCGCGGAAGCAGCGATCATTTCCGGCGCTGTAGATGGCCCCGTTAAGCCGGTGGAGGCCTCCTTCCGCCGGCCTTCGAAGCGCATCGAAGATCTGCTCAAGCCAGAGTCGCGCCCGAAGGCGGCGCCTCGCAGCAGCGACCGTCCCAAGGTCAAGCCCAGGGTGGCGTCGCCGAAGTTGTTGGAGTCTAAGCCCGCCTCGGCGACGTCGCCGTTGGGGAAGGTGAATGCCTTGGTGAAGGAGGTGGCGGCGTCCGCCGCCAAGCCGAAGGCTTCACCCGCTCCCAAGCGCCGCCGTTACAAGGTGAAGCCGGGTGACGACCTCAGCACGATCGCGCAGAGAGAGCTCGGGTCGATCAAGTACGAGCGAGTGATCCTCGCGGCGAACCCCAACATCAAAAATCGGAATCGCATCAAGGTCGGCGACTCGATCATTTTGCCCGCGATCTCCGGCGGCAAAGCTGCGTCTGCCACGTCAGCGAACAAGGTGGTCGCCTCGGGGGCGTATCGGACCTACAAGGTCCGCAAGGGCGACGCCTACGAGAAGATCGCCGAGCGCGAGTTCGGCGACGCGGCTCGTCATAAGGAGCTGCAGCGGATGAACCCGGGCATCCCTCCCAATCGTCTGATTATCGGCAAGAGCATCAAGATCCCGCTCAAGTAGCCGTGAATCATGCCGCATCATTAGCCCGCGCTCCTGCGCGAGCGGCGCCACGGGTCTGTTTGGTCAGCGGTGGCACCGGCGGGCACCTGATGCCCGCCCTGGTACTCGCTCGCTCGCTGCTGCAGTCCGAGCAGCCGCCGCTGTTGATCACCGAAGGCCGCGACGTCGAGCGCGAGTTGGTGCAGCAAGACCTGCCAGACGTGTGCGCGGTCGAGGTGCCACGATCCGGCCGTTCGTCGCTTGGATTGCCGTGGTGGCTGCTGCGTGCGACGCGCAAGGCGAGGGGCTTGCTGCGCCAGCATAAGGTGGGCGGCGTGATCAGCACGGGAGGCCGCGCCTCGGTGCCGGTCGCGTTGGCGGCGAAGAGCCTTCGGCTGCCGGTCTTCTTGTTGGAGCAAAACGCCGTGACTGGTCGCGCCAACAGCTGGCTGCAGTCGATCGCGCGGCGCACCTATACGGGCCTACCCGGCGCGAAGGCTGACAGCGATCGCACGCTGCATACGGGCACGCCGCTGCGTCCGGGCTTCGGACGGGTAGACCGCTCGGAAGCGCGTCGGTCTCTGGGGTTCGACGTCGCGGCGCCGGTCGTATTGGTCACGGGTGGCAGCCAGGGCGCGCGCGCCCTCAACGAATTGGTCCCGAGAGCCATCAGTCAATTGGGTCGCGAGCTGCAGGTCGTGCACTTGTCCGGGCTCGATAATGACGCCGAGGTGCGGCAGCGCTACGCCGCGGCGAGCGGCGTTATCTCCAGCCAAGTCCGCCCTATCGCTGCTGACATGGACCGGTTGTTCGCTGCGGCCGACCTGGTCATCTGTCGCGGCGGTGGCACCACGGTCGCGGAGTTGATGGCGGTCGGTCGCGCCGCCGTGATCGTTCCGTATCCGCACCACAAGGATCAGCAGCAGCTCCATAACGCCCGCGTCCTCGAGCGCGTCGGCGCGGCGGTAGTATGCGAGGAGCGGGAGGTCAGCGCGGAGTCGCTCGCGGAGGTCGTCGGCGCGCTCTTGGCGGATCCGGCGCGACTTGAGGCGATGGGCGATGCCGCCCGTCAGCTCCGTCGTTTGGACGCTAGCGACGCGATCCTCTCGGACGTCGGCGACCAGATCCATGCGCACGCAGGACGCAGCCTCCCTGCGGTGCGTCGCCGCGCACCGCTTGACCGTGGAGGCAGCGCTTGACCACAGAGCCCGCACGCCTCGACGCGTCTGCGTCAGCCGCTCAGCAAGGGATCGCTGGCACGAGCTTCGTGTCGCCGCGCTTTCACTTTGTCGGTGTCGGTGGATCAGGTATGAGCGGTCTCGCGCGTCTGCTCGCCGGTGTTGGCGGCGAGATCAGCGGCAGTGACTCTGTCGGCGGCGCGGTGGTGAAATGCCTCGCAGACGAAGGGCAAGCGGTCTGGTCTGGTTGCCAGCCAGAGCGGATCGGTGGCGCGGACGGCTACGTTATTCGAAGCGCGGCGGTGCCGGCTTCGGATCCGGAGGTCCAGGAGTGCGTGCGCCGCGGGTTCACGTCGCTTTTATATGCAGAAGCTGTCGGCCGGTTGAGTGAGGGGCGTCGGACGCTCGCGATCGGGGGCACCCACGGTAAGACCACGACCACGGGTCTAACGGTCGCCGCGCTGCGGGGCGCGGGCCTTGACCCGTCGCACCTCATCGGCGGAGAGGTTCCGGAGCTCGGCGGCAACGGTCACGGCGGCACGGATCAAGGCTTCGTCGTCGAGGCCTGCGAGTTCAACCGGAGCTTCCACAACCTGCGGCCGTTCGGCGCGGCGATCCTCAACCTCGACCACGATCACTTTGACTGCTACCCGTCGACCGACGAGTTGATCGAGGCGTTCGCTGGTTATTTGGCTCGTATCCGCCCTGGCGGCACAGCGTTAGTCGAGGAGGCCGTCCCTAAGGCTGTGTTGTCGAGCCTCCGCAGCGACGTTGAGATCGTTACCGTCGGCTCCGGCCTCTGGTCGGACTTGCGCGCGGTCGACGTCCGCGAGCACCTTGGCTGTTGGTCGTTCGTGCCTGTGCTGCACGGCGAGCGTCTAGCGCGCGTCGAGTTGTCGCTCGCTGGCCGACACAACATGTTCAACGCGATGTTCGCGTTAGGCCTCGCGTACGTAGCTGGCGCGGACCTCGCCGGGGCATGCGCTGGGCTCTCTGATTTCGTCGGCGTCCGCCGTCGCTTTGAGCTTCACGAAGGCCCTGATGGCGGCGCCTTGGTCAATGACTATGCGCATCACCCAGTCGAGATCGAGGCTGTACTGCAGACTGCGCGGCGTCGATTCCCAGGGCGCAGGATCGTGGTGGCCTTTCAGCCACACCAGTATCAACGCACGCTGCTGCTGCTCGAGTCGTTCGCAGTCTCGCTAGCGGCGGCAGACGTGACGTTGATCACGGAGATCTATGGCGCGCGTGAGTCTGATGAAATCATGGCGTCGGTGAGCGCTGGTGACCTTGTGAACGCCGTCCGTGAGATCGGGGGCGAAGCGCACTATGGCGGCGCGGTCGCGGAGCTGCCCGAGGTCATGTGTGAACATCGCTGCCCTGGGGACGTGGTGTTGGTGCTCGGGGCTGGCGATATCGACCAGGCGGTGGGAGGCATCGTTGGCCGGATTTGATTTGGCGTCGTCTTTGGTCGACTACGCCTCGGTCCGGTCCGACGTGCGGTTGTCACGCATGATGCATCTTCGCATCGGCGGGACCGCTGATTGGTTGGTCGAGCCGTTCGATGAGCAGGGCGTCGCCGCGACGGTCCGGATCTGTCGCGAGCGCGGCTTGGAGCTCCGCACCTTAGGCGGCGGCAGCAACATCGTCGTCGCGGACGCAGGCGTCCGCGGGGTGGTGATGCACCTAGGTAACTTGAACCGGGTGCAGCGCGAGGGCGAGCGGGTCACTGTCGGCGCGGGCGTGACGATGGCGAGCTTATTGCGGTCTACGAGGCAGGCAGGCCTCGCTGGACTTGAGAAGTTGACCGGGATACCTGCTGAGGTCGGCGGCGCCGTCGCGATGAACGCTGGCACTCGCGACGGCGAGACCTTCGAGCATCTGGCCTCCTTGACGGTCGTCGAGGCTGACGGTCGCCTCGGGATCCGCTCACGTGGTGACTTCGCGCCGCGGTATCGGGACGGTAGATTGGGCGGCGCCATCGTTGTGCAAGCGACCTTCGAGCTGCGAGAAGATGACCCAGATGCGATCTTCGCGAGGTTCTCGGCATCCTTGCAACAGCGCAACGCGAGCCAGCCAGTGTCGCAGCGCAGCGTCGGCTGCGTGTTCCAGAACCCTGAGGGTGACGCCGCGGGGCGGTTGATCCAGGAGGCTGGTTGTAAAGAGGTGAGCCTGAACGGCGTGCAGGTCTCAAGCAAGCACGCTAATTACTTTGTCAACGATGGCACGGGCACCGCCGCTGACTTCACCGCGTTGATGGATGACGTGAGGCGCCGCGTCTTCGACGCGTTCGGCGTCGAGCTCCGCGCCGAGGTCAAGTTCTGGGGTTTCGACGACCGTTGACCTGAAAGTCTTAGCCTAGTCGCGTCGCTGATCGCGCTGGCTCGTCTTTGGACGAACTCGTCGAAGAGCTCTTGAGGCGCCGCTCCTTTGTCGATGAGCCTGCCACTAGGGAGGACAATGCATGAGTCACGACGAAGGTGTCACGATCGAGTTTAAGGGTCGCCACGACCACATCACCGAGCGCATGCAGGAGCATGCCACCAAGAAACTGCAGCGGCTCGCTCACTTCGAGGACGCGTTGACGCGCGTCGAGGTCGTCGCCGATCATGCCCATGAGAACCCGGACGTGGAGCTGATCGCGCACCTCCGTAAGGGCGCGCCTTTGGTCGCGAAAGATCGCGGCGAGTCGTTCTCAGGCACGGTCGACCTGCTCGTAGACAAGATGGAGTCGCAGCTGCGCAAGTGGAAAGAGAAGCTAACCAACCACAAGTTCCCGGACGCTAAGGAGGCGCGTGCGCGCGCGGCAGAGGGTGAGGGCCTAGCGCAGACGACCGGGGAAGAGACCTTCGAGGACGCCCTCCGCAAGTCCCTTGATTAGGGTGGTCGCGCCGTTTTGTCGGCGCCCTGCGGGGGCGGCGGTACAGTTTGCTGAGCTTCTATCGGACATCCGCGTTGCGTCGAGCCGGTGGTTTCCGCACACTCCTCGCCCCATGATTCGCAAGTTGGTCGAAGGCGCTGGTGTGATCGAGGAACTGCTGGCCTCCACAAAAGAGGCCGCGTTACAGGAGATGTTGGCCGCGGCGCAGGACGCCGGCGCTTTTAAAGGCTCGGCTCGTAAGGTCCTCCAGAAGCGTTTAGCTGACCGCGAGGCGATCGGCTCGACTGGGCTCGGCAACAGCGTGGCTGTGCCGCACGTCAAAGGCGACGGGGTCGATGGGATCACGCTCGTGGTCGCACGATGCCACGCCGGCCTGGAGTGGCAGGCGATCGACGGGCGCAACGTGCACGTGCTGTTTATGCTGGTGTCACCTAGCGAGGAGCCGGAGGCACACTTGCAGTGCCTCCGCTGGATCGCTGGACTCGCTCGTGACACGGATTTTCGCCGGTTCCTCCTCGACGCTGGGGGTGAGAGCGCGATCCGTGAGCTCCTAATCGAGATGACGCCAGAGGAGCAGGCATGAGCGAGGCCGCTGATGACGCGCGCATGATGCGTGTCACGCTGGGCAACAAGCACGGTCTTCATGCGCGGCCGGCGCACCTCTTCGTCCAGACGGCGAACGCGTACGCCAGCCAGCTACGCGTGGGCAGGGTCGACGATGAAGAGCGCGTCGACGGCAAGTCGATCATGGGCATGATGATGCTCGCGGCCGAGAACGGCATGGAGTTAGAGCTTGAGGCCGCTGGCCCTGACGCCGACGAGATGCTGCGCGCGCTGGTGGAGCTCGTCGAGGCGAACTTCGGCGAAGAGTAGGGGGGGGCGCTTCGGCCCGGCGGCGCTGAAGCCGCGATCCCAGCGATCATCTGGGCCCAGCTGCCTCAGCGCGGGCGAAAGCCCGTCCAGTTCCTCAATATCGTCGATGATGCGGGCCGATAGGAGGACGCGGGTGGGCCGGTCCCCACCGCCAAGGAGCGTTCATGCTGAAGCATCGTAAGAGCATCGTCGGTCTCGATATCGGCACGAGTTGTATTAAGGCCATCGAGCTGACGCGCGACAAGTTCGATCATGTCATCACGGGATATGCCCAGATCGACGTCCTGCACGAGTCCTCGCGGCAGGAGGCCATCGCGGAGTTGATGGCCGCTGCAAACTTTCGGACCAAGCGGGTCGCGACCGCAGTCAGCGGCAAGAACGTGGTGTTTCGCTATGTCACCATGCCGCAGATGAGCGACGAGAAGCTGCTCGAGGCCGTGCGGCTTGAGGCAGATAAATACATCCCGTTTGACGTCGAGGACGTCGAGCTCGGGGCGCAAAAGCTTGAGGTCGTCTCGAGCGGTGCTGGCGAAGACGAGGTGCAGGTGCTGCTAGTGGCTGCCAAGAAGGACGTCGTCGACGATCACGGTCGCATGCTGACCGAGTTAGGCCTGCAACCGGTCTCGGTCGGCGTCGACGGCTTCGCGCTCGGTAACGCTTGGGAGCTTGGCGACATCGTGAACCCAGGGCTTCACGAGCCTGGCAGGACGGTCGCGCTCGTTGACATCGGCGCGACCAAGGCCAGCATCAACATTCTACGCGACAACATCACCTGCTTTGCGCGCGAGGTGCCGATCGGCGGTCATGACCTCACGAACGCGATCGCGCGTCGCGTCGGCGTCGACGGCGGCCAAGCTGAGGAGCTTAAGCGCGACCCCGGAGAGCAGCTCGTGGTCGTGCAGGAGGCGATCGGGCAGACGCTCGAAGACCTCGGCAATGAGGTCAACCTGTCATTTGACTTCTTCGAAAACCAGTTTGACGGCGAGGTGCAGGAGGTCTTGTTGACGGGCGGTGCTTCGCTCCTGCCGATGTTGGAGGAGGGTTTCGAGAAGCTCTTTGAGAAGCGTACTAAGACCTGGAACCCGATCGAAGGCTTGAAGGTCCAGTCCGACGCAGTCGACGTCGACGCACTCAATCATTTGTCGCCGCAGCTGGCGGTCGCCGTTGGCCTCGCCGCTGCTTCCTAGGAGGACGAAACATGATCCGCATTAATCTTCTGCCTGCAGAGCTCCAGCGCGGCAATCGATTGCCGCCGCGCGTGTTGGCAGCGGTGCTCGGCGCCGTCTTGTTGATCAGCGCCGCGGTCGGGTGGTTCGGGCTCGTCTATTTTGGTGACCTCGCCAAGGCTGAGCAGGACCTGCAGGCGGCCAAGGCGCAGCTGCAGAGCCGCGCGAAGAAGGTCGCGTATCACGGCGCGCTCATAAAGAACCAGAAGGACTACGCCATGCGCGTCCAGACCATTCAAGAGATCGGCAATGGCCGCCGCACCTGGACGCGTTTTATGGACGAGTTGCTCAGCGTCGTCAGTAACAGCGGCCCGATTGAGCGTCACCTCGCCTGGTTCGATGGGATCTCAGTAACGGGTGATCCACGAACTGGCTCGACCATAAAGATGCCTGGGAACGTTCAGGGCGCTGGGTCGGACCGCGTCGCGAACTTTCATGACGACCTCGTCGCCGCTGAGTTTTCGAAGGACGTGGAGCGAAAGTCAGACCCGGTCTGGAGCCTCGAAGAGGATGAAGATCGCGTGCCAGCTACTTACTTGCGGTTTCCGATGGAACTGCAGTTTCGACCTACCGTGGCCAAGAAGAAGTAGGGGGGCGCATGATGACTAACTGGGCTGAGAAGAAGCAGCTGTTGACCATCGCGGGCGTCGCAGCCGCTGTCTGTAGCGTGGCGATCGGCGGGGTTTGGTACGTCAACGGCATGGTCACGGAGGTGGAGCTGCAGGTCGAGACTAAGCGCGGAGAGCTCGCGGTGGCGGACACGAAGATCAGCAAGATCCCGAGCCTCGAGCAAGAGGTCGTCATCCTTCGCGAGAACTTGGGTGAATACGTCAAGATCCTCCCTGACGACGACCAATTGAACGACTTCGTGCGAATGGTCAATCGCTTCGGCAGTCAGTCGGGAGTGCGCGGTACGGACCTTAAGAAGAAGGACCTACGTCAGCGGAAGAAGCCGGGGCGCTTTATCCCGATCGCCTACACCTATGAGATGACGGCCACGTTATGGCAGGGCCTGAAGTTCATGAACCTGGTTGAGAACTTCGAGCGCTTCGTCAGCGTCACGGAGTTCAGTATCCAACCGGGGACTTCAGAGAACGGCGCCGCGGCGACGGTCAACGGCGAGGTCGTGCATACGATCAAGGTGACGATGCAGACCTACCAGTACAACAACGCTGGCAGCGCCAAAGACGTCGTCATCCCAAACTATGGCGACCGCAAAGAGGAGTTGCGTGATGAGATTTGGAAGCGCATCCAACTCATCCGAGTCGATCGTTACGAGTACCTCGGGCAGAGCGGTCGCCGCGATATCTTCGTCGACCCCCGCGCGAGCGGCGTCAACGGTGGTGATGAAGCGTCGCTGGAAGAGCAGCGTAAGGCGTTGGAGCGCGGGGTCGGCTGGGTCGAGTCGCTCACCAAGATTCAGGCGCGTATGGCCTCTGGCGAGGTCTCGATGTTCGAGCGCTTCACGCTAGATAAGCGGTTCGAGCGGGAGTTGACGGCAGCGCTCGCGGCGTCTGAGACCCAAGGTGCCTCGATCAAGTTCCTGCCATACCGGTCGCGGTGGGCGCAGAATGTCGCGATACCGCTCGCTGAGATGAGAGACGGCCTGGTCGCGGCGGCCCCTGACGGCGAGGTCGACTCCTGCTTGCAGGCTGACGACATCGAAGCACTGATCGCATTGATGGCGGAGCACTGTAGCAACGGCCAACTCGAGGATGCGCGTAAGCGCTACGAGGACGTGATGGAGCGCCTCGCGGTGCCGGAGTCCGATCCCCGCCATGGCCTCGCGGTGCAGGCGAAGCGCTGGCACCTCAAGGCGGTCACGGCACTCGACTTCCGGGAGCTGGACCTCAAAGTGCAGGGCGTCGTGGTCAACAGCGGCGCCGGTCGCTCAGGCGTCCTCCTCAACGGTGAGGTCTTTGAGGAGGGCGAATACGTCCAGGACGACTTGCTGGTCAAGCAGGTTGGAGCAGAGCAGGTCTGGTTCGTGTTTCGCGGCTTGACGCTCGTTCGCACAATGTGAGCCAGACCGGGGTCGTTGGGCAGACTTTCCTAAAGCCGCCTCCATCGGGGATCGATGTAAGAGAAGTCTCGGGCTGGCTCAGCATGGGTCTAGCTTCCGAGCGTGGCAAAGGAGCCCAGGTGTGGGTGTAAGGGTCTAAAATGAAGTCACTTAAGGTCATCTCTCGCGTTGTCTTGGCCGCGTGGGCGCTCGCGCTCGTGACGCTTCCTGCGCAGGAGTCCGCCAGCGCGGCAGCAGAAAAGCAGCAGGAGGGCGTCAGCGCTCAGTCGGAGGGCGATCGCGCTAGTCGCCTCACCTTGCGACTTCGTGACCGTGATCTCCGTGAGGTCGTCCAGAGTATCCGTCGAAAGACTGGCTCGAACATCATCATGGACCCCGAGATCGAGGAGTCGGTGACGATCGATCTCGAGGACGTTCACTGGCGGCAGGCGCTCTCGCTGGTCGTTGAGCAGGCGCAGTGCATCGTAACCGAGGTCGACGGCGGCGTGTTGAAGGTCGAGAAGCCGCCGCGAGTCTACTTCGCTTTTGAGAACACCGACATCCAGAAGGTGATCGACACGATCGCGAAGATCTCAGGGGCGAACATCGTGGTCGCGCCTGAGGTTAAGGGCACGATCACGGTCCGCCTTAAGAACATTCCGTGGCGGGATGCGCTCGATGCCACCGTCAAGACGCTCGGCTTTGTCGTGATCGAGGAAGATCGCGGCATCTTGCGGGTCGTGTCGGCCGCGAACATCGAGACGGACCTCGAGTTCGCGTCGATCCAACTTCGCTATATCCGACCGACCTCGGTCTTCATGCCGTTCATCACTTCTGAGTATGTTCGGGACCTGCGCAATCAGCAGCCGCTGCAGCCGGGCCAGATGAACTTCTCGTTGCTGGACACGCTGCGCAACATGATCACGCCTGACGTCGGCTCATTGGAGTACATCCAGGAGACCAACGTCATCATGGTTAAGGACACTCGACCGGTCGTGGCGAACGTCCGGCGGACGATCGAAATGATGGACGTCGAGCCGTCACAGGTGCAGCTGGACGTGCGGTTTGTCACGACCAGCAACGATGACTTGTTGGACGTTGGCGTCAGCCCGGGCGGCAACGGCTGGTCTGCGAGCCTCGGCATGGGGCAGATCCCTACCCGTTTGCCGTTTAACCTCGGCGAGGGCGGCTGGGATGACCGTGTGATCGCTAACGATAACGGCGTCGGTCCATTCACGGACGAGTTGCTGAACCTGCCCGCGGCTACCTCGATCCCCAACGTTGTCTTCGGCGCGCTGAACTTTCAGGAGGTCACCGCCACCCTCAGGCTGCTGGCGCGCGACTCGCGATCGGAGATCCTGCAGGCGCCACAGATCACGACGCTCGATAACAGCACCGCGACGATCTTCGTGGGCGAAGCCGTGCGTTATGCGCAGGCGCGCGTGGAGCAGGGTCAAGCCGGCGGACTCTTGCTGGCGCTCGAGGAGGGGGATGAGTCCCCCGTAAACATCGGCTTCCAGCTGCTCGCTACCCCGCACATCGTCCCCGGCACCGACAAGGTGATTATGGAGGTGATCCCGCAGCGGACGGCGCTCAGCGGCACCGGGGCCTCGGCGATCGCCCCGGCTGGCTTCGACGTCTTCGAGGTCGGCGGCGGCACCAACGCGGGCGCCGGCCAGATCGCGCTGCCTCGTGTGGCGTCGAGCACCCTCTCTACGACCGTCCTGCTCAAGAGCGGCCAGACGGCTGTCCTGGGCGGCCTTAAGAGTAAGACAGAGTCTGAGACGGTCACCAAGCTGCCGCTGCTCGGGGATATCCCGTTGCTTGGCTACCTGTTCAAGAACCGAACGAAGCAGGAGACCATGTCGACGCTGTTGGTGTTCATCACGCCGCAGATCATCCGCAGCTCGGACGACATGGAGGAGTCGATGCGTCGAGCGCTGGCGGAGCGCATGAAGGACCAGCGGTCGAGTCTCGCGCAGACCCGCGCCGCGGTCTTTGGCAACTAGGCGTTACTTTCCACTTCCGGCTAGCCAACGCGCCGGCTCTATCGTTGAGCGCCCGCGGTCGCTGGGCTACCATTTCGCGGTCAGTTCATTCGAACTGGCACCGCGCGCGGCGCGCTCCAAGTGGAGGGCTCCGCGGATTAATTCCCCGACTACCCCATGCACGTCGCTCCGACGAACCTTAGGCATGCCACGCAGCGTTCGCTGCGCGGCGGTGCTGCGGGTGCGAACCTCCGCCGAGAGTGTTCGCAGAGGACGGCTCGGTATGGATTTTCATTTCCCACCCTGGATGCCGTTTCGTGCGACCTGCGCGCCGGCCTCCGAGACGTGAGGTCCCACAGCTCCCGGCAGCATGCTGGTCAGTTGTTGGTGACCCGTCCGATTGAGTCCGTCGAGTCCTGGCTGCGTGTCAGGTATCGGAACAGCCAGGGGGTCGCCGTAGCAGGCGATCGACAGACAAAGGTTCCCTGTGAAGAGGATGCTTATCAACGCCATCGATCCGGAAGAAAGCCGGATCGCGGTGGTGGAGGACGGCGTGCTGCAAGAGCTGCACGTCGAGTTAGCCAGCCGAGAGGCGTATCTCGGTAATATCTACAAGGGCAAGGTGGTCAACATCGAGCCCTCGATCGGCGCGGCGTTCGTCGCGTTCGGAGGGCGCGTCAACGGCTTCTTGCACGTCTCGGACGTGTTGCCTGCGTATGGTCGCGATGACTTCCGCTTGGAAGACGTGATCGAGGGCCGGGCCCGAGTCGACGTCGACGACGGGCCTGAGTCGATGCAGCAGGCGTTGTCCGACGACGATGACGATGATGACGAAGATCTCGGCGATGCCGGCGGGGGCGAGGCCAAGCGCTCGCGTCGCAAGCCGAAGCCCCGTCCAACGGCGGAGGGCGATGATGGCGGCGTAGACGCTGAAGGGCCGTCCGAGTCGGAACCCGATGCAGAAGCTCTCGAGGGCGCGATTGATGACGTCCAAGGTGCTGAGGGCGACGCTGCTCAAGATGACCAGCTTGCAGAGGAGCCAACGGCCATTGAGCCTGTCGAAATCGGCGAAGAGGTTATCGCAGAAGCAGAAGCCGACGTCGCCGCAGATCCAGGCGAAGGCGCCGGCGAGGATCACGGCTTGGGCGGCTTCGGGCATGGCTTGGACCGCGACGGTGACAATGAGGAGGAGCGCCCGCTGGAGATGGCGGCTGCCGACCCTGACGGCGCTGATGATGAGGTCGCCGGCGCTCCCGCGGAGCCAGCGGCCGGTGACGACGGAGAGGCCGCTGCGCCGCGCAAGAAGCGCTCCCGTCGGTCACGTTCTCGCCGCAAGCCTGCTGACGAGGGCGGCGAGGCTGCCGAGGGTGATGTTGCGGTCGGCGCGCCTGACGAAGCTCAGGATGGTGCAGGGGAGCGCGGGGACGAGTCGAATCGGTCGCCGCGGAAGAAGCGCGGTCGTCGCGCCAGCAAGGAGCGCCCGAAGCAGGATCGGCGCGCGCCGCGAGGCAACCGCCCGACGATTGACCAGCTGCTAAAGAAGGGGCAGGAGGTCGTCGTGCAGATCACCAAGGAAGGGATCGGCGACAAGGGGCCGACCGTTACGACGTACGTGTCGCTGCCTGGGCGCTCTCTCGTGCTGATGCCGAGCCTGCCCAAGTGCGGAGTCTCGCGCAAGATCGATGACGGCAAAGAGCGCCGCCGGCTCAAGCGCATCGTGCGCGAGCTCGATGAGACCGGTAGCGGCGGCATTGGCTTCATCGTGCGGACTGCGGGGATCAACAAGAGCCTCGAGGACATCCAGCGCGACCGCGACTACCTCAACAAGATCTGGGAGATGGTCGCGCAGCGCTTGAAGGTTACGAAGGCGCCAGCGTTGCTCTATCAAGAGTCGGACCTCGTGCTCAAGGCGATGCGCGATCAGTTCACCCCAGACATCGCGGACGTGGTCGTCGACAGCGAGGACGTCTTTATGCGGATCCGCGATTTCGCGGAGAAGCTGATGCCGGTGATGGCGGAGCGCATCAAGCAACACGCCGTCACCACGCCGTTGTTCCACTCGTTCGGAATCGAGAAGGACGTCGAGGCGCTCTACGAGCCGAAGGTCGACCTCTCGAATGGTGCCTCGATCGTCATTGACCAGGCCGAGGCGTTGGTCGCGATCGACGTCAACTCGGGCAAGTATAAGGCCGGCGGTCACGGCAGCGACGAGACGGCGTACCGCACCAACTTGGAGGCGATCCCCGAGATCGTGCGTCAGCTGCGGCTGCGCGACCTCGGCGGCTTGATCATCATCGACTTCATCGATATGTCGCACGAGAAGCATCGTCGCGGCGTGGAGCGCAAGATAATCGACGCGCTGCGGGGTGACCGCGCGCGGATCAAGGTGGGGCGGATCTCGCCCTTCGGCATGATGGAGATCACGCGTCAGCGCGTGGGGCCCGGCTTGAAGCGGACGGTCTTCATGCAGTGCACTCACTGCAAGGGCGCTGGCTGGTCACGCACGGTCCAATCCAAGGCGCTCTCAGTGCTGCGGGAGGTGCGCGCGCTGGTCCACCTCAAGGGTTACTCGATGCTGCAGGTGTTTGTCGCGCCGCCCGTCGCTGATTACCTCGTCAACTTCAAGCGCCGCGCGGTCCTTGAGCTCGAGGACGCCGTCGGCAAAACGGTGCTGTTCCGCCCGGAGCAGAGCTATCCCATCGACGTGGTGCACTACCGCTTCTTGACGGGCGACGGCCAGGAGGCGCGCATCGCGATCCCTGCTGGCTTGGGGGTCAAGGCTTAGGCTCCGCTGAGCCGGGCGGCGCTGGCTTTCAGCGTCGCCGCCGTTGGCGCACTGTCTGGCGCCCGAGGCTTCGGTCGGTGAGCCGCCGGCGGCGTCTATCTCCCTGACGCGCAGGCGCCTATGGTGGCTGACTCGGCGCGCCGCAGGTTGGTCTTGACTCGCGCGGGCTGCCCGCTACGCTGCTCCGCCCTCCCAACCCAGACCGAGCCCAATGTACGCCGTCCTCGACGATCGCAACCAGCAGTACCGAGTCGCCCAGGGTGACAAGATCAAGATCCACCTGCGCAGTGACGCCAACGAAGGCGACACGCTGACGTTCGACAACGTCTGTGCGGTCGGTGGTGACGGTGAGAGCGCTGGCAAGGTGGGCGCGCCGTTCGTCGCAGGCGCGAGCGTCACCGCCAAGGTCCTGAAGAACGTGAAGGGCCCTAAGGTGATCATCGGGAAGTTCCGCCGTCGGAAGGACTTTCGCAAGCGCACAGGCTTCCGCGCGCAATACACGATGATCCAGATCGAGTCGATCAACGGTTGATTCCAAACCTCTAGAGCACGAGATACCAAGCCATGGCACATAAGAAGGGACAGGGTTCCACCTCAAACGGTCGAGACTCGAACCCGCAATTCCGCGGCATCAAGGCATACGGCGGGCAATCCGTCTCCGCTGGTTCCATCATCGTTCGCCAGTGCGGCACCAAGTTCCACCCCGGCCGTAACGTCCGGCGCGCGAAGGACGATTCGCTGTTCGCGGTCGCTGACGGCGTCGTTCGTTTTCAGGCGAACCGTCGGGTCCACATCGACGCCCTGGCGAGCAGCAACTGACCGGGGTCGGCGCGACTCGTCGCGCCGGATCTCGCTCATGCGATTGCCGCAGGTCCCTTGAGGTAGACCGCGATGTTCGTCGATGAGCTCCTGTTAACTGTTCGCGCTGGCAAGGGAGGCGACGGCTGCCTCTCATTTTTGCGCGACAAGAACACCATTAAAGGTGGCCCTGACGGCGGCGACGGCGGCAACGGCGGTGACGTCGCGCTGTTGCCTACGACCCACGTCAACACGCTCTACCACCTGACCGGTCGGGGCGCGTTCGTCGCGGACAGCGGCATGCAGGGAGGGCCCAAGCAGTGCTTTGGTAAGGGCGCGGCGGACCTCACCATCGAGGTCCCGGTCGGCACTCAGGTGCTGGACGCCGAGCGCGGCAACGTGCTCAAGGACTTGGACACGCCGGATCAACCCTGGGTGATCGTCCGCGGCGGCTTTGGCGGCCGCGGTAACGTACACTTCGCGAGCTCTACGAACCGAGCTCCGCGGCAGTTTGAGCGCGGCCGGGCGGGCGAAGAGCGCAAGATTCGCCTGAGCCTGAAGTTGATCGCTGATGTCGGTTTGCTCGGGCTCCCCAACGCCGGCAAATCGACCTTGCTCTCGACGATCACCAAGGCGCGCCCGAAGATCGCGGATTATCCGTTCACGACCTTGGAGCCGATGCTCGGGATCGCCGAAGGCGAAGGTGAAGGGACGTTCGTCGTCGCCGATATCCCTGGGCTCATCGAGGGCGCCAGCGAGGGGAAAGGGCTCGGGGACAAGTTCCTAAAGCACATCGAGCGCACGCGCCTGTTGCTGCACCTCGTGGACTGCAGCGCGGTGCCGCTCGACGAGCCCGCGCACGCCTTCTCGATGCTGCGCGAAGAGGTCGCTAACTACTCGGTGGAGATGGGCAGTCGTCCGACGATCGTGGTCGCGACCAAGGTCGAGGACGAGGATTGCCGCGCGCGCGCTCAGGCCTTGGCGTCGGCCATTAAGCGCCCGGTGTTGCCGATCTCAAGCGCTACTCGCCAGGGCCTCCGCGAGCTCCGCGCCGCCATCTGGTCGATGCTGTCGGAGCTTCCGGATAGCTGATCGCGGCCTTTGCGTGCTGCTTCGGGCAGCGCCTCGATGTGCCGATAAAGCGAGCGGAGGACAAGCGCTCGCCGATGCTCAATACGCCACAGTCTGCAGCTAGTGATCAGCCCAACCTGCGCGACTTGTTGCGCGTCATGGTCCATGAGAACGCCAGTGACCTGGTGCTTAAGGCTAACGGTCGTCCGGCCCTCCGCGTCGCCGGTGTCATCCGCTTCCTCGGAGACCGACCGCTGCCCGCCAGCTTGGTGCGCGACTTCGTCTCGGAGGTGCTCGACGATCGCCTCCGGGGTGAGTTTGACGAACTCGGCGCCGCGGACGCTGCCGTGGCGTTGCCCGGCGTCGGGAGGTTCCGCTGCAACGCTTTTCAGCAGTGCGGCGACCAGGGGCTCGTGTTCCGGTCGGTCAAGGCCGAGATCCCGTCGTTCAAGGAGCTCAACTTGCCGGTCGAGCCCTTGAAGCGGCTCGCGTCGCTTAATCGAGGCCTCGTCCTCGCGACGGGTGTCGCGGGATCGGGCAAGTCAACGACGCTCGCGTCGATGTTGGAGTACGTCAACCGGACGATGAACAAGCACATCATCACGGTCGAAGATCCGGTGGAGTTCTGCTTTGAGGACAAGCGGTCGATCATCAATCAGCGCGAGATCGGCAGCGACGTTTCGTCGTTCCCCCAGGCGCTGCGGCAGGCGGTCCGGCAGTCGCCGGACGTGATCTTGATCGGCGAGATGCGCGACGCGGAGACGGTCTCTGCCGCGATCGCGGCCGCGGAGACTGGCCACTTGGTGTTCTCGACGTTGCACACCGTCAACGCGGTGCAGACCGTCGAGCGCATCATCACCTTCTTCCCGCAGCACCAGCACGAACTCGTGCGTACCCAGTTGGCCCTTAACCTCGCGGGCGTTTGCTCGCAGCGCCTCGTGAAACGCAAGGACAGCGCCTCGATGGTGCCGGCGGTAGAGCTGTTGTTGAACACGCCGACCGTGCGTGAGCACCTCGAGGCGGGCGCGACGCGCTCGTTGCCCAAGGCCCTCGAAGACGGGGGTTACTACGGTACGATGACTTTCAACCAGTCGTTGATCGGCCTGCTCCAGGCCGGCGATGTGAGCCTCGAGGACGCGTTGGCGGCGTCGGATAACCCCGACGATCTGAAGCTGCAGGTGCGCGGCATCACGCACGGCTCGACGCCGCGGCCGGTCGGCCTGTAGCCGCAGCGCTGGTCGCGCAGGGGTGCCAAGCCTTGGCGATGGAGCAGCGCGGGCGCTACATTCATCGTCTGCATGACTCGCTTGCGCACGTTTGGCGTCGTTGCCCACATCGACGCTGGCAAGACCACGCTGACCGAGCGCATCCTGTTCGACACGGGGGCGCAGAGCTGGGTGGGCAGTGTCGATGAAGGCACCGCCGCGATGGACTTTATGCCATCAGAGCGCGCGCGCGGGATCTCGATCGCCTCTGCCGCGACGCGGGTGGCGTGGGGGGAGCACGTCATGCAAGTGGTCGACACGCCTGGGCACGTTGACTTCGTCGCAGAGGTCGAGCGCTGCTTGCGGGTCATCGACGGCGTCGTGGTGCTGGTTGACGGCGTGCGCGGCGTAGAGTCGCAGACCCGCGCGGTGTGGGATCAGGCCGTCGCGGCGGAGCTGCCGCGGATGGTCTTCGTTAACAAGCTCGACCGAACAGGCGCAGCGTTCCGCGCCGTCGTCGAGGAGGTCTCCGAGCAGCTTGAGTGCACGGCTGTCGCGGCCGTGATCCCGTTGCGCGACGGGGACGGGGCGTTCTCTGGGCTCGGTGACGCGGTCACAGGCGCGGTCCAGTGGTTTAATGGCCGCCCTGCAGAAGCGCTCGTGCCGCAGCTGCAGCGCGCGCTAAAGGAGGCTCATGAACGGCTGGTTGAGGTGCTCGCGGATCACGATGAGGAAGTAATGGCCGACGCGGTCGCGGGGCGACGGCCGACGCCTGAGCGCCTGCGGGCCGCGCTTCGCGGCGTGTTCTTACGCGGCGAGGTCGTGCCGGTGCTCGGGGGCTCTGCGCTCTACAACCATGGCATCGACTGGCTGTTGGACGCGGTCGTCGCCTATCTCCCAGGCGTCGCGGACATCCCCTCGCGCGGTATCTGGGCCGTGCCTGGCGCTGGGAATGAGGCGTCTGCCTTCTGCGGCTTGGTCTTCAAGGTTCAGCACCTTGACCAAGTTTGGAATTACGTGCGCGTGGTCCGTGGGCGCTTGCAGTCGGGCATGCCGTTGGTTCGCGCGCACAAGCCCCACGCTGGCTCGAGCGCCGTCGAGGAGCTTTGGACCGTCAAGGCTGATCGACACGAAGTTGTCCCGAGCGCGGGTCCCGGTGAGGTCGTCGTGGTCCCTGGAGACCTCGGTTGGCGCACCGGCGACACCGTCTGTGACCCCGACCAAGTAGTCGTGTTGCCTTCGCCGCGCTTTCCGGCGCCGGTGCTGGCGGTGACCTTTGAGCCCGAACGCGCTGAGGACGCGGCCCGCGTTTACGAGGCAGTGCTTGAGCTGGCGATCGACGATCCGACGCTGAGGGTCGCCCGCGAGCACGACCGGATCGTAGTCCGGGGGATGGGCGAGCTGCACCTGGAGATCGTCGCCGAGATGGCGCGTCATCGCGCTGGGCTGAAGTTCCGCGTCTCAAGGCCGAGGGTGGACCGGCGCGAGACCGTGGCGCGTGCCGGCTCTGGCGCGGCCGAGTTTCGGACGACCATCGCGGGTGCGGAGGTCGCCGCTCGGTGTTCGCTGACGGTCGAGCCTGTCGCGGATTCGGCGGTGATGCGCGTGGTCGCCGACTCCGACGGGCCGGCGGTCGAGATCGCGCTCGCGGAGTTGCGTCGGCGTGCGCGCTCAGGTCTCAGGGTAGGGCAGATGCACGGTTGCGAGCTTAGGCTCTTGGCCGTGGACGCTGACGTCGAGGCGGAGGCGTTGATCGAGCAGGCCGCTTGGATGGCGCTCGATCAAGCGCTGGCTGAAGCTGGCGTCCTCGAGTTGGAGCCTTGGGTGGCCTTCGAGGTGGTCGCGCCCACCGCTAGCTCCAACGCGGTGCTCGCGGACCTCGGCGCCCGCGGCGCTGAGGTCTCGAACGTCGCCGCTGGACGTTTGGGCGCGCGCATGTCAGGTTCCGCCCCCCTGTCCCGCATGATAGGTTACGTAACGCGTTTAAGATCGATAACTAAGGGGCTAGGGCAGGTGACGATGCGGCCCTCGGGCTTTGCGGCTGGCGGTTCTAGTCCGAGCTAAGCTTGGTAAGAAAATGTGGAGGCTGTGTTGACCGTCATTTGGGCGGTCGCTATGCTGCCCGCCCCCTTGTGCCCCAGGGAGCACACCTTTTCGTGTAACCCCTTGCAGCACAGTTACTTGCAATGAAAGTTGCGGGTGCCATCGAGGGGGTGTGACTGGGTCGCAAGCTTGCCTCCCGCTCACAGTTTCCGCAGCACTGCCACAACCTGTTACTGGGCCCTCGGTTGGGTCGTCTTAGCGAATCCCTCGGTTTCCACTGTCATGCAAGAGCGAATCCAGATCCGGATGGAGGCCTACGATCACGAGGCCCTCGATCAGGCGTCTCTCGACATCGTCGAGACCAGCAAGCGTACCGGCGCCCGTGTCTCGGGACCGGTCCCGCTGCCGACGCGTATCGAGCGTTACACGGTGCTGCGGTCGCCGCACGTAGATAAGAAGAGCCGTGAGCAGTTCGAGGTGCGCACCCACAAGCGCCTAATCTACATCTCGGAGCCGACCACGAAGACGGTCGATGCGCTGAGCAAGCTCAACATGCCCGCGGGCGTGGACATCCGAATCAAGGCTTGCTGAGGCCATTCAGCACGAGCTACTCGAGGAGCACGATATCCATGGTCGAGGTTAAGGTATTCCAAGGCGGGTCGGTCGCGACGAAAGACGTCGACGCTGGGACGTTTGGGACGAAGGTCTTGGGGCGTACCCTCAAGGACGCCGTCGTCATGTATGAGGCGAACCAGCGCCAAGGCACGGTTAAGGCCAAGACGCGCTCGATGGTGCGCGGCGGTAACAAGAAGCTTTGGCCGCAAAAGCACACTGGCCGCGCCCGCATGGGCACGACCAAGTCGCCGATCTGGCGCGGTGGTGGTCGCATTCACCCGCCGCAGCCGCGCGATCACTCGTATCACATGCCGAAGAAGGCGCGCCGGGTCGCTCTGCGCAACGCCATCTTCACGAAGTTCCGCGACGGCGAGGTCGCGATCGCTGACGGCTTCCCTTCAGAGACCCCTAACACCAAGTCGGCGTTCGCTATCTTGTCGCAGCTCGGCATGACCAGGAGCGCGACGGTCGTCACCGACGTGAAGGACGACACGCTCTATCGGTCACTTCGGAACATCCCGCTGATCGACGTCGCGCGCCTCGATGATCTGAACGCGCGCCAGGTGCTGCTGCGTCGATACTTGGTGCTGACCCCGGCCGCCTACGAAGCGCTTGAGCAGCGTTTCGCGAAGAAGGAGAGCTAAGCGATGGTCAACGCTGAACAATACTACGACGTCGTGCGTCGCCCGGTCGTGACCGAGAAGTCCGCCGGTGTCCAGGAGTCGACGAATCAGTACACCTTCGAGGTCGCCAAAGCGGCCAACAAGGTCGAGGTCCGCAAGGCGGTCGAGACGCTGTTCTCGGTCAAGGTCGAGGCGGTCAACATCATCTCGATGCCGGCGAAGCGCCGCCGCGTCTTCGGACGCCCGGGTCATTCGCCAGCTTGGAAGAAGGCGATCGTCACCCTGAAGGACGGCGATTCGATCGACGTAAGCTAGGCCGCTGAATCACGATAAGAACTCAGATCGATGCCAGTCAAAGTCTACAAGCCAACGTCCGCAGGCCGTCGCAACGCGTCGGTGTTGGACTTCAGCCACCTGACGAAGGGGAAGCGTCCGGAGAAGTCGCTCACCGAGCGTCTGAAGAAGACGGGCGGTCGCAACGCGCACGGCCACATCACCAGCCGGTTCCGCGGCGGTGGCGCGCGCAAGCTCTATCGCAAGGTCGACTTCCGTCGTGACAAGGACGGCGTCCCGGCGACCGTCAAGGCGCTCGAATACGACCCGAACAGGACCGCGGACATCGCGCTGTTGTTCTACGCTGACGGTGAGAAGCGCTACATCCTCGCGCCCAAGGGCTTGAAGGTCGGGGACAAGGTCGCGTCAGGCCACAAGGTCGAGCCCGACACCGGCAACTGCATGCCGCTGCTGTCGATTCCGCTCGGTCTCTCGGTCCACAATGTCGAGCTGCAGCCCGGTAAGGGTGGCCAGCTGGCGCGCTCGGCCGGCAACTCATGCACGCTGATGGCGCGCGACGCTGGCTACGCCACGATCGTGCTGCCGAGCGGCGAGACCCGAAAGGTCCCGTGGGACTGTCGCGCGACGATCGGCGAGATCGGCAACAGCGACTGGCAGAACGTGCGCATCGGCAAGGCTGGCCGTAAGCGTCACATGGGTCGTCGCCCACACAACCGCGGCACGTCTATGAACCCGGTCGCACACCCGATGGGTGGCGGTGAGGGTCGCACAGGCGGTGGCCGTCACCCAGTGTCGCCGACAGGCAAGCTCGCGAAGGGTGGTCGCACCCGCCGCGGCAAGGCCCGCAGCAACCAGTTCATCCTGCGTCGCCGCTCGCCCGGCAAGCACGTCGCCGTTGGTAGTGGTAGCTAATAGGAGCTCACGATGAGTCGCAGTATTTACAAAGGCCCGTTCGTTCACCCGAAGCTCCTGAAGAAGGTGGACGGCCAAAACCAAGCGGGCACGAAGAACCCTATGAAGACGTGGTCGCGCGCTAGCGTGATCCTGCCGGAGTTCGTCGGTCACACCTTCGAGGTGCACAACGGTCGGACGTTCATCAAGGTCTACGCGACGGAAGACATGGTCGGTCACCGTCTCGGCGAGTTCGCTGCGACGCGAACCTTCCGCGGCCACGCGAAGAAGGACAAATGAGCTTCGAAACCCGAGCAGTGCACCGCCGCGCGCGGATGGGCGTCGATAAGGCCCGTCGCGTCCTGGCGTTGATACGTGGTCGAACCGCTAACCAGGCGCTCGATGAGCTTCGTCATGACAAGCACCGCGCCGCTAAGGCGATCTACAAGGTGCTGGCGTCGGCCGTCGCCAACGCGATGCTGAACCCGTCGGTTCGTCCGAACCGGCTGGTCATCTCTAAGACGTTCGCGCAGGACGGCCCCCCTTTGCCGGGTGGTAAGCGCATGCGCCCTGGCCCGCAGGGCCGCGCGATGCCGTTTAAGCGGCGCACCTGCCACATTCACGTGCACGTCGAGGACCCTGAGGCGCGTGATCCGCGCGAGCTCGAGTCTGAAGCAGCGGCGACGGACGCCGCGCAACCCGCCGCCGAAACCTCTGAAGGAGGCGAGGAGTAGAATCATGGGCCAAAAGATCCACCCAACCGGTTTTCGCGTCGCAGTCACCGAGCCTTGGCGCTCCCGTTGGTACGCCAACAAGCGCGACTTCTCGAAGAACCTGCTCGAAGACCAGAAGATCCGCCGCTTCATCAAGAAAGAGTGGCAGTTCGCGGCCATCCCGAAGGTTGAGATTGAGCGGGCGGGTGAGCTGATCACCGTGTTCGTTCACACGGCCCGTCCGGGTGTGTTGATCGGCAAGAAGGGCACCAAGGTGGATGAGTTCCGCCAAGCGCTTGAGAAGCTGACCAGCAAGCCGGTCCGGATGAAGATCATGGAGGTCAACCGCCCAGAGGTTGAGGCCAACCTCGTCGCGGAGGCTGTCGCCGAGCAGCTCGGCAAGCGCATCAATTACCGCCGCGCCCTGAAGAAGGTCGCTGAGGCCTCGATGGCTGCGGGCGCCAAGGGCATCAAGATCCGCGTAGCTGGCCGCCTGCAAGGCGCTGAGATGTCGCGCGTGGGCAACTTCCGTAAGGGCCGCGTGCCCTGCAGCACGCTCCGCGCGCAGATCGACTACGGCTTCGCTCTCGCTCACACCAAGTCGGGTGTGCTCGGCTGCAAGGTGTGGATCTTTAAGGGGGAGTATGGCCCTGGTGAGACCACCAACGGTTTGCTACCCGTTCGCCCGGCTGCGTCGTCTAGCGAGCGCACCGCCTGAGCGACCTGAACGAACAAGAAAGAACTGTCTAACGGAGTCTGACCCATGTTGATGCCTAAGAGGACCAAGTGGCGCAAACAGCAGCGCGGCCGCATTCGCGGAGACGCGACGCGTGGCAACACGGTCGCGTTTGGCGAATACGGCCTGCAGGCCATTGAGCCGGGCTGGGTGTCTGCGCGCGTGATCGAGGCGGGCCGTATCGCCTGCGGTCGTAACGCGCCGGAAGGCAAGGTTTGGATCCGCGTCTTCCCGCACAAGTCGATCTCCAAGAAGCCTGCTGAGACCCGTCAGGGTTCCGGTAAGGGTGACGTCGACTTCTGGGCGGCTGTCGTCAAGCCAGGCACGATCCTTTACGAGCTTGGCGGGGTCAGCGAAGACGTCGCCAAGCGCGCGTTCAACCGCGTGGCGCACAAGCTGCCGGTGAAGGTTCGCCTAGTCCGTCGTCGTCCCAACTGATCGTCGCAGCGAAGACCAACGAGGAACACTGAGATGAACAAGGCCATTGACGACATTCGCGGTCAGGACTCTGCCGAGCTCAAGGTGAAGCTCAGCGAGCTCCGTAAGGAGCAGTTCGAGCTGCGCTTCAGCGGCTCGGGGAACGAAGGGCAGGCCACTGGCCGCGCCCGCGCCATCCGCCGCACGATCGCACGCATCCTGACGGTCCTCGGGGATCGTGAACGCCAAGAGGCCAGCAAGGCCGGAGACCAGAACTAATGAGCGCCGAAGAAGTCGAGACGGACAGCAAGCCGCGCGCTGAGCGCAAGACCGCGCGTGGCATCGTGATGTCCAGCAAGATGGACAAGACGCTCGTCGTCCAGGTCAACCGCAAGGTCCGTCACCCGATCTACGAGAAGTTCGTCTCGAAGCGGACCAAGCTCTACGCCCATGACGATCAAGGCGAAGCCAAGGTCGGCGACATCGTTGAGATCGTGCAGACTCGTCCGCTCAGCAAGCTGAAGCGTTGGCGTTTGCTGCGGATCGTCCAACAGGCCAACGTCTGAGCCGCACCGGGCCTCCACCCCACACTCTGAATAGGACTCTCCAATGATCCAAGAAATGTCGATGCTCGACGTGGCCGACAACACGGGCGCTAAGCGCGCGATGTGTGTCAAGGTCCTCGGCGGCAGCAAGCGACGCTATGCGTCGGTCGGCGACGTCATCGTCGCGGTCATTAAAAAGGCGCTGCCTGCTGGCGAGGTCAAGGAGCACGATGTGGTCAAGGGCGTGGTCGTTCGCACAGCGAAGGCCGTACGTCGTCCTGATGGTTCCTACATCAAGTTTGATAGTAACGCGCTGGTTGTCATCGATAAGGACAACAACCCGCGCGGCACCCGCATCTTCGGCGCTGTCGCTCGCGAGCTTCGCGACAGCAACTTTATGAAGATCGTCTCGCTCGCGGAGGAGGTCGTCTAATGCTGGCCAATAAGTCCAAGCCAAAGCGCGCGTCGCTTCACGTGAAGAAGGGCGACAAGGTCGTAGTCACCGCCGGTCAATACAAGTCCGAGGAACCGCGCGAGGTGGTCAAGGTGGACTCCGCGAGCCGCCGTGTGATCGTGGAGGGCGTCAACCTTCGCTGGAAGCACCAGAAGCCGTCGCAAGAAAACCCCAAGGGAGGTCGGGTGCAGATGGAGCAGCCGATCGACATTAGCAACGTGCTGCTGTTTAGCGAGAAGCTGGGCAAGGGCACTCGCACGAAGATTGAACTCGTCGACGGCAAGAAGGTCCGCGTCGGTGTTCGCTGTGGAACCAAGTTCGATTAGGCCAACCCATGAGCACCACTGAGACCCCGGAAGGAGCCGCTGCCAGCGGCACCCCAGAGCCGAGCGTTCTGCCGCGGCGCCAGCAGATGTACCGCGAGAAGGTCATCGACGCGTTGCGCGAGGAGTTCAAATATTCGAACCCGATGATGATCCCGCGCCTCAGCAAGATCGTCGTCAACATGGGCGTCGGCCAAGCCGTCGAGAACAAGAACCGTATGGACGCTGCGGTGAAGGATCTGACCGCGATCACCGGTCAAAAGCCGTTGATTCGTAAGGCTCGGGTCGCTGTGTCTGGCTTCCGCCTGCGCATCGGCTACGCCGTCGGCGTCGCGGTCACGCTCCGGGGCGCCCGCATGTGGGAGTTCCTCGATCGTCTAATCACCCTCGCGATGCCGCGCATCCGAGATTTCCGCGGCGTGCCGAAGAAGTTCGACGGCCACGGCAACTACACCATGGGCCTTAGCGAGCAGAGCGTCTTCCCTGAGATCCAGCTCGACAAGGTCGAGTTCGTGCAAGGCATGGACATCACGTTCGTCACCAGCGCCGAGACTGACCAGGAGGGGTTCGCGCTCCTCAAGGCGCTCGGTATGCCTTTCCAGAAGTAGCGACTGACGTCCTTCCAGCAACCAACCGATCGCAAACTGATATGGCTAAGAAGTCAAAGATCGTCAAGAACGAACAGCGTCGTGTCCTCGTGGAGCGATTCGCAGCCCGTCGTAAAGAGCTGCGAGACGTGATGAGGAGTGCGAGCTCTAGCCCTGAAGAGAAGGAAGCCGCGCAAGCCAAGCTGTTGAAGCTGCCGCGCGACGTTAACCCCAACCGTATTCGCAATCGCTGCGTCCTCACTGGCCGCCCACGAGCCGTCTATCGCAAGTTCGGCGTCTCGAGGGTCGTTTTCCGAGAGCTCTCGCTGATGGGTGAAATCCCAGGCGTGCGCAAGGCCTCGTGGTAGGAGAATAAATCGCCATGATGACCGATCCGATCGCTGACATGCTGACGCGTATGCGCAACGCTCTGATGAGCGGGGCGACCAACTGCGTAGTGCCAGGCAGTCGTCTCAAGGTGGCCATTTTGGACACCCTCAAACGTGAAGGTTTCATCGACCGCTACGAGGTCGCTGCTAACGGCCCTCGCTCCGTCGTGAGCGTTGAGTTCCGCTATGGCCCCGAGGGAGAGCGCGTGATCACGTCGCTTGCCCGGTATAGCAAGCCCGGTTGCCGCCGCTATCGCTCGGTGACGGACCTGCCGAAGGTGCGCGGCGGCCTTGGCATCGCCGTGGTTTCCACCAACCAAGGCGTGTTGTCTGACCGCGAGTGTCGTCAGCGCAAGGTCGGTGGCGAGGTGCTCTGCACGGTTGACTAGCCGGAGATAAGCAATGTCTAAAATTGGCAAGACTCCTATCGAAGTACCCAAAGACGTGACGGTCGACGTCGCGTCTGACATGGTCACGATCAAGGGCCCAAAGGGCGAGCTAAAGCAAGCTCTGCGCCCTGAGCTTAAGGTTGAACTGAATGACGCGACGCTCACCGTCGATACGGCTGAGCCGAGCCGCTTCGCGCACGCGATGCGCGGCACGATGCGCTCCTTGCTGCAGAACGCGATCGTGGGCGTGACCGACGGCTACACGAAGAAGCTTGAGGTGCAAGGTGTCGGCTTCGAGGCTGACATCAAAGGTAAGGAGCTGATCCTGAAGATCGGTTTCAACATGCCGAAGAAGTTCGCCATCCCGGACACGGTCCAGGTCGAGTGCCCGACGCTCACCGAGATCGTGATCAGCGGTCCCGACAACCAGCAGGTTGGTCAGGTCGCCGCCGAGATCCGCAAGCTCCGCAAGCCGGAGCCCTACAAGGGCAAGGGAATTAAATACGCCGACGAAGTCATCAAGCGCAAGGCTGGTAAGGCCTTCGGCTCGGGCGGCTAATCGCGAGGACCTCAGACTCAAGAAGAGCGAACAGCAATGACTTCGACGAAGAAGAAGCACAAGGCCCGCCGCGGTAAGGCACTCTCACTGCGCAAGCGTCTCCGCGCGCGCAGTGAGCGGCCGCGCCTGTCGGTGTTCCGAAGCCTGACGAACATCTCAGTCCAGGTCATCGATGACCTGGAAGGCAAGACGGTGGCCTCGGCCTCGTCGCTCGAGAAGGACGTGCGCGGCGCCATTGAAGGCATGAACAAGACCGACGTCGCCAAGAAGGTCGGCACGCTCCTGGGTGAGCGCGCCACGAAGGCCGGCGTCTCGAAGGTCTCGTTCGACCGCGGCACTTACAAGTATCACGGTCGCGTCAAGGCGCTCGCTGATGGCGCGCGCGAGGCCGGATTGGAGTTCTGATTCGATGACCAAGTCCAACTACACTCTCATCCCGATCGACGAGGCCCTGGCCTCAGACGTAGAAGACGACGTCGTCGCCATCAACCGCAGCGCTGCGGTGGTGAAGGGCGGCCGTCGTTTCTCGTTCAGCGCGCTGACGGTCGTGGGCAACCGCAATGGCCTCGTGGGCATTGGCTACGGCAAGGGCCGCGAAGTCCCGTTGGCGATCGAGAAGTCGGTCAAGGACGCGCGCAAGAGTCTGATGCGCGTGGTCCGTGACGGCACCACGATCCCGCACGCCGTCGACGGCAAGTATTGCTCGACGACCGTCCGCTTGGTCCCGGCCGCTCCGGGCACGGGCATCATCGCCGGTAAGGCGGTCCGGAAGGTCCTCGAACGCGCAGGCATCACCGACATCTTGACCAAGAACTACGGCTCGACGAACGCCCTCAACGTGGTGAAGGCCACGCTGGTCGCGCTCGACATGCTGCGCAGCCGCGAGGAGACCGCGAAGCTGCGAGGAGTGGAACTCGAATGAACCTCGCCGAAGCAAAGACCCTAGGGATCGCATTCCCCGACACGAAGCGCCGCGGCCGCGGCACTGGCTCGGGCAACGGTAAGACGGCTGGCAAGGGCCACAAGGGCGCCAAGGCGCGCTCTGGCTGGTCTCGCCGGATCGGCTGGGAAGGCGGCCAGATGCCGCTCTACCGCCGGCTGCCGAAGCGTGGCTTTAACAACAAGATCTTTAAGAAGGTCTACACCGTCGTCAACGTCTCGGATCTTGAGGCCTTCGACGCCGGCGCCACCGTCGACCTCAAGGCGATCCTCGATAAGGGGCTCGCCAGCAAGGCGAAGCGGTCGGAGATGTTCAAGATCCTCGGCGACGGAGAGCTCACCAAGGCCGTGACGGTCAAGGTTGACGCGATCACCATGACGGCGCGCGAGAAGATCGAGAAGGCCGGCGGCACCGTCGAGCTGATCGAGAAGAAGACCATGCGTCCTAAGTTTGTCGCTAAGGACGGCAGCAAGAAGACGCCAGGTAAGGCGCGCATTCGGCGTGGTAACGGTAAGGCCAAGTTCAACGAAGAGGCGCCCGCCGAGGCGTAAGCGTTCATTCGCTGACTCTTGCCTGAACGTCGAGCTAAAGCATCAAACCCAGCATGAAGCCTTCGATCACCAACCTGTTTACGGTCCCGGAGATCCGGACCAAGGTCCTGATCACCTTGGGTCTGCTGTTGATCTACCGCGTCGGGTTCTTCATCCCGTTGCCGGGGGTCAACGCACAGCTGGCTCTGGCGCGCGTTGGCGACCTGTCCGGCGCCGACCGCTTGGTTGGCATGGTGACCCTCCTTACCGGAGGTCAGTTGCAGAACGCGACGTTGTTCTCGCTCGGCGTGATGCCCTACATCTCCGCGAGCATCATCTTCAGCTTGCTCGCTAAGGCGGTGCCGTCGTTGGAGAAGATCAGCAAAGAGGGCGCGAGCGGCCAGCGGAAGATCAACCAGTACACGCGCTTGGCGACGGTCTTGATCTGCCTGGTGCAGTCCTGGTTCGTGATCGGCGGTGTCCTCAGGGACGGGACGTTGCTCTACGCCGGCGTCGACCAGTATTTTGGGCTCTACGCCATCGTGGTGATGGTCTCTTTGACCGCGGGCACGATGTTCATTATGTGGCTCGGCGAGCAGATCACCGAGCATGGCATCGGCAACGGGATCTCGCTGATCATCATGGCGGGTATCATCTCGAACTTGGCGACAGCCGTCGGTGGTTACACCTCGACGGGCTTCGGCACGGAGCAGTGGCAGAGCTTGCTGATGTTCCTCGGCGGTTGGTTGGTCACGGTCGTCGCGGTGGTCTTCATGACGAAGGCGCAGCGCCGTATCCCGATCCAACAAGCCAAGCAGGCTCGCGGCCGTCAAGTCTACGGCGGCCAGAAGACCTACCTGCCGTTCAAGGTCAATCAAGCGGGCGTCATGCCCATCATCTTCGGCTCAGCGTTGACGATGATTCCGGCGATGATTGGCACCGCGGCCAGCATCACCTTCCTCGAGCAGTCGTTTGGCCAGCAGCAGGGCTTCTGGTTCGTGCTCGTCTTCGCGGCGCTGATCTACTTCTTCGCCTTCTTCTGGACCTCGATGATGTTCCAGCCGAACGACATCGCGAAGAACCTCCAGGAGGGCGGCTCGTTCATCCCGGGGATCCGTCCCGGCAAGCCGACCGCTCAGTTCCTCGAGCAGACCATGGTCCGCATCACGCTGGCTGGCTCGACCTTCCTGGCCGTGATCGCCGTGATGCCTTCGTTGATCGGCAACACTGGCAGCACGACCGACCAGGTCTTGCTCTACTTCATGTCTGGCACCTCGATCCTGATCGTCGTGGGCGTCGCTCTCGACATGGTCGAGAAGATCAGCGCGCTGCTGGTCATGCGGAACTACGAGGGAGCTATGGGTGACTCCGCTGGCCCCGGCGGCGGTGCCGCTGACAGCTCCGCAGCTAGCGCGACCAGCGGCTGGGGCCGCCGCTCGCATTCCTGACCCTTTCCCCGACTCTCCTATCTTCTCTCTACCGCAATCGATGATGCTCGACTCGCTGCAAGCTCGGTGTGTGTTCCTCGGCGCCCCTGGCGCCGGTAAGGGCACGCAAGCCAAGCGCGTGGCGGGCACCGCTGAGATCGCCCATATCTCCACCGGAGATATGTTGCGTGAAGAGGTGAAGTCTGGGAGCGCGCTCGGAGCCGAAGCCAAGGGTTACATGGACGACGGCAAGCTGGTCCCGGATCAGCTGATCATCGACATGGTAAAGTCTCGTATCCAGAAGCCGGACGCTGCGTCGGCCTGGATCCTCGACGGCTTCCCTCGTACACTGCCCCAGGCGGAGGCGCTGGACCAGAACCTGTCTGGTGACAACGTCCTGACGCACGTGATCTCCTTCTCGGTTCCAGAGGGCGTCCTGATGGGGCGCTTGACTGGACGCCGTACTTGCTCGCAATGTGGCGCGATTTGGCACATTGAGAACAAGCCGACGACCGAGGAAGGGGTTTGCGATAACTGCGGCGGTAAGTTGACCCAACGCTCTGACGATCGCGAAGAAGCGATCGGCAAGCGCTTAGAAGTGTATCGGACCCAGACGGCGCCGCTTTTGGCGTATTACGGGGACCGTGGTGTTTTGCGGGAGATTGACGCGAATCGATCTCCCGATGTCGTTTTCGAGGAGCTGCTGACGCAAATGCAATGACCACAGGCCAGGGACAGCCTGATCAGGGCGAGCAAGCCACCGTGCTTGAGCCGCTGAACAATGGCATGTTCCGCCTGCAGATGGCCGATGGCCGCACCGTCGTGGCGCACGTCGCGAAGGACCTGAGGATGGCGTTCTCACGCCTCCTCACGGGTGACCGAGTCCTAGTTGACGTTTCTCCGTTCGACCGGGGCAAGGCTCGCATCTGCAAGTTGCTAGATCAGTAAACTCCGCCCAATCCCATCTCTACTACCAAGCGAGAACTGTTGTGAAGGTCAGAGCCAGCGTCCGTCGTATGTGCGACAAGTGCAAGGTCGTTAAGCGTCGCGGCATTGTGCGCGTGATTTGCGAGAACCCGCGCCATAAGCAGCGCCAAGGCAAGTAGGTCGTTAAGGAAGCACTATGCCAAGACTCCTCGGTGTCGACATCCCGAACGAGAAGCGCATCGACGTTGCGCTCCAGTACCTCTATGGCGTTGGCCCGGCTGTGGCCAAGAAGTGCCTGGACGAGCTCGCGATCAGCCCTTCTGTCCGCGCGAAGGACCTGAAAGACGATGAGGTCGCCAACATCGCTGGTTACCTCGAGTCTAACTTTCCGGTCGAGGGTGCGCTGCGTCGCTTGAACATGCAGAACATCCAACGCTTGAAGGAAATCTATTGTTACCGAGGCCTGCGTCACCGGCGCGGCTTGCCGGTGCACGGTCAGCGCACGCGTTGTAATGCTCGCACCCGGAAGGGGCCGCGTAAGACGGTGGCTAACAAGAAGATCTTGAGGAAGTAAGCATGAGCGCTGGCGACAAGAAGAAGACCAAGGTCCGCAAGAACGTCGGTAAAGCCGTCGCTCACGTGAAGGCCTCATTCAACAACACGATCATCACGGTCGTCGACACCGCTGGTCAGGTCATCGCCTGGGACTCGGCGGGCACGATTGGCTACAAGGGCTCGCGCAAGAGCACGCCGTTCGCGGCGCAGCGCGCGGCCGAGAAGGTGGCTGATAAGTGCAAGAAGATGGGCGTGCACGAGATGGAGGTCATGGTTCGCGGCCCGGGTTCGGGGCGCGAGTCGGCCGTCCGCGCGCTCGCGAACTCCGGCATCGACGTCAAGTCCATCGAGGATTGCACGCCGTTGCCTCACAACGGCTGCAGGCCGCGTAAGCGTCGTCGCGTTTGATCTCGTCGACACGGAAACTCATTCACTTTCATCGCACATAACCACCCTCGGCCTCATTGGTCCGGGGGAACCCGATTAAGGGAGACACGATATGCGTATTCGTTGGCGTAACTTTGAGCTGCCCTCGCAGGTCCGTCTAGAGCGGGAGACCGCGACGGCTCAATACGGTCAATTCACGGTAGAGCCGTTCGAAAAGGGCTTCGGGACGACCATTGGTAACGGCTTGCGCCGGGTGCTGCTGTCCTCCTTGGAGGGAACCGCTGTCACGTGGGTCCGAATCGATGGCGTCGTGCACGAGTTCTCGACGATCCAAGGCGTGCTCGAGGACGTCACGCAGATTGTCCTGAACATCAAGAAGCTCCGCGTCAAGATGCACACGGACGCGCCCACCACGCTGCGCCTAGACGTCAGCGAAAAGGGTGAGGTGTTCGCCTCCGAGATTGAGGGCGACCACAACATCGAGATCGCGAACCCTGAGTTGAAGATCTGCACGCTGACCGAGGACGTCCGCTTCTTCTGCGAGATGCAGGTCCGCAAGGGCCGCGGCTACGTGACCGCTGAAGAGAACGTTCAGGACGACCTCGAGATCGGCACGATCCCGGTCGACTCGATCTTCAGCCCGGTTCACCGGGTCCGCTACGCCATCGAGAACACCCGCGTCGGCAAGTCCACGGACTACGACCGCTTGGTGCTTGAGGTCTGGACAGACGGCACCGTCTCACCTGAGATGGGCCTAGTCGAGGCCAGCAAGATCTACCGCAAGCACCTGAACCCGTTCGTTCAATACTTCGAGATGAAGGAAGAGCTGGCGGTGGAGGGCGGCGTGCTCGCGCCTGAAGGTGACGAGGGCGCTCGCCGTCGTGAGATGGTCGACTTGCTCAACAAGAGCATCGACATGCTCGAGCTGTCGGTGCGCTCTAAGAACTGCCTGGACAGCGAGAACGTCGCGTTGATGCGTGACCTGGTCGTGATGTCTGAGCCTGAACTGCTGAAGGTTCGTAACTTCGGCAAGACCTCCTTGAAGGAGGTCAAGAGCAAGCTCGCGGCGCTGGGCCTGTCCCTGGGAATGAACGTCGAGGAATACAAGTAGCCGCGAGGGCCTGAGAAGGCCCGCGCGCGAGGAATGTAGTCATGAAGCACAAGGTTGCTGGCAAACATCTCAACCGGAACAGCGCTCACCGCAAGGCGCTGCGAATGAACTTCGCAGTGTCTGTGATCAAGCACGAGCGCGTCACGACGACGTTGGCGAAGGCCAAGGCGCTGCGCCCGTTCGTTGAGAAGATGATCACGTTGGCGAAGAAGGGCGACGACTCGGACCGCCTCCACCGCATCCGCACCGCAGTGTCTTACCTGCAGGACAAGGCGGCGGTGAGGAAGCTCTTCGAGGAGATCGCGCCGCGCTTCGCGAATCGATCGGGTGGCTACACGAGGATCCTTCGTCTGTCGGACCACCGTGTCGGTGACGGCAGTGATCGCGCGCTCTTTGAGCTCGTCGAGAACAACGTCCTCGAGCAGCAGATCAAGAAGGCTGAGGAAGCGGCCGAAGTCGTCGAGGACGAGGCCGGCGCCGAAGAGCAGTCGGTCTGAGCCCGCCTGGGACGCGCTGAAGCGCTCCTAACCGCTTACGACGGCGCCTGAACGGCGCCGTCTTTCGGTTTTGGACTCTGCTCCCGGCTGCCGCCGCCCCCGCCGATCGCCCTGACTACATGCGCGTGAACGAGAGGTGCTCTGGGCCCACGAGGAGGGCGAGCGCGTCGATGAGGTGTTCGTCAATCTTCACGCCGGAGTCCGAGCGGACACGGAACCAGTCGCCGTCATCTTCGATGTCCAGGTGGAAGTGCTGCTCGCCCTTATGCGCCTCGGTGACCTCGTAGACGCGCTCGATGCTCTGCTCCGTCGCCATTGGCCCGACGAGGGCGACGACCAGCCCCGCGACTTCGCGGCGCACCACCTGCTCGGCGGTCATCAGGTCGTCGAGCAACAGCGCGGGTTCTTCGCTGCTCTTGTCGCGGCGGGCCGTGATGAACACGATCTCGTCCTCGACGATGTGCTCTTTCACGTTGTCGTAGGTGCGTGAGAAGCAGGTCACGGGCACTTGGCCCTCCAGGTCTTCGAGCTGGAACTTCGCCATCTTCCGCCCGGCATTTCGACCCTGCTTGATCTGTAGGATGCGCGCGGAACTGATCATGCCGGCGATGCGGATGGAGTCTCCGAGCGGCATGGCCGTAACCGAAGAGATCGTGTTGCCCGCGATGCGCGAAAGGAATCTGCCGCGCTTTTCGAACGGATGCCCTGACAGGTAGAAGCCGAGCGCCTCCTTTTCGCGCGTGAGCCGGTCGTGTTCGGGCCACTCTGGGACGCCGTCGTCATCATCCTCTGCGACGGCGACGGCTTCGGCTGCGAACAGCATTTTCTGGCCGCGGCGCTTGTCTTCGCGCGCGTTCGCCGCCGCGCGTAGCGCCGACTCGATCTGTTTGTTGTTGCCGGCGCGGGTGCGCCCCATCTCGTCAAAGGCGCCGGAGCTGACTAGGGACTCTAGCGCTGTTTTGTTGATCAGCGTGCCGTCGAGTCGCTCGCAGAGGTCGTCCAAGTTCGTGAACGCGCCGCCCGCCGCGCGGCAATCGGCGATCGCGTCTGCGACCTTCGACCCGACCCCTTTGATCGCGCCCAGGCCGTAACGGATCGCGCCGTCTTCGACATTGAAGTAGCGCATGGAGTGGTTCACGGACGGCGGCAGGATCGTCATGCCCGCGCGCCGGATGTCATCGACGAACTCTTTGATCTTGTCGCTGTTGCTCGACTCCGTCGTGAGGTTCGCCGCGGTGAACTCGGTGGGGTAGTGGGTCTTTAGCCACGCCGTCTGATACGTGACGAGTGCATACGCAGTGGAGTGCGACTTGTTGAAGCCGTATCCCGCGAAGTACTCCATTGTCTCAAAGAGCTCTTTGGCGAACTTGCCTTCGTAGCCTTTCTGCTCAGCGCCCTCGATGAATTGATCTTTAAACTTCAGCATGACCTCGGGCTGCTTCTTACCCATGGCCTTGCGCAGGTTGTCCGCTTCGGACATCGAGAAGCCACCGATCGAGCCGGAGATCTGCATGACCTGCTCTTGATAGACGATGACGCCGTGGGTGGGCTCGAGGATCGACGAGGTGTCCTGGTGGGGGAAGACCGTCTTCTCCTCGCCGTGTTTCCGTCGGCAGAACATGTCGACCATCCCGGAACCGAGCGGCCCAGGTCGATACAGCGCGAGGACGGCGATCACGTCCTCAAAGTTGTCTGGCTTGAGGCGCGTGAGCAGGTCTCGCATACCAGAGGACTCGAGCTGAAAGACGCCCTGTGTGTCTCCGCGTGCCATCAACTCGTAGGTGGGTCCGTCGTCGAGCGGCAGCGCGTCCAGGTCTAGATCGACGCCGTGGACCTCTTTCACGAGGCGGGCCCCTTCCGCCAAGATCGTCAGCGTCTTGAGGCCGAGGAAGTCCATCTTGAGCAGGCCGACCTCCTCAAGCTCCGTCATCTGCCACTGGGTGATGACGTCGTCGCCGTTCTTCGCCAGCGGCACGTAATCCAGGACGGGCTTGTCGGCGATGACGACGCCCGCGGCGTGGATCGAGTTGTGCCGCGCCGAGCCCTCGAGCTTGAGCGCTAGCGCGAAGAGCCGCTTGTGCTGAGGAGAGCCGTCGCGAATCTCCTGAAGCTCCGTGTCCGTCTCGAGCGCGTCCTTCAGCGACGCCCCTGGGCCTTGCGGGACCTTCTTGCAGATCTCGTTGATGTCGCCGACCGGGAAATCTAGGACGCGCCCGACGTCTTTTAGCACGCCGCGAGACGCCATCGTCCCGAACGTGATGATCTGACATACGCAATCCGCACCGTACTTGTTGCGGACGTATTGGATGACTTCATCGCGGCGGTTGCCGCAGAAGTCGATGTCGATATCTGGCATCGACACCCGGCCTGGATTCAGGAAGCGCTCGAACAGCAGGTTGTATTCGAGCGGGCAGACGTCGGTGATGCCCAGGCAGTACGCGACGATGGATCCGGCCGCTGACCCTCGTCCTGGGCCGACTGGGATCCCCATGTCCTTGGCGACCTTGATGAAGTCCCAGGTGATCAGGAAGTAGCTGACGAAGCCGAGCTTCTTGATGATGTCTACTTCGTAATCCAAGCGACCTTGGACCCGCTCGTCGATCTTGCCGTAGCGCTCGATCGCGCCTTCCCGGCATAGGTTTACGAAGTATTCATCCGGCGCACTTTGGTCGTCTGGCTCGTATACAGGCACGTGGTAGACGCCGAACTCGATGTCGACGTCGCAGCGATCAGCGATCTTCACGGTGTTCTCAAGCGCCTCGGGCCAGCTCTTGAACGCCTTGTGCATCTCGGCCCGCGACTTCAGGTGGAGCTCGCGTGACCCCATTCGAAAGCGCTCTTGGTCAGCCACGGACTTGCCCGACCGGATGCAGAGCATGATGTCCTGCGCGAGCCAATCCTCTTGTTTGAGGTAATGGACATCGTTGGTCGCGACGCAGGGGATGCCGAGTTCTTCGCCGAGCTTCTTCAGGCCGAGCGTGACCTTGCGCTGCGCCTCGTAGCCCGTGATCGCGACTTCGAGGAAGAAGTTGTCCGCGCCGAACAGGTCCCTGAGACCGAGCGCAGCTTCCTTTGCAGCCTCGAAGTCATTCTGCTGGATCGCCATCGCGACCTGCGAAGACACCGTGCCTGAGAGGCAGATGATGCCCTCTTTGTGCTCTTCGAGCATGTCGCGGTCAATGCGCGGCCGATAGCTGAAGCCCTCTAGCCACGCCTTGCCGCTCAGCTGTTTGAGGTTCTCAAAGCCGACGTTGTTCTCGGCGAGCAGCGTTAGGTCGAACGTCGGGTTGTCAGCGCCGGCGGTCTCCTTGCTGGTGCGCGCTGCGTAATAGGTGGTCTGGCCGAGGAGCGGCTTAATGCCGGCCTTCTTGCACGACTTGAACAGGTCGAGGGCCCCGAACATGTTGCCGTTGTCGGTGAGCGCTAGCGCTGACTGACCGTCTTCTTTGGCTGCGGCTACCAGCGGACCGACCTGGGCTGGGGAGGTCAGCAGGCTGTAGTGCGATCGCACGTGTAGGTGGACGAACGGCGGCGCTTCGGTCATCGCGACAGAAGGCTACCGTTTGGCGCGATCGGCTTCGAGGGGCGCCTGCCCGGCGCCGCGCTCAAGCGCGCTTGGCGTTCTCCAACAATCCACAATCATTGCGGGTTCTCCACACTAGAGCTCCCCGGCAGCCCCAGCGCACTACTGTCCGCCGTTAGCGCTGGGCTCGACCATGTCCTACTTCAGCAGTTGCATGAGCAGCGCCTTCTGCACGTGAGCCCGATTGGCTGCCTGGTCGTAGATCCGGGAGCGCTCACCGTCGAGGACCTCGTCGGTTGCGGCCACGTTGCGGCGCACCGGCAGCGGGTGCATCAGCAAGGCTTGGTCTGTTAGCGCCATCAACTCCGCGTCTACGCGCCAGTCCTGGAGCGTGCGCTTCACGATGGCCTCGCGCTCGATGTCGTCCCAATATTTCGTGGAGCCCCAAGAACGCGCGTAGATGACCTCTGCGCCGCGAGCGCCGGCGTGGATGTCGTTGACGACGCGCACGGAGCCGCCCGCGTCTTCAGCCGCCAAACGGCTGCGCTGCATCACTTCGTCATCGACCTCGAAGCCGAGCGGGTGGGCGAGCGTGACGTCCATTCCCATCAGCGCGGCGAGTTGCAGCACCGAATGCGTCGGGCCGAGTGACTTCGGCTCCGGGTGGTTGCACCACATCAGCGTCAGTTTGCGGCCCTGCATCGTGATCAGGTTCTCGCGAATGGTCAGCACATCTGCCAGCGCTTGGCACGGGTGCTCGAAGACTGTCTCGAGGTTGATGACCGGCACCGAGCTGTGCTGGGCGTAGCTGCGCAGGAGCAACTCTTGTCGATCATGCTCCCAGGTGCTGGTCCTCGCCGCGGCGCGGATCCCGAGCGCGTCGACGTAGCGCGACAGCGTTCGCGCCGCGTCTTTGACGTGCTCCTCCGCGGAACCGTCCATGATCGTCTGCTCGCTCGGCTCGAGCTCGTAGAGGTCATCCGAGGAGAGGTTGATGCAGTGCCCTCCGAGTTGCTGCATGCCGACCTCGAAGGAGACTCGGGTTCGCAGGCTCGGCTGGAAGAAAAGCATGCCTAAGGTCTTGCCGCCGAGGACTTGCCCGGGGCGCTTGCCCTTCACGCGAGTCGCTAGGTCAAGGAGGTCGTCAAGATCATGCCGGGTCATTCCGGCAGTGCTTACAAAGTCGCGCTTGCTCAATTGGGGTCGCTCCGTTGGACTGGTGGGGACCTTAGATGCCCGACGACCTCTCGACAAGCGCGGACGCGCGCCACATGGAACAGTGCCTGGCTTTGGCGCGTGAGGCCGCGGCGGCTCAGGAAGTGCCTGTAGGGGCGATCGTCGTGCTCGATGATGAGGTGATCGGCGTCGGACGCAACCGCGTCGAGGAGCTGAGCAACCCGCTCGCCCATGCTGAGATGCAGGCGCTCCAGCAGGCTTTTGCTCGCACTGGCGACAAGCGGCTGCCGGGTGCCGAGCTCTACTGCAGCCTCGAGCCCTGCTTTTTGTGCGCGGGCGCGATCCTCCATGCTCGACTGCGCCGCGTCGTGTTCGGCGCGCGTGACCCCAAGTTCGGTGCGGTGCGTTCGCTCGCGACGCTGTTAGAGGATGACCGGATGAATCACCGCTGCGAGGTGGTTGAGAGCGTCGGCGCTGATGAGAGCGCCGCGTTGCTGCGCACCTTCTTCCAGTCGCGGCGCTCCTGATGGTTGCGGCCGCGCGCCCCGAGAAGGGTCGCGCTGGCGCGCTGGGCCGAAGCCTCTCGGGGTTTCCCTGCGACCAAGGTTGAAATGCCTCGTCGGATCTGCAGGATCCGACGCTCATTCGTCGCCGTGACCCTTCGCGGCGACCCTCGCGGAGAGGTGCCAGAGTGGCTGAATGGCCCGGTTTCGAAAACCGGTTAGTGCGCAAGTGCTACGGGGGTTCGAATCCCCCCCTCTCCGCCACTTTCCCTCCCTCCTCGCGCGATCGTTAGATCGCCGAGCGCGGAGCGCTGGTCAGACGTCGACCCTCGGCACCACCCGCTCGCTCTCGTCGTCGAGCTCGAAGAAGGTCGGCATCTCGACCTGCATTGAGTTGCCGACGATGCTCGTCGGGAACGCCTGCAAGATGTTCCGGAGGTCCCGGACGTTGCCGTTGAAGAAGCGCCGCGAGGCGGCGATCCGGTCCTCGGTGATCGCTAGCTCTTCTTGCAGCACGCGGAAGTTCGCGTCGCTCTTGAGCTCCGGGTAGCCCTCGGCGACAGCGAAGAGGGTCTTCATCGCTAAGCCGAGCTGGCTCTCGTCGCGGCCTTGGCTCTCGGCAGAGCCTTGGTTCTGCATCGCGTTGGTGCGGAGCTTGACGACCCGCTCGAGGGTCTCCTGCTCGTGCTTGGCGTAGCCCTTAACCGTTTCGACGAGGTTGGGGATCAAGTCGTAGCGACGCTTCAGCTCGACGTCGATATCCGACCAGCTCTCCTTGGTCGTGTTCTTGAGGTTGGTGATGCGGTTGTAGACGGCGATCCACCAGATCAGCGGGATCAGCACTAGGGCTAGGACGACGATTACGGCAGGTCCCATCAGTTGTTCAAATCCTTGAGTAGGTGGCGCGGCCACATCCCGCAGAACCGCTCGATGAAGGCGAGCTCTGACTTGAAGCGTTGCGGACTCCAGCTGCGGTGCCCGTCGCTGAGGCACAGCGCGCCGTTTTCGATGTCGATCATTGGCGGGCTCTCTTTGAGCAGCATCTCCATCATGCGAGGATTTAGCACGTCATATGCGAACTTGCGATCGCTTGACTGCACGAAGAACTTACGGCTGAATTCATCCGACTCAAAGTCGATGTCGTCGAAGCCGAACGTGCCTTTGATCTTGTCCCATACGCCCTCGGGCCTGATCAGCAGGGGGGGCGTTTGCCAAGGCGGGTGCACGATCAGGTAGCTGAAGTTGTACGTTCGCGTTGATCGGTTCTTGCCGCTCCCGGAGGTGACCTTGTAGCGGAAGTCCCCCGCGATGAGCTTGCACGCTTGTTCGAACAATTCGACCGATCCGGTCATCGTGTTCTTGGCGACGCGGGAGTGGCCGCGTCGAAAGATCTCGAACTGCGCGTAGTCATCGTCGTGATTGCGGTCGACGCCCGGGTGGAATTGCAGGCCGAGTTCGTCCGCGAGCGCCGCCATTGCCTCCCGCCGCTTCTTCTCGGCAAGCCACCCGAGGTAGCCGAATACCCCGACCAGGAGGACCCCGATGATGATGACCGGTGCCATGGACGCGAACGGCGACGAGCTCAGTGAGTGGGAGGGCGTCGTGTCAATGAAATGCGTGCTGGGCATCCTGACACCCGGGTGCCATGGCGAAAGCGGCGATTGCGGCGCGAGCAGGTGGTGCAGCTCAGGCGGTAACAGGGTCATAGCTAGACCGTAACGGCGCCAAGCCGCTACTTCAGCACAAGGCTCACTTTGGCCGCGCCGGCTTCGGCTTGTATCGGCGGCGGCGTGGGCATCGTGCGAACGTAAGCCCGTCGCCTAGTTAGCTCACGGCAGCGTCTCCCAAAGGAACGTCCACGCGAGCGCAGACATGAACGCGGCTTGCCCAGCGTCAGCTGCGCCGCCGTGGCCCCCCTCGATGTTCTCGTAGTAAAGGACGTCGTGCCCTTGTTCGCGCATGCGCGCCATCATCTTACGGGCGTGTCCAGGATGTACGCGGTCGTCGCGCGTCGACGTCGTGAAGAGCACCTTGGGGTATTTCGCGCCCTCGAGCACGTTGTGGTAGGGAGAGTAGCGTCGCAGCCACTCCGCCTCCTCGGGCACGTCTGGATCGCCATACTCGCCCATCCATGACGCGCCGGCGAGCAGCTTGTGGTAGCGCAGCATGTCGAGCAGCGGCACCTGGCAGACCACCGATCGGAACAGCTCCGGATACATGACGGTCATGTTGCCCATCAGCAGACCGCCGTTGCTGCCGCCCTGAATTCCGAGGTGCTCAGGTGACGTGATCTGCGCGTCGATCAGGTCTTGAGCGACTGCGGCGAAGTCCTCGTAGCACAGGTTGCGGTTCTGTTTCAGCGCTGCCTGGTGCCAGCGAGGGCCGAACTCACCGCCGCCGCGGATGTTGGCGACCGCGTAGACGCCACCTTGCTCAAGCCAGCAGGCGCCGACGGTCGCGCTGTATTGCGGCGTCAGCGACACCTCGAAGCCCCCGTAGCCATAGAGCAGCGTCGGGTTGTTGCCGTCGCGGGCGGCGCCGTCCTTGATAACGAGGAAGTATGGCACGCTGGTGCCGTCCTTCGACGTGGCTTGGCGTTGCTGGACGGTGAGGTCTTGGCTGTCGAAGAACGACGGCAGGCTCTTGAGCTTGGTGGGCGCGCCGCCGCCGATCGTGCCTCTCCAGACGCTCGTCGGCGTCAGGAAGTCTGTGATCGTTAGCCAGTAGTCGTCACCCTCGGCCTCATCGACCGGCGAGGCCGAGATCGTGCCGAACTCGGGCAGCCCGGGGAGGGCTTCGAGCCCCCAGCCTGAGTCGCGATAGGTCGCGACGTAGACGACGTTGCGGACGTTGTCGAGGACGTTGATGAGCAGGTGGTGTTCGGTGCCCGACCACCCGCTCAGCGAACTGCGCTCGGTCGGCGTGAACAGCACGTCAAAGCTCCGCTCGCCGGCCATGAAGTCGTCGAAGTTCGTCACCAGCAGCGAGCCCGCCGTGAAGCGCTCCCCGTTGACGCGCCAGTCTTCGCGCAGCTCAAGCAGCAGCCATTGGCGGTGCACGGAGGCGTTGGCGCTGTCTTGCTTGTCGAGCTTTAGGGCCTCGCCGTCGCGGACGAAGAACATCTCGTTCGTGTAGAACGTGACCCCGCGGTAGAGGAAGTCCCGCTCGAACCCCTCGGTCGGGTCGCGGAACGCGTAGAGGAATATGTCGGTTCGGTCGCCTTCTCGCACCGTGGCGGCGTCTTTGAGCGGGGTGCCTCGGCGCCAGAGCTTCACGACGCGCGGGTAACCTGACTCGGTCATCGAGCCTTCGCCGAAGTCTGTGCCGACGTAGAGCGTGTCGCGGTCTCTCCAGGCGACCTGCGTCTTTGCCTCCGGCAGCGTGAAACCGTCTCGGACGAACTCTTTTTTCACTGGGTCGAACTCGCGCACGACCGTCGCGTCAGCGCCGCCGCGCGACAGGCTCAATAAGCATCGTGAGCGATCGGGCATCAGCCACGTCGACCCCTTCCACACCCAGCTCTCACCCTCCGCCTTGCCGAGCGCGTCCAGGTCGAGCACGACCTCCCATTCGGGCGCGTCTTGCAGGTAAGACTCCCACCTGGTGCGTCGCCAGAGCCCGCGTGGGTGGTCGGCGTCCTGCCAGAGGTTGTAGTAGTGATCGCCGCGCTTTGCGACGTAGGGGATGCGATCATCGGACTCGAGGATGGACAGTGCGCGCTGTTTGCGGTCGTCGAACTGCGCGCTCATGAGCGCCTCGCCGCTCTCTCTGTTGCGACCTCGAACCCAGTCGAGGGCCGCTTCCCCGTCGACGTCTTCGAGCCAAAGGAACGGGTCATTCGCGGGGTCGTTAGGCATCGATTCTTGGGCGGACGTCAGCGCGGTCAGCATCGCTACGGCGAGCAGCGCACGAAGGGTGGCGATCGTGGACATGGTGTGAGCGCCACGTTAGCGGTTGATCGGGGGGATACCCTCGCGCGTTTGCGCCGAGCGCGTCCGTCGCTTCATCCACTGGTCGTCGTAAGCGTGGCGCCGTTGTGATAGGCTGCTTGCGGCGGTCAGGGCATGCTGCGGATACCGGTCGAATCCAGCGCACGCCGAACGGCCTCGGCGTGGGTGGAGGTCGACCTCGGCGTTATCATGGAGAACGTCCGCGCGTTTTTGGCGCGGCTGCCACCGGGCTGTCGATTGACGGCGGTGGTCAAATCCGACGCCTATGGCCACGGCATGCTTCCTGTCGCGAGGGCCGCGTTGCATGCCGGCGCCCATGAGATCGCCGTCGCCACGGTGCAAGAAGGCGCCGCGTTGCGTGGCGGCGGCGTGCGCGCCCCGATCTTGATCGCGGGCCCGATCGGACCCCAGGAGGCGCCGTTGGTGGTCCAGCACGGCCTCGTGGCGAGCGTCGCTTGTTTCGAGGTCGCCGCTGCGCTGGCGCGCTCGACGCGACGATATTTGCCGATCCAGTTAGAGGTCGACACGGGGATGTCGAGGCACGGTGTCGCGTTGTCGGAGCTGGCAGCGTTCGTGAAGACCATCGAGGAGCGCGGGCGGCTCTCGATCGCGGGTGTCTTCACGCACTTCGCTGGCCTCGGTCCGGACGATCGGCTTCAGATGCAGAAGCAGCTGGGTCGGTTCTGCGCGGCGGTCGACGCGGTCCCGGCTCTGCGGGGGGTTCGACGTCACGCCTGCAATACGTTGGGGGCGATGTTGCTGCCCGAAGCGGCGCTCGACGCGGTCCGCGTCGGGGGCGGGCTCTACGGCTTTGACCCGCTCGCGGGTCAGGGCCCGCTGCAGGTGCGACATGCGCTGTCGCTCAAGGCTAAGGTGGTCGGGCTGCGGAGCGCGGCGGTTGGTGACCGCGTCGGCTACGGTGGCGCGTGGGCATGCCGTCGGCCCACTCGCCTCGCGTTGTTACCGATCGGCTACGGCGACGGGCTCGTCCGTGAGCTCTGGCGCGACGCGGAGGTCCTAGTTCGCGGCCGACGCGCCGCGATCGTCGGCGCGATCAGCATGAACCAGGCGCTCGTCGACGTGACGGACCTGCCGGAGATCGTCTTGGGCGAGGAGGTCGTGTTGCTCGGTCGGATGGGAGAGCAGCGGGTCACGCCCGAGCAGCGTGCTTCTGCGCACGGCTCGGTCTACGAGGTGACCTCGCTGCTCAGCTCTCGACTGCCGCGCCTCTACGCGGGCGGCGCGGCCGCAGCCCCTGCACGCGAACGGATGGGCGCCGCGGCGGGCGCCCTCGCGCGCAGCCCGCGAAGGTGAGATCCGCCAGGCACCCCGGGCACAAGGAGCGGCCAGCGTTGGCTGCTTCCTTCCGGACCTGACCAGGTGCACCGACTGCCCCCTTGCTCGGGACCCGGCAGACCTCACCTTCGCGAGCCGCGTGAAAAAACTGGCGGAGAGGGGGGGATTCGAACCCCCGACAGCCTTTTGGGCCGTACTCGCTTTCCAAGCGAGCTCCTTAAGCCACTCGGTCACCCCTCCGCGCGGTCCCGCTTGCTCGCCCCACTGGGCGCCTGGACGGGAATCGGGGACGGAGACCCTAGCTGTCGGCGGCGTGTCAGGCAAGGTCGCCTAGATCTTTCAAGGCGCGCCGTGATCCGGCATGCTGCATATATGGCGGCGGCCACGCAAGACAGCGGTTCCGAGGATAACAACGGCAACTACCAGGTCGTTGCCCGGCGCTTTCGTCCGCAGACGTTCGATGAGCTAGTCGGGCAGGAGGAGGTACTGCAGTCGCTGCGCCGCGCGCTCGACCAGGGCCGCGTTCCGCACGCCTTTTTGTTCACCGGTAGCCGTGGCGTGGGCAAGACGACGTCTGCGCGCATCTTGGCGCGTTGCCTTAACTGCGAGCAGGGCCCGACGCCGTCGCCGTGCGGCGTGTGCGGGCCGTGCAAGTCGATCCTCGACGGCAGCAACCCGGACGTCATAGAGATGGACGCAGCTTCGAATAACGGGGTCGATGATGTCCGTCAGCTCCGCGAGAGCGTGTCGTTCGCGACGATGCAGTCGCGATACCGCGTCGTGATCCTCGACGAGGCGCACATGCTCTCGAAGCAGGCGTGGAACGCCTTCCTCAAGACGCTCGAGGAGCCGCCGCCGCAGGTCGTCTTCGTGATGGCGACGACGGAGCGCCACAAGGTCCCCGACACGATCATTTCACGATGTCAGGTGCTCGCCTTCCGTCGCGTTGGAGAGATCGATCTAAAGAAGCGGCTGCGGATGATCGCGGACAAGGAGGGCGTCGCGATCGCTGACGCCGTGCTCGAAGAGATCGCGATGGCCGTACGCGGCGGCGTGCGCGACGCTGAGACAGCGCTTGAACGCATCCTCCCGCTAGCGCGTGAGCTCGGCGAGCAGTTTGACCTGGATGCTTATCGCACACTGACCGCGCGCGTCGGCCTCGACGCGGTGGTGGATGTGGTGCAGGGGCTCCTGCAAGGGGACGCGAAGAAAGGGCTAGGATTCGCGCGCGCTATGCAGGAGCAGGGCTACGACGAGCGCGAGGCGCTCGGCGAGATCACGTCGATGTTGCGGAGCCTGTTGTTGATGAAGATCGACGGGCCTGACACGGGCCTCGTGGCGCTGTCTGGCGCGCTGCGTGAGCGAGTGCAAGCGGTCGTCGAGGGCGTCGATACGGCGCGCCTCGACGCCATGATCGGAGCGGGCCTCCTCGGTCGCGAGCGGTTGCGCCGCCTCGAAGACCGGGGCGTTGTGTTTGAGATCGCGCTGGTGCGCATGGCTCAGGCCGGCGCGCTGCCCACCCTGTCCGACCTGCTCGCCGAGGTGCGGTCTGGCGGTGGGGCGCTGGCGGCGGCCGCGCCGTCGTCAGCGGCCGCTGCGCCACCTCGCTCGGCGCCGCACCGACCTGCGGCTCAGTCTGGACCTAAGGCGGCGCCGCCTCGGCCGTCGGCGCCGGTCTCCGACGGCAAAGAGCTAAAGTCGCGATCGCTCGCGATGCTGAGCGATCGCAAGCTGCTGCAGGCGACCTTGGAGCTTTGCCGCTTCGACGGGCCGGACCAGAACGGCCGCGTGCTCGTGACCCTCGAGACCGAGCGGAAGATGTACATTGACCGGCTCAAGTCGCCTGTGGTCGACCAGGAGCTCAAGCAGGTGATCCAGGACGCCGCGGCGCGAGACATTACGGTCGAGCTCCTGGTCGCCGGCGACGCGGCAGCGGCTGCGCCAGGGCCAGCAGCGGGCGGCGCGCGGCGGCCGCCGGCAAAGGACGCGAAGCCTGGTGCCAAGGCCAAGAAGGTGCTGAAAAAGTTTGGCGGCCGCGTGGTGCAGGTGAACCCGCAAGACCGGGTTCAGGAGCCGCCCGCAAAGGGGGGCGCAGGGCCGAGCTTCGATGGGGAGATGCTCGACCCCGGAGATCCTGTCGAGGAGTAGCGCCCCTAAGGCTGCTTGAGCCCTGGGCTCAGCGGGCCGCGGGCTGCTGGACGGACGCTGCGAGCTGCAAGCGGTTGTTGTTCGCGGCCGGCGCGCCGAATGCGACGTGCCCTGCTTCGGAGACGTGCTTGTCGATGTGCGAGTCCGTTGACCAGTCACCCGTCCAGCCCGACTGCTGCATCTCCTCAAGCTCTTCCTGCCACCACCAGCGGTCCGTAAAGGCGGGCTTTAGATCGTCGAGCCATCGCGCTTGCTCGTCGTATTCGGCGAAGAAGACCTCGTTGACCCAGTTGGGGTTGCGGCCCTGAATGAACTTCAGCACGAAGACCTTTTGGCCCTGGATCTCGGCGATGCCGTCGACGAGCACCTTGCCAGGAGTGCATGACATCGACGGCCCGCGTACCGTCCGGGCGAGGCCGGAGACCCTGCGATACGCGTCGGTGAAGATCTCGTAGGCCTTGTGAAGCGGCACCTCGAAATACTGCCGCGGGCCCGTGTCGCGCTCGACGAACATGTAATAAGGAACCGCGCCGAGCGTGACTTGGCGCTTCCACATGTTGGCCCAGGTCTCCGCGTTGTCGTTGACGTGCCGGATCAGCGGCGCTTGGCAGCGGACGACGGCCCCGGCGTTGCGAACGCGCTCTACCGCGGCTTGGCCCATCGGCGTCTCAAGCTCGACCGGGTTGCTGTAGTGCGCCATGATGGAGATGTTGCGACCGGCGCTGTGGACCTCGTCGAACAGCGCCATCAGGTCGTCCGAGTCGTTGTCGGTGACGAAGCGGCCGGGCCAGTAGGCCATGGCCTTGGTCCCGATGCGGATGCTGACGATGTGGTCTAACTCTGGCTGCAGCAGCGGTTCCACGTAGCGACGGAACACCTTGGTCTTCATGACCATCGGATCGCCGCCTGTGAACAGGACGCTGTTCACCTCAGGGTGCTTCTTGAGGTACTCGACCATGCGGTCCGCCTCACGCGCGGCGAACTTCATGTCGTCGAGGCCTACGAACTGCGGCCAGCGGAAGCAGTAGGTGCAGTAACTGTGGCAGATCTGTCCGGCAGACGGGAAGAACAGCACGGTCTCGCGGTACTTGTGCTGCATGCCGGCGACTTCGATGCCCTCCATCTTGGGCACGTTCATCGATTTCTGGCCTGCCGGGTGGGGGTTCAAGCCGAGCTGGATGCGCCGCGCCTCGGCTTTGACCTGGTCGCGCGGGGCCTCCTCTCTCAGGAGGTCGATCATCGAGTCGAGTTCCCCGTCCTTCAGCATGCCGGGCTGGGGGAACGTCAGTTGGAACATCGGATCGTTCGGCGCGCGGTCCCAGTCGATCAACTCGTCGATGACGTAATCGTTGACGCGAAACGGCAGCACGTGCGCGACGGCGCGCATGGCCATCACCTCGTCGGCGCTGAAGCGGGCCAGCTGAGGGATTTTCTCGATGGTCCTCTCGGTGTAGACCGTGAAGGGGCGAGGTTCGACTTGGATGTTCTTCGGCATGAGGGATCGGTACTGCCGCTCACTCGTGGGGTTACGATGAAGCGAAAGGTGAGATGCCCGTCGGATCGGGCACCTTGATCACGACACGTGATGTTTGCAGCCGCAAAGGGGGGGAAACAGGATACCGAATTTGGGCCGCTTTGCCCAGCCTGTGATTTCTCTAAGGGTCCAGGCCAGCTTCTGGGATGACGTCAGGTGTTCGCCTTTCTCCTTGTCGTGCGGCATGATGCGTCAAGGAGGACTCTTTATGGCAGCCGGATTTGGAGACATGCAGAGCTTGCTGAAGCAGGCGCAAGACATGCAGCGTCGCATGCAGGAGATGCAGCAGGCGCTCGCCGCGCAGGTGCTGGAAGGCACCGCCGGTGGCGGGGCGGTGAAGGTCTGCGTCACCGGGGACCAGGAGCTAAAGTCGATCAAGATCGACGAGGCCGCCGTCGACCCGGGCGACGTCGAGGCTCTCGAGGACCTCGTGACCGTCGCGGTGCGACAGGCGCTAGCTGCGGCCAAGCAGCTGCGGGAAGAGCAGACCGCCAAGGTCACAGGCGGCATGAACTTGCCCGGGATGGGCTTCTGAACCGCGGCGCAGCGAGGCGCGCGCGGACGCTGGTGGGCTGCGCCTCGACTTGGAAAGCAGGCGGCCCATGCTCGACGCTGCGGCCGCCAAGACTTGGGTAGCAAATGGCTGGACGCGATCGAACCATCGAGAATCTCATTGAGCGGCTCAATCGGCTCCCGGGCGTGGGGCCGAAGACCGCCGAGCGGCTCGCGTTCCACTTGCTGCGCGTGGAGCCGCGAGAGGCTTTGGACCTAGCTCAGGCGATCAACGATGTCCGCGAGGCCGTTAAGAGTTGCAGCGTCTGCTTCCAACTCGACGCCAGTGATCCGTGCAGCATCTGCAGCGACGACAGCCGCGAGCAAGACATGCTGCTGGTCGTGGAGGACCCGCGCGAGGTCGCCCGCTTCGAGGAGGTCGGGTTTCGTGGCCTCTATCACGTGCTGCAAGGCCGCTTGTCTCAGCTTGAGGGCATCAAGCTCGAGGACCTGACGATCAACGCGCTGTTAGAGCGCGTGGAGCAGGGCGGGTTTCGAGAGGTGTGCCTCGCGACCAACCCTGATCTCGAGGGTGAGGGTACCGCGCAGGTGCTCGCGGAGAAGCTAGAGCAGAGCGGGGCGTCGTTGACGCGGCTCGCCAGAGGCCTCCCGGCTGGATCGTCGATCGCGCAGGTAAGCTCGTCGATCTTGTCGGACGCGATCGAAGGGCGCCGTCCCCTCTCGTGAGCCGACCCGGGCCGCTGCCGATCGACGCGTCTTTACCCGACGTGCTCGCAGCGCTGGGGCGCAGCGGGGCGGCGCTGTTGATGGCGCCGCCTGGATCGGGCAAGACCACGCGGGTGCCGCCAGCCTTGCTCGACGGCCTCCCGGACGGCGGCCAGGTCGTGGTCTTGGAGCCGCGGCGTTTGGCGGCGCGTGCCGCGGCGCAGCGCGTCGCGCAGGAGCTGGGTTGTGAGCTCGGCGGCCTCGTCGGCTATCAGGTCCGGGGTGACTCGAAGGTCTCTAAACAGACTCGGCTACGCTTCGTAACGGAAGGCGTGCTGGTCCGCCAACTCGTTCAGGACCCGTTCCTTGACGGGGTCGCTGCGGTGTGCCTCGATGAGTTTCATGAGCGGCATCTAGAGGGTGACCTCGCCTTGGCGATGCTGCAGGAAACGCGCGCCACGGTGCGCGAGGACCTGCTCCTTTGTGTGATGTCGGCGACGTTGGATCCAGGCCCGCTGCGAGCGTTCTTACCAGGCGCTGAGGTGGTCGAGGCCGACGGGCGCTTGCATCCGGTGGAGATCGTGCACTTGCCGCGCGCCAGCGATCGCGACTTGGAAGCGCTCGTGCGCGATCAGGTCGACCTCGCGCTCGAGCAGACCGACGGTGACGTGTTGGTGTTCTTGCCAGGCGCCGGCGAGATCTCACGCTGCCAGCAGGCGCTGCACAGCTTGGCGAAGCGACGGGGCGTTGAGGTGTTGCCGCTGCACGGCCGCCTCACCCTCAAGGAGCAGGGCCGCGCGATCCGCCCCCAAGAATCTCGCAAGGTCGTGCTGTCGACCAACGTCGCGGAGAGCTCGCTGACGATCGCGGGCGTCACCGCGGTGGTGGATTCGGGGCTCGCGCGAGAGCTGCGCTTTGACCGCGGGCGCGGCGTCGACGTGCTTGAGTTGGGTCGGATCAGCGTCGCCTCTGCGACGCAGCGCGCTGGCCGCGCCGGGCGCACCGCCCCCGGTCGTTGTTACCGGCTTTGGTCCGTCGCGGAAGAGCGCGGCATGTGTGCGCATTCTTTACCTGACGTCCAGCGCGTTGACCTCTGCGGACCAGCCCTGATGGTGCGCGCGTTCGCTGGCCGAGATCCTGTGGCGTTCGGGTGGTTCGAGTCGCCGCCCGCTGACGCGCTGCAGCGCGCTGACGAACTGCTCGTTATGCTCGGTGCGATCGCGTCGAGTGACCGCTCGATCACCGCGCGCGGCCGCGAGCTGCTCGGCATGCCGCTGCATCCGCGCTTGGGCGCGACGGTGCTCGCTGGTCGAGAACTCGGCTGCGCAGCGGCGGCGGCGAGCGCCGCGGTGCTGCTGAGCGATGTCGAGTCGCTCGGACGGGGGCGTGACGGGGCTGATCTTCTCCTCGCTGTCGAGGCGTTCTTAGCCGCCGAGGAGCGCGGCTTCCCCGAGCACCTCTGCCGCGAGTTCGGCTCGTCCTCGGGGCCGGCCCGGTCGCTGCGTCAGGCTCGTGACCGGGTGCTGCGCCGCGGCGAGCGCGACGATGATCGGCAACGTGAGGCCAGCTCGTTAAATCGCTGCCTGCTGCGTGGCTTCCCGGACCGTGTTGTGCGGCGTACTCCTGGTGCTGCACCTGACGTGCGGACCGGGACGATGGTCGGCGGCCGCGGCGTGACGCTGCCGAAGGTGTGCGACGGCGAAGAGCTGCTGCTAGCGCTCCGGCTGCACGAAGCCGGCCGCCAGCAGCGCTCCCAAGCCAACCTCGTCGCCGCTGTGAGCGTCGAGGACCTGGAGGCCGTCGATGCTGACGCGCTCGAAGACGTCGTCGTCGCCGAGCTCGACGAGGCGCAGGGTCGAGTGTTTGCCGTCCGTCAGCGCCGCTACCGCGGCCTCCCGCTCCGTGCTGCGCGTGGGGGAGAGGCACCGCTCGAGGAGGCCCGCGAGCTGCTGGTCCCCGTGCTAGCTCGCGATCCGTGGCGTTGGCTCGGCGAACAGAAGGAGCTGCGGCGGCTGCTTGGTCGCATCCGCTGGCTGAAGGAGCGCGCGCCGGAGCTCGACCTGCCGGAGCTCGGTGATGAGGTCGTGGCGCGCGCTGCGCTCGACATGTTGTCAGGTACGGACCTAAAGCAGCTGCGTGACGCCAGGCTGAAGGAGGTGCTGGTCCATCAGTTGGCTCCGGAGCAGCAGCGGACGCTACAGCTTGCCGCGCCGGATCGAATCGAGCTGCCGACGGGGCGCTCGGCGGTGGTTGACTACAGCGCCGAGGCGGGCCCGACCGTCGCCGCGCGCCTGCAGGAGTTCTTCGGGTTGCCTCAGGTGGCGCGGCTGGCTGGCGGTAAGGTGCCGGTGGTGCTGCAGCTGCTCGCACCAAATCATCGGCCGGTGCAGGTGACCACAGACCTCGCGAGCTTCTGGGCCAACGTCTACCCGCAGGTTCGCAAGGAACTCAGCCGCCGCTATCCGCGACACAGCTGGCCTGAGGACCCGCTGGCGGCGAACCCGGAGTCGCGGCCGAAGCCGCGGCGGCGGCGCTAGGCCGCCGCGCCGGTCACATGACGCCGTAGCTGAGCATGGCCTCGGCGACCTTGACGAAGCCGGCGCGGTTGGCGCCGGTGACGTAGTCGACGTGGCTTTGTTCGGCGCCGTGCTCGACGCAGGTCGAGTGGATCTGTGACATGATTCCCTGCAGCCGCTGGTCGACCTCTTCACGGTCCCAGGCGAGGCGCAGCGAGTTTTGGCTCTGCTCTAGCCCGGAGACGGCGACGCCGCCCGCGTTCGCGGCCTTTCCAGGCCCGAAGAGCACCTTGTGCTCGCGGAAGATCGACACGGCGTCGGCGGTCGAGGGCATGTTGGCGCCCTCGGACACCGCGAGCACGCCGTTGCCGATCAGCGTCTTGGCGTCGTTCGCGTCGAGTTCGTTCTGCGTGGCGCATGGCAGCGCGACGTGGCAGGGCACACCCCAGGGTGTCTTGCCTTCGTGGAACTTGGCGCCGGAGAAGCGCTCGCAGTATTCCTGGATGCGGCCGCGCCGCTGCTCCTTGAGCTCCTTGATGAACGCGAGCTTCTCAGCGTCGACGCCGTCGAGGTCGTGGATGAAGCCGCCGCTGTCTGACAGCGCGACGACCTTGCCGCCGAGCTCTAGCGCCTTCTCTGCCGCGTAGATCGCGACGTTGCCAGAGCCGGAGATCACCACGTCCTTGCCGGCGAAGCCGTCGCCCTTGCGCTCGAGCATGTGCTGCGCGAAGTAGACGGTGCCGTAGCCGGTGGCCTCCTTGCGGACCAGCGAGCCGCCGAAGGTCAGGCCCTTGCCCGTCATGGTCCCGACGAACCGGTTCTCGCAGCGCTTGTACTGCCCGAACAAGAAGCCGATCTCGCGCGCGCCGACGCCGATGTCGCCGGCTGGGATGTCGGTGTCTTCGCCGATGTGTCGGTGCAGCTCGGTCATCAGCGCGTGGCAGAAGCGCATCACCTCGCGGTCGCTCTTGCCCTTGGGGTCGAAGTTCGCGCCGCCCTTGGCGCCGCCCATCGGCAAGCCGGTCAGCGCGTTCTTGAAGACCTGCTCGAAGCCGAGGAACTTAAGGACCGACTTGTTGACGGTCGGGTGGAAGCGCAGGCCGCCCTTATAGGGGCCGATCGAGTTGTTGAACTGCACCCGGAAGGCGCGGTTGACGTGCACGTCGCCCTGGTCGTCTTGCCAGCACACCCGGAACGTGATGATCCGGTCCGGCTCGACCATGCGCTCGAGGATCTTGCCGCGGCGGAACCGCTCGTCGTCGAGCACGAGCGGCATCACCGACTCGGCGACCTCTTGCACGGCCTGCTGGAACTCAGGCTGGTGGGGGTTGTTGGAACACAGGCCGGCCATGAAGCGGTCGACCTCGGCGTGGATAGGGTTGCTCATCGTGGGGAGGCGTAGATTTGCGCAGACATGGTGCCTGCTCCCGATGGCGTTCACCAGCACAGACGCCGCCTTCTCTGCTTTATCGCGCGCCGGATAGTGACTGAGCCCTACGCGTCAGCCGCCGTCGGCGCGTCGTCCGCGAGGCCCTCATCGTGGCGCGATGAAGTCCGCGACGCGCTTCGCCAGCACGGGCCCAAACTTGAACCCGTGCCCGCTGCATGCAGCGACGGCGATGACGCGGGGGTCGTGGTCGAGCGCGGTGACGTGCAGGTGCTCGCCGGGGGCGACGGCATACAGGCACGACTCGACCCCGCGCAGGCTTCGTACAGGGGCCGTGAAGCGCGCGGAGGCGCGCGCGAGGATCTTTGCTTCGTCGGCTGGTGGAATCGCCGCGTTGTGGTCATCAGCCGGGCCGGTCGTCCGGTGCCGCGCGAGCTTCAGCCCTGGCCGCTCGAACTCTGGGAGCCCGTACTCGAAGGCTTCGTTTGCGCCGCCGACTCGGCACCAAACCGGGAACGCCCCGAGCGCCGTTCGCGACGCCTCGGCCGCGATTTCGACGTAGCCGACTTCTTGGCGCAGCGGTACGAGCGGGGTGCGCCACTGAGGCAGGAGCTCGCCGAGCCAAGCCCCCGCTGCGACGACGACGTGAGCGCCGATCAACACCCCGTCAGCAGTGGTCAACTTGACGCCGTCGCCTTGACTGCAGAGCTTGGTCACCAGGACGCCGTCACGGATCGCGACCTGTTGGTCGGTCAGCCACGTGCGCAACGCAGCGAGGGTCCTGTCGGCCGCGAGCACGCCTGCCGTGTGGTCGAGCAATACGCGGTCTGTTGGTTCAAATCGTAGAAGCTCGAAGCGATCGGCGGCATCGCTTCGCGGGACCTCCTCTACGTCCACGCCAGCAGCTAGCGTCGCCTGCAGGAACGCGGCGAAAGGCCCGTCCTCGGGGCCGAAGAACAGCCCCGGCGTGTGGTGTACAAGCTTTTCGCCCAGCTCGGCTTCGAGCTCTGGCCACGCCTCGCTGTGCATGCGGCGCGACATCTCCACGTAGCGCTGGTCGTGATAAGACGAGCGCGTGATGCGGCCAGCGCCGTGTGAGCCGCCGCGGTCGTGCCCAGCCGCGAACCGGTCGATGACCAGGACCTGCCGCCCCCTGCGTCGTAGCTCGAACGCGGCGCAGAGGCCGTGAATACCTGCGCCGATGATGATCACCTCGTGCCGTTCGCTCATGCCTCGGTCCTCTCGTGACGCTGCGTTTGGGGTTGTTTCGTAGCGCGCCGCGCCCCGCGGCGAAACCTGTTCGCGCCGCGGGGTGGCTGGCTGGTGGCTCTGTGGCCGCGATGGCAGCGGTCGGTCTGGCGGCTGACGCAATCCTGGACGTTCGGCAGCGGTCGCTCAAGGTTCGACCATTGCTTGTCGAAACGGCTCATAGAGATGGAGTTATGGGCTTGGACTTAAACCTTGGGCAACGGCAGGAGCAGCACCTAGCGCTGCTGCCTCAGATGCTGCAGTCCATTGAGGTGCTGCAGCTGGCCACGATGGAGCTGGCCGCGTTCGTAGAGGGTGAGCTTGAGCAGAACGAGACGCTCGAGCTCGAGCGGCGCGAGGTCGAGGCGCCAGCCGCGCCGGAGGCGACCAGCGTCGAGCGAGATGAACCGAGCTATGAGGAGTTCCGCCGCGCGTCGAGTGATGGCGTTGATCGAAAGATGGGTTTCCTCAACAGCGTCCCCGCCCGAACGGTCAGCTTGCTCGGGTTCGTGCGAGAGCAGCTGGCGTTCCGTCAGATCTCAGCATTCTTGTCGGAGGCAGTCGTGCTGCTGGCGGAGCGCGTTGACGAGCGCGGGCTGTTGCCGCAGTCAGACCAGGAGCTCGCCAACGAGTTGCACTTAGAGGCGCAAATCGTCGCCGACGCGCGGTCTGTGCTGCTGCGAATGGAGCCGCGCGGCCTCGGCGCGCGCGACGCCGTCGCCGCGATGCTCGCGCAAGCCGCTGGCGACCCAGACATCGCCTTGATCGAGGCGATGTTGCGTGAGCACCTCGACGACCTGGCGCGCAACAAGCTACCGATCGTCGCGCGCGCTTTGTCGCTGACGATTGACGAGCTTCAAACGTTGATCTTCCGGGTGCGCGGCTTGAACCCGAGACCTGGCGCGGACTTCGTCAACGACGGCGACCTCCCGGTGCAGCCCGACGCCTTCGCGTGGGTCCAGAGCGGCGAGGTCCGCGTCGCGATGGACGACGAGGCGTTGCCGGACTTGCAGATCAACGATGAATACGCGGCGCTGGCGGGCGATCGCCGGACCGCGCGCGAGGTGCGCGAGTATCTCCGTCCGAAGCTGCGCGCGGCTCGCGACCTTATCGAGGCGGTCCAGCAGCGAAAGGCGACGCTCGCTCGCGTCGTACGCGCGACCATGGAGCGCCAGCGCGCATTCCTAGAGAAGGGGCGCGCCGCGATCAAGCCGCTGCGGATGAGCGACGTCGCGGACCAACTCGAGATGCACACCTCGACGGTCAGTCGCGCGATCGCCGGCAAGTATTTGCAGACGGACCGCGGCGTCTTCGCGCTGCGGGAGTTCTTCGACGGGGGGCGCATCGACGCAGCCCCCGGCGAAGGTCAAGGTCGAATGGGGGTGTCGCAGCTGATCCGCGAACTAGTCGATCAGGAGGATAGGCAGCGGCCGATGTCGGACGACGAGATCGTCGCCGCGCTGGGGCAACGCGGCGTGCAGATCGCGCGCCGAACCGTCGCGAAGTATCGCGGTGAGCTCAAGATACCATCGAGCTACCAGCGCCGGCTGTTCACCAAGCCGCAATGACGCACTGCGCCCCATCTTCATAGGGTCGGGTCTCTCCCGGTGTTGGCCGGGCGTGAGCCGGCGACGTAGTCGTAGGATGACGGCTCGTTGGCGCCGCAGCGTGCAGTTGGCTGCTTCTGCGCGGCTGAGCGCGTATCGTCGTCGCCTTGCCGACTTACTTACTGACAGTTGCCTATGACGGGACGCGCTTTCATGGTTGGCAGCGCCAGCCCGGCGTCCGTACCGTGCAGGAGGAGCTTGAGAAGGCGTGCGGCGCGATCGACTTACCTCGAACGCACGTAGAGGGGGCGGGGAGGACCGACGCTGGCGTGCACGCGCTCGGTCAGTGCGCGCACATACGCATCGACCGCGCGTTTCCGCCGCCCAAGCTGCAGCTGGCGCTCAACTCGAATCTCCCTGAAGACGTCGCCGTGCAGCGCGTCGTCCAGGCGCCCGAAGGTTTCCACGCCCGGTTCTATGCAGGCGGTAAGCGCTACCTCTATCGGGTCGTCTGCAGCTCAGTGAAGCCAGCGGTCGGTCGGCCGTATTTTCATTGGAGCCGGCGAGACGTTGACTTGGACGCGATGCGCGACGCGATGCAGTGCCTGCGCGGCCGGCATGACTTCGCGTCATTCGCGACGAACCCTGGCTACGCGCGCTCGCGGGGCACGGTGCGGACGTTGCAGCGTTTACACCTCGTGCGCAGGAGTGACGGATTTGCCTTCGTCGTCCAGGGGTCGGGATTTCTATACAACATGGTCCGTAACCTCATCGGAACGCTGCTGGAGGTGGGCTATGGCAACCGGCCGATAGGTTGGGTGCGCGAGGTGCTCGAAGGCGCCGACCGCCGCTTGGCGGGCGCGACCGCGCCGGCCCGCGGGCTCTACCTGCTGCGGGTGCTTTACGGCGCGGACCTCAGCGTTCCAGCAGGTGACGAGCCAGGTCGGGAAGAAGGCTGAGGTCGGTCGCGGACGCTGTCTGCGGAGGATCTCGTCGCCCGGGAGCCGCGGGGCGCCAGGTGCGACCGCGAAAGATGAGCGCGCGCCGGGCGCCGTCAGGCTTGCGCTGGCCATGAAGTCCTGCCAGTTTGCAGGGGTGAACAAGCAAGACGACGCACGGCGGAAGCGGCTCCGCAGGCTAGTTCAGGTCGAGGACGACGCGCTGACCGTGTCTTCGATCGATCTGCGCTGGCTGCTCGATGAGGCCTCTCGGCTGCAGCAGGCAAATGATCGCCTCAGGCGGCAAAACCGCCGGCTACGGTTGCGCCAAGAGCGTGACGGGATGCCGAAAGAAGGCGGAGATATTTGACGCCGCGGTGCGCGTTGCTCATGGACCGCGACCGTCGTAGTCTGCACGGCGCTTAGGTGACGATGATGTCGACGACCAAGACCTGCTTCGCGCTGTTTGTCCTCCTGGTCGCTTCCAGCTGTGAACTGGTCGCGCAAGGGGCCCGTTACTTGATCCCCGAGCGCATTGAGCGCGCGACCGTGGCTGACGATGACGGCCAGCTCCAGTGGGCGGAGTGGACAGCACCAGCCTGCGGTAGCTGTAAGGGCACCGGCAAGTCTGTCTGCGCGACTTGCGCGCGCTTCGCCAAGGACGCTAAGCACTGCCCGGAGTGCCAGCGTAAGGACCCCAAGCTCTTGACCACGTGCAGAGCTTGCGCTGGCACCGGTAAGATCGCAGACCCGCTCGACGAGGTGCCGTGCGCGGGCTGCATGGGCGCAGGCATGTTCTTGTGCACTGTCTGCGGCGGCGGCGGCCGCCTCAAGGTGGGCGGGTCCAAGCGCTGGAGCAAGTGCCCGGCGTGTCGCGGGGCTGGCAAGTTCGACTGCGGCGCGTGTAAGGGCAAGCGCGTGATGACCTCGCTCGCGATCAAGCCTTCGCTGCGTGAGGCTGAGCTCGACAAGCTCCAGAAGGCGTCGCGGGCGGTCGACGAGGCGCTAGAGCTGTTCGGTAAGTTCGCGCCGCAGGGCGGCACCCGGGCGCGCAAAGAGGTCAAGGAGCTTGGCAAGGCATATGACGCCATGAAGAAGTTCCACCCGTCCTTTAAAGGCATGGCGCGGGCCACCAAGAGCTACATGAGCAAGATCTTCGCTGGTGCTCAATTCCAGGGGCATGAGGAGAACGAGGCGAACACCATGAATCGGCTAAAGGCGAACGCGGAGTACTACCTCAAGCACCAAAAGCGGATGCTCGACCTCGCGATCCAGCGCGCGGCGGCGAACGACAGCAAGTGACCCTGCCCGTCAGGGCGTCGTCGCGGTAGGCTGCTCGGCCTTATGTGTGCGCGTCTACTGTCGTTCTTCGCCGCGTTGGCGCCGACCTCGGCTCTGGCTCAGGGCGTCGTCAACGATTCGCTGCTCCGCCCGCCGACAGCTGAGGCTGCGTCGACGTGGTCTAGTCGCACGTTCGAGCGGGTCCAGGCCGCGGTCGTCTACGTCGCGGTCGAGGTCGATGGGCCGCGCGGCGCGTTCACGATTGAGCGGGCGAGCTCTGGCGTCGTGGTCAGCGATGACGGTTACATATTGACGTTTCGGCGCCTCGTCGAAGAGGCCGCAGGCGCCGCAGACAAGCGGCTTAAGGTGCGTTTTAACGACGCGTCGAACACCGAGTTGGCGGCCGCGCTGGTGCGCAGCGATGAGCAGACCGGGCTCGCGCTCTTGAAGGTTGACGTCCCGGCCGCCGGGGTCCAGAGCGCGCGCCTGGCCTCGGGCATGCCGAGCTACGGTGAGCCTGCGTTGGTCGTCGCGCGTCCTGAGGGCGCCGAGATGCTGGCTTTCTCTGGCGTCGCGAGCCGTGCGTTGTCGTCGGTCACGCTCGACGGTCACCGGTTTGATCGCGGCGAGTTGTTCTTGACCGATTCGCGTAACGACATGCGCTGTGACGGCGCTGGGGTGTTCAGCGCGGACGGGTACCTCCTCGGTATGTACTCGGCGGAGCACGTGCGGCGTAACGTTCAAGAGCCCAAGCTCGAGGACCTCAAGCGGCCGAGCTTCGGCGTCGTCGTGCCTGCGTCTCGCGCGCGCAGCGCCTTTGCTCGAGAACTCGCGCCGGCGCCGGTTGCCCGCAGTCGGCCGCTGCATGCGTGGGCTGCAGCGGTCGCGAAGGTCGCGCCGTCGGTCGTCGGCGTGTATTCGGTAGGCAGTGATTGGCCTAAGCCTGGCGCTGACGATCCAGGCTGCGTGATGCGACGCATCGGCCTCGCTTCGGGCGTGGTCGCGGCCCGCGGCGGCCTCGTGCTTACCAACGCGCACGTATGTCGCGGTGATAAGGTCTGGGTCAAAGTTGGCGACCGCGTCTATGAGGCAGAGGTCGTCAAGCGAAGCAGCCGCTCGAACTTAGCCTTGCTGCGCGTCGCGTTACCGGCCAACGTTCGGTTGACGCCAGCGGAGTTCGGCGCCGACGACGACGTGCGCTTGGGGGAGGCGATGCTCGCTGTCGGCAATCCGACGGGTGATGGCGTTGTGGTCACCGGCGGCGTGATCTCTGCGATGCGCAGCCGTGAAGGTGGTCGCGTCCAGGCCGACGCGAACCTCGGCAATCAAAACGGCGGGGGCGCGATCATCGACGCGTCGGGGCGGGTCGTCGGGATCGGCGACGCGGGCCGCGTCGACCCGATCGACGTGGCTTATCGGATGCGCGGCGACGGCGCGACCAAGGAGACGAACCTGTCGACGTTCGTCGGCGTCCGTCAGGTGCGTAAGGTCTTGAGGGGGGCCCTCGCTGAGGCCGGGGCCTCCGGCTCGCTGGTGGCGCCAACGGCCGCGACCTCCGCGCAGCTGGCGCAGCGGCAGGCAGCGTTGGCTGACATGGTCGACAAGGCGAGCGGCGCGATGCTGAACATCTACGTGGCCAAGAACGTCGCCGAGATTGACCCTGAGGACCCGTTCCCGCCAGACCCGGTGTGGCGACCGATGAGCTTGGGCTCGGGCGTGATCATCGATCGATCTGGCCTCGCGGTTAGCAATTGGCACGTCGTCGACGCGGGCACCTTCCCGGACGGCTCGACCAACGACGCCTATCGCATCACGGCGCGCGCCTTCGGCGGCAAAGAGTATGAGGTGCAGGTGCTCAGCATCTCACGCGAGGACGACCTCTCGTTGCTGCAGTTGGTGCTGCAAGACGGCGAGCAGGTCCAGGCGGTTGAGCTCGGTAACTCCGAGCAGCTCGCGATCGGCGAGGCGGTCGCTGCGATCGGGAACCCGCATGGCCGCTCGAACACCATCACTTACGGGGTTGTGTCTGCTGAGGGCCAGGGCATCCGCGTGAAGGGGCGGTGGGCCAAGCTCAAGCACCTGATCGAGACCGACGCTGCGATCAACGGCGGCAACAGCGGCGGCGCGCTGCTCGATATGAACGGCCGGTTAGTCGGGATCAACAGCGCCGGTGGGGGCACCATCAACAACGTCGGCTACGCGATCGCGGTGGATCACGTCCGCCGACAGCTGACGGGCCTATTGATGCAGCCCTACAAGCTGCGCAGCCCCGAGCTCGGTATGCGGGTGCTCGACGACGAGGGCGAGGTGGTCGTGATGGACGTCGACGAGCGCGGTCCGGCGGCTCTCGCTGGCGTTCGATCCGGGGACCGCGTGCGCGAGCTCGGCGGCCGCGAAGTGACCTGGAGCCCAGGCTTCGCGCGGTTACTGCTACAGCAGGCTGCCGGTGAGCCGGTGTCGCTAAACGTTACGCGCAGGGGCGCGCAGCAGTCGTTTGAGGTGACGCCTCTGCGACCGGAGGTCTGGTCTGTGGTCAGGCAGTCAGGCTTGCAGACGCGCGACTTCGGCTTCGGCGAGTCGCCCGAGCGCGTGCAGCGGGTGGCGGTGGCGATGCACCGCGCCTTTAGCGGCGACCCCACCGCGGTGCCGCAGGTCATCCCTGAGCAGGTGGTGCTGATCGAGCGCGTGTTCGCGCAGCAGCAGGAGGCCGACGTTCGACCGGGCGACTTGTTGCTCGCCATCGAGCTTAAGGCGCGCGCCGACGGCCGTCCGCTGCTGCAGCCCGTGGACAGCGTGACGGCGCTGCGCGACTGGTTCAACAATCGTGAGCTCGGCAGCTACGACGGCGTCGAGTGGCGTTGTTGGATCGCGCGAGGTGACGACGTGCGCCCGGTAGATGTGAGCGCAAAGCGTCTGCTCTGGTAACGCCGCGGGGCGGCGTCCCTACTTGACGTTGAAGCCGCCGCTCAGCTTGCCGGCCTGGCCGTTGCGCGACCAGGTCCAGATGAAGCGGATCTGACCTTTTGGCAGCGGGTCTAACGGCCAGAAGGTCGCCATACCGGGGGCCGTCGTGGTGCGGATCTCCCCGTCGTCGAACGCCAGCACGCCCTCGACGGGCTTGTCGTCCTTGCCCATCACCTGGCATTTGAGCGTGCCTCGCAGACCGATGCCGCCGTTGCTACCGAAGTGCACCGTCAGCGGGAAGCCGATCGCCTTTTTGCCAGCGCGGCCGTTGGCCGCGAGCAGCGCTTCGGCCTCAGGGCCGAGCTCGCTGACCGGGATCTCGCGCTCGTAGGTCTCCTGGCCCACATTCCGCGGCGGGAAGCAGTCGAAGCCCGCTTGCGGGTCCTTTGGGTCACCGAGCCCGCTGGTGGCGTTGAGCACCATGATGTCACCCTCGAGGTACATTCCGACCGTCAGCAGGCGGTGGTTGATGAGCAGGTCTCGATAGCCGGGCTTGTAGATCCAGCGCTCGATCAGCTTGTCGGCCTTCGACGGCTTGCCTGAGGTCTCGACCACGGCCATCTGGGCGAACAGGCTGTTGGTGTAGCTGCCGCCGAGATCGACCTTCTCGGTGTGCTCGGCCGCAGGCCCGCGCTGGTCCTTGTTCGTCTTCAGGTAGTCGGCGTGCGCCTTGCAACGCGTGGACAGCATGGCGGACCAAGTCACCGGCGTCCGCCGCTTCTGTTGGCGCGCTTTGTTCAGCGCCGTCAGCCATTTGTCGACGCCCTTGCTGATCGCGCTGACCGGTGGGGTGTTGTTTTGGATGGCCTTGAGCACCGGCGAGGCTTCGGTCCAGAAGTCCTCCCACTCCTTGTCTAGCTGCGGGATCGACACCTCGCTGTGCTGCTGTTGGAAGCGCTTTTCGAACTCAAGCGGCTGCTTCATCCGCTTGGACTTCATCTCCAGCGCGATCTTGTCCATCGTTCGGAGCATCTCTGGGTCGCGACGTAGCATGTAGTCACAGAACGACCACGCCTTGATGCGCTGCTCATTGGTGAAGTTCGAGGCGTCCGCGAACGGGAGCTCGTTGGCGGGCACGCCGCCGGTGCTCTTCCACGCCATCTCGAGGCTGAGGTTCTTCCACACGTCGAAGTCGGGTGATTGGAACTCGCGGTCCTCTTCGCTCGCGGTCGTGCCCTGTTGCTTCTTAAGGTCGACTGAGAACAGCCGGTTGTTGTTGAAGATCATGCCGACGAAGGTGTGTCCGATGCCCTCGCTGAAGCCGTCGGACGACAAGCCCGAGCAAGGTCGGGCGACGTTACGCACGGCGGCGTCGAGCAGCACCTGCTTGCCGTTGGTCGCGGCGACCACGGTGTTGCCGATGCCGCAGGTAGAAGTGTTCTCAAGGCGCCACTCAAGGTTGGGCACCTGGTTGGCCTTGAGGATCTGCTGATACGTCTCTTTTTCGGTGAAGAACGCCCACTGCGCGCCCCACGCGCCATCGGGCGCGCCCCACGGATAAGCGACCTTGCAGACGCGCAGCGTGCGCTCTGCCCACTCGAGCGCTTCACGCAGGTTCGCTTCGTCTTCTGGATTCCCGTGCAGCACGAAGTGCTCGGACTTGATGGTCACGTAGGGGACCTGTGCTTGATCTAGAGGATCGCACTTGAGGTCGGTGGCGACCTCGGTCTCGTAGTCCGTCTGGGACTGCTCCTCGATCGCTTTCTCGATCATCTTGCTGCGGTCATAGAGCGTGCGCTCAAGGTCGGTGCCCGACAGCCCGGCGATCTCTTTGTGCGCGAGCGCCTTCGAGGCTTCGTCATCTTCTTTGACCCATCGCAGCACCATCTTCCAGTGGTGCGACGCGCGGTCGCGACGGTCGGCTTTCTCATATTTGCGGGCCATCGACCGGTGTTGACTCGCGAGCTTCTTCTCGAGCGCTCGATATTGTGATTGCAGCGGCTTGCCGTCGCTGCCTTTGCCGGTGTCTTTCGTGGGGTAGGGCCGCGCGGTGTCGAGCACCCAGGAACTGCCGTTCTTCACGTAGCCGAGCGCGTTCCAGGCGTCTTTGTTGTCCGCGTCATAGAGCTTGATCGTCTTTAACCAGACGACCTTGGCGATGCGCGGGAACCCTTTGTTGAACGCCTTCTTGGCGTAGGTGTTGAGCGCTTTGGCTTGGCGCTGGTTAAATTGGGTCTCCTCGCCTTGCGCGAGGATTGGCGCGGTCGTCGCGAGCGCGAACAGAGACAGCAGTGTGGCTGGTCGGATCATGGAGTGCAGGTGGCTCGGATTTGTGCGGAGCTTTAGGCTCACGAAGTCTAGCGGGTTCTGCGCCCGCTGCGATTCGGCTTTGCGCGTGGATCTGAACTCGCCATACTGTTCGCCCCGAAATCGCGTCTGGAGTCCCCGCTGAGGGGGCGGCGATCCGGGCGACAGCCCCCTCCCCTCGGCATTTGCAAAACCCCCACCTATGAGCACCGTCTACGACCTCGCGGTCCTCCGCGGCGACGGCATCGGCGCCGAAGTCGTCAACGAAGCCCTGAAGGTGCTCGACACGGTCGAGCAGATCTACGGCTTCCAGACCAAGCGCGAGGACCTCCCGTACGGCGCCGAGCACTTCTTGAAGACCGGTGAGATGATGCCGGACGTGGCCTTCGAGCGCCTCCGCGACATGCACGCAGTGCTGTTCGGTGCGGTGGGCGACCCGCGCATCGAGGTCGGCAAGCTGGAGTTCGCGATCATCGCCGGGCTGCGCCACAAGCTGGATCTGTTCGTTAACCTCCGCCCGATCAAGCTCTATCACGAGTCGCTGTGCCCTTTGAAGGGCAAGTTGCCCGAGCACATCGACATGATGTTCTGTCGGGAGAATACGGAGGACGCATACGCCGGCATCCACGGCGCTACCAAGAAGGGGTCGCCTGACGAGATCTCGATGCAGCAGATGCTCTACACCCGCAAGGGCACCGAGCGGATCATCCGCTACGCCTTCGAGCTCGCGAAGCAGCGGGGCCCGACGGGCGGACGCAGCAAGCCGAAGGTTTCGTTAGTCGACAAGGCGAACGCAGTGCGAGCTCAAGAGCTCTGGACGCGCACCTTCCGAGAGGTCGCTGCCGAGTACCCGGATATCGATACGGATCACGCCTATATCGACGCGGCGTGCATGTTCATGGTGAAGGACCCGGAGCGCTTTGATGTTGGCGTCACCACCAACCTGTTCGGCGACATCATCACCGACCTGGGCGCTGAGCTGGTGGGCGGCATCGGCATCGCCGCGTCCGGCAACATTCACCCAGGCCAGGTCTCGATGTTCGAGGGCATCCACGGCTCAGCGCCCGATATCGCGGGGAAGGACGTCGCGAGCCCGATCGCCACGATCCTCGCGGCGGCGTTGATGCTTGACCACTTGGGCCAGCACGAGGCGAAGGCCGAGGTCGAGGCGGCGGTCGCGAGCTTGCTGAAGAGCGGCAAGATCCGCAGTTTGCGCGACGGCGAGCACCGCTGTAGCGAGCTAGGAGACCTCGTGCGCGCTGAGCTGTTGTCGCGGTCAGGATAGTTAGGCCTATCACGGAAATGGTTTACGCCAGGTCGATTCCGGACCATTGCCCTCCCCCAGGGCCCGCGCGGATCGGGACAGAGAGAGCGGAAATGTTCTCGTTTTCGGGGTTTCGGATGCGCGTCCGCTGCAGGTTGTTCGGTCGGCAGAATCGCCCGATCTTGCTGGAGGGGCTGGCTCGCTCGGCGCGTCTCCGTGATCGAGGTCCTCGGTGACGGCTGATCTATTTTCTTCGAATGTCCCCGTCGAAGCGTATCGGGACCATTCCGTTACGTGGGCAATCCAAGCACTTGCCGTATATGACGCATAACGTACTCGGACGGTGGTCGTGCCTGACGGCCACGTCCTTATCGAAACTAACCCCATCAGGAAACATGATGAAGATCCGTATCGCTTCCACTCTGCTCGCGCTGGCGCTCCCGCTAGTTGCACAAGAGCCCGCCTCGGAGGTCGAGGCGGTATTTTACAAGGCCTACTACCTCGAGAAGGGGCAGCGGGACTTTGCCGGCGCCATGGCGCTCTACCAGCACTTCCTTGAGAAGGCCCCGAAGCACGCGCTGGCCAAAGAAGCCGCCAAGCAGCAGTTCCGCCTGCTTGACCGCACCGGCAAGACCAAGGAGCGCGACGCGTTCCAGGCGAAGTATAAGGAGCTGATCGGCGAGGTCGCTGCCGCTGGCACGCGTCCTGAGCGCGGCGAGCGCCCGGAGCGCGGCGAGCGCCCTGAGCGCGGCGAGCGCGGCGAGCGCGGCGGCTTTGGCGGTCGCGGCGGCAGCGGCGGCATGCGCGGTGTCATGCAGTTGATGCGCGGTGACGCCAAGGTCTCGGAGATGTCCGAGGAAGAGATCGAAGGCCTTAAGGAAGGCTTGGGCGCTGCGGAAGGCATGATCGACCGCATGCGCGAGATGATGGGCGATGAGATCGCTGACAAGCTCACCAAGGCTTCTGACGACCTCAAGAAGGCCATCGACGCGGGCAAGATGGAGGACGCCGATAAGGCCCTCAACGCGCTGAAGGAGGCCTTCCCGATGGGTCGCGGTCGCGGTGGCCGCGGCGGCGAGGAAGGCGGTCGACGTCGCGGCCGCGGCGGCGAAGAAGGCGGTCGTGGCGGCGAAGGCCGCGGCGGCGAAGAAGGCGGTCGTGGCGGCGAAGGCCGCGGCGGTGAAGAAGGCGGCCGTGGTCGCCAAGGGCGCGGCGGAGAAGGCCGAGGCCGTGGTGGCCGCGGTGGCCGCGGCGGCGGCGGCGGCGGCGGCGGCAACTAACGCCGGCTCCACTTAGACCAGAGCGGCCGCGCGTGGTGGGTGTATGCCCCTGCGCGCGGCCGCGCTGCGTTATGGCTCGCGTTGGCGTTCGGCGTCAAGATCGGTGACGATATGCCCGTGGCCCGCACGCAGATCGATCCGGTCCAGCTTGAGGTGTTCCACCACTTGCTCGGCGCTTATTGCGAGGAGGCTGGTGCGCGGCTTCGGCTGAGCGCGATCAGCCCCAACATCCGTGAGCGCGCTGATTACTCCGTCGCCTTGTTCGACCGCGAGGGTCAGTTGGTCGCGCAGGCAGCGCATATCCCCGTGCACTTGGGCAGCGCTGGCGACGCCGTCCGCGCGGTTCGAGCGGAACTCGAGCTCGATGACGGTGACGTCGCGATCCTCAATGACCCTTACCGCGGCGGGACTCACCTACCGGACGTGACGATGGTGCGCCCGGTCTTCGCTGGCGGACGTCGACCGGAGTGGTTCGTGGTCAATCGAGCGCATCACGCTGACATCGGCGGCGCGAGCCCTGGTTCGATGGGGATCCAGCGCGATCTCTTCGCCGAAGGGTTGGTGCTCCCGCCCGTGCATTTCCGCCGCCGGGGCCGCCTGCAGCGCGACTTACTGCAGATCCTTTCTCGCAACGTGCGCGGCGCCGATGAGCGCCTCGTAGATCTGCGCGCGCAAGAAGCGAGCTTGGCGCAGCTCGGGCAGCGCTTGGTTGCGTTGGCAGAAGAGCACGGGCTCAAGACGGTGCGGCGCACGACTGCGGCGTTGATGGATTACAGCGAGCGAGCAGGTCGCGCGATGCTGCGCGGGCTGCCGCGTGGCGTCTATGAGGCGCGGGACGCCCTCGATGATGATGGGCTCGACAATGGTCCGCTGCAGATCGCGCTGCGGCTGCGCATCGCTAAAGAACACGCCACGTTTGATTGGAGCGAGACCTGTGATCAGGCGCAGGGCGGCGTCAACGCCAACCGAGGCGTCGCGATGGCGGCTTGTGTTTATGCGGTTCGTTGCCTCTGTCCAGGTCGTTTGCCGACGAACCAAGGCGTGTTTCGACTGCTGCGGTTGGTGACTCGCCCTGGCAGCTTGGTCGATCCTCGGTCGCCGGCGCCGGTGGCGGGGGGGAACGTCGAGACCAGCCAACGCTTGGTGGATACGGCGCTGCAGGCGTTCGCGGCGGCCGCGCCAGAGCGGGTGCCAGCCGCATCAGCGGGCACTATGAGCAACTTGACGCTCGGTGGCGTGACGCGCGACGGCGCAGAGTTCGCCAGCTACGAGACCTTGCCGGGTGGGGCGGGCGCGAGCGCGCGCGCGGTCGGTCAATCTGCGATCCAGACGCACATGACGAACACGCGTAATACACCGATCGAGGAGCTGGAGCAGCGAGCGCCGGTGCGCGTCAGGGCGTTGTCGGTGCGTCGCGGCAGCGGCGGCCGCGGCGCGCGGCGCGGCGGTGATGGGTTGGTGAAGGAGGTCGAGGCCCTGGAGCCGCTCCGGGGCGCATTCTTGGGTGAGCGACAGCGAGGGGGGCCTCCCGGCGCCGCCGGCGGAGGCGCTGGTAAGCCAGGTAGAGTCTTCCTCGAGCATGACGGCGCGCGAACTCGCGCGCCTGCGAAGCACAGCTTTGAGCTCGCGCCTGGCGACGCGGTGATCATCGAGACCCCTGGAGGCGGCGGCCATGGCGCGAAGTAGCTCCGCGGTCTGCTCGTTGACCTTATTGCTCGTGGGCTGTTCCGCGGCTGGTTATAGCCCCTACCCCTTGGACCTGGGCCACGACCTCCCCTCGGACGCCTTCCAGCGCTGTCGCGACGTCCTGCTGCATCGCTTCTACGCGTTGACGCGATCGGAGGCGTCGACCTTTCATCTTCAGACGGATTGGGCGCCGTCGCAGGACCCGCCTGGTGAGCGTCGCGCGACCGTCTACGTTGATCCGGAGTTCGCGCAGAGCCTCGCGGTCGTAGTTGAGCTGCGCCGTCTGAGCTTGCCGATGATCGGTTGGCCGGGGTGGACTGCACCCCGAGGGGACGCGGCCGCCGAGCGTGAGCTCGCGTCCGCGTTGCGTGAGGCGCTGTCTGATCCTGCCCCGGTTGGCTTCATGCCGTGATCCGTGCCAGCGCTCGCTGGAGCCGCCTGTCTGGATCTCTCCGCTGGAGCGCGCGTCTGAGCGCGCCCGATGCTCGTCCGTGCATGCCGCGTAGTTGTAGCAGCCTGGCGCGCGCTAAGACGACGCTGGTCCGTTCGACGTCCGGGCAGCGGCTGGCGCGTCGCAATACTGAGGTCGCCGCGGCGACCTCCTTCGAGGAGGTCAGGAGTTCGAAGAGCCATAGCCAGCCTGCGGCCCGATTTGGCGCCAGCTCGGTCGCGCGGCGAAGCAGTTCTCGCGGTGGTGGGTCTGGTTGTTGTCGCCTGAGCCAAGGTTGGAGCGCGCGCCGGACCTGTAACGTCGCCGGCTGCACCGGGAATCGCTGCGCTAGGCGTTGCAGCCGCGCGCGCCGGGCTGCGAGGTCTGGCGTCGGCGACTCCCCGCGCTCGCGGGCGGCGCCAACGGACCGAAGCTGGTCGGCGGCGAGGTCGGTCAGGGCTTCGGCTGCGCGCGTCTGCCAAAATCTACGGCGGTCCTGGTCCCACCCTAGCTGCGCGGCGAGCAGGTCGAGTTGTCTGCGCATTGCCCTGCGGCCGAGCCCTGCGGCGCGGGCGCTCTCGGCCACGTTGGCGCGGCCGTTGTGTAGCGCGACCAGTTGCTGCAGCAATATTGGCGGAGTCGCCTCTGCATGCGATGACGCGCGAGGCTCCTCCACCATGGGCGCACAGTGTCGAAGGTGTCTGCGGAGGCGGTAAATGGTCCGTTCGCTTAGCTGCATCCAGCGCGCGTGGCGAACGCGCGCGGGCGCCGATAGCAGGTCCTCGGCGTTTGTTAGGCAATCGACGCGCAGCTCTTGGAGCACGTCATCTTGTAGGTCTGCTAACTGCTTGGCGGAGATGCCCTTCCAGGCGCCGATTCGTCGCAAAACTCCGGGCAATAGCCGGCGCCCAAACCGCTCAAGCAGGGCGAGTGCTTGCGCTCGGGTCGAATCCGTCGGGTGAGGATGGCTCATTCCAACCTTGGGTGGAGATCCGGGGGCAACTCGCTATGCTCCCGCCCTTTTCCGCTGCGCGAACCATGCCCACAACCTGTGTCGTAGGCATCCTCTGGGGTGACGAAGGCAAGGGCAAAGTCATCGACTACCTGGCCGCTGATACCGATTACGTTGTTCGTTTCGGTGGCGGCCACAACGCTGGCCATACGCTCGTCCTGCCCCCATCCGTCGCTGGTGACGGTAAGCTAGTCTTGCACCTAGTGCCTTCGGGCATCGTGCACCAGCACACGGTCAACGTGATCGGTAACGGGGTCGTCGTTGACCCGATCCATCTCTGTGAGGAGGTCGCGATGTTGAGGCAGCGCGGCATCGACGTCGACTTGGGCCGCAACCTGCTGGTCAGCGAGCGGGCGCACGTGATCCTCGAGGCGCACCGTCGTCAAGATGAATGGGCCGAGCGGGTGCGCGGCACCGGTCGCATCGGCACCACCGGCCGCGGCATCGGGCCGGCCTACAGCGACCGGTGCGCGCGCGTCGGGCTGCGGGTCGGCGACCTCTGCCGCCCTGACGCGCTCAGGGCTGCATTGTCGGCGCTAGCTGAGCAGAAGAACGCGTTGTTCGGCTCGGCGGGCCTCGATCCACTCGACTGCGATCGCATGTTCGAAGAGCTATGCGCGGCTGGCGCCGAGCTTAAGCCTGGCATCGTTGATACCGGCGGCGCGCTCCGCAAAGCTCGTCGCGAGGGCAAGCGAATCCTGCTTGAAGGCGCGCAGGGTTGCCTGCTGGACCTTGAGCACGGCACGTATCCGTTTGTGACAAGCTCCCACGCCAGCACCGGCGGCGCTTACAGCGGAACCGGCATGCCGCCGCACGAGATGCTGACGATCGGCATCGTCAAGGCCTACGCGACGCGGGTCGGCGAAGGGCCTTTCCCGACCGAGTTGCATGACGACACCGGTGACGCCTTGCGCAAAGCCGGCAATGAATATGGGTCGACGACGGGCAGGCCGCGCCGCTGCGGCTGGTTCGACGCCGTTGCGGTGCGCTATTCGGGCGCGGTCTCCGGGGTCGACGAGCTGGTCCTGACCTGCTTTGACGTTATGCGCGGTTTCCCGCTGCGCTTGGCGACGTCGTACAAGCTCCCCGACGGCAGCGTCACGACCGATCTCCCTGCCTTCGGGCTCGGCAGCGTCGAGCCGCAGATCGAAGAGTTGCCCGGTTTCGATGACGACATCAGCGATGTGAGAGACTTCGACGGGCTGCCCCAGAACGCCCGCGACTACGTCGCGGCGATCGAGCGTCACACTGGGCTGCGCGTCGGGACGGTCTCGGTTGGTCCTGGGCGTGACCAAGTCATCCGCCGCGACCCAAATTGAACCTAATCCGTGCAGGCGTTGGATGAATAACCCTGAGCCGGACGAGCTGGTCGTGCCCAAGAGCGTCGCCGTCATCATGGACGGCAACGGCCGGTGGGCTAAGAGCGCTGGTCTGGAGCGTATCCGCGGTCACGAAAAGGGCGTCGATGCGGTCCGCGCCACCGTCACCGAGTGCGCGCAGCTCGGCGTCGAGGCGCTGGTGCTCTACGCCTTCTCTGAAGAGAACTGGGCTCGGCCGAAGCGCGAGGTCGACTTGCTCTTCAAGCTGCTAAAGCGCTTTCTCATCGAGGAGCGCGAGACCTTGATGGATAACAACGTGCGCTTGTTGCACAGCGGCCGCCGCGGCCGGCTCCCTCACGAGGTTTTATCGTTGCTCGACGAGACCATCGCGTTGACCGCGGGCAACGACGGGATGTTGCTGTCTTTAGCGATCAGCTACGGAGCGCGGCAGGAGTTGGTCGACGCCATGCAGACTCTCGCCGCGCGCGTCGCTGCTGGGGATCTGCGGCCGGAAGACATCGGCGAGGACACGCTGCGCGGCGCGCTCTATCAACCGTCTTTGCCGGATCCGGACGTCTTGATACGGACCGCTGGCGAGATGCGGATCAGCAACTTTCTTCTTTGGCAGATCAGCTACGCCGAGATCTGCGTCAGCGAGGTCTGCTGGCCTGATTTCGGTGTCGATCACCTGCACGCGGCCTTCCGTGAATACGGCCGGCGCGTCCGCAAGTTTGGTAGGTTGCTCTGATGGCCAGCGATTTAGGGACTCGCGCGGTGCTCGCTCCGACGATGTTGCTAATCGTCGGTGGTGTCTATTGGCTCGACCTCTCAGGAGCGCTCGGGGTCAAGGAGGGGGCGCTGTCTGCTGGGGTCTTAGGTGCGATGGGCATCGGCGGCTTGTGGGAGTTCGCGAACCTCTTGCGCGGCGCTGGCTTCGCAGTAGGCAAGCGCACCCTGCTCGTCGCTGCCACGCTCTTGATGGCCAGCGCGTTTTTGTTTGGCTGGGCCGACCTCGACAACGAGCTCTATCCGTTGGTCGCGGGGACGCTGCTGCTGCTTTTCCCCCTGGCTGTGCGCTCCCTCGGGCGTGAGGACATGCACCACGGCTTGGAGCGTCAAGGCGCGACGCTGCTCGGCTTTATCATGGTCGCGTGGCCGATGTACCTCGCGATGGGCACATGCTTCCGCTGCTTGCCCTCGCTCCTCTACGTGGTCTTGATCTGTAAAGGGGGCGACATCGGCGGTTATTGTTTCGGGCGCCTTTTCGGCCGCCACAAGCTGATCCCGCATATCAGCCCAGGTAAGACGGTCGAAGGCGCGCTCGGGAGCCTCGCGGCGTCGGTCTTGCTGGCGTGGCTGCTCAACGAGCCGATCATTGGTGATCGCCTGGAGCTGCCTCTCTGGGGCGCGTTGGTCACCGGCGTCGTGCTCAACTTCACGACGCAGAGCGGTGATTTGATTGAGTCGCTGCTCAAGCGTCGTTGCGGCGCGAAGGATAGCTCGACCCTCTTGCCGGCCCACGGCGGCATATTGGACCTGGTCGACAGCCTGTTGTTCTCGTTCTGCGCGTGGTTCTTGGTCCTGATCCGACTGACTTAGGGCGTCGCCCCCAAGAGCGGCGCACGAACCTGCGGTGACCCCGCAGCGGCGTCGCGTTGAGGCACTTTCTCTGAGTTTCTTAATCTGACGCGAATAGACTTCGCATTCAGATGAGCGACGCCGACATCAGCATCCCGGTGGAGTCCGTGGAGGAGGCCCGGACTTTGCTAGGGCCTCTCGACAGCAACGCGCGATTGATCCGTGAGCTGCATGGAGTAAGCGTCCTAGCGCGTGATGGCAGCCTGCGATTGCTCGGCGATGATGAGCACGTCGCTGTCGTGCGGGGCGTCTTGGAGGACGCCCTCCGGAGTCTCCGTCAAGGCCGCAACGTCTCTACTCAGGACGTCGCCGCGCAGATGCGTCGGACCCTCGGCGTCTCTGCTGGTGGCGGCGTCGCTTCCATTGAGCACGCGGCAAAGGCGCGCTCAAAGGGCGGCTCGGCGGTGCGGGCTCGCACTGAGGGGCAGCAGCGGTATCTCGACTGTATCGACAAGCATGACGTCGTGTTCGGCGTCGGCCCAGCTGGGACAGGCAAGACCTATCTCGCGGTGGCTAAGGCTATCGAAGCGATGAAGCAGGGCGGCGTCCGTAAGCTCGTGCTTGTACGCCCTGCGGTGGAGGCCGGCGAGAAGCTCGGGTTCCTCCCCGGGGATTTCCAGGCGAAGATTGACCCGTATCTCAGGCCTATGCATGACGCGCTGTCTGACCTGCTTGATCCTCGCACGCGCGTGAGGTGGTTGGAGACCGAGGTCGTCGAGGTTTGCCCGCTCGCCTATATGCGGGGGCGCACCCTCAACCAGGCGTTCGTCATCCTCGATGAGGCGCAGAACACGACAATACAGCAGATGTTGATGTTCTTGACGCGGCTCGGTGAGGACTCACGGATGGTCGTCACGGGCGACCCTTCGCAGGTGGACTTGCCGGTCAACGTGCAGTCAGGTCTTGGCGACGCGCTGCGCCGGCTCGAAGGCGTCGAGGGCGTCGGCGTTTCGCGCTTGGGGGTCAAGGACGTCGTGCGCCACAAGGTTGTGAGTCGAATCGTCACCGCCTACGACGAGTTCGACCGTAACCGTGACCACGCGTCGCGCGGTGAGCGTCGCGAGTCTCAAGAATAAGGCATGCTTGAGCTCGTGGACCGCTTTCGTCCTCGCACTGAACGTGCGTTTGTCGAACGAGTTGTGTCGGTCGCGCTGGACTACGCGGGGCGGCCTACGCTGGAAGTCTCGTTGCTCTTGACGGACGACGCTGAGATCGCGCGCGTGCACGCCGATTACCTCGGCGACGCGACGCCGACGGACGTCATCTCGTTTGAGATGGGGGAGTCAGCTGAGGTCGTAGTGAGCGTTGAGACTGCGCGGCGCGTCGCGAAGCAGAACGGCACATCGATGCGCGCAGAGATCGCCCTCTACATTGTGCACGGCTTGTTGCACACGGTTGGATTTGATGACAAAGAAGAACGCGCGCGCTGTCGGATGCGCGAGGCCGAGCGTCAGATCCTCAAGAAACTTCGACTGCGAGTGCGCGACGTAGACGAGTAATCGCAGACTTGTACTTCACGAAGTGTGTGTGCAGCGTTGCACGGGGCGTTGATTTCGTGCTACTGTTCGCGCGTTCGCTCCTTCGAAACCGAAGCAACTGTCGCAGTTCGTCTCACGATGAAGCGCGCGCGCCTCCGCTCGATGAATACTTGATGACACGTTCATTTAGTTTCGTCGGGGTGAGATGTGGTGCTGAGCGAGCGTTCCGCGTTGGGCTTGTTCATCAGAGCCCGCAGTTGCGTCGTGATCGCTGGACGCGAGCCGGGTCTGCTCGACCTTCTGACAGACTCGTCTCATGCCAGGTAATACATGGTAGGAAAACCCGCTGCACGTGATGCTGGCGCCTCGCAAGAGCTAGGCGTCGCGAGCGTCACAACTGAGCATTTGCTTAAGAGCTACCGATTGCGTTGCTCTCAAAAGGTGCTCGACCAGATCGTCGAACGTCACCGGCCGCTCGTCGAGACGATGGCTCGGAACTTGTCGTCGCGGCTGCCACGCAGCGTGGACATTCAGGACCTCGCTCACGCGGGGATGTGGGGCCTGATGCAGGCGATCTCCTCGTACGAGCCAGAGCGCTGCAATTCGTTCTCCGCCTTCATGCGGATCCGAGTCCGCGGCGCGATGCTCGACGAGCTCCGTCACATGGATTTCCTGCCTCGGGTTTTCCGGCGCCAGGTCCGTGAGCGTGACGCGGCGCGCGCTGAGCTCCGGATGGCCTTGGAGCGGGAGCCGACGGCGACCGAGCTCGCCGATGAGCTGGGTGTTACCGAGGAGCAGCTGTTGCAATGCCCTGAGAGCAAGGTCATGCGCTCAGTGCATTGGCGCGAAGGCGACGCGGACGAAGACCGCTATGAGCAGCTGGAGGACGACGCCATCGAATCTCCGATTGAAGCGTTGACGCGCCAGGAGCTGCTCGAGAAGGTCCGCAACCACCTCGAGCCGATTGAGTGGAAGGTGCTGAAGATGCACTACCTAGATGGTTTGACCGGCAAGCAGGTCGCGCAGCGATTGCGGTTGTCGGCGTCGCGGATCTGCCAGATCCATGTCCAGGTGCTGGATCGACTGAAGCAGGAGATGGCGGCGCGCGCCGTCTAGGCTCGTCATGGCGGCGGTGACGCCTTGTCCGGGCGCTGGAGCATCGCAGTTCCACTTGCGTGATGGATCTTTGTGGTGTGAGGACGTTGCGGTCGCAGATCTTGCGGCTCGCTTCGGGACGCCGCTTTACGTGTATAGCGCCGAGGCGATGCGTGCGCGCCTGCGTGAGGTCCGCCAGGCCTTCGGACCGGATGCAGCGGTCTGCTTCGCGGTCAAGGCCAACTCGAACCTCCACATCCTCAAGCTGCTGTACGGCGAGGGTTGCGGCTTCGACCTCGTCAGCGGCGGAGAGTTGGAGCGGTTGCGCGTGGTGGGCCTCTCTCCCGAGCAGTCGGTGTTCGCGGGTGTCGCGAAGCAGCGCTGGGAGCTTGAGTCGGCGGTCGCCGCGAACTTGATGTTCGTCAATGTCGAGTCGCGGCATGAGTTGTCGACCTTGTCGGCTGTTGGTGCGGCCGCCGGCGCGCGCGTCCGCGTGGCGCTGCGGGTGAACCCTGGCGTTGATCCGGGCACGCACGCGTTCATCAGCACGGGTCAAAAGGGCAGCAAGTTCGGCGTCTCGATGCGTTGCGCCGGGGAACTGGTCGCGGCGATCTGCGAAGATCCGTGGCTCGAGCTGGTCGGTTACCACGTGCATCTCGGCAGTCAGCTGCGGTCCGTTGAGCCCTATCGTCAGGCACTAGATCGTGTCTTGGACTTCGTCGATGGTGACGCGCGCCGCGCCGACGGTGTTCGTTACTACGACTTGGGCGGCGGGTTTGGGATCTCATATGGCGACGGCGACGCGCTCGAGGTGTCGGCGGTCGGGGCGGCGTTGCTGCCCGACCTCAAGCGCCGCGGCTGGACGCCTGTGGTGGAGCCCGGCCGCTATCTGATCGGCGACGCAGGCATACTGCTTACGTCCGTCCTCGGCGAGAAGGCGCAGGACAACGACCGTTTTGTCCTGGTCGATGCTGCGATGAACGATTTGATCCGGCCCGCGCTTTATCAGGCTGAGCATCCGATCGTACCTGTTCGGCACCGACTTCGCGCGCCCGAGCACGTCGTCGACGTCGTCGGCCCGGTCTGCGAGTCAGGCGATTTTCTTGGTCGCAAACGGTCGCTGCCGAGCTTGGTGGCTGGAGACTTGCTGGCGGTGTTGGCCGCTGGCGCATACGGTTCGAGCATGGCGTCGACCTATAACAGTCGGCCCAGGCCGGCAGAGGTCATGGTCGACGGCGGGGTGGCTAAGCTCGTCCGCCGGCGAGAGACTTTCCAGCGCATGTTCGAAGACGAGCTTGAGGCACAGTCATGATCCGATCCCGACGGCTGCTTATTCGTGCGACGATGACCTTGCTGCTGTTGGCAACGGTAAGTTCGTGCAGCTTCTTGGCGAACGAGTTCGTTTTGCTCGGGAAAGCTGGCCCTGCGGCAGCGCCGGTAGCGCCGCCGAGCGGCCTGCACGCTCGCCCTTAATGGTCGCGGATGGTTTGCGCGCGCCGGGTTCGCCGGCTCGGTCGCGTGACGGGTAGAGCTTGACGGCGGCACTGCCGGTGACGCGTGGGCGGTCTGTCGGTCTGGTTTGTGCTCGACCGTGTTGCGGTCGATGCTGTTGGTGGCTTCAGGTTGGCTGCGCTATGCGACGGGCTAAGGGCGGGCAGTTGGCGCTCACGCGCCGGCGGGCCAAATTGACCCGCGAGGAAATGCTTCGCGCGTTGAAGACGGCGCCATCGGCGCTGCGCGCTAGTTCTTAGCAAGTTGACCGCATCCGCTGTGGGGGGCGTCGCGATCTACCCGTAGGACCCACGGATCTTTCAAACTTGATCACGCTTTCAGTGAGGACCGGTGCCGACGTTCACGCGCTGGCGCTGTCGCCTTGCTGCGGATGCATGGGTGTCGAAGCAGTCTTGAAACGGCCCTAAATACTTGGGGCAGGCAGGGCCGGAGAGAGACTTCTGCGTGTGTTGCGCAGGGCATGCATCCGCAATTTTTTTGGGCGCATGGATCGTGTGTTTCGTGAGGCCGCTCGCGCTGCTTTGGCCGCGCAGAGCAGCAACACGAAAAACGTGGCGTCACGTCACGATCCATGCGCCCACACTTTTTTGTAGGCCGGTTACGTCTACAAATAGGTGATGTTCGACGGCAGCCCTAAAGATCCTGAAGATCCGCCGGATCCCCTGGATAGCGGTCAAGAAGACGACCTGATCGCAGGGGAAGCTGACGAGGGCGACCGCGTTGCCGAACCCGCGCTTGTCGTCGAGACCGAGGGCGCGGCGAATCCCGTCGTGGTCCAAGACGCGGTGCCCGACACAATGTTCGTGTTCCCGCTGCAGAAGTCTGTCCCGTTTCCGAGCCTGATGATGCCGCTCCTGCTCGATTCGTCAGCAGCGCGTGACGTCGTGGCCAAGGCTGAGGCAAACAACGGCCACCTGTTCTTGGCGCTGCAAAGGGACCCGGAACAAGAGGACGCCAAGTCGGTAAACGACCTAAACCAAGTGGGGGTCATCACGCGCATCGTGAAGACGCTCAAGCTCCCTGACGGCAGCCAGTCGGTGATGACGCAAGGGGTGCGCCGGGCGCGTTTGGCCAAGGTCGTGCGAGAGCGGCCGCACCTGTTCGTCCGCGTAAAGCAGCTGGTTGAGATCCCTGCTCAGGGAGAGCGAGCGGACTCGATGTTCCGATTGCTGCAAGCGCAGCTGCAGCAGCTCGCGCAGCTGCAGGAGCAGCCGGACAGCGGCTTCGCGACCGCGCTGCTCAACGTCGAAGACTCTGGCCAGCTCGCGGATTTCACGGCAGGCGTCGTCCGTAAGGTCGAGGACCGTCAGCGACTGTTAGAGGCCGTGGACGTGAGCGATCGGTTGGAGTTGGCGCTGCAGTTCGCAATGGCTGAGAACGAGCTCGCGGCCCTCGACCAGAAGATCCAGGATGAGATCCGCGAGAAGACGGAGAAGGCGCAAAAGGAGTACTTCCTCAAGGAGCAGCTCAAGATCATTCGCCGTGAGCTTGGTGAGGAGCAGGACCCTCGCACGCTTGAATTGCAGCGGCTTGAGCAAGCGATTGAGGACGCTGGCATGCCCGAGGAGGCGCGTCAGCGCGCGGACGAGGAGATGACCCGCATGAAGACCACTCCCGTCGAGAGCGGCGAGTACAGCGTCATTCGGAACTACCTGGATTGGTTGACCTCCCTCCCTTGGTCGAAGTCCAGCAAAGATCACGTGGACCTCGCCCGCGCAGCCCGCGTGCTGCGTGACGACCATTACGGGCTAGAGGAGGTCAAGGAGCGCATCCTCGAGTTCCTGGCGGTGCGTAAGCTGCGCCCTGCAAATGCTGGCTCCATCCTGTGCTTCAGCGGCCCGCCTGGCGTCGGCAAGACCAGCCTCGGCCGCAGCATCGCGCGCGCGATGGGGCGAGAGTTCTATCGCTTCTCGCTCGGCGGGATGCGCGACGAAGCGGAGATCAAAGGTCACCGGCGCACTTACATCGGGGCGCTGCCAGGTCGGATCCTGCAAGGGTTCAAGGCGACCGGCACGAACAACCCAGTGATCTTGCTCGACGAGATCGACAAGCTCGGTAGCGACTACCGCGGGGATCCGAGCTCGGCGTTGTTGGAGGTCCTCGACCCGGAGCAGAACCACGCCTTCCTCGACCATTACCTCGACGTTCCTTTTGATCTCTCGAAGGTCATGTTTTTGGCGACAGCGAACGTGCTGTCGATGATCCCGGAGCCGCTCCGAGACCGCATGGAGATCTTGGAGCTGCCGGGCTACTTGTTTGAGGAGAAGGTCGAGATCGGCCGCCGGCACCTGCTACCTCGGCAGCTTGAGCGGCACGGCCTGCGGACGAAGCACCTCTCGGTGTCGCTGCCGATCTGGCAGCGCATCGTGCCGAACTACACTCGCGAGGCTGGCGTCCGCGGCCTCGACAAGGTCGTGAGCCGGCTCTGTCGCAAGGTCGCGCGGTTGGTCGCGTCTAACAAGAAGCCGCCGGGTCGTCTCAGCATCACCGAGATGGAGGGGCTGCTTGGCCGCGCGCCGTTCAAAGCCGATCGGCGCCGCAAGAAGGCGCTGTCGGGGGTGATTCAGGGGCTGGCCTGGACGCCGGTCGGCGGCGACGTGCTCTACGTCGAGGCTGCGTGCAGCGCTGGGAAGGGTTCTTTGCAGCTCACTGGTAGCCTCGGCGACGTAATGAGCGAGTCCGGCCGGCTCGCATTGAGTTACCTGCGCAGCCGCGCGGCGTGTTTTGGTCTCGACGTGGAGCGGCTTGATCAGAGCAGCTTGCACCTGCACTTCCCGTCTGGCGCGATCAAGAAGGACGGCCCGTCGGCGGGCATCGCGATCGCGTGCGCGTTCTTGTCTGCGTTGACTGACCGGCCTGCGCCGACGGACGTCGCGATGACCGGCGAGCTGACCGTAGTCGGCGAGGTGCTGCCGATCGGCGGGGTTCGCGAGAAGGTGCTCGCCGCGAAGAACTTTGGTTTGAGCCGCGTGATCCTGCCCAAGGCCAACGAGCCCGAGGTCAAGGAGCTGAAGCGTGAGCTCGTGCGCGGCATCAAGTTCTTCTTCGTCGAGCGCTTCGAAGAGGTCTATGACGTGGTGTTCGCCGCTGGAAGGCGCGACGCCGCGAAGAAGCGCGCTAAGCGCAAGCCGATCAAGAAGGCTGCGAAGACGAAGGCCGCCACCAAGAAGGTGGTGAAGAAAAAGGCCGCCGCTAAGAAGACGGTGACGAAGAAGAAGGCCCCGTCGCGTCGTCGCAGCTAATGAGCTGAGCTAGGATTTGCGCTTGCGCTTGCGCGCTTCCTGAGTACGGCGCGCCTTGCTCATCGCCCAGCTGCAGATGGGGCACTGTTCGGGGTCGTGACGCTGCGCTGGGCACTCTGTGCGGCCGAACCAGATGATCTGTAGGTGGAGATCGTTCCACCGCTCCTCGGGGAAGGCCCGCTTCAAGTCGCGCTCGGTGCGTTCGACGGAGCTGCCGTTGCTTAAGCCCCAGCGCCAGGCACAGCGGTGGATGTGCGTGTCGACGGGGAACATCGCGTGCCCGAAGGCGTGTGCCATCACCACGCTCGCGGTCTTGTGCCCGACTCCAGGGAGCAGCTCAAGTTCTTCGAGCGAATCGGGCACTCGGCCGTCGTGCTTGTCGAGGAGAATGCGTGACAGGCCGGAGATCGCCTTGGCCTTCTGCGGCGACAGCCCGCACGGTCGGATGATCTGCCGGATCTCGTCGACGGGGACGTCGACCATCTCGTGCGGTGTGCGCGCGCGCGCGAACAGCGTCGGGGTGATCTGGTTGACTTTGATGTCCGTACACTGCGCCGACAGCAGCACCGCGATTAGCAGCGTGAACGGGTCGTCGTGGTCGAGCGGGACCGGCGGGGAGGGGAACCGCTCATCGAGGAGCTCCATGATGCGTGCGGTCTTGTCCGAGAGTTTCATCCCGCCTCATGGATAGCGCGTGGAGGTCTCGGTTCCAACTGTGGTAGCTTGCCGAGCAGCCGATGAGTGGTTCTCCGTTCAGTGAGTGGTTTGAGGCGGTCTGGGCAGACCGCGAGGACCGGGTTTACCGTTCGTTGTTTGGAGATCTTGGGGACGGCGTCTTCACGGCGGGAGAGGCGACGTTTCGCCGGTTTCAACAGGGCCAGCCGCACCCTGGTTGGCTCAACCACGCCGTCTTCGCGTGTCCGCCTCATGACGAGCGCGACACCTGGATCTACGTGACGTCGGGTCTGAGCAACCCTTGGAACCTCGACCAGCCAGGTAAAGACCCCAACGGGTTCGCGGGCGTCGGCTTTGAATTGGTGATCGAGACGGGCGATCAGGCGGAGTGGGCCGTGCCGTTGCTGCATAATTTGATGGCTTATGAGCTGCTGGTCGCCGTCGGGACGTATCAGGACGCCGAGTTGTTCGAATACGGGAACCGGATCCCGCTCAACGCTTCGATCACACCTGACTCTGAGTCCCAGATCCGGTGGTTGTTGGTTGAGCAGCCCAAGCACTACCCCTCGGCGTTTGAGCTCGCGGCCGGTCGGGTGGACTTCTTCCACCTTGTCGGCGCGACCGACGCCGAGGTTCAGTTCGCGCGGAAGAGCAGTCAGGACAACCTCCTGCAGGTGCTCAAGGACAAGGGAGTGCACCCGCTGACGAACCCGGGCCGCGGCAGCGTCTTGTGAGCCGCGGCTGCGCCGCGCTCGCCCGCGCGGCGAGAATCGGGGCGCCGACGGAGTTGCGCCGAGACCGCGAGGTGGAGGGGCTCTCTGGTCCAGGGCGCCGCTAGCTCGACTCGCAGCGGCCAGCGTTTTGGCGCGGTGAAGGTAACGCCGGCGTTAGCGCGCTCATACTCTGGACCGGGCATGCTGAGAACGGCACGATGGGGGCGCCGAATCATGCCCGATCCATCTGACGACGCTGCGCCGCGGCCGCTCGACTTTCGCCCTCTGGCTGAGCGTAAGAACCTCGTTCACAAAGAGGATTTCGCCCAGGTCCTCCCGCCGGTCGACGGCTTCCTTACGTGGTTCGAGGCGCTGCCGGACATCTACGGCAGCAAGTCGCTGAAGCACGTCGTCTCTGAGGTCGTGACGGCGCGAGAGCACGGCCGCGAAGTCGGCGTCCAGCTTGGCGCGCACGTCCTTAAGGTCGGCCTCTCCCCGCTAGTCATCGACTTGATGCGTCGCGGCCTGATCACGCACGTCGCGACGAACGGCGCCTCGGCGATCCATGACTGGGAGACGGCCTATCAAGGCGCGACCAGCGAGGACGTCGCCGAGAACCTGCCCGATGGATCATTCGGCATGTGGCGCGAGACCCTCGACGCGCTCAACGGCGCTGCAAAGCGCGCGCACGGCGAAGGGATCGGCTTTGGGGCTGCGGTCGGCAAGATGATCTTAGAGGGAGAGCTCCCGCATCGTGATCTGTCGGTCTTCGCAGAGGCTGAGCGCCTCGCGATCCCGGCGACCGTGCACGTCGCGTTCGGCTGCGACATCACGCACATGGACCCTGAGTTAGACGGCGCGGCCCTCGGCGCTGCGACGCAGCAGGACTTCTGGACGTTCGCCGACACGGTCGGTCGCCTCGAGAAGGGCGTCTGGCTCAACGTCGGTTCGGCTGTCATCATGCCCGAGGTGTTCTTGAAGGCCGTGTCGATCGCGCGCAATCGGGGCCAGCTAACCGACGACTTCTTGACCTGCAACTTCGACATGCTGCATCAATATCGGGCTATGACGAATGTCGTGCAGCGGCCGCCGAAGCAAGGGCGCTCAATCCTGGCGATGCATGAGATCGTCCTGCCGCTGCTGCACCAAGCGCTCATCTGCACGGCGGAGCAGCGCGGCTGCCTTAAGGAGCCCCGCTGATGACACTGCCTGTCGACAGCGAGGGCGCGCGGCTCGCCGGTGTGCTCAGCGCTTTGCCGCCTACGAGCGTGCTCGTGGTAGGGGACCTGATCCTCGACCGCTACGCCGACGGAGACGCCCAGCGGATCTCGCCTGAAGCCCCGGTGTTGGTGTTCGACTTTGAGCGAGACCGCTACCTGCTCGGCGGAGCATGCAACGTCGCCGCCAACCTCAGCGTGCTCGGCGCGCAGGTCTCTGTGCTCGGCGTGATCGGCGATGATGAGCCGGGCGAGCGCCTTCGGTCGCTGCTGGAAGACGCTGAGATCGACACCCAGGCGCTGGTCGTCGATACGACGCGCCCGACGACCCGAAAGACGCGTTACGTCGCCAAGACGCTGCAAGTCCTGCGCGTCGACCACGAGTCACGCGCCCCGGTCGGCGGCGCAGCTGAGGCGCGCATGCTCGAGTTGTTGCGGCAGCGACCGTTCCCTTGGCAGAGCGTGCTGCTTAGCGACTACGGCAAGGGCGCCTTGACCCGACCGATCATCCAGGCCGCGATCGAGGCTGCGAAGAGCGTCGGCGGTGTCACGGTCGTCGACCCTAAGGGCAAGGACTACTCGATCTACCAGGGCGTCGACCTGTTGACGCCGAACCGCGCTGAGGCGGAGGCCGCGACCGGGGTGCAGATCGAGACGTTGGACGACATGCGCCGGGCTGCGCAGCGACTCCGCGAGGTCATCGGCGTCGAAACCGCGGTCATCACGCTGGGCAAGGACGGGATCTTCTTCGAGGCTGAGGACGGCTCACACAAGATTCTCCCGACCGAGGCTCGACAGGTCTTCGACGTGACCGGCGCGGGAGACACGGTCGTCTCGGTGCTGACATATTGCCGCGCCGCGGGGACCTCGCTCGAGGACTCGTTGCGCCTCGCCAACCACGCCGCTGGCATCACGGTCGCGAAGCTCGGCACCTGGGCGCCGTCACGCCGAGAGGTGCTCACGCGGCTCGGCGACTCGTCGTCGGGCAGCAGCGGCAAAGTGCTCACGCAGGAGCAGGCGATCGAGGTCGCGTCGAAGATGCGCGCGGAGGGTCGGCGCCTTGTCTTGACCAACGGGTGCTTTGACATCCTCCACGCTGGGCACTGCGACTACCTGCAGAAGAGTCGTTCCTACGGTGACGCGCTGATCGTCGCGGTCAACACTGACGCGTCGGTGCGCCGGCAAGAGAAGGGCGAGGGCCGCCCGTTCAACGCGCTCGCGGATCGCATGGCGGTCTTGTCAGCGCTTGAGGCCGTCGACTACGTCGTGCCCTTCGACGATGACACGCCGAAGGCGGTGATCGAGTCGATCACGCCGCACGTGTTGGCCAAGGGCGAAGATTGGCGTGATAAGGGCGTCGTGGGCCGCGAATGGGTCGAGGATCACGGCGGCCAAGTCGTGCTGGTGCCGCTGGTGGCCGGCCGTTCGACGACCAGCGTCGTCAAGAAGATCCTCGAGTCTGGCGAGTAGTCGGGTCTCAGCGCTCGTGGTCGCCTGGCTCGAACTCGCCCGGTTCGATGACGGCGTCGTCGCGCGTCGCGTCTAGGACGGCCACGGCCGTCTGCACCAGCGAGACCAGCTCGGCGTTGCGCGACGCGTCCAGCTGTTGGGACATCGCCGACAGCGTCGCGGTCGTCACCGCGCCTGTGTGCTCGTCGTCGCGCAGCTGCATCGCGAGCGCCGCGGCGGTCGCCGCGATGCGCCCGTTCTCGGAGAGCTCGGTCGCGCCGCTGCCGGGCGCTGCGAGCTCAAAAGAGACCTCTTTGCTGGTGTCGCCTTCGGCCGGCTTATAGCGGACGCGCAGCGTCACGAGCGGCGCCGCGTCAGCCTCGGCGCCAGCGACTCGCTCGATCTCGTAGAGCGCCGTGACGTCGTGGCCAGCGCCCATCTCGCCGCCGTCCTTGTTGTCGTCGCGGAACTCCTTCGAGTTCAGCGCGCGGTTCTCATAGCCGAGCAGGCGGTAGCGCTTGACGAGGTCTTTGTTGAACTCTGCCTGTAGTTTGACGTCCTTGGCGACCGTCATCATCTCGGCGCCGAACTCTTCGACCAGCACCCTGCGCGCTGTATGCAGAGTGTCGACGTAGTGATAGGCGCCGTTGCCGCGGTTGGCGAGCCGCTCGAGGCGGTCGTCTTTGAGGTTGCCGGTGCCGAAGCCGAGCACCGTCAGGAAGACCCCTTGGTCCTTACGCTCACTGATAAACCCTTCGAGCTCATCGGCGCCTTTGATGCCGACGTTGAAGTCGCCGTCGGTGGCGAGCAGGACGCGGTTGATGCCTTGGACGCGGTTCTTGACCGCTAACTGGTACGCGGCCTGGATGCCGCCTTGACCGTTGGTGCCGCCGCTCGTGCGCAGGGCCTGCACCGCCGCTCGGATCTTGCCGCGTTGATCGCCGGAGACCGAGTCGAGCGGCACGCGCACGCCGCTGGCGTAGGTCACGATCGACACGCGGTCTTGCGGGCGGAGCTGGTCGATCAGCAGGTCGCTGGCCTTCTGGAAGAGGCCCAGCTTGTTCGCGCTGCCCATCGATCCGGAGACGTCGATCAGGAAGACGAAGTTGCACGGCGGCAGCTTCTCCTTATCGATGGCATGGGTGCTCAGTGAGAAGCGCACCAGCTGTCGCTCGGTGTTCCAAGGGCACGCGGCGACCTCGGACTCGACGGCGAAGGTCTGGCGCCCGGTCGGCGTCGGCAGGTCGTAGCGGCAGGCGTTGATGAACTCCTCGACGCGGATGGAGTCCGCGGGCGGTCGCCGGCGTTCGCGCAGGATGCGATGAGCGTTCGTGAACGACGCAGTGTCGACGTCCGCGGCGAACGTCGACAGCGGCGCGTCGCTGACCGTGAAGAAGCCGCTCGCCGTCAACGCGGCGTAGCTCTCGGCCTCGAGGACGCGGCGGGCGCCGCGACGTCCTCCGTAGCGACCGCTAAATTTCCCCGTCGCCGTGTCGGCGCTACCGATGCTCGCTGGGCCTAGGGCTCCCTCTAATTGGGTCGGTTCGATCGCTAGGTTGGCGGCCTGGTCGGTGGCGGTCGGGCGGTCGTCGCAGGCTGCGGCCAACGCCGCGACGGAGATCAACAGGAGTGCGGTGCGCATGATCTCTGGGAAAACGCCGTCGCTCATTTTTAGTTCGCGGCTTTTTTGAAGTTTTGGCGTCGCGCCGGACCGCGCCACGACCAGGCCGCTCACGCGAGTTGATCGAGACCTCTTCGGTTCATGGCGGACGGCTTGCCGGAACCGTGCGCTCCAGGCGGCGTTCGGCGGCGGATGGTCGCCCGAGGCTCCCCGGTCGGGGGAGATCCCCTCGCGTCGGTGCAGCGCCGCGCGTGCGCGGCGCCCTGGCGCTAGGTTGGCCCATATGCGGCCTGGCGGGCGACCGAACCAACATCAAGATGCGGCTCTTTGAGTCTCACGCTACGATGGGCAGCATGCACGTCGTCCTCGCCGCCACGTTCCTCAGCTTGTCTCTGTGTGCGCAGCAGGAGCCAGGAGAGACCTACGGCCACTCTCGTCATGGCGCGACCTTTGACGAAGGGCCGCGCTCGGCGGCTTACCTCATGCCCGGTATGGGCGACGCGGTGCACTTCCCTGTAGACGGCATTAGCCAGCTCGCGCAGCAGTTCTTCGACCAGGGCGTTACCCAGCAGCATGGCTTCTGGCACTTCGAGGCGGAGCGTAGCTTCCGTCAGGTCGCCAAGTTGCACCCGGACTGCGCGATGGCCTATTGGGGTATGTGCCGGGCCAACGACGACGTCGCTGAGCGGGCCGCAGGATTTATCGCTAACGCCGTCGCACGCAGCAAAGACTGCAGCGAGCGCGAGCAGCTGTGGATCGACGCCTGGGCGAGCTTCTACCGCGTCGCTGACAAGGACCGGCAAGAGCTGCAGTCTGGCGAGAAGGAGCGGATAGACGCTGCGATCAAAGAGGTCGTCGCCAAGAACGAGGAGCGCGAGAGCAAGGACCTCAACAAGCTCCATAAGCGGCTCCTCAAGGACCTTGGCACGATCGTGTTCGATTACCCGGACGACGTGGAGGCAAAGGCGTTCCTCGCGATCCAGAACTGGCTGGCGTACCGGTGGGGTGGTGGCATCCCGATCACCTCGCACACCGCGGTCAACGCGCTGCTCGATCAGGTGTTCGCCGCAGCGCCGCTGCACCCAGCGCACCACTACCGTATCCACCTTTGGGACCGCGAGGACGCGCGCCGCGCCTTGGGGTCGGCTGCGAAGAACGGCGCGAGCGCGCCGGCGATCGCGCATCAATGGCACATGCCTGGCCACATCTACGCCAAGCTTCACCGGCACCCGGAGGCTGCATGGCAGCAGGAGGCGTCTGGTCGCGCTGACCACGCGCACATGATGCGGGACGGCGTGATGCCGTTTTTGATCCACAACTACGCGCACAACCAGGAGTGGTTGGCGCGCAGCTTGGGGCACTGCGGCCGGGTCGAGGACGCCTTGCAGATCGCCAAGAACCTCGTCGAGCTGCCGCGCCACCCTGAGCACAATCAGATCAAAGACGGCGGCTCGGCTGCTGGCTACGGCCGAAAGCGTCTGATCCAGCTCTGTGAGGACCACAGCCTCTGGGAGCAAGCGCTGCAGCTGGTCCAGGAGGGGTACCTTGAGCAGAGCGACGACATCAAGAGCGAGGTAGCGCGCTTGCGCCTGCTCGGTCGCGCCTGCTATCGCCTCGGTCGTCGCGAGGAGGCGGTCCGCGTCGTCGCGGACGTCGGCGGCCTGCTCGCGAAGGCGCGGGCGCAGCGCGCCTCGGCGATTGATGAGGCTGAGCAGAAGGCGTTCGAAGAGCGGCTGAAGCGAGACAAGATGCTCGCTGCAGTTGAGGACGCTGGCGAGCAGCCGACCAGCGTTGTGCAGTCGGTGCTTAACTTGCAGCGGGAGCTCAAGGCCGAGCAGCTTTTGCTGGACGGTGACGGAGCGGCGGCGCTGGCAGAGCTCGATGGTACCCGCGTGAGCCAGGCGTTGCGCACTGGGGTGCAGATCGCCGGGGGCAAGGTCGACGAGGCGCTGGAGTCTCTGGTCAAAGATAACGAGCGCAACCCGAACCGGGTCGCGACGCTCGCTGGCTTGGTCCAGGCGCGTCAGGCAAAGGTCGCATCGATCTCAGCGGGCGCGGAGAAGGACGCTGAAGAGGCTCGCTTGCGTGACGCGCAGGCGGCGCTCCGTGGCCTCGCGCCAGCTGCCTACTGTGCGCAGCTTGGCGTCGCGGCCGATGGCGGCGAGCCGGTTGAATCGGGCGCTGAGAAGTGGAAGCCAGGCGATGACTTTGGACCGAGGCCTACTTTGGCCTCGGTGGGTCCGAGGGTCTGGAGCCCCGTCAATAACCCGGGCTTAGCGCTCAAAACGATCAACCACGGCGGGCATCAGCTTGTCCCCGACGGCCAGGGTCAGCGGGCGACGCTCGTCGTGTTCTATTTGGGGTTCGGCTGCCTGCACTGTGTCGAGCAGCTGCACGCTTTGCGACCGCTGACTCAGGAGTTCGCTGCGGCTGGTGTCGACATCGTCGCGGTCGGCTCCGACACCGTCGATCGCACGAGGCGAGCGTTCCAGGATCTGCCCGAAGCCGAGCGGATGCCGTTCCCGATGCTGTGTGACCCAGGGATGCAAGCCTTCAGGAAGTGGCGCTGCTTCGATGACTTTGAGTCGATGGCCTTGCACGGCACCTTCTTGGTGGATGCTGCCGGGCGGATCCGCTGGCAGGACATCAGCTACGAGCCGTTCATGGAGCTCGATTGGCTGCTGCGCGAGAGTCGTAGGTTGTTGGCGCTCCCCGCCCCGCTCGGGTCGCGCTGATCGGTCTGAGACCAGACCGTTGCCGCGGCCTCCGCGTCGTGGCATCCTGACCGCTTCATTTCTCAGCTCAGCAACTAGGGAGTTCACGCTTGGTAGTCGTTCCGCGCAAGCAGCGATCGAAGGATAAGGTCTTTAATGACAGGAAGCCTCTCGCTGCGATCCTGTCCGGTCTCCGCGCTAGCGGTAAGTCCGTCGTCCTGACCAATGGCGTCTTTGACCTGCTCCACGTCGGGCATTTGCGTTGTCTAGAGGACGCACGCTCTCGCGGAGACCTGCTGGTCGTGGCGGTCAACTCGGATAAGTCTACGGCCAAGCTCAAGGGCAAAGGTCATCCGGTCGTGCCGATGGCGGAGCGCATGGAGGCACTCTCGACGCTCTGGTTTGTGGACTATGTCACGAGCTTCGATGGCGACACCGCCGATGACCTAATCCGTGAGCTGCAGCCGGCGCTTTACGCCAAGGGTACGGATTACAACCTCAAGTCCTTGCCTGAGAAGGCCACGCTGAAGGAGTTGGAGATCAAGGCCGTCTTCGTCGGTGACAAGAAGGGCCACTCGACGACCAAGTTGATCCAGAAGATCGGCAGGTTGCAGAGTAAGTAGTCCGGCGCCGCGCCGCGCGTCGCCATTCGATGATGGGCCATGGCGCGGAAGCGACGCGGACCCGGTGATCTTTGGCGGCGGTGACTTGAACCGTCATCGGTCGCCTCGCCGCTGCTCAGCTGTTGAGGTCATGACAGCACGCCAAACGACGACCAGAAGGCGTCCGCGCCTTCGTCGCGGAGCTTGGTCGCCTCGCTGTAGCCGAACAGGCAGCCGATCGTGCGCGACCCCAGGGCTTTGCCGGCGCGGAGATCTTGTAGCCCGTCGCCGATCATCGTGGCGGTGCTGCGGTCTGCGCGGAGTCTGTGTAGAGCTAGCTCTAGCATGGCTGGGTCAGGCTTCTTTGTGGGGAGCGTGTCGCCACCGATGATCACGTCGGTGAACGCGTCAAGGCCGAGGTGGGCGACCACGGGGCGCGCGAATCGTTCGGGTTTGTTGGTCACGATGGCGATCGGGCAGCGGCGCTCTTGTAGCTCGACGAGGTGCTCGCGAGCGCCTTGGAATAGCCGGCAGCTGCGCGTGCACTCTGCCTCGTGATGCTCAACATATGCGGCGAACGCTCGGTCTAGTGCGCGCTCGTCAGGCCGCCGTTCGGCCAGCGCTCGGCGCAGCAGCGCGCGCGCCCCGTCCCCGATGAACTCGCGCACGGTGGCGTCATCTGCAGGCGGCAACTCGTGTAGCGCGCGCACGTGGTTGGTGCTGGCCGCGAGGTCGGGGAGCGTGTCGGCGAGCGTGCCGTCAAGATCGAAGAGGAATGCGGGCGCGGGGATCACGATGATCGATATACTCGACTCCCATACATGAAGCGCGCTCTGTCGATCGTGTTGTTCTCGTTCTTGGCCTCATGCGGCTCGTTCCACAGCTGGCGTGAGCTGCAGACTGAGCCCATGAGCCTCGGTGAAGCTTGGCAAGGCTGGGTTGACATCGTCACCTCTCGCGACGGGTGGGTGGTTGATCACAGCTCGACCGACCGAGGTAACGGCGTTTGGCAGTCGCGGTGGAAGCGCCGTGAGACCGAGCGCAACTTCCCTGTGCGCAGCAGGCTCGTGATGGAGGTCTTGGTCGACGACGGGTCGCGGATCGAGGGCTGGTTGATTCGTTACGCGATCGAGCAAGAGATCTGCGAGGACCTGCGGCGTCACCAGGAGCCGGCGGAGGAGGACTGGTCTAGCTATGGCCAAAACACTGAGGTCGAGGCTGTGCTCGGCGAGCGGCTCGTCCGGCGCCTCGCCCCAGACGCCGTCGAGGTTAAAACGCCTGGTCGACAGTGACTTTTGGCGTCGTGGGGCGCTGGGGTGGGGCCCCTATTTGATCCCCATGCCATGGGATCATCAGCGATGTTGGCAAGCTCGCCGAGCTTGTGCTTTCGTTGGACCGCTTAAAGCGTCGATTTGACTGTGGTCTGCTGCCATGGCCGAGCTGTCTGTACTGATCGTCAACTACAACTCCTGGGAGGAGTGCGCCCAGGCGGTCGCGTCGTTGCGGCTGCACGGGCCGACTAGGCCGGATGGCTCAGCGATGCCGTTTGAATGCGTCGTGGTCGACAACGCCTCGCCACGTCAGCCGGCCGCGCAGATAGAGCTGGTCGAGCGCGAGCTCCAGCGGCTGTGCGAGCAGCAGGGGGATGACCGCGCCGGGCGACTGATCCGCCACGACGAGAACGGCGGCTACAGCAAGGGCATGAACCTGGCGTTCGCGCATAGCCGCGGCCGTCATATCTTGATCAGCAACCCGGACGTGATCTTTCAAGGAGGCCTCATCTCGCGGCTTCAGCGCGCGCTCGAAGCCGACCCGGAGATGGGGATCGCGGTCCCCAAGGGATACTGGGACCGTGACCTTAGCGGGCATTTGCCGCCGAACACGCTGCCGACGCTCGCCGATGCTTGGGGTGAGGCCTTGGCAGCTTACTCGTCGCGCCGCACGCGTCGTCGCGCCAAGCGTCTCCTGCGGACGTGGCTCCAGGTCTGGGACGCGGACCAGCCGCTGGCGTTGCCGATGATGTCGGGCTGCCTGTTCCTCGTCGACCGCGATTACTTTGAGTCGATCGGTAAGTGGGATGAGCGCTACCCGCTGTACTACGAAGACGCGGACCTCTCGGTCAAGATTCGTAAGAGCGGGCGCACGATCACGCAGGTGCCGGACGCGAAGCTCGTGCACTTTGTGAACCGCTCGGGGATGAGTGACCTGGAGACAATGTGGTCACGTAACCGGGTCAGCAAGCAGCGCTATTACGCGAAGTGGTACGGTCTGCTGGGTAAGTTGACGATGGCGGCGTGTCGCTGGCTGGTCTCGAACAAGCCCCTGGCGCGCTTTCGCGCTGTGCCGCCTGAGCCGCCGTATGTCGATCTTGGGACTTCAGGCGAGAAGCCGCTGCTGGTGCTGCCGCGCAGCTGTGAGCGCTTCGTGGTCCTCATGTCGCTCGATATGAGGTTCTTTCTGGCCGCAGGGATCTACGGCAGCGGCGATCGCTGGACCCCGAACGACGCTGCCTTCGAGAGCTTCGTATGCGCGGAGTTCTTTTTTCAGGTCTATGACCTGAGCGACGGTGCGCCTGAGTGCCTAGGGACGTGGCGATACGACTGTAAGTCGCACCTCGGTCAGCGGCTTGGCGGCGCCGAGGAGGACGCGTGAGCGATCGGCCAGTGCTCTCGGTGGTCGTGCTCAGTTGGAACACGCGTGAGCTGACTTTGGCGTGCTTGAGGGCCTTGTTCGCCGAGGCGCCCAAGCACTCGCGCGAGGTTATCGTCGTCGATAACGGCAGCGATGACGGCTCGGCCGACGCAGTCGTCGCGAGCTATCCGCAGGTCCGGATGATCCGCAACGCCGAGAATCGTCTCTACGCGGCTGGCAACAACCAAGGGGCTTCAGCAGCGGCCGGCGACTACGTCGTCACGCTCAACTCGGACACCGAGGTCCGCGTGGGCGCCCTAGATCAGCTGGTCGATTTCCTGCGATCTGAGCCGGAATACGGCGCTGTCGCGCCGCGGTTAAGTGATCCGGACGGCTCGGTGCAGCGCGCCTGTCAGCGGTTCCCGACGTTCGCGACGGCGCTCTGTTTTGACTCGTGGTTTGGCTCTTTTTGGCCGGGGCGGCGGGCGGTCGCGCGCTACTTGATGGAGGATTTTGACCACCTGAGCTCGCGCGATGTTGACCAGCCCCCGGGCGCGGTGTGCATGTTGCGCGCCGAAGACTGGCGCGCCTTAGGGGGCTTCGATGAGGACCTCGCGCTCTTTTATAACGACGTCGACCTGTGCCTGCGGATCCACGCGCGCGGTCAGAAGATCAGGTACCTCGCGACGGCGGAGGTGATGCACCACCGGGGCGCGAGCACCAGAAACTTCGCGAAGATGTTGGTCACGTGGCACCGCAACCGCCTGACGTATTATCGCAAGCACTACGGTCGAATCGGGAGCCTCTGGGTGTGGCTGTGCGTTCGGCTGCGTATCTGGGAGGAGTGGTGGTCCATAGGCCGCCGCAATCGTCGAGACCCGCAGCGCAAGCGGGATGAGCGCGCCCACCTTCGCCAGTCGCAGCGGGAGCTCTGGTCACGGTGAAGGTCTGCTTTGTAACTGCCAACTTTCCGCCCGAGGCGTGCGGCGGCACGGAGCAGGTCGTGGCCGCGTTGTTGCGTGAGCTCGTCGATCGCGGCCTCGAGGTGGCCGTCGTCAGCGGGAGCGATCGCGCCCACGATGGCGCGGACGTCGTGAGTGAGCGCTACGAAGGCGCCCAGGTCGCGCGGTTGCCGAGGAAGCGCGACGAGCACGACCGCCACGGATTTGTTCGCGCGCGTCTCTTGGGCCTTGTCCGTGAGCAGCTCCTGGAGGTGCGTCCCGACGTCGTGCACGTGCACGCCTTCTCTGCGCTCGGCGTCGGCGTGGGCGAGCTGTGTCGTGATCTCGGCGTGCCGATGGTGTGTACTTTTCACGACCTCTGGACGACCTGCGCGCGCTTCTTCCGGCTGCCAGCAGGCGGCGTCAGCTGTCCGCAAGGATCTAATCGCGATGCGTGCGTGACGTGCATCGACGCCGACTTGCAGGCGGGCAGTGACTTCGTCGAGCGCTCGCTGCGTGAGCGCGATCGGCTCGTGCGTGAGGAGTTGGCGCGCGCGGCTGTCTGCACGGCGCCGTCGCGTACGGCGGCGTCTTTCGTGCAGCGGTGCGTCCCTTATGACGGTGAAATCGAGGTCGTCCCCCACGGTCTGCTTTGCCCCGTGCCTGCTGATCACCGCGTCGCACCGCCCAATCCTGAGCGACGGCTCCGCGTCGGGACGTTCGGCGGGCTGGTCCCGGAGAAGGGCCTCCTAGAGCTCCTCGGCGCGGTCTGTTCGTTGCCGTGTGAGCTGCACCTCGCGGGGCCCTTCCACGACCAGGCCTTCGCCGCTCGGTTTCGGGAGCTCGCCCGTGGTCAGCGCACGGTCTTGCGCGAGCGCGGCCGCTATGGCCGCGGTGAGCGCCACCCGGCGCGAGACCTCGACCTCGCGGTGTTTCCGTCCAAGTGCCAGGAGACCTACGGTCTCGTCATCGATGAGGCGTTGGCGCACGGCGTGCCCGTGGTCTGCTCCGACGCCGGCGCCCTCGCAGAGCGCGCGGCTACACCTGGCGTGGTGGTCACGCCGATTGATCGATTGGCCAGCGTGCTCGGGGACCTGATACGGTCTCCTGAGCGCCTCTCGGCGCTGCGCGCACAGATCCCGACGGAGTTGCCTACGATCGCGCTCTCCGCGGATCGACACCTAGACATTTACCGCTCGCTCGCATGAACCACTTGTTCGCTCCGATGTTGCCGTTAGACCCGCTGCAGGGTCCGGTTTTGGTGCTAGCCGCTCACCCCGATGACGAGGTGATCGGCGCTGGAGGCATGCTGACGCACCACGCCGCACGAGGACACGAGGTGGTCGTCGTGCACGCGACCGACGGCGCGCAAGGCGATCCAGGGCAGCGTGAGGCAGGTGATATCCGCGCCGTCCGTCGCGCAGAGGGCGTCGAGGCGCTGCGACGGCTCGGCGTCGGGGCCGCGCGTCATTGGGACATGCCTGACGGTCAACTCCCGGAGCACCTAGACGACTTGACGCGTCGCGTCGAGGAGGTCATCCGCGAGGTCCAGCCGAAGACGTTCTATTCCTTCCACGCCGGTGAGGGGCACCGCGACCACCGCGCGATCAGCAAGGCTACTGCCGCCGCCGCGCACTCGCTGCCTGACGACTGTCGATGCCTGCTGTATGGGGTCAACTTCGCGCCCCCCGGAGGGACGCTGTTTAACACCACGGAGTTTTACCCAAAGGTCTACGAGGCCTTGAAGGCCTACGTCAGCCAGAACGCTTATATTGATCTTCCGGGCATGAGCGAGCATCGCTGCCGGGCAGCGACCGTCAACGTCGACATCGGCGGCGTCCTCTACGGAGAGATGTTCCTCGACCTGAAGCCACGTGAGCTCCCGGAGCTGCACGCGATCCATGATCGGTTCCATCGCTACATCCAGCGTGAGACATGAGCGCCGCACCCATCAAGCCGACCGTTAGCCTCGTGATCGCGGTCTGGAACCGCATCGACGATCTCCGCGAGAACCTCGCCAAGATCCGCGAGCAGGTCGTTCCCGCCGATCAGGTGATCGTTGTCGACAACAACTCGTCGGATGGCACGCCGGAGATGGTGACCGAGGAGTTCCCCGAGGTGCAGTTGATCCGGATGCCGCACTCGGACTACGGCGCGTGTGAAACGTTCAACGTCGGCTTCTCGAGCGCAACGGGTGACTTAGTCGGGATCCTCGACGACGACGTGATCTTGCCGCCGACGTTTGTCGCAGACATGATCCAGAAGTTCGCTGAGGAGCCGGAGACCACCGCGATCCTGTCGCCGAAGGTGATCGAGCCGGAGATGCCCGAATGGTATCTCAACAGCGAGTCGCTGCACCGTGAGCGATACCTCGCGACGTTCCGCGGCTGCGGGTCTATGGCGCGGGCGGAGGCGATTCGTAAGGCGAATTGGTATGACATCCGCTTCTTCATCTTTGGCAATGAGCGCGACTTAACCACGCGCCTGCTGAACCTTGGCTACCGGGTGAAGATGTTCCCTGAGGTCGAGGTCTTCCATAAGGCGCCGTTCGGCATGCGGCACGGAAAGCGCAGCCTCTATTTCCATGTGCGCAACTTCTGGCTCTACGCCTTCAAGTACCTGCCTTGGAGTCAAGTGCTGAGCTTCCCGGTCAAGTTCTTGTTGAAAGGCCTCGGTGGAAAGAAGGAGTCAGACGGCGGCGAGGTGGGCGACGCGGTCGGCACGATCGGCCTGTTTGAGAACATCAAGAGCGTGCGCGGGGGTTATTGGATCTGCCTCAAAGCCACGCTCAACGCGCTCTTCAACCTGCCCTACTGTCTTAAGCACCGGCAGGTCTGCACGCACCCTGACTTCGAGCCGCCGCTGAAGTAGCGGCGGAGCGCGCCTGGCGTCCCTGGCTGGCGGAGCTCTCAGAGCACTCCACGAGGCTTCGATGTGCTGTCGGACGGCGCGAGCTCAGCTATGATCGCTCGGCCATGGTGCGGGCTCGGATGCGATTTGCTGTGCGTTGCGTTACTCACGCCGTGCTTTTCCTTACGGCCTGCCGAGCGCGCGGCTAGCATGTTGCAGCCCAAGCTTTGCTGACCGCGATCGTCGTCAACTGGAACGGGCAGGATTACCTGCCTCGGTGTCTGGACGCCTTGCTGGCGCAGCAACCTGCGCCAGATGAGGTCATCGTCGTGGACAACCACTCCGATGATCGTTCGCGGGAGCTCGTCGCCGAGCATTATCCAAACGTAAAGTTGGTGGACACGGGCTTCAACGGAGGCCCTTGCCACGCACGAAACGTCGGCGTCCAGCACGCTCAGTATGAGCAGGTGCTGTTCCTCGACAACGACGTGGTCCTCCACGATGGCGTGATCACGGCGCTGACCAGCTGCATGAATCAGGACGAGCGCGTCGCGATGGTGCAGGCGCGTTCCTTGTGTGGGGATGACGCGAAGGTTGTCCACTACGACGGCGGGGACCTGCACTTCCTTGGCACGATCGTGTTGCGCAACTGGTATCGCCCGCTCTCCGAGGCGCGCGTGCCCGATGGGCCGATCGGTGCCGCGGTCGCCCTGTGCTTCTTGATCAAGAAGTCTGTCTATGAGCAGGTCGGCGGTTTCGACGAGAACCTCTTCATCCTCTACGAGGACAATGAGTTCTCGTACAAGCTTCGAATGCGCGGGCACTTGATCCACCTCTGCGCGGACGCGTTGTGCACACACCTCGCTGGCACGGTCGGCCTGAGCGTTCGCGGCGAGGCCCAGTACCCTGGCAAGCGGACCTACTTGCACAGCAAGAACCGTTGGTACGTGCTGTTCACCTGCATGCACTGGCGCACCTTGATCCTGACGATCCCCGCTCAGCTGGTCTATGGGATCGTGTACGCCGTCTTTGGACTTGGACGCGGTCATCTCAGCTCTTGGATCAAGGGGAAGTGGGAGCTCTTGTGCTTGTTGCCGAAGGCGATCGCCGCGCGCGGCCCGGCGCAGCGTGGGCGCACCGTCGCGGATCGCGATCTGCTCGTCGCGTCGCCAATGACGCTCAACCCGGGGCTGGCGGACAAGGGCGTCGGCGCCTTCATCCGTCGCGCGATGGACCGCTTCTTCGCGATGTATTGGCGCGTGGTGCGAGGTCTTTGTGGCTGAGCCGGCGCGCGACCTGCGAGTGTTGGTGCTCAATTTCCGTGGCGCCGAGATGACCATGCAGGTCGTGCGTGATCTGCTCGCGATGGACGATGTCCGAATGTCGGTCGTCGTGCATGACAACGGCTCCGGTGCGCAAGAGCAGAGTCGGTTGCGGCGCGACCTCGACGCGGCGCCGGCGGGCGACCACGAACTGCTCCTTGTCACATCAGCAGAGAATCTTGGCTTTGCCGGCGCGATGAGCCGCGGCATCCGTGACGCGGCGCAGCAGGGCTACGAGTATGTGCTGGTCTGTAACAATGACCTCAGGTTGCCCGCCGGTTCGGTGCGTCCGTTGCTCGACGTGCTGCGTAACGACGGGCGGGTCGCCGCCGCTGGGCCGACCATCCTGAATCAAGACGGCACGGTCTGGGCGGAGGGGGGTGAGGTCGGATTTACGACGAACGCGCTGCGGCTGCGTCGTCAAGGTCGCGCGCCGACCGACCAGAGCGCGGGGCCTGAGACGGTCGACTTCTTGACCGGCGCGTGCGTCATGTTGCGCGCGGACGCCGCGCTCGCGGTGGGCTCCTTCCCCGAGGATTATTTCATGTATTGGGAAGATGTCGCCCTGAGCCACGCCTTGCGTCTCGCCGGTCACGGTGTCGTCTGGCTCCCTTGGGTGCGGGTCGAGCACCGCGGCGGCCAGTCCTCGGGCGGCGGCAGATCCCCGCTGCGTAAGTTTTTGATGGCTTGCAACGCTGTCCGGTTCTTGCGCACGTACGGCGCCCCCTGGTCTTGGCTCGGTTGGCTATTCTTCGACGTGCTGCTGTGGCCGTTGACGCTGCTCACCGGGCCTGCCGCGGCGTTCGCGAAGCTCGACGGAACGCTTAAGGGGCTCCGCGGTTATGCGCCTACAGCAAGGGACGTCGACCGTTATCTCCGTTAGCGGACAGCAGCGGCGCACAGGTGTCTCCTTCCGCGAGCGCAATTCTGGAGCTAGTCGTGGCGGCTAAACTGTTGGGCGCGCGGGCGGGCCTTGGTGATGCTGGCTCCGCGACCGTTGCTCAGGCGCGAGGCGCCGCGGCAGAGCGCGTGGCCGCGCAGACAGGCCGCGGGAGTTCGATCAGCAGCCCGCCTCGAGGCCCTGAAGGAGGTCTGCTACCGCCTTAGCGGTCTCATGGATCGGGCCCTCATTGTTGATCGTTGCGTCTGAGCGACTCTGCTTTGCTGCCAGCGACAGTTGGCTCTGCTCGCGGCGTGCCAGCTCGCCCGCGTCCCAGCCGCGGGTCTGAGCGCGAGCCTCGCGGGACTCGCAGGAGGCCTCGACGAAGACAATTCTGTCGCATAATTCCCACAGGCCGGCCTCGAAGAGGAGGGGTACGTCAAGCAGGCTAGACTGCCCTTGATTCGAGGCTCGGCGGAGATCGGCGAGGATTCTCGCCCGGACTCGGGGATGGATGATGCTCTCTAGTGCGTCCTTTGCGCTGGCGTCGTTGAACACCAAATCCGCCATCGCCTCGCGGTCGATTTGATCGTCGACTACGTACCTTTCTCCAATCCTAGAACGTATTTCCGTCAATACATCTGGATCGCGAGAGGCTTCGCGGGCGTGCCGATCAGCGTCGACATGCCTCACCCCGTGCGACGCAAACAGCGCGGCTACGGTGCTCTTTCCGGACGCGATCCCGCCTACTAGTCCAATTACGGTGGGGGAGGCTGGCTCGAACGGCCTAGGCCGCTGTTCTGGGTCATTTTCGGGCCGAGGCATCGAGGGCATCGTCGTGGACAAGCGACACTTAGACAAGTCGCGGCCCGAAGCCGACTTGACCAGGGGCGCTGTCTATCTAAGATCCCGTACTCCCGCGAGGCCGTGCTATCGGCCATGATTGCGGGTTTGATCTTCCGTTCGAGAACCCCGCCCTCTTTCCAAACAGGCGTCCTCGCAGACGCTTGCTGAAATCCGTTGCATGTCCTCCAAGGTGATGCACCGGCCATAACGCACAGACCCCTTGGAGTTGGTTCCTATGCAAAATCGCCAGAGCGGTGCCGCCCACGTCCCGATCATGTTCTTCCTCTTGCTGCTCCTGATGTTCTTCGGGGCGCTCGGGTTCGGTTGGGTGCAGCAGACCAACAACGCTGAATTGAAGCAGGAGATTGCTCAGGCTAAGGCCGACTTGGAGACCATTCAGGGCAAGGAAGCGTTGATCCAGGACTACATCGCCGACATCGGCAAAGTCATCAACAAGCCCGGCCAGTATGTCGGTCGTGACGGCAACAGGGAGATGTACGGCGGCGCGACGCTGGAATACTCGGGGCTCATGAACCCGGGGGATGTCCAGAAGGTTCTGAATGATGGCGCCAAGAGCGCAGGTGTCTCTCAGTCCCCGTCGCTGGAGGGCCTGCTCGGCTCGATGGTCACTCGGATTAACCTGATGTCGCAGCAGGTCCAGGACATCAGCCTTGAGCGAGACAAGGCGCTGGAGGACAAGGCCGCAGGCGACCTTAAGTACGGTGTGCTTGAGTCTAGCACGACCGCCGCCGCATCGGAGAACGCGACGAACCTCGAGCAGACGCGTTCCGACTTCCAGTCTGCGACGGACGATCGCGACCGGCAGATCGCCCAGCTGACGCAGAATCTGCGCAACAAGGACGAGCAGATGACCTCGCTCAAGGAAGACTACACCGGCAAGGAGAAGGTCTTCCTGGGTCGTATCGCGCGCTTGCAGACGCAGAACTCGGCCCTGGTTGAGCGTGAGGCGCTCCGTCAGCCGCCGAACGTCGCTGACGGCAAGGTCTTGGTCGCCAAGAACGGCATCCCCAAGGCGTTCATCGACCTGGGGCGCAAGGACCTCCTGCAGCCGGGCACAGTCTTCCGCGTCACCGGCCCGAACGACAGCGGCGTCAAGGGTTACTGCCAAGTCACCCGCATCGAAGACGAGCGCGCTGAGGTTCGGTTGTATGACTTCGTCGATCCGGTCGGTAACTACGCGAGCGAAGGCGACCTGCTCTACAACGACCTCTACACGCCACGGGTGACCCGCACGATGTATCTGATGGGCCGCTTCAGCGCGCCCTATGGCAAGGAGCAGTTGACCAACTTGCTCAACCGCCTCGGTAACCGAGTGGTCAGCAAGATGGGCCCTGGCGTCGACACCGTGATCCTCGGCAATAACCCTGTTAATGAGGCTGCAGACGGCTTCGACGCGATCGAGGCCAGTGAGGAGTTCAAGCTCGCCAATGAGCTGAGGGTGGAGTTCACCTACCTCAACAAGGTCGCCGACCTCGTGAAGCTCTGAGGGGGCGAGTCATCCCCCGAACCTCAACAGGCGGCCTAGATGGCCGCCTGTTTTGGTTTTGGAGGGGCTTAAGCACGGCGTAAGCTGCAGCGTGAATCATGCCGCTTGACCAGCCTGAATCCCGTGACGCCATTGAGCAGCCTGGCGAGCTGCGCCGGATGACGTTTGGTGACCACCTGGACGAGCTTCGTAAGCGTGTGATCAGGTCGCTGCTCGCCGTCGTCGTCGCGATCGCCGCGGTGCTGCCCTTCAAGAAGGCCGTTCAGGAGATCATCGTCGGCCCGTATCGGCAGCAGTGGAGGATCGGCTTTGAGCAATGGGTCGAGGGGCTGCAGGCGCAAGAAGCCGAGGGCCGCATCAGCGAGGACTCAGCGCAGTTTCTGGCCTACTGCCTGAAGAACCGGGATCAGATCTACGCGGGTACGATCGAGTACACCTACCTATTGCAGGGTAAGACCGGTTACCCCGTGCCCTACGGGCTCTACGCGACGGGCGGGCTCGAGGACATCCTGTCGTTCATGTGGGCGTCTTTGATCTTTGCGGTCGTCCTCGCGAGTCCGGTGGTCATCTGGCAGATCTGGGCGTTCATCGCCGCGGGCCTCTACCAGAATGAGCGCCGGGTCTTTTACCGGTACTTCCCGTTCATGTTGTTGCTCACGTGCTTGGGCGTGTGGTTCGGGTACTCGGTCGCGCTTCCGTACAGCCTGGGCTTCTTGATTAGCATGATGGACCCGTCGATGGTCAGCGCCATCTTCAGCGTCGGGCAGTTCTTCAACCTGCTGTTCATGACCACGGCAGCAATGGGCCTCGTTTTCCAGGTGCCGATCGTGATGTTGGCGTTGCAGCGCGTCGGCCTGGTTCGTCACGCGACGTTTTTGAAGCACTGGCGGATGACCATCCTGATCATCTTTGTCTTGTCGGCTTTGTTTAGCCCGCCAGAGCCGGTCTCGATGATCTTGATGTCGTTGCCGATGGTCCTGCTCTATGGCTTGGGGCTGATCTTGACGGCGTTTGGGCGAAAGAACGAGCCGATGGTTACGGGGACCTCGGCGTGATTGCAGAGGTCGTCGCGATCGGTGATGAATTGCTGCACGGCGCTGCGCTGGATACCAACAGCAAGTACATCGCCGACCAACTGGAACGTCTGGGGGTGGTCGTGCGCCGGTTCACGGTGGTCGGCGACGAGCCGAACAGCCTGCGGAAGGTCGTCGAGGAGGCATGCGGGCGGGCTGACGTGGTGCTCGCCACCGGCGGTCTTGGCCCTACTGCGGATGACCGCACGCGGGACGTGATCGCCGAGCTGCTCGGCGAGCGACTGTGCTTCGATGAGGCGAGTTGGCAGCAGATCCTCGCCTGGTTCGCGCGCTTCGACCGCCCGTGCCCGGACAGCAATCGCCGGCAGGCAGAGCTGCCAGAATCCGCTGAGGCGCTGGCAAACACGGTCGGAACGGCCCCTGGCTTCGTTGCAGCAGTAGGCCGCGCGTCGTTCTTCGCGATGCCGGGTGTGCCGCGTGAGATGGAGGTGATGCTGCGCGCGGAGGTGTTGCCGCGGGTGCGGCTGATAGGGGAACTGACGCCGACGGCCCATCACATGCTGCGTGTGCTCGGCCCCTCTGAGGCGATGCTCGGGGAGCGTCTGACTGGCTTCATGGAGCCTGGGCGTAATCCGCAGGTCGGCATCACCGCGTCTGGAGGACTTTTGACCGTACGGATCGTCGGCACGGCGTCGACGGCCACCGAGGCCGCGTTGATGTGTGAGCGGACGGCTGCCTCGCTGCGCCCGAGGCTCGGTGAGTGGTTATTCGCCGAGGGCGAGGATGATCTACCGCAGCTGGTGTTAGCTGCCTTGCAGCGTGACCAGCGCACGATCGCGTTCGCCGAGTCTTGCACCGGCGGTCTCTGCGCCGCGCGCTTGACGGACTGCGTCGGGTCGTCTTCGGTGATGATGGGCGGCGTCGTCGCTTACAGCAATGCGGCTAAGGAGACCCTCTTGGGGGTGTCGCCTGAGCTGCTTGAGGAGCACGGCGCGGTCAGCGAGGTCATCGCAGCTGAGATGGCCGCCGGCGCCCGTGATCGTTTCCAGTCCGTCTGCGCGATCTCGACCACTGGGATCGCGGGGCCGTCGGGCGGGAGCGCGCAGAAGCCGGTAGGTACGGTCTGCTTCGGCTATGCCGATGCTATGGGCGCTAGAGCTTGGACGGTGCAGATCCCGGACCTCGGTCGGGCCTTCGTCCGTAATCGGGCTGTCTTTGAGGTCTGGCGCGAGTTGCTGTCCTAACCACAACGCGTTTTTTCGCTTGTGGTTATAGTGGGATCGGGCCCTCCGGCTCCGACCGTGGACGAGTGAATATCTGCTTATCGTGCGAGGGGGTGACGGACACCCAGGCGCAGCGTTGCGGGAACTGCAACGCTCTGCTTTTGCCGACCGACGCGGTGCACTACCCCGCGCGACGCGGTGAGGTCGACGCTGCCAACCCAATGCTGGGGACCGTTATCGACGGTAAATATCGGCTGCAGTCGGTGCTCGGGCGCGGCGGCCTCGGCACGGTCTTCCGGGCGCAGCACGTTGGATCATTGGTGACCGTGGCTTTGAAGCTGCTGCATCCGCGCTTCGCAGAGCGGCCTGAATATCGGCGCGCATTGCTGCCAGAGGCGCGCCGCGCCGCCACCGTGATTCATGAGCATTGCGCGCGCTTGCTCGATGTCGGCGAAGGCGACGAGGGCATTACCTACCTCGCGATGGAGCTCGTCGAGGGGCAGACGCTAGAGGAGGTGTTGCAGGAGGGCCCTCTGAACCCAGTTCACGCCCTCGACATCTTGTTGCAGGTCGCAGATGCATTGTCTGCAGTGCACCAAGTCGGCTTGGTGCACTGCGACTTGTCGCCGCGCAATGTGATGATCTCGGCTGGCAATGGCAGGCTCTCAGTCAAGGTGCTGGACTTCGGGATCGCCCGGAGCGTTGAGATCGCAGGTAAGAAACAGCGCAGCGGCGAGCTATGGGGGTTCGCGAGCCCAGCGTTTTCTGCTCCGGAGCTGCTCGCGGGAGGTGACGTCGATGAGCGCGCGGACCTCTATTCTCTAGGTACGCTCGCGTGGCTGATGTTGACCGGCACGATGCCGGTAGACGACAGCGATCGGGAGCGATCGATCCAAGCTGTGCGCGAAGGCCGTTTGCTGCCGTGGCCGGGCGCCGGCGTCCCCCGTGCGCTGGTTCGCCTCGTGATGCGTTGTCTGTCGCTCGATCGCGATCTTCGGCCCGAATCCATCGGCGAAGTGCAGCAGCGACTGCTGGCGCTGCGCGCCGGGCCGCGGCGCCTGATCGGGCGCATCACGACCGTGTTGGCAGCGGTCGCAGCGGCGCTGACGCTGCTTGTCAGCGATGCAGGCCGCGCGGTGTTCTTGCGGCCGCAGCCCGGCTCCCCGCTGCAGGTCTCTGAGGGGCCGCTTGCGCGCGACGCTTTGGTCCAGGACTTGCGCGCGGCTCAGCTGGCCACGGTCGAGTTTCATTACGGCGGGCTCTCGCCAAAGCGGCTCGTGGCGGAGATCGTTCGCGGCGGCAAAGCCCTTGGGCGCGCCCAGCTCACTCCGGATGTCGACGAGGTCGGAGGCACGCTTGCGCTGTCGGTGAAGCAGCCGAGTTGGCGGGAACTCGTGTCTATGATCACGATGCATAGCCGCGAGGGGCCGCTTGACCTCACCTTCATCGTCCCAGGCGTCGCTGTGCTCGGCGCCGGTCGCCTCCGGCTTGACGAGGTCCCGCCGAAGTTGGAGGCCCGCTTCGATCGCGCCGACGCGCCGTTGCGCCGGGACACGCGCCTGACCGTTGATGCAGCGGATGAGATCGGCGTCGCGCGAATTGAGGCCGAGGTGCGATTCAGCGACCGTCCGGTGCTGATGTTGCCGCTCGCTGTCGGCTCTGTCCCGTTCGGCGCGCTACTCGCTGAGCACGTCGCTGGTGTTCAGCCCGTCGGCGCCGGCGAGGTGTTGGTGCGCGCGGTGGACTACGCTGGGAACGTGACCACAGTCGGTCCGCGACCGTTTGCGGCGGTGGACGTCTCGGTGCCAGAGGTGCTGCAGGTCACAGGGCCCGCTGGCCAACGAGCCTTGAGCCGGAGCGGTGATCGCTTGCGCTTTCGAGTGCAGTTGTCGGCGGGTGAGCTAGGTCTCGAGCTGCGCTGTCAGCACGGCGACAACCAGCTGTGTCGGCCGCTCCAGGTCGAGGCAAGTAGCCGCGCGGTGTCGCAGTCCTTCGACGTTGACGTCTCTGAGCTCCTCGAGGGTGTCGGCGAGTTTGAACTTACTTTCATCGTTGTTGATCCGATCGGTAACGAGGCGGAGAGGACCTTTCCGGTCCGCATCGTCGATCGCAGCCCCGAGGTGTCGCTGCAGCCAATCGGCGACAGCGAGCGCGGTCGAGCAGCGTTGTTCGGGACTGAGCTCGTCGTAGGCCCGGACGGGGGCGCTTTTCAAACTCGCGTAGCTGGCAGCTATAAGGTCATTCGAGCACGAGTAGTTGAAGACGGGGGGCGCGGCGCGAAGTCGAGCGCGCGCCTGCACTCCGGTGGCGACGCTGGCGCAGAGGTCGTGGTGGGGCCGCTTGGACCTGGCGTCTACTCGCTGTGGCTCGAGCTTAAGGACCGCGATGAAGACCAGTTCGAGCCAGTGCATCGCAGCTTTAGGCTTCGCGCCTTGCCTCAGCAACTCGAGGTGCGTGTGCCGACTTCGGCGGAGCAGTTCGTTCCGCAACTCGTAGACGCGGGCTTGCTGACCTTGCAGGGCGCGCCGTCGGCGCCAAGGGTCGTCGAAGGGATCGGTTGGCGCTATGACAGCGTGCTTCGCCCATACATGCGAGGTGCCTGCTATCGAGGCGGTCGGCAGTGTGCGTCGGTGAGTGCTTCGAGCGGTCTGCTCTTGGCAGGCGTGCCGCTTCAGCCGGGTTATAATGAGCTCTCGCTGGCGCTCGTTGACGCGCTTGGTCGACCGGTTCGCGTCTTGGATGAGCGGGGGCAGGATTTACCCCGGGAAGATAGCCGCACCAGCTTTGCGTCATTCTGGTGGAGTGATGAAGAGCCGCGCATTGTCGGTGAGCGTTTATTGGTCGAGCACGGTCGACCGCTGCGCGTACGCGTCAGCGTGCCGCTACCTTTTGATGTCGAGGACCGTGAGCGGCTCCGCCTCGGGCTGGGTAACGGTGAGTGGCCGGCGGTCGACGTCGAAGCCGATGGTGGTGTGTCCCAGGTCGCGTTTGACGTCCCCTTCGCCGCTTGGAGCGCCGCGGCGCAGCTAGCCGGTGTTGACCGAAAGGATTACGCACAGGGTGTCGGAGCGGAGGTCGTGGCTTACCTGCTCGCGCCCAGCGGTCGCAGCGATCTGGCGCTGCCTCTGCTCACGACCCGGAGTACGTTGTCTCCGCTGCGACTAGGATCCGTCGCGGAGCTTCCCTTAGGCCTGCAAGATCTACAGTTGTTGCCGGTGCTTGCGCCTGATGGGCGATTCGAGGAGCCGGTCTCTGCGCAGGCGCCGCCGCGCGCGACCTATCGCCCGCAGCCTCCGACCCCGGTGCGCAACATGCCAGACATCCTTCTTCAGGATCGGGAGTTGAGCGCGCGCGAGGCGCGGGCGCTGGCTGACTATCTCGAACTCGTCGAAGGCGAGTCTCGCGGGGCGCTGGTGCACGCGGCGGATCCGCTGGGTCGAGGTCGCTTGCTGCTGTCGAACCTCCTCCCGGCGGCGCTCGCAGAGCTCTCCGATGAGGACTCGTTGTGTGGAGTCGATTTTTTTCAGGCGTGGACGTTGACCCGTTTGTTGGGTGTAGCGGTCGGCGGGGACCCTGAGCTGTTCCGGTTGCCGCTCGGCTGCGAACTTGAGCTTGCGGCCTACGCAGGCGCGCTCAAGGCTGCCTGCAGCGGCGTCGTCGCACACGGAGGCGATGTGCGTGTAGGCGTTTTCGGCGGCTCCGAAGGGGACGCGAGCGGCCTCGGCGCTGTCTATAGCCGGGCGGTCGGCGACGTCGTCCCCACGGACTATGACCGCTCGTTCGTCGGCTTGGACTTTGGCCTGCGTGAATGGGTGCTAGACCTGCCTCATATGGTCGGCGCTGAGCTTTTGTTGCGTGAGTGGACGAGTGACCACTCGGTGCACCTTTCGCGGATGCTCGCGCTTGGAGCAGGCGTTTCTGAGTCGGGCCAAGACCCGCTCGGGATGCAGCAGCGCGTAGGGGTGGTGCGCGGCTTCGCCTTCGGCGAGGTCGGGGGTCTTGTTGGCGTCGACGGGAGGCGGCTCCGGTTGGCTGCGTCGGCGCCGTTGCCAGCCTGTGTGCCTGGTGTCTTGCGTACGGAGCAGCTGCGTCGTGATGGGCAGGCGCTACTTGGCGCTGGTCGGGACGCTCGGCTGCGGTGGGTGGGGTTTCGGGTTGCGGGTGACGCCGAGGTGTTAGCGAAACGATGGGGTTATCGATGACTAGATCGTTTGGATGGAAACTTGATCGTTGGCCGCTCTACGCCTTGATGCTGACGTCGCTGTTGTGCAGCTGCGTGTCGACGACGGACGAGCTGCTCGGCTTGGCTGAGCGCCCGCCGCTCGACCGCGCAGTGTTGGTGACCGGCGGCGCCTTCTTCACGGATGATGTCGTGGGGGATGGCACCTTTAGGGCGGCGTCAGACCTACAGGGCCAAGAGTCGTCGCCGCGTCATGAGGAGGCGATTTCGTTCGCGTCTGTCGTCGACGTGCTCGAGCGGGGGGCGGTGTTTCAGCGGATCGTTGCGGACGATGACTCGTCACGGCGGCGGCGCCTGCTCGGGCAGCTTGACGCACCATCGATGGATGAGGGCGTCATTGATTTCTTGCGGAAGGCGCGCAACGACGGATTTGACCTGCTCCTGATCGTTGAGGACCTGCAGGACGGGCCGATTGAGAGTCAGGGGGTGAACGGTCGTTGGCCGGTCACGTTCGCGACATGGATCATGCTCGGGGTGGGAGCGTTTATCCCGGACCATACGTTCGAGTCGAGGTCAGCGCTCCGGGTGTCTTTACGCGAGCTGCAGACCGGCACGGAGGTAGACAGCTTGCTGTTGGTGCCGGGTCCGATCGACCTCGCTCTTACCGAGCGCACAGACCTGCTGGGCTTAGCGATGTCGATCATTGTGCCGCCCTTCTGGGTCGCTGATGACCGTCTCTCGGTCAACCGCTCGGTCCGCGAGACGTCGCAGCGGCGGCTGTTGCTATCGCTGGTTCGAGAGTTGAAGAGCGATGTGCGTCGCCGTCGACTGGGAGAGCGTGAAGCTGCGACTTTGTCCTTTGAGCGCGGCCGAGATGGCTCGCGCATTGTCGTTGAGTCGGCCGAAGCGGTCAGCGTCGCACGGTTGGTTAGCCGAGGTTTGGATGACGACGTGGCGCAGGACTTCGTCCAGCGGTTGCTCTCCTCTCGGAGCATTCAGGATGGCCGAATGCGTTATGAGGCGACGTTACCAGAATCGCTGCGGGGTCGATTCCAAGTGCGGGTCGGCACGCTGCGCGGCGGTGTTGCGTCCTCGACCTTCCGCATGGATGAGGCGCGATGAAGGTCCCCGCCGGTTTGCGTGTCGGTGTTTGCAGCCACACAGGTCTGGTTCGTGGTGGGAACGAAGACGACTACTTGTTAGCGACGCCCCCTCGTATTGCGGGCGCCGTGTTCGTTGCCGCGATCGCTGACGGGATGGGCGGCGCAGCTGGGGGCGCGGAGGCGAGCAGGACGGCGCTACGCGCGCTCGCCGCAGCGCTCTTGGAGGGTGACGGCGACGTCGACTGTATGCGCGATGGATTCAAGCAAGCCAGCGCGCGCGTCGCTGAGTCAGCCGCGGCCATGCCCGCCCTCCGTGATATGGGCACGACGCTGACCGCGCTGTGGCTCGGCGACGGGTTCGGGGTCGTTGGTCACATCGGCGACTCTCGACTGTATCGGTTGCGCGGCGATAGCTGCGAGGTGATGACGGTGGACCACTCGCTCAAGGAGGGCGAGAGCGTGTTGACGCGCTGCATTGGCGGGGGGCAGAGCGAGTGCGATCTCGACAGCGAGCGCTTCGAGGTGACCGCCGGTGATCGGTTTGTTTTGTGCACCGATGGCGTCTGGAACGTCGTTGATGTTCGGGCGCTCGCGACGCTCGCCGCGGTGCGTGACCCGCAGCGATCAGCTGAGCGGTTGGTGCGCGCTGCCCTGGACGGCGGTGGCCCTGACAACGCGACGGTGTTGATCGTCGACGTGGTGGACCCCCGCCTCAGCGAAAATATCGAGTTGGAGCTGCCGCGCCACGAGCGACCTGGAGCCCGAGCGCTCTGGCCGATCGCCGGGTCGCTCCGCGCCCCGATTTGGCTTTGGCTGCTGTTGCTGGTCACGCTCGGGTTTCTAGTCTGGTCTGGGCTTCGGCTGGCTGGTGTCCAGCCGGTGGATTGGCTGACCCGCTGAAGCGACCCTCCGTCACTGTCACCCGCGCTTCCCCGTTGCCACTTGCGTCGGGATGCGCAACGATGTTTGAACCCCTCACTCCGACCTCCGTCGTAGATGCCGAAGAAACTGCAGCGTCGCATTTCTGCTACCACCGCCGCCCCAGCGGTCGACAAGAAGCGCCCTGGCGTCGCTGGCGGGGATGGTATGTCGCTCCCGTTCGGGAAGAACCGCGTGACCGCTAAGGTCCTCGCCGAGTTCACCAGCCAGCTGGCGGTCCTGTTGAACGCAGGTATCCCGATCACCAAGAGCCTCCGCATCCTCGAGGGGCAGATGTCGCAGGGCGCGATGAAGCGCATCGCCGGACAGCTGGTCGAGGACGTCGAGGGCGGCACCGCGCTCTCGGAGGCGATGACCAAGCACGAGGCGGTGTTCGATCCGCTCTACACCAACATGGTGCGAGCAGGCGAGGCGGGCGGCGTGCAGGAGGAGATCCTCAATCGTCTCAGCAGCTTCCTTGTGCAGAGCGAGTCGATCAAATCACGCGTCAAGGGAGCGTTGGCTTACCCGGTGGCGATCATGGTCGTCGCGGTGTTGGTTCTGCTGTTGGTCTTCGCTTTCGTCATTCCGAAGTTTCGTCAGGTGTTTGCGACGCTGGGTGAAGGCAATCTTCACTGGACGACGGAGTGGGTCATGGGCATCGGTGACCACCTCAAGTTCTGGTGGTGGATCTATCTCCTCGGGGCTGTGCTGTTGTTCGTGCTGCACCGGTTCTTGATGAGCAAAGTCATGGGCTACCGGAGCGTGATGCACCGCGTCGCCCTGCACATGCCGCTGTTCGGAGGTCTCGTGCATAAGAGCCTCGTGGCGCGGTTCGCACGGACCTTCGGCACGTTGATCCAGTCAGGCGTACCACACCTCGACGCCCTCGACATCCTCAACGACTCGACCCACAACGTCCACATGAAGTCGGCCGTCAGCGACGTGCAGTCATCCATCCGTGAGGGCGCTGGTTTCGCGATCCCCATGGGAGAGAGCGGCATGTTTGACGACATCGTCATCAACATGGTGGACGTCGGTGAGCAGACCGGTGAGCTCGACGGCATGCTCACGAAGATTGCCGACCGCTACGAGACCGAGGTCGATCAAACCGTCGAGACGACGTTCAAGCTGATCGAGCCGATTTTGCTCGTCCTGATGGCGGTAATCGTCGGCTTCATTGTGTTCGCCTTGTTCATGCCTCTATTGACGATGATGCAGCAGATGAGTCAACGGTAGCGACGTGTCGTTAGCGTGGCGCATCCTGTTATTCGCGCTGTTGCTGAACGTGCTGACGGTCGGCAGCGTGCAGATTATCGTTCACCAAGCGCAGCAGCGTTGGTTCGAGCAGCAGCGTGAGCAGCTGCAGGAGACTGTCCAGGAGTCGTTCGCAGAGATCGAGCGCGTATACACTCCTTCTGCGGTCGATGACGCGGCCGCGAACGCAGCCGTGGTCCGCCGCTTGTTGCGCAACCAGTCTCTCCGCGAGCTTTACGACGACGTCATCGTCACCAGCGGTCGACCGCCATACACCGACGTATATTTGAACTCGCTCGGCGCGGTGCACCGTGACCCGGTCACGTTCCGTCTTGACGAGGTCGTGCAGGGCCTCTCGCGCGCTCGGGAGGTCGACGGGTTGCTCCGCGTCGCCAACGGCTACTGCCGCGCCTTACGTCGCGGGGGGCGGGTCGCGGGCTATTTGTGGTTCGTGCCTAAGCTGCAACCACGCCTGCCGACCAGTTTGCCGCTGTGGAGCGCGCTGTTAGGGGTGGCTGCCTCGACCGTGCTTTTCGGCGGCGTCCTCTTCTGGTTGACGCGGCGGGCGGTAGCGCGGCCGCTGCAGTCTGTGGGTGAGGCCGCGCAAGCAGTCGCCAGCGGCCGCTATGACGTGCGATTGCCAGAGCAGCGCAGCGTCCCAGAGCTGGGCCCCCTGGTGGAGACGTTCAACCGCATGGCCAAGGAGGTCGGGAGTCATACTGCCAAGCTTGAGCAGGCCGTTCGCGAAGCAGTGCAGGCGACGGAGCAGAAGGAGCGCGCGTTGGTGCAGAGCTCTAGGCTGGCCACCATCGGCACCCTCGCTGCCGGCGTCGCTCACGAGATCAACAATCCGATTGGCGGCATGCAGAACGCGGTCAATCGCTTGCTGAAGGCCGATGAGCTGGATGATCGACAGCGGGTTTACCTCGAGCTCTTGCGCGACGGCCTCGCTCGGGTTGCGAGCACTGCGCGTCGGATGCTCGAGTTTGCGCCGAAGGACGCCGAGCTAAGGGCGTTTGACCCCGCCGCCGCGGTCGAGGGTGCCTTTGCGCTGGTCCAGCACCGGTGCTCGCAAGAAGGCGTCGCCTTTGATCTAGACGTGAGCGATGACCGCCCGCTGGTTCATGGGGACGCGCATGAGATCCAGCAGGTGATGTTGAACCTGCTGCTGAACTCCCTGGAGGCGATTGGAGGCGCAGGCGGTCGGATCTCGGTCTCCGTGACACGCGCGGGCCGCCTCGTCCGCGTGGTCGTCGGTGATGACGGCCCCGGCATGCCCGAGGACCTGCAGCCGCGGATCTTCGACCCGTTCTTTACGCGGAAGACGCGGCCCGACGCGAGCGGTCTGGGGATGTTTATTAGCTACTCGATCGTGCAGAACCACGGCGGTTCGATGCGCATCGAGTCCAAGCCGGGGGAGGGCTTCAGGGTCTTTATTGAGCTGCCGGCCGCGTGATCGCGGGCCGCGGCTTAATCCGCGGCGTCAGCGATCTGCTCGGCGGGTTCGCCGTAGCTCAGCTCTGCGCCGCTGAAGAGCCAGACTTGGTTCTTGCCCCGCCGCTTCGCTTCTTGCAGCGCGCGGTTCGCGTTGCGCCTGAGCTGATCGACGCTGCTCGCTTGCCTGCCGTCGTAGCTGTCGACGCCGATGGAGACGGTCACTTGACGGTGGTAGGAGGCGTCGCTGACGCTCATGCCGCTGACGCGCTGGCGGATGCGCAGCGCCGTTTGGACGGCCTCCGCTGGGCTGGTCTGCGGCAGCAGGATGCAGAACTCGTCGCCGCCGAACCGCGCCGCGAAGTCCGTTTCGCGGATGTTGCCCTTCAGCGCGTCGGCGACGCGGCGCAAGACCTGGTCCCCGAAGGCGTATTCGGTGCTGTCGTTGACGTGCTTGAAGTTGTCGACGTCGATTAGCAGCAGGGAGAGCGGGTTCTGGTGGCGCTGCGCGCGCTTCCATTCGAGCCCCATGATCTGCTTCATGTAGAGCTCGCTGGTCAGCCCGGTCTTGAAGTCGACGCTGACTTGGCTCTCCAGTTGCCGCGCGCGTGATTGCAGCTCGCGGATCCTCGCCCGCGTCTCTACTGCGAGGTCGACGCGCTGGAGGACCTCCGCTGGCGAGCTCGGCTTGAGGATGAAGTCGCGGAAGGGCACCTTCATCTTGCGCGCCTCCGTGAGCGTTGAGAGGCTGTCAACTAGCAGGATGACCGGGATCGGGTCATCTTCGTCTTGGAGGTGTTCGAGGAGGTCGAACTCAACCCCGCCCTCGCACGCTGCCAAGGCGTTTAAGAGCACGACGTCAGGGCGACTTTGCCCAGCGATGTGGTGGCTCTGCGCGAGGTTGGCGCCCAGGCGCACTTCGTAACCGAATCGCGCTAGCGCGATCACGGTGTCGTCGAGCTCGTCCTGGTTGTGGTTCATCACCAGCACGGACTGGCTGGCGCCCCTGGTCGATCTCTTGGGACTCTGGTCGCCGGTCGAGTTTTGCGCGTCGGTGCTGGACAATGGCTGAGGTGTCGGTTCTCCCGTGCTCCTGCGGGCAGGAGCGCGCGGCCGCCGTTCTCGTTGGGTCTGTTGGTGATTCTTGGGTGGCTGGAGCGGCCTCCGGCCGAAACACGTCGGCAGGGGCAAGCCCCCTCCGCCACGCTGGCCTCAGCCGTAAATCCGATTACGCCGTATTAGGCCGTGCATTTATAGACCGATGACCACGCCTTGTGACAGAGAACAAGGGCGTAATCGCAAAAGTCTATCTGCGGCCTGCCGGGGTGGCTGGGGGGGCGCTGCGCCCAGGCCCCAGTCGTCCAGACCGCGGTGATCGCTGGGTTTCGGTGCAAGGCACGCGCCTTCCAGGTCCCCTGGACTGGTTCTGCGCTTGACGGCATCGCGGCCGTCCCTACAATGTTCCGCCCTTCATTCGTCCACGAAGCCCAATCCACCCGAGGCAAGGAGCCTGCCGCACGTGCCGCTTGTTACTGCGCAAGAATTGATCGACGCCGGAGTCCACTACGGCCACCAATCCAGCCGTTGGAACCCGAAGATGAAGCCATTCATCCACGGGAAGCGCCACAAGATCCACGTCATCAATCTCGAGGAGACGATCCGCGGCCTTTACCAGGCGACGCACTTTGTGCGGTCGTTGGCGGCGACTGGCGCGCAGATCATGTTCCTTGGCACGAAGAAGCAGATCCGCCCGGTCGTTGAGGCCGAGGCTGGGAAGTGCGGCATGCCTTCGGTCACGGAGCGGTGGATCGGCGGCACGTTGACCAACTTCTCGACGGTGCGTGAGCGCCTCGTCAAGCTCGTTGAGTACGAGAACCTGGAAGCGACCGGGGCGATTGAGAAATACAAGAAGAAGGACCAGTCGATGATCCGCCGCGATATCAAGCGGATCCGGCGGAACCTGGACGGCGTCCGGGACCTTCATGGGCTGCCCGGCGCCTTGGTGGTCATCGACCCTCGCCGCGAAGAAAACGCGATGCGTGAGGCTAAGCGGATGAACGTCCCGGTGGTCTGCATCCTCGATACGGATTGCGACCCATCGTTGGCGGACATTGTCATCCCGGCCAACGACGACGCGATGAGCTCGGTCCAGTTGATCCTCAGTAAGCTCGCAGAAGCGGTCATGGAAGGCCGCTCGCAGTGTGATGAGGGCACGCTCCGGGACGCCCAGAAGGCGGCTAAGGAAGACGTGCGTTGCAAGGCCGCTCCTGGTCGCCGCAATGAGCGAGACGGTCGCGGCGGCATGCGTCGCGGTCCCGGCGGCCCTGGTGGCCCGGGCGGTCGCGGCGGTCGCGGTGGGCTTTCAGGCGGCGGCCGTTTCCAGGCCGGCAGCCACGCGGGCTCGGTCTCGGTTGGCGGCGATAAGGCCGAAAGCGGTCCAGCGGTCGC
>Ga0163179_10000020_pt1 | contig 151009 bp, 122 predicted proteins | sample AtlANTMetagenome_FD_109643 | JGI IMG/M metagenome (GOLD analysis project Ga0163179, IMG submission 109643) | Marine eukaryotic phytoplankton communities from the Atlantic Ocean - Atlantic ANT 2 Metagenome | ecosystem: Environmental > Aquatic > Marine > Oceanic | place: North Atlantic Ocean...
GCCGCCGGTCGATCCCGGGAACACCGTGTTGAAGAAGACGCCGATCCATGTGAACCGGAAGGCCTCCGAGAGCCTTACGTTCATCCCGTTCACGCGCAAGAGCCACCACCAACGCACGCCGGCGAACATGACGGTCAGCAGGTAGCACGCTACCCCCAGACTGAACCACCCTGCCTGCAGGCTGCGGAGGTAACTCACAAACCCAGGTTGAACATCCTCGAAGTGGTTGGGTTCGAGCTCCCGCGTAGCAGGCGCCGAGCTTAAGGCGCCTGAGCGCACAAATTTGACCGGGTCGCTGCGCCAGTCGCCCACGATCTCGATCACCTCTTCAGCGACGATCGTGGAGCCTCGTCGAGTGACCAGGCGGTCCTCGAGGGTGATCAACGTCGAGACGTACCACATCATGGCCGCGACGAACGCGACCTTGAGCGTTGCGTTGACGCGACGGTTCAACGCCACTCTCCTTTCGCGCGAACCTTGGCGCGCGCGAGCTCAATCGAGTCCTGCTCGGCGGCGACGCGGCGGAGCATGCCCTCCCCGAACTCCGCGGGGTCCGCGCCTAACTGTTCGAGGCTGACGACGGCGACTGGTGCACCTGATGCGCGCGCGTTCACGGCAAAGTGAATGATGGAGCTGACCGGCGTTACGGTGGCGATCGAGACCGACAGCTTCGCGCCTCCGACGAAGAGGTCGTCGCCGATCCGCTCCAGGTCAACAGCGGCGCACTGCGTCCGTAGTTGCTCCTGCGCTTGGGCCGCGAACAAGCGCTGTCGGTGCGTCGCGAGCAGGAGGTCACGGTCGCTGAAGCACTCCCAGATGAAGTGCACCATGTCGTCCCCGCGGATCCCCGGGCCGTCCAAATCTTCGAGGTCGGCCATCTCCTCATCCGCGACCGCGCACGCCCCCCGGAATCCGGCAAGGGCGTCGCCTACGAGCCCAAATCGATCGAGCAGCCAGTGGGCGCGAAGTTGGCTGCCGTCGTAATCGATCGCCTCCGTGACCCACTGCGTCTTCATCATCAAGTCCCGCGCTCTTCCAGCCAATCCCGCACCCAGCTTGGGTCAGGGTTAATCTCAGCGCGTCCGAGGCACCATGTCAGCGCGATGATCGCAGGCATACGTAGCTGCGAGTAGTAATCCTGCTCGTCCAATATGGTGCGGGCCAAAAAGTCCGCTGCGCTCGCACTCTCCCAGTCCTGCCTGCCCGGCAAGCGGACGACCTCTAGCGCGGCGTCCGCGCGTAATTGACCGCAGTAGTGAATGAGGCGGAGTCGCACCAGCTGATCGGGATCAAACGCCGGCACTCCGTTGGCCATCTCAGCTGGACTGGCAGACATCACCGCCAGCAACAGGGGCACTGCACGGGCGCCGCCGAGCCGCCGGATCTGCTCCATGCCGCACAGCCGAACCTCAGCTAGCGCGCGCGAGCGGCCGGTGACGGAGCGAAGCATGACGCCGCGAACGCAGTGGTTGATCGACTTACGCAGACCCTCGGCCAGCTTGACCGAGCGCTCGCCCTGCGCCGTCATCATCCACGCTTGCAGTTGGTCGACCAAAACGATGCGGTCCTCAGAGCCGGCTAAGGGCTTGTTCGTCAGGGCCGCGAGGTCCTCGTCGAAATCGCCGACGCCGCCGTCCGCGCCCTGGCAAACAGCCGCGACGCGCGTCCGCGCGGCATCCACCGTCGCCGGGTCTGCGGTTAACCAAGCGTCCGCAAAGTCCCCCGCAAAGGGGCTTAGCTCTAGCTGGCGAGAAAGTCTCGAGAGCCCGTCCAGGCAGAGGATCCGGGTCGCAGCGTTGCTGTCCAACTCGGCGAGCCAAGCGAACCGGCTGCACGCCGCCGCGCACGTCTGCAGCTTCGGGCCACGAAACCACCCGCCGGCCGTCTCGTTGGGCAGCTCTTGCAGCAGTACGCGGACGTGCGCGGATGCGTTCGCGAGCTCCGAGTGCGCCCGGCGTCCAAAGCACCACGCGAGCGGCCAACGTATCGGGGCTACCGCCGGAAGCCGCATGAAGCCGCGTGAGAGCAGCGCCGCGTCTGCATAAACAACCCGGCGCGAGGCACCCTCCCCCTCGATCTGAACGATCTCGTCGATCTCTTCGAGCAGCTCTTCGTCCGTCAACACGTCAGCGGCTGAGCAGGCGGAGATCGCCGCAAGCATCGCGGCGCCGGCAAAGCGCGTGGCTAATGCGCGCATCGCTGCCTCCATTGGGAGACCGTGCGGGCGCGCCCCGCGGGACTCGACGCTTCGCACGGCAGCAGCCTCGATTTGAGGATGGTCGACATGGCTTGGTGCATCACTTCGAAGACCTCTGCCTCGGGTTCGGCCTCCATCGCCGACAAAAGCGTCAACGCGTCTGTCTCGCCTCCAACATCGGCGAGCAAGCCCGCCGCGCAGCGTCGAACAAGCGCGCTAGGGTCTTGCAGCGCGGCCGCCCACAGCGCCGGCTCAATGACTTCATTTGCCACGGCCAACTGCACGGCGCGCGCGCGCACCGCGGCGGCGCTGTCTGCGCAAGCGATCGCGATCGCCTGCGCACGCACTGCGCGACGACCTTGCCTCGTAGCAGCGTCCGTAGGCGGTATCGCCAGCGCGTCGAGCATCCGGAGCCTCGCGGTGACCACCGGCGCCGCGCGTAGCAGCGCCAGCGCGTCGCGTAGATCTCCAGCTCCGGAGGTCTGACCTGTTCGTTCAAGGCGGATGTGCCATTCCCGCACGTGCTCGCGGTGATCGCCTAAAAACTTGCTGTCGGCGTGCAGACGGAGCAGGTCGTTTAAGGTTTTTCGCGCCTCGGCTTTGCCGCCAGCAAGCCACTCAACCTGCGCTAGCTCAAACAACGTCCCAGCAGCCACGCCAGCGCGCCCCCGACGCTGAACCACCTCCGTGAGATCACGCCGAGCCTCGTCATTTCGGCAAAGGTCGCGCAGAACGCTGGCGCGTGCGAGCAGCACGCCGCGGTCGCGCTCCGCGGCAACCGTTAGGTCCAAGATATGCAGCGCTTCCAGGTGCCGCTCGCCCGCCACCAAGAAGCTCGCCAGCCGCAGGGCTGGTTCCACGTCACCGTTTGCGGCCGCGAACGCGTTGCGAAGGGTGCGCTCGTCGTCCCGCAGGGCGGAATGCGCGCCCCGGTCCGCCGGGCTGGGGTCTTGGGACGGGACGGCTCTCGAGCCGACCGGAGCAGCCACCGCCTCGGCGAGCTTGGTCGCGCGCGGCCCCGTCGCGCCGACCTCCCTAAGGTCAGCGCAACCACCTAGCGTGACGACGCAGAATCCGAGCGCGCGGAGCGCACAATCCCCACGAGAAACCATTTACCCCCTTGGTGTACGCGATGTCAGGAGCCGCTGCACGAACGAATCCAGCGCTTCCGCCGGGCTCCGTCATAAGGCACGATGACCCGATGAAGCGCGAGCTAATGGAGCGTCACCTCCGCACCGCTGCGCGGCTTCGCGGCCCGGTCACTCGCGTCGTCCAACGCTGCGGAGAGCTCGCGTCGCGACGACAAGCCCGCGTTCGCCCGGCGGACATCCGGCGCAAAGCAGTCGGCGACTTTGTCACAGCGGTCGACCTGCAGTGCGAGCGGCGGCTGCGGAGCGATCTGCGCGCGCTCCTGCCCGAGGCTGGCTTCCTCGGCGAGGAATCTCCCCCCACCGGGCTCGACAACGACCTGCTCTGGGTCGTCGACCCGATTGATGGGACCTCGAACTTCGCACGCAAGCTGCCCCAATACGCGGTCTCCGCCGCGCTCCTGCTGCGCGGCCAACCGCTCTTAGGCGTCGTCTTCTGCCAGCCCGAGGGCGCGACCTATGCCGCGCTCCATCGCGGCGGCGTCCTGCGCGGACGGGCGCGCCTCAAGCCGCCGCGGGCGCGCTTTGACGACAGCGCCATCGTCGGCTGCCAATGGTTCCGAGGGGAAGCCGACATGGCGTTCTTGCAAGAGCTGCAGGCGCTCGGCGCCCGCATTCGCACGTTCGGCAGCACCGTCGTTCAGCTCTGCGACGCCGCGATGGGCAGGCTCGACGCCAACGTGCAGCAGCAGGGGCGCGTCTGGGACTTTGCGGCGGCCGGGCTAATCGCCCAGGAAGCGGGGCTGAGGTTCACAGACTGGTCAGGTCGGGCCGTGTTCCCGATCAAATCCCTTGAGGTCGAGCACACCGCCACCGCTGCGGCGCGGCCCGCGGTTCACCGAAAGGTTCTGCAGGCCCTGCGCCCATTCGCGTGAAGCGTCGCCCGCGTTATCGTTCCCTCCGCGTAACACTGCGAGGCCAATGCGCGCTCGCGCAGAGATCGCGCCTCCGCGAGACCAGAAAAGTAGGGTGACCTCGCGAGCGGTCCTGCTTTTGCATGAGCCGCCCAACTTGTAGAGTTCCCGTATGCCCACGGCGGGTTCAAGCTCTAGTCCCATTGCGGACGCTTGACTGATTTCTCCCCAGGACCGAACCATGAAGAACATCCTGTTGTCAGGACTGACGGTTGCCACCTTGGCGGCCATGCTGCCCGAAACAGCCCACGCCCACGGCGGGCAATACCGAGGCCCAGGGGACGTTGTGCCCCCAGGCGGCGGCGGCGGCGGCGGGCAAACGGGACGGCCCTCGGGCCCAGCGACCGGTGGACCCGCTGGCCCGGCCGGGCCAGCGCCAGCCGGCCCAGCCACTGGCGGACCCGGCCCTGCTACGGGTGGCCCTGCCGGCCCGGCCGGACGACCCGGCCCGACGACCGGCGGTCGCGGAATGGCGATCGGTGACGACCTGACCAAGTGGAGCTTCTGGTGGGAGTTCAACAAGGACCCCTTCATCCGCCTGCGTGACGCCGTCTTGCAAGGCGGCCCGCAGACGGGCTCCGATGACTTCTACCTCGGCAACACGCGGAAGAGCGCAGCGCGCGACTCGTTGCGCCCGACGCAAGAAGACATCATGGGCGAGATCTTGCCGGCGCTGAAAAAGGCGATCGACTCGACCGATTACAAGGACATCAGCTCATCGTGCATGATCGCGATGGCGAAGATTGGCCAGGACCACCCTGAGTTCAAGCTTCGCGACGTGTTCCTCCCGAGGCTCTCAGAGAACACGCAGGAAGTCCGTGAGAGCGCGGCGCTCTCTTACGGGATCTCGGCCATCGCGGGCGAAGATGAGATGAACATGCTCGTCGACCTCGCGCTGGATAAGGGCAAGGGGCGCGAAGCTTCCAACGGCGAGGTCAACATGCGGACCCGCGCGTTCGCGTGCTACGGCCTCGGCTTAGTCTCTTACCGCAACTCAGACGTCGCGATCAAGAAGCGGGCGTTCGACGCACTTAAGACGGTTCTTGAGAGTAAGGACCTTCGCGATCGGAACATCCAAGTCGCTGCCATCAACGGCATCCGCATTCTCAACATCGGCACCGACACCGACGAGGCTAAGTCGCTGCTTAGCGATGCGGTCGACACGCTCGAGAAGTTCTACATGCAGAAGCTCGGCGCCGGTCGGAACATCATCTTGGCGCACTGCCCGCCCGCCATCGCGACGCTGATCGGCGCAAACCACGAGCGCAGCGAAAGCTTTAAGGAGCTGTTCGCTGCGGACATGCAAGACAAGGGCAAGATCAAGCGCGCCGGCAACGCGATCAGCCAGTCTTGCGCGCTCGCGCTTGGCCAGATGTGCAAGCCGTGCGAGGACAAGAAGTCCGAAGATGCAGACTACAGCAAGCTGCTGCTGAAGATGTGGGACGACCACAAGGACGTCCAGACCCGCAACTTTGCGGTCTTGAGCCTGGGCTGGATCGGCGGCGCCCTGAACCGTGAGGCGCTGCTGAAGGCCTTTGACAAGGCTGGCAAGGCAATCGAGAAGCCGTGGTGCGCGCTCGCGCTGGGCGTCTACTCCCACCTCGAATACGACGGCCAGAAGAAGCGCGGCGAGAGCGTCAGCCCAGACTCGTTCATCGGCGAGACTCTCTTTAAGGAGCTCGAGAAGAGCAAGAACCCGAGCCTGACCGGCGCGCTCGCGATCGGCCTCGGCCTCAACCAGTTCACAGACGCGGCCGACGAGATGCGGGACCAGATGCTCAAGAACCAGGCGAAGGAGGAGATGGCAGGCTACCTCGCCATCGGCCTCGCCCTGATGAAGGACGACCGCTCTATCGAGGACATCAAGAACGTCGTCGACGCTTCGACCCGCCGATTTAGCCTGCTCCAGCAGGCTGCGATCGCGCTCGGCAAGCTCGGTGACAAGACCGTCGCCGAGCGCCTGCAACAGCTGATGACGGACGGCGAGCCCAACCTGGCGAAGCTCAGCTCGATCGCGTCGGCGATTGGGTTCATCGGCGACAAGCGCTCGATCAAGCCGCTGAAGGACCTGCTGTTTGATGACAAGCTGAGCGACCTGTCCCGGGCGTTCGCGGCCGTAGCCCTCGGCGGTGTGGCTGATAAGCAGCCGCTGCCGTGGAACAGCGCCATCGGCGTCAACATGAACTACCGCGCAGCGGTAGAGACGCTGACCAACAGCCAGACAGGCATCCTCGACATCCTCTAGGTCACCCCGGACGCCGTCTCAGAGAGCCCCGTCGACGCCGAGCGTCACGGGGCTTTTTTATGCCTAAACCCGACACGGGCCAGCGCTACACCGCCGCGCACCCCGACAGCGTGCTGGCGACCTCCTGCCCCCCAGGCTCGCGCGGCTAGAGGCGCCGGGCCAAAACGGTGAGAGCGCCGGCGGCGCATAGCACGATGGCGTTAAACCACCAGAGCTGACCGGCCGCAGCTTCCGCAGCGAGAACTGGTCGTAAGTCGCTGTCCAACGCGGAGACCCTCGCCTCAAGGATGCGACGCAAATCATCGCTGGGCGCGAGAGAGAGGCCAGCGTCATATTCTAGCGCCGCGCTACGAAGCTGTCGGAGCGACCAGCGCGCGTCGCCTGCTTGAAGGCATAAGAACGCCGACGGCTTGATCGAGTGCGAGACGACGGACAAACACTGATCCCAGTCGCTACGGCTGACAGCCTCGTACGCGGCCTGCTCCGCGTCCATCACGGCGCGCGGTCCGCCACACAGAACCGTCACCCCTTGGTCCCGGTTATCCACGTAGCTGTCAAGCAGCAGCTCGTCCAACAGCGGCTGGTCATCGCAGAGAACCGGCCCTTCAGCCGACGCTTCGTGCCAGCGCGAAGCGTCGGCGGCGGTTGCGGTCAGACCCTTCCAGTAAGCGCGGTCCGCTTGGCTAAGCGCCCCGAGGGAGCTGACCGAAGCGAGCCGCGTCGGGTCGATATCCCCGCCTCGTTGAGCGACGAGCAGGGCGTTGCGACTCCTCGGGAGAAGCAGGAACTTCACATCACCGAAGACCGAAGCGACCGTCGAGGCGATCGCGGTCAGCACCGGATCCCGCGCGCGAAGGCCTCCGACATTGCAAGCCAGCACGCCCCCCTGGGTCAGGCGCGCGAACGCAGCCTCGAAGAACTCACGGCTGGCGAGATGCGCGGGGATGTAGACCTGGTGCGCATAAGCGTCGATATGGATGACTTGCCATTGCGCCTTGGCGTTCGCCAAAAATTGGCGACCATCCAGCTCATAACGCGCCCCAGTGCCCACTGGAGCGTCGAAGAACTCATCGCCAAGCAGCATCGTCTCGCCGTCGATGTCGACTGCGTCGATCGTCGCGGTTGGATATAAGGCCCCATATACCGAACGCAGAGAGCCCGCGGCGTCGCCGATCGAAAGCACGCGCAAGTCGGGTGCTGCGGCCTCTTGGGCGAGGAAGGCAGGCGCTAGGGCGTGCCAATCGTAATAGGCGCCCGTGAACGCCGAGTCTTGTCGGGCGAGAGAGTGGAACGAATCTAGCCCTTCATTGATGACTAGCCGAGTTTCCGCGCCTGCTGGTGATGTGCGGCGCTGCACCTGCAAGAGCTGGTAGGCGGTCTCTCGCTCCGCGAGCAGCTCTACGGACGAGGGCGCCGCGCGCAGCGGCCCCTGATGCAGGAGGGATGATAGCAGCGCCAAGAGCATGCCGGCCGCGACTCCGGCGCGCCCCTTTGCCGGGACCAGGATCGCAGCTGCGACGAGCAACACGCCAGCCGAGACCAACATGGCGAGGCGGCACCCCAAAAACGGCACGAGCGTGTGCGTCGCGATGAACGTGCCCAGCAGGCTCCCGACCGTGCCGGCAGCTGCGACATCGCCGGCGGCCCGCCCGACCGGCAGACCTCGCTTGGTCAACAGGACTACCAACAGCGGGGACACAGCGGCGAGGAGCAGTAGCGGCGGCGCAAAGACCACAGATGCGGTGAGCAATGAGCCCCGTATCAAGACAGGCATCGCGGCGTCGAGCGGCAAGTCGGCTGGCAGCACGGCGCGGCCTAGCCAACCGCATAGCGACGGAGCTAACGCCAACAGCAGCCCACCGATGAGCAGCAGGCGCGACGGCCAGCGTCGCGCGGTCTCGGACGCAGCGAGCCGCCCGCCCACCGACGCCCCAAGCGCCATCGCAGCCAGGATGACGCCGATGACGTTCGTCCAAACATACGCACTGTCGCCAAAGTGCGGCGCCAACAGCCGGACCGCCGTCAGCTCCGCCGACATCACGCCGAAGCCGGTCGCTCCAGCCGCGATGACGGCGCGCGCGGTTGACAAGCCCGCGGCGCCTACGGTCGGCTCAGGCACTATTCGGGGGCCTTGTCGTCCGCGCCCTTATCCTCCGTCTCCTTGGGGACGGTGGTCACATAGCGCACGGGGAATAGGTAGCCCCAGTCGTTGCGGGTCACCATGCGGTTATGCATGTCCCGGAACGAACGACGCCGAGTTTCTTGCACCGCCCGACCGTTGACGACGATGGTGAACTCCTTGCTGAGGTCGACGAGGTCATCATTCAGCAGCAACTCAAAACGTTCGACGCTCTTCGCCTCGACGGTGATGCGGTTCTGCTCGCGGTCTGCTTCAACGACCATTCTCGGCTGATCGTCGCCAGTGGTCGTCAGCAAAGACTCCGCGACGTGAATGTTGACCCAATAGGCCTTCTTGAAGCGGTCGTGATTTGGCTCGAGCACGACCTTCTTCGGCGCCATCACGCGCTGCTGTTGCTCCATCCAGAGGTTGATATCAGCCGCAGACTCAAGGTGAGGCGCGGCCCCCTTCGCGTCGATGACCGTCGCCATGCCAGGGCAAGCCGCGTCGAGGCGCTCCTTGAGGGCATCGGCTGCCTGAGCGTTGTCACCGCTCTTGAGCAGCAGGATCGGCAGGTTGCTTAGCGCGCCCAGGCGAATCGCGCCGACGTCCACCGGCGCGCGAAGGATGACGCCTGCGAAGCGATCGGGGAACAGCGACGCCAACCTCACTCCGTATGCGCAGGATTCGCGACCACAGTCCAAAAAGACCTTATCGCGCTCAATGTTGTAGTTGTTGAGCACGTAGCCGAGCGTGCCCAGGACCGTCCGGTTCCGGCTGTTCTCTTCTTGCTCCGCGCCGTCGCGCGAATAGTCGGGGACGGGGTCAAGCTCGAGGCCCTGCGGAATCACAGGAATGTGCACGACGTGAGAGGCCATGATGGGCGAGCCGTCCCAGACATTCTTGAAGTGGTCCGCTGGCTTCGTCCAAGTGCCGGCGGTCCCATCGGGGAGCGACACGACCGCGGGCCAGGGACTCTTCTCCCGATACTTCTTGGGGACGAAGATGCCCCACTTCAGATCGGACCCCGCGCCCATCGACTGCGGATACATCTTCCCCTTGCCGTGCTTCGGCTTCTTCGGGGTAAAGCAATTGTAGTAGATGGCTTTCAGGTCCGGCATCGATCCGAGCACCTCACCTTTCTTCTCCGCGCTCGCCCAGGCGTCTTGAAAGGTGCCCTTCGCCTTTCGGCGCGTCTTGGCGGTCTTCTCGCGCGCGCGTCCTTCGGCGTTGTCGTGCGCGATCTCAGCGTCGAGATACTTCTTCAACTTGTCCCCTAACGTCTTTTGATCACGAGCGCTGAGGACGGGTTTGTCTCCGCCCTGAACGTTGGGGGCTGCAGCAAGTAACAGGCTCAGCGACGCGGCTACGAACATGGGGGTCCTTGGATTCCTTTGCGGATGGATTCTCGTTATGCGGTGCGTCTAACCCCCGACATCACCGAGGTCTCGGTGGTCAAACGCCGTAGCCAATGCTACCCGCACACACGCCACGCGACCACAGGCTCATGCCATACAACGGTCAGCGGCGAGCACATCGCTCGAGCACCACGTCGAGCATTAGTCTACGCAGCATGACCGCCTGCGGACGCTGCGCCAGGGCCTCGGTCGCGACGGGGACTGGGTCGCGCCCTACGCAACCGGGCGCCAGCGCCTCCAGGTGCATTAGGTTGGTGATCCCTGGCCCCTTAGCGCGCTCAGCGGCTGCGCGGTCTAGATCCAACGCGACGCTCGTTTCAAATGCTCGCAGCGCCTCCTCATGGCGGCCGTTAGCGCGCAGGAACAGCCCATAGTCGTTCCAGACCTCGAGGTCATCAGGGGCCAGCTCGCGCGCGGCTTCGTAGGCTCGTAGGGCCGCGTCTAAATCCCCGATCTGCCGCAGGCACAGCGCCAAGTTCGTGAGGCGGTACGGCTGAACTGGCGCGAGACGCGCGAGTTCTTCGAACATGTGGCGCCCCGCGTCCTTGTTAGAGGTGCGCAAGGCAGCCGCCGCCAACGGCAACAGCGCCCCCTCCTCGGCGCGCAGCGCCGACGCCACAACTTCGGGGCGCGCTTGGCGATGCTCTGCGACCAGCGCGGCCGCCTCCGAAATCCGCCCGAGTCGTATCAGCGCCTGCATACGAACCGCCACCAACCTTGGCTGAACCGGCGCCCCGGGCGGAAGCGTGCCTAACCGGAGCGCATGCTCTGACCTTCCAGCGGCCAACGTCGCCTCTGCGCCGAGCGCGAGTCGGGCCTGCCGCTCTTGCCCACTTGGCAGCATTAAGAACGCGTTGCTCAGCCGACGCGCCCGCCCGTCCCGCTGATCCGCGGGCGCCGACGCATACGCTGCCGCTTCACGGTCGAAGGCGGCAGCCAACCGCGCAGGGTTTTGGGCGCAGGTCATCCCCGCGGCCAGCGCGCTGAGCAAAATTGCCACAGCGCCACGACTCAAGACAAGCTGACCTTGACGTCGCTCTTGACGACTTCGCCGAGATGGAACGGGACCTCTCCGGCCTCACGGCAAGCCGCGACGACCTCATCCGAATGCTCCGGCCGTGCGAACAGCACCATCCCCACGCCCATGTTCAGGACGCGGAACGCCTCCTCGCGCTGCACGTCGCCGCGCGCAACGATCAACTCACAGATCGGCGATCTTGGGATCGCCCCGGTGTCGACGCGGACCCCGACCCCCTCCGGCAGGACGCGAGGCACGTTGTCCGGGATCCCACCTCCAGTGATGTGGGCCATCCCATGAATCGTGCCCGCATGGACCAGCGGGAGACACGCTGCCAGGTAACTCTTATGGACCGCCAACAGCGCATCGCCGACCGTGACCCCCTCCAGCTCGTCCGGAGTGTCTTCGAGCCGCAACCCGGAGTCTGCAAACAGCACCTTTCGGGCGAGGCTATAGCCGTTGGTGTGCAGGCCTGAGCTTGTCAGACCAATCAGCTGATCACCTGCCTCGATCCGGCTGCCATCGAGCAACTGTTCACGCGGGACCGAACCCACGATCGTGCCAGCTACGTCGACTTCGCCGTCACGGTATACGCCTGGCATCTCCGCAGTTTCGCCCCCCAAGAGCGCGCAGCCGTTCTCACCGCACGCCTTGGCGAGGCCGTGGATGATCTGCTGCACACGCTCAGGCACCATCTGCGACATGGCGATGTAATCGAGGAAGAACAACGGCTTCGCGCCTTGGACTAAGATGTCGTCGACGCAGTGGTTGACGAGGTCCTCGCCAACCGAGCCCATCTCGCCGCGTTGCGCGGCGATCATCACCTTGGTGCCAACGCCGTCGGTAGAGGACACCAAAAGCTGCCCGCCGACGCCTGCGCGATCGAGGTCGAACAACCCCCCAAACGCACCAACGTCGCCGAGCACGCCCGCCGTGTGGGTCTTGCGGATGGCCTCGGAAGACCCGGTGACGGCCGCGTACTTCTTGTCGATGTCAACGCCCGCGCTTCGATACGCGGATTGAGCTTCGGTCACGATGGATGCACTCCGGTGGACGGCCAGCGCCGTCGATCAACGATTTCTAATAGCGTGGCCACCCCACGCTCCGGTGCCATCATCAGGGCTAGAGGTCGCCTCGGCAACCTTGTCTCCGACGTTGGCCGCAGCGTGGTTGCAATGGGGACGCCGGGCGCCGCATGATCCTCCCCGTGCCCAAACGCCGCATCGCGATCCTGGGGTGCACCGGCTCTGTCGGGACCCAAGCGCTGAGCATCCTCGAAGAACACGAGGATCGCTTCGACGTGTGTATGCTCGCAGCACATACGTCGATCGCGGGCCTCGAGACCGCCGCCGGCCGCCACCATCCAGCCGCGGCCTGCCTGACGGGCACAGCCGAGCCGGCCGGCCTACCAGCAAAGTCCGAGCTTTTCCGGGGACCGGAGGGACTCCTCGCAGCCTTAGAGGCCAGCGCCCCGGACACGGTATTAAACGCCATAACAGGCGCGGCTGGCCTCGCCGCCTCAGAATGGACCTTGCGCCGAGGGCTCACGCTTGCGCTCGCCAACAAGGAGTCGTTAGTCGTCGCCGGCGAATACCTGCTCCCGCTCGCGCGTGACAACGGCGCGACCATCTTGCCCGTCGACAGTGAACACTGCGCGATCTTCCAATGCCTCAACGGCGAAGATAGAGGCTCGGTACGAAGGATTTGGCTGACGGGCTCTGGCGGCCCCTTTCGGGAGCGCCCGCTCGACACCTTCGCGTCGATCACGCGCGAGGAGGCGTTAAAGCACCCGACCTGGTCCATGGGACCCCGAATCACGATCGGCAGCGCGACGATGATGAACAAGGCCTTCGAGGTCCTGGAGGCGCGCTGGCTCTTCGACCTTGCACCGGAGCAGATCCGGGTAGTCATTCACCCGCAGAGCATCGTGCATTCGATGGTTGAGTTTTGCGACGGGTCCATGCTCGCCCAGTGCGGCGTCCCGGACATGCGCGTGCCGATCCTGTTCTGTCTGGGCTACCCAGATCGGCTCCCGTTCGATTTCCAGCCGTTCGACCCGCTTAAATGGCGGGCGCTCGAGTTCACGCCGTTCGAACCATCCCGATATCCAGCCGTAGACCTAGCCTACGAGGCGATGCGTCGCGGGGGCGACGCCGGCTCTGTCTTGAACGCCGCAGACGAGGTCGCCACCGCCGCGTTCCTCGATGGCAAGATCGCCTTCCACCAGATCACAGAGATCGCGGCTGCTGTGATGCGCGCTCGCCCGACGCTTCCCTTGACGTCTCTTCAAGCTGTGCATGACGCAGACCGTGACGGCCGCGCGCGCGCGGCCGAATTGCTCCATCAATCCAACGCAGACGCGACCGACAGCGACCGCGACACCTAATGGCATTCGGAAGCATCGCACTGGCCATCTTCGGCATCGGCCTCCTGATTTTCCTTCACGAAGGGGGGCACTTCCTCGCCGCGCGAGCGGCCGGCGTCCGCGTCGAAGTCTTTTCGCTCGGCTTCGGCCCGCGGCTCGCAGGCTTCCGGTGGCGCGGGACAGACTTCCGACTTTCTGCGGTGCCGTTCGGCGGCTACGTCATGGTCGCGGGGCAAGACCCAAGCGACCGCCGCTTCAAAGCTGAGCAAAGCCTCTGGAGCAAGTCCGTCGGGCAGCGCGCGCTGTTTTGGTCTGGTGGCGTGCTCGTCAACGCAGCGTTCGCGCTCGCCGTCTTTCCGCTCGTCTTCTCTGCTGGAGTCCGGTTCGAGGCGCCGATTGCCGGCGAGGTCCAGGCTGGCACGCCCGCCTGGGAAGCTGGGATCGAGAGAGGCGACCGCGTCGTCGAGGTCGCTGGCAAAGAGGTCTACTCGTTTCAGAACATGGCGATCGAGGTCGCCCTGTCAGGCAAGCGAGAGGTCGAGCTGCTGATCGAGAAATCTGACGGCCGACGCCAATCTGTCGTGGCGCTGCCGAAATACAACCGTGAGAGAGGTCTCTATGGGCTCGGCTTGCTCCCCGCCTACGACGATTCGGCGGTGACGTTGACCGTAGAAGCAGGCGGCGCGGCTGAGCGCGCGGGTATGCAGACAGGTGACCGCCTAATCTCCATTAACGGGGCAGCCAACAGCGCCGCGGCCCCGCTTACAGCGATCGAGCCGCTATCCATCGTGTTCGAGCGCGACGGCGAAGAGCGCGTCTGTAGCCTGACGCCGGAGAGCTCCACCGCAGGGGCGCGATCGATGATTGGTGTGCGGCCGCTGCCCAACCGCATCGCTGGTATCCGGCCGGGAGCCGCGCTCGCCGAACGCCTCGGCGTGCAGCGCGGAGATGTCATCGTAGCGATCGACGGCGCGAACTTTCTAAGCGGTGACCTGCGCGCGTTCGGGGCGAGCGATGCCGAGCAGACGACATGGACCGTGCGCCGCGGCGATGAGCTACTTCGCCTCGCGGCGCCTTGCTCGTCGAGCGACCGTGAGGCGCTTATCGAGGCCCTTGCGCTCGACACAGACCCTCGGCTGCAGGTGCAGCCGCTCGCCGACTCAGCCGCCGAGGCAGCGGGGCTTCTCGCCGGCGATTGGTTGATGAAGGTTGGCGACGCCGAGCTCGCTAGCTGGGACGACCTCCGCCGTGAGGTCCAGCTGCAAGGCGGAGGCGCCATGCAGGTGCAGGTATTGCGGCCTGATCCGACTGGCGACCCGGCGCAACACGCCGGCCCTAGCGGTCAAGCGCTGACCGTTAGTGTCACGCCGCGTGTCACGCCCGTGCCTGATGTGGGTTTCAGCCGGTCCATACAGCCATTGATGACCGAGATTCGGGCGAACTCGTTCGCGGACGCGGTCCAACTCGGCGCCGGTTGCTCGGTCGACCTAATCAAACAGTTGTATGTCACGCTCAAGCGCCTGATCACTGGCGAGGTCGGCGCCAAGAACTTGGGCGGCATCATCCGCATCAGCCAAGTCAGCTATCAAGCTGCGCAGCGGGGACCAAGCTGGTTTTGGTACTTCCTCGCGCTGCTCAGCGTCAACCTCGCGTTCGTCAACCTACTCCCCGTCCCGGTGCTCGATGGTGGCCACCTGCTGTTCTTGTTGATTGAGAGAGTTAAGGGCTCGCCCGTAAGCACCAAGGTGTTCGGCTACAGCCAGATCATCGGCCTAGTCTTCGTGTTGCTGCTCGTAATCTTCGTCACCTATAACGACATCTTGCGCCTACTGTGACTGACAGACCTTCGGTGATGATGTCTGTGCTGCGGCTTTGTCGCGTGGGGACTTGGTTCTCGCCCGCTGCTGACGTGCTCGCCGGCGCCGCCATCACGCAAACTCCGTTCAGCGGCGAGGTTGCCCAGGCGATGCTCGCGAGCGTCGCGCTCTACGGGGCTGGCATGGTCTGGAACGACGTCGCTGACTTGAGGGAGGACCAGCAGCAGCGCCCAGAGCGCCCTCTACCGAGCGGCGCGCTGCCGCGCTGGTGCGCCGCCGCACTGGGCCTAGCGTTGCTCGTAGGCGGCCTCGCGGCCTCACCGTGCCGCGCGCATCACGGCCTGATCGCCCTGCTAATCTTGTTCTACGATTTCCTCGGCAAACGACTCGAATGGCTCGGCGCGATCAACATGGGCCTGCTCCGCGCGCTGAACCTGAGCACGGGCCTGTTCCTGGTGAGCGCGGAGCGAGGATTGCCAGAGGAGGCCCGCCGCGCCCTGTTCATCGCGGCGCTGTGTTACGGCATCTACATCGTCGCAGTCACCGTCATTGGGATCTTCGAAGATACGCCTACAGTTTCCGGCCGCGCCGTCGCCACGATGCAGGCGGCGCCGCCGATTGTCGGCTTTGCAGGGATCGCCGCGGTGCAAGGCTCAATGTGGCCCGCCCCCGCCATCGCAGCCCTACCAGCCCTATGGTTCCTCCGGCGTAACGCGAGGATCTCCGAGTGGCCGCAGGCTGCGATACGTCAGAGCATGCTCTACCTGCTCTTGGGGACAATGCTCTATACGTCACTGCTGGCCCTCGCGGCTGGCAGTTGGCCCGCAGCGCTCTGCATCGCCGCGGCGATTCCAGCCGCGCGCCTAATCGCCCGCAAGATCGCCCTGACCTGATGGTCACTACGAGCTCCCAGGCGCTTGGCTCGCACCCACCCGTTTGGCTCAGGCTGGTGGACGCCGGTCGCGATCAGCGTCGCCGAGCCGCGCGACCGCGTCGCGCAGCAAATCGAGCGCCTCTCGTCGGGTTGCTGCTCCCGGCAACTCGTCGACCATCCGCTCCACCTCGCGAATAAGCTCCCCGACCAAAGGGCCTCGCGGTACGCCGAGCTCGAGCACATCTCGGCCTTGAAGCAGCGGTGGTTTTAGCGGGGGGAGCGCTGAGAACTCAGCGCGGACCTGGTCGTAGATTTCGCGCTTCTGGTGGCTACCCATGCAGTCTGCCAAGTGAAAGGCCAGGTGCTTGTCGAATCCCGGCGACCTCATCCAGCGCTCGGCGCGCCCGGGGCGCATGGCCGGCAACGCCGCGAAGCGAATGTGCTGTAGGCACACATCGACGACCTGCTCTCGAAGCGCTTTCGGCGCGCGCAGCCGCTCGAGGACGTCGTCGGCGATCTTCGCTGAGAGCGTGTCGTGCCCGTCAAATCGTATCCGGTCCTCAGCGACGCGATACGTGTCCGGCTTGCCCGTATCATGCAAAACGGCGCTCCAGGCAAGCACCGGGTCGTCGCCGGGCACCTGCTCCAACACCTTGATTACGTGAGTGAGGACGTCGCCTTCTGGGTGATACTCCGGGGGCTGAGCAACGCCGTCCATCGCCACAACCTCAGGCAGAACCGACGCCGCTAGACCGCTCGTCACGAGCAAGCGGAGCGCGGCACCCCTTCCGCGCCCCGTGAACATGTCCGTCAACTCTGCGTAGACCCGCTCTGCTGAGAGCTCGCAGAGGCTCAGCGCCGCACCGCGCGCCGCCGCGGCCGCCGCGGGTTCAATCTCAAGGCCAGCGCTCGCAGCAAATCGAACCATCCGGAGCATGCGCAGCGCGTCTTCATCGAAACGGGTCGCTGGATCACCAATGCAGCGGAGCACGCCTTGACGCAAATCGGCCATGCCGCCGCATGGGTCTTCGATGCAACCCGACGACGGGTCGAGATAAAGCGCGTTGACCGTGAAGTCGCGCCGCAGCGCGTCCGCCGCCACCTCTGTGACAAAGCGCACGCCGCGTGGCCTGCGTCGGTCTACATATTCCTCGTCCGCGCGCAGGGTCGTGACCGTAAGTTCCCGATCTTGACAGCGAACAAGGGACGTGCCATAGCGCTCTGCGCGGAGGTCAACGCCCTCGAGCGCCGCCGCGACGGCCCGCGGCTCCAGGTCGGTCGCCAAGTCGAAGTCACGTGGTCTGACGCCTTGCACGAGGTCGCGAACGGCGCCGCCCACGACCCAGCATCTCCCCCCTGCGGCGACCAACCCCTCGAGGCAGGCAGCGACGCTTGGGGGCAAGGTCGGCGGTTCAATCCTGGTCACGCGCATCCTGATGAATCATAGTAACGCTCGATGACCAATTGGCGGAGTTCGCCTTGGGCAAACCCAGGGGCTTGGTTCTTGTGGGTTGGGCTAGCGCTGCTAGCCCTGAGCCTGTGGCTGCCCTGGCTGAGCGCGTCCCGGACTACCAGAGTCGAGCTCCGAGCTGCTGACTTGGCTGAGGCGCTGCTCGAAGCTTCCCATGGTTTCGAGCCACCGCTCGACGCCGGCGACCTCGCCGCGATAGAGGGTAGGTTCTACGCGCTCGCCACCAGCAGAGGCGTATATGCGAGAGACCTCAGCCGTATCGCTGCGGCTCCAGATGGCGCGCTGCTCTGCATGACCAACAAGCACTATGCCTTTCAGCTCGCGGAATCGCCGCATAACCCTGACCGCACGCCTAGCGCGGACTCGACGGCCGCGGTAGAGGTGACCGCCTGGCCTCTGAGCAGCATCGGACCAGCCCACTGCGCCTTCTTTAACCCGGAGAACGCGCCGCGGGCCTACACGCGGAACCTGCGCGCCTCATACGCAGGCCTCGCGGAAAACCGCCCAAAGCCCGGCGGCCCACACCGCCGAGTGGGCCTTGGCAGTCGAGTCATGTCTCCTTATCCAGGCCGCGACAGCGAGCGATGGCTGATCTACTAAAAGACGCCGTTGCTGGCTTCAGAAGGACTGATTCAAGAAGTCGGCCAGCAACCCGCGCATGCCAGGCTGTTCGCTCCGGGTGAGCCGTTTAAGCCTCATAGCGTCGTCGACCGTGAGCCAGTTACGCGAAAGCGAGTTGAGCGCTAGGACGCGCAACTGAGGCAGCTCAGTCTGGTCAAACAACAGCGCGCGCACAGGCTCGATGCACAAGGTGACGAGATCGGCTTCGCCGCGCCGGTCAGCAGCGTAGCCGGTTATCGTCGGCAGCAAGCGCGCGCGCAGGTTCCACGACTCCTTCGGCAGCGCTAGAAAACGGCGCACGACCAGGCGCTCGCTGCCACGAAGGTTCAAGAATAGCGTCGGGAGGTAGTTCCGCGTCGTCAGCGAGCGCTCAGCCCCCTTGGTCACGAGAATCTCTGGACCTTCAAAGAGGTCAAAGAGCGCGCCAGCCGCGGCCTCGCTGCCGTTCTGGGCGAGCGCCTGAAGGAACGGCCGCCCTTGTCCTGGAGCAGACTTTTGGAACCGTTCGAGCAACACCTGCACGGCCCTGGAATCGCCGCTCGCAGCGAGCTGGTTGATGATGCTCTTCATCCGCGTTCCGGTCGCCGATGGAAGCTCCTCGAGGAGCACGGAGACGAGCTGACCGCGCCCTCGACGGGTTAGCTCTCTCGTGGCTAGGGCGCGAACCTCCCAAGCCTCGTCCGTCGAGGTCAGCACTTCGAAGACATCGGCGACGTCGTCGCCCTTAAGACGCACCAACTGCTTGGCGACCGCGAGCCGCACCTCGGGGCGGAGGTGGGTAGACAACCGCAACAAGGCCTCGCGGAGCGCACCCAGCGCTGCATCAGGGCGGGCCCCAAACGCGCAGTTGCGCACCGCCCAGGTGACCTGCTCGAGGTTCTCACTGGCCATAGCGTCGTTGAGCCATGCCGTGCCGGCGCCCTCGCTGTTGGCGTGCAAGACCCCCGCTATCACGGCTTTAAACCGGTCTGCGGCCGTGTCCCACCGCGGGCGAAGGACGTCCGCAGCTTCCGCCGCCGGTAGCCTCAGCGCCTCCTTGAGGACCTGGTCGCGGACTCGCACTGGATAATTCGCCACCATGATCGCGCGAAGCAGCTCGACTCGCTGCTCGGGCAACCGCGTCGCGACGCCCCGCAGCCACGCCTCACGCGCCCGGCCGTTCATCAGGGTGAAGTCGCCTGCGAGGCTAAGCAGCGTCTGAACGCTGCCGGCAGACGATAACGCCACGTAAGCAGCATTCCGGACGCCCTCGCTCTTGTGTCGCAGGGCGCGGCGCAGCGCGCTGTCGAACTCCTGGTTGCGCGTCTTGCCCATCGCCTCGACGCAATTGCGCACGACGTCGCCCAAGGCCTTGTTGCCCATCGCGCGATCCATGGACTCCACCAATGGGTCGACCACGTCTTCAGGCGCCCGCCAAAAGAACTCGGTGGCGAATTGCCACGTCTCGCGAGCCGTGTTGCCCTGCAGGTTGTGCGCGAGGCGCTGCAAAGCCTGTCGACGCGACCGGCCGTATTCGAGCCCCGACATAGGTGGATACTCCAGCGCGGCAGGGAACGCGGCTTCGAACCGGGTCAACTTATACGGATTCTCAACCGCAGCTTGCGCCCGAAGGCCTCCTACGGAGCCCACGGCCGCGATCAGGATGCCAAGTCCAGCCGCGCGAACACCGCAAGTCGTCGAGGTCTGCATCATGGGTCTCCAGTCACCGCCAAGGCCGCTATTACCACCAACGAGCGTCACTGTCATCACTTGGGCTCAGCGTCCAGTAAGCCTTGGACGTAGAGCAACCGGCTCTCTGCGATGCGATGATCTAACTGGTTACGAAGCAAACGACCGCGCGCCTCCCGCAACTCCTGGTTTCGTCGCTGCACCTCAAAAGCTGTGGATGCCCCAACGCGCTGTTTGACTTGCTCAGTCTCAAGGTTGGTCTCTGCCAGACGCACGGATTCTTCGGTCGCCCTGATGCTTTGGCCTAGCGTGCGGATCCTGCGAAGCGCTTCTCGCACCTCTTTCTGGGCGTCGAGAGTCGCGCCATGCAGCCGGCGGCGCTGACGCTCCACCTCTAGGTTCGCTCTCCTTGATCGTGATCGGGCGGCGTGATTGCCGAGCGGGATCGCGAACTCCAGTCGAACAGACCAATCAGGGAACTGGCGCTGGGACGCGTCACGGAACGCTTGGTTAAAGCTGCCGGCGGTGAAGACGCCAGAACCGTCAACCTGATCCGATGACACGCCATCCGACGAATAGCTGCTGATGAGATCGAGCTGTGGCAGCACGTCTCGCTCGGCCTGCATCGCCGCGACCTCCGCCGCCGAGACCGAGCTGCGCACCGCGCGGAGGTCAGGGCGGTTTTGAACCGCGACGTCGACGAGGGCCTCGAACCCCGGCAACTCCGAGGCAGGGGTGACCGCCATGGGTGAGATCGGTCGGATGTTATAGCGCCAGATCTGCTCGTCGCTGCCGTCATACAACAGCCGCCGAAGATCGTCCTCGCGATCTCCGATCGCGTTCTCTGCTGTGATCAGCTCTTCGCGTCGGCGGGCCACCTCAGCTTCGTCCGCGACGCGGTCGCGCGGCGCGAGTTGCTCAACGCGGATCCGCTCGAGGGTGATGCGCAGCTGCTCTTCCGAGACCGCGAACGCGCTGTTCACAACGCGCCAGTTTTCGCGGGCAAACACCAACTCCCAATAAGCTTGAACGATCTGGAGCAGCGTGTCTTGGACGGTGCGATCGAAGTCGAAGTTCGCTTGCGTCATCCGAAAGCGGGCAGAGTTGATGTCGCCCATTCCGTAGTCCCACCACGCGCCACGCAGGAGCGGTTGCCGAAACGACGCCTGCCAGTTGGCCGTGTATTGCTTGCTCGGGAAGAAGCCGCCGCCGCCGTCACTTTCGAAACGCGACGGTTGGAACGCCAAGTCAAACAAGCCGCCAGTGATCACCCGCTGGCGCCAACCGACCTGTGCATCGATGGTCTGCGACGTGATAGATGGCTGGAACTGGTTGAACTGCGGACGCTCGGTCTCCGCGAAGCCCGCGGCGCCATAGAACTCAGGATGAAAGCCCGCTTCGGCGAAGAGAACGTCGAGCCGCGCCTGCTCAGGGAGGACCTGCGCCTCCTTGATGCCGACGTTCCAGCCCCTGCCACGCATGAGCGCCTCTTCGAGCGTCATCTCCTTAACTGGCGCTCCCCGCTGATCGGCGTCACGATCTACAGGTATCACCGCCGGCTGCGGAGCCGCGCCGGCCTGCACGCCGCCCTGCGCGTTTGCGAGGCACGGGAGCAGCAGCACCAGCATTGACCTCAGGAGAAGCAGGGGCTGGACGGCATCGGGCATGCGCTGAAGCATATGAGCAAAGCATTTAAAGCCAAGCAGCCGGCCATCACGCAATGAAATCTGTTCAGCTCCCGCGGGGCTGACGCGCTGGCAGCGATATGCCGTGCACGAACCCCGCGTAGTTCGTCGCTAGACAGAGGCAGAACGCAGCGCGCTCTCGCAAGAGTCGTGGCGTAGGCATGACCGCGAGTTGCCGTAACTCTCTCTGCATCCGAGTGTGTCCACGTGAGCCGGGCGACAGGCTCCAGGCCATCTGCTGGACCGTCGCGTAATCTGGCGCCAAGCGCGCCGGCTTCCATCGCTGCAACGCCCAGCTCAACCGATCGCCCTCGCCCTTATCGAGCAGGTCCGAGCACCCATACACCATCGCCGCCAACACCTCGGGTTGATCTTGGCCAAGCGCACGCTGCTCACGCAGTCGCCCTAGCACCAACTGGCGCACCAGCGTGCAGCGGTCCGCGTCCGCGTTAAAGGCGGGCAACCTCGCCACCAACCTCCCCGCGTCGCCGAGCACCTGCGAAGAGACGTTGCCCGCGAGCAGCGCGGGGCGCCGCCGGTGCCAATTCTCCCCGTCAGCGGTGAGGACCTCGTCGACGAGTCGACGACCGTGCGCGGCCACTGCGTCGACGTGATCCCCGTAAGCCGCCGCAAGCTCGACCAGGGCCGACAACGCCACGACGAGGTCACCGCCATGCGAGTCTGGCAGCACGCTGGCCAACCAGTCACCGCAGCGACGCGTCACAGCGGAGCGATGGGTCGTAGACCCTGCCCCCACCAGCGCGCGCACGCCCCATGCGACGTCGGCCACGAGCTCCGCGCTGCCGACAACGCCTTCTGTCAGGGCAACAGTCGCGAGGTCGTCGCTGATCAAGGCCGCCGCTTCTTGAACCCGATCATCGACCTCCGGCAGAGCGCCGAGGTCACGCAGCGCCGTAGCGCGCAGGTCCGCGTTCGCCCGGAGTTCATACCCCAAGCGCATCATGGTTACGGCGTTGGCGGGGTCTAGCCATTTCCCCAAGTCATCGGCTTCATTGGCGAGCCCCGCTTCCAACGCCACCTTGAGGTGCTCCCCGCCCTCGGCCTCCAAGCGTCGCCGGATCTGAAGGATCGTCGACCGCCACGCCGCCTCATCCGCATCCATTACGGGCTCTAAATTGACGAGGCCCTGCACGTCTGTGGCTAGCGGAACTTGGCCAGCCCCGTTCGGAGCGTAGCTCTGCGCGAGTTGCACCGGCGGGCGTGCGGGCTCGAGCCAACTCGACCCTGCGTCCAAGTACGTCAGGGCCCAGAACGTGCCAGCCGCCGCTGCGACGGACATTAGCGGTAAGTACCAACGCCTCGATGATGGCGCGAAATGCTGTCGACAATAGCGCTCCGACTGAAGGGCCACGTCCTGCATCTTGCCGGCCATGTTCGGGGTCGCCTCGGTCCGCAGCCCGCGGAACTGCTCGAGGAACTCCACCGTGTCCGCGAGTTCCAGCGCGACCTGCATGTCACCGCTGACCTCAGCGCGCATCACCGATAACTCTTCATCTGACCCTTGCCCTAGCAAAAGGTCGATGGGTTGCCAGTCCTGAGCCCGCGCACCGGAGCCCGCTACGAGAGGGGTCTCCTCAGCGTCACGCGCGCCCTCAGCCGACGGTCCACCACCTCTGAGACGATCGCTCAACCAGCACCTCCCATCCGGCTGGAACGATCGGCGCTGCCCGATTGCTCGTCGGCGCCAGACGCGCCGAGCATGTCTTTGAGCGCGGCGACGGCGTTGTGCATGCGCGACTTGACGGTCCCCAGCGGTATCCCGAGCAGCTCGCTGATCTCGCTGTAGGGCCGCTCTTGGTACACCGCAAGCTCGAACACGAGTCGGTGCGGCTCTGTCAATCGATCCAGCGATCGACGCATCTTCGCGCGCTCTTCCTGATCGATCAGGTCGTCTGCTGGCGGCGTCGCGTCATCCGCGAACTGCATCGGCGCGACGTCCGTATCGGGATGAACCACTTGGTCATAGGAGAACATCCGCGGACGGGGCCGCTGCGCCCGATAGTGATCGATCCACAGGTTCGTTGCCACGCGGTAAACGAACGTGGACATACGGCCCTGAGGCCGGTAGCGCTTGCTGCCGGTCATCAGCTTGATAAAGAGCTCTTGGACGAGATCTTCAGACCGGTCTCGGTCCCAACACAGCCGGAAGAAGAACTGGAGCATGCGGTCGCGATAAGCGTCCACCAGCTCTTTAAACGCCTGAGAATCCCCGTCCCGATACCGCGCCAACAAATCTGGCTCGGTCTCGGCGGCTCGCGCCGGCCTCATTCGGTTACGGGATTTAGACGTCATGGGTATCCATCAGACCTAACGCAATCGACTTCGCTTGGTTCACTCGGACTGCGCCATCGCCTCCAAATCCTCTATCCACGGAAAGTCACCCGGCGCCTCGCTGCGCAGCTCCACGGACCGCCCGCCGCTGGCAAGGTGGTCGATATGGACCCATAGAGTGTTCTCTGGGAGCATGTTACGGACGTTCTCTGCCCACTCAACGCAGACAACCTTGGCGTCATCCAAAAGATACTCGATCCCGCCATCGGCTAGAAATCCCTCTAATTTCGCCGGAAAGTACGCGTCTGCGTGCAGCAGCGGCAGGGGGCCAGGATGCTCTACCACCAGCAAATACGTCGGACTACTGACAGCTTCAGGATCATCGACGCGTAAGCCGCGCGCGACGCCGCGCATAAACGTGGTCTTGCCCGCGCCGAGAGGGCCGCAAAGACCGAGCGTTTGCCCCCGTCGAAGCTTCGCCCCGATCCGCTCGCCGAGGCGCTCCGTTACCGCAGCATCGGCTGGCAACGCCACGTATGGAGGCCTGCTGTTCATGGGGAAAGCTTGTGCTCATAGCCCGAAATCGACAACCGTGTTCGGACGCTCTGGCTACAGAGGACGACGCCGGCGGCGCGCACCACCCTACCGATCGGCTTCTTCGCGCGAGCTGTCAACGGTCCTCGCATGGCGAGCTGACTGCCTCGACGTAACGCGAACAACAGGCAGTAATCTTCGCCGTCGCGCAGCGCTCGGTCTAACGCACGCTGCTGATCGCCGCCGGACAGGCGCAGCGCAGCGGCCCGCACAGGGATCGACGGTGCGTCTAGCTCTGCACCCAACCCTCCGCTTGCGGTGAGCATGGCGTCTAGGTCCAGCAGGAGGCCGTCGCTTACGTCGATCGCAGCGCAGACCCCCGGCTGCGCGGCTAACCACTGCCCCTCTTTGAGTGCGGGCCGGAAGCGCAGGTGATGACCCGCGATAGATCCTCCGAGCGGACCCGTTACGTGCAACGTATCCCCTACGCGCAACGCGCCCCGCTGCAACCCAACACCCCGCACGCGCCCGACCGCGGAGACCGTCACGGTCAGCTGGCCGCGAGCAGTCGCGACGTCTCCACCAATCACTACCGCCCCCGCGCCGTTCGCCGCCGCGCGCACGCCCCTGAGCAACCGAAGAATCTCTTCCTCGCCGAAGGTCGCCGGCGCGACGATCGAGCACAGCAGCCAGGCCGGCTCCGCGCCCATCGCAGCGAGATCGCTCAGGTTCCGGTTTACCGCCTTGCGACCGACCAACGCCAGGTCCGTCGCGGCCTCGAAGTGAACACCCTCAACGACAGGGTCACAGCACATGGCTAGCTGGCATGCAGGAACCTCAACGACCGCCGCGTCGTCGCCGATCGGCACGGTCACGCCTCGCCCTCGAGGGAAAAACGCGCGCAGCTGGTCCGTCAACCTTCGCTCACTAGTCATGTCAGATACCACCAGCACCATCTCCCGGCGCGAATGCCGCGACGATCGTCCCAACCACCTGATCTATAGGGATGGGCCCAAACACCGCGCTGTCGCCCCAGGTGGCCTCCAGGTTCGGGTGCGAGATGACCACAGCACCGTCGAGAACCTCGCTGACGCGTGAGACTAACGCGCCGTGCGGTGTGTGCACGAAGACGTCACTGCCGACCTCCAAGCCGGTACACCAAGAGTCAAGGATCACCCAAGACCCGCCGGGGACCGCCTCGATCGTGTTCATGCCCGAGGGGACCCACCGGGTTTCATATTTGAGCAGGAACCAAGCGAGCGCCGCGAGGCCGAGGATGACCGTTAGACGCCGCACAGCACGCGCTAAGCGGTGCGCCAACAGGTTCCGGATCATGTTCTCCCCGCCGCTGGTAGCCTCTCTAGATTCGGGGCGATCGGTCATCGCAGGAAGCATCACGCGATTCGACGTCATCGTCCAGCCTTCACCGCTGCAACGACTCGATCAGGCGGTGCACCGCTTGCTCTCGCCCCTCCGCGAGCATGATCGCAGACCTGACCGCGACGCCGGCCGGCCGTTGGTCCGACGGCAGCGCTGCGATCTGGTCACACGCAGACGCCGTCACGCCGCCCAGCCAGACGACGGGTACGCGCGCTGCCTCCGTCATGCGACCAGCGGCGGCAAGCCCCAACGGCGCGCGGTCAGGCTTGCAAGACGTCGGCCAAATCGGTGAGAGCAACGCGAAGTCACAACCAGCGTCAGCTGCAACCTCGAGCTCTTGAGATGAGTGGGCCGAGTAGCCGAGCACGCGCTCTGGCCCGAGCGCCGTCCGCGCGGCGGCCGGCGGCAACGAGCGGTAGCCGACCTGAGCCCCAGAGGCGCCGCCCGCCACGGCGACGTCGACGCGGTCATTCACAAGCAATAAACCGCCGACCGCGTCTAGCACAGGCTTCAGCAGCATGCACGCGGACCACACCTCAGCCGCCGACCAGCGCGGCTCGCGTAACTGGACGCAACGGCAACCGCCCGCAACGGCCTCGCGCACCGCGCAGAGGACTCGGTCAAGCTCGCCCACCCCGTCAGAGACGAGGATTAAGCGCAGTCGCTCATCGGTCATCACCCGAATGCTAAGCCGCGCCCGACGCGCCGACCACCGACTTAAGGATCAGAGCTCCCTCAGATCCGCTTCTCGTAGATAGGCCCTTTCTCGAAGTACTCGTTCTCGGCGCCGACCGTATCCATGTCGTATCGACGCCCCTCGATGATCATACGACTAGCGTTGATGCCCATCTCCAAGCTGTGGTCCTGGTTGGTGTACCGGAACCGGCCGGGGCGTCCCACGTAGATCAAGTTCTCAATCTGATCCAGGTAGTCACGGATGGTCTCTACGTTGCCCTTGTAGGTCGTGTCATATACCGGATAGACGTGGCTCCGCTTCCACAGATACGACTGCCGGATCTCATCTCTCTGGAAGAACCCCCAGCGCTCGAAATACGGCATCACCATGTCCAAGATCTGCTCCTTGGGCATGGTCCAGATCTCATCCTTCTCAAACGCGAAGAACTCAATAAAGAAAGACGTCTTGCCCTCCGGGCACATGTCCTTACTGAAGTTCTTCATCTCCGAGGTGCGGCCAAACGGGATGTCCTTCTGCGGGAAGTAGATCCAGTTGTCGGGCGTCACCTGCTCCTTATCGAGAGTCAGAAACAAGTAGATCTGACTTCGCCACCGCAGCGCAGCTGCGGCGTCGCGCACGGCCTGCGGCGGTTTGGGGTCCAATAAGTCTAAGAAGGCCGTCAACGGGACAGACTCGACGACGTGCTCAGGGCGCACCGTCTGTAAGCCGTCGGGCGTCTCGATATCTACCTCCGTCACGCGCGAGCCATCGTGCCGGACAGAGACAGGGCGGCTGCACGTCTGGATCTCCGTCCCCTTCTCGATCAAGCGGTCGCCGATGGCCTCGTAGATTCGACCTGTGCCGTACTGCGGGTAGTAGAACTCATCCACCAGCGACTTCGGGCCCTTCTTGCCGCCGAGCCCGATCGCATTCTTAAGGACGCTCCAGAGGTTCAAACCGCTGATCCGCTGCTTCGCCCAGTCTGGGTGAATGTCGGCGCACGAGATACCCCAGATCTTCTCGCTGTAATTGATCATCGAGAACTCAGCCAATGAGCGGCCAAAGTTAGCGACGACATAATCCTCGAACGTCTTGAGCGGCTTGCCGAAGACGTCATAGCGGAGGCGTGCCAGGAAGTAATCGATGCCGATACGCACGCTCTTGGCCAAGCCCAAGTTGCGCACGACCTGACCGAAGTTCACTGGATAGTTGTAATACTTGCCGTCGACGAACTGCCGCGTGAGCCGCGGGACCCGCTTCCACTCCTCCGCCAGCAGATCTTCGATGAAGTCATAGAGGTATTGGTTCTTCGAGAAGAAGCGGTGCGGACCGATGTCGGTGAGGAAGACGTCGTCCCCTTCCTTGACCGTCAACGTCTTTGCTAGCCCGCCGATCTGCTCATCGCGCTCAACGACCGTGCACTTACGCCCTTCACGCGCCAGCTCCATCGCGCAGGCCAAACCCGCCGGGCCTGCGCCAAGCACGAGAGTCTCCGGGGTTTCGTTCAACTTTGGGGATGTCATGACGGTTTCCGGCGGCCGTTCGCTCCGACACTCTCATCGGCTACTGGCCCCCACGAAATCCGCGGCCCGCCAATGCCACCATGCCATGGGCTCGGGCGCCGCGGCATCGCAGACTACTGAGCCCAGTCTTCGAGACTGTATAGGACGTTCTGCGGCAGTGGCATCCGCGCCCGGTCAGTTAATTCCTGAACTATCTGCGGTCCGGTGAGACCGTCCTCCAGTCCAGCTCGAACGCTCTCACGATCAACGGTGAACTGGTGAATGTGATCGCTCTTCGTCCGCGTTGCGAACCGGTCAAAGAGGTGCAGAACGTCGTGCTCGTCATCACCTGGGAAGACGAGGATCTCAAAGTCTGGTTGCACGATGACCGAGCAGCGCGTTCCGCCAACCTTTGTTGCGGGGTCCGCGTCGAGGAGGTCAGCACCTAGACGCGACAACCGGATCGCGGAGACGCGCCCACCGTTAAGTGCGATATCAACCAAGCCGAGCGGAAACAGCCGTCTCTTAACCCATATCAAGAGGTTCCAGGCCATCTGCTGGAGCGACTCACTCGGCGTGTAGGCGCCGCCTTGGAACCGCGCCGCGAAGAACTCTTCTGCGGCCTGCGTGTCCAATTGCGACAAGTAGGCATTGCGCGCTAAGAAGGGCAAGGCGGCGACGTCTTGCCACATCATCGGCTCCGCTCGCCGCAGCAAACGCAGTAATACGCGACGCATCCGCACGTGGTGATACGGCTCGCCTGGGAGCGTTCGCTCCTCGACAAAGTGGCTCAACAAGAGCTTGAGTTGGTCGCTCAAGCTTGCCCGTTCGAACGTCAACCCGCTGGGCGTGGGCCGCAACGAGCGCTCACCCCGACGATCAATCAAGCGTCGCTGCAAGCAGAAGCGATAGACAACCTCGAGCGTCGCCTCCGGAGTCAGGAACCCTCCGGGGATCGAGAGTAGCGCGCCCGTAATGCGCTTCGCTGAGGCCTTAAAGAGCTCGCCCTCAGCGGTAAAAAGGACCTTACTTTGCTGCAATTCACGCAGGAACCGAATGACGTTGCTCGCGAGGTCGCTCTTGGCCGAGAGCGCCTGCTCGACCTGCGGCTGATGTTCTTCCGCGCGGCGACGGATCGCCCACAGAGAAACCTCATGGAATACGCAGACCCCGCGTTCGTACGGCTGAATGCCTACCCGCGCGAGGTCTAGGTTTGTAGTGGCGCCTAGCATTGATTCTTCCAAGCTCTTACCAAGCAACTCAAAGTCGGGCGGCGATGTGACGTCAACCTCGCCGAGCAGCTCTTCGTAGCTCGCGATCCCGCCGTGCGTGCGGAGCGTCCCGTCTACCAGGGCCCGGACGTGGCCAGGCAGCTTGTCCATGCGTTGCTGCATCGCGGTCTCGAGCGTGTAGAGCTTGTAGATCTTCCGCGCGTGGTCTGCTGCCTTCTGCTCTTTCTCTTCACGAGAACCTTTGTCCTCTTTGTGGCGCTGAAAGTAGCGCGCCTCCAGGAAGCCCTGCAGCGTGAGCGTGTCGCGCAAGTGCCTTTGACGGCGCTCGCGATAGCCGCGGACGCACTCGACGAGTTCACTCGGCGCGGCCCAAGCCGGACTCTCATAGTGAGCCCAGCGTTTATCCTTAACCGGCCACAAGAACGCCTCTCTGCAAAGCGCTGCCAACGACGCTTCAAGATCGAACCGACTCTTGAAGTTCTCACCAAACTCTGCGAATAAATCTTGGACGCTTCGCACAGCGCCGCCGTCGCCTACGAAGACCTCTAGCAAGTCCTGAAGCTTCCTCGGCAACGCGCCGATGCGCTGGAGCACCAGCGATTCGTCCTCCATTGCCGCGCTCGCGCGGCCCACGACCGGCTTGCCCGCCCGAGAAAGCAGCTTCTCGTCTGCTTGGCCAGCGCACCAAAGGCGGAGGCATTCTAGGACGGCCTCACCATCCGCGCTCCGCATTAGCACGCGCAAGCTCAGCCTGCTCACGACGCCACCTCGTCACTCACCCCGTTAGAGAGCTGCGCGCCGTCGCAGATCTCATACGCGTAGCCTTGCTCCGCGAGGAACAGCTGTCGTTTGCGCGCGAACTCCTGCTCACGCGTCGAATCGCTGACCAAGGTATAGAACGTAGCTGGACCGCCGTCCGGCTTTGGGCGAAGCACTCGCCCGAGACGCTGCGCCTCTTCTTGACGGCTACCAAATGTGCCGCTCACCTGGATAGCGACGTTTGCGTCCGGCAGATCGACCGCGAAATTACCGACCTTGCTGATGATTAGATGCGGCACGTCACCAGCGCGGAACGCGGCGTAGAGTCGATCACGCTCCTCGTTGCTGGTCTTGCCGGTGATGACCGGGAGTCGAAACAACGCCGACATCTCTTGCAGTTGGTCAAGGTATTGACCGATCACCAAGACGCGGTCGGCCTGGTGTCGTCGCAGGAGATGACCTACGACGTTGTGCTTCTGTTCGTTGTCAGCAGCGATCCGGATCTGATTCCTCGCGCTCGCCGACTGATAACGTTCCGCTCGCTCTCCGCTCATGGCGACGCGCACCTCGTAACAGCGCGCGGCCGCTAAGAACCCTTGCCGCTCGAGGTGCTTCCATGGCAACTCGTATCGCTTGGGGCCGATGAGCGAAAACACCTCGTCTTGGCGGCCGTCTTCGCGGACGAGCGTCGCCGTAAGGCCGAGTCGCCGCCGAGCCTGAATGCCCGCCGTAGCCCTAAACACAGGCGCCGGCAAAAGGTGGACCTCGTCATAAACGACCAAGCCAAAGCCGCCCTTGTCGAATAAGTCCAGGTGCGTAAAGCCGCTTAACTTACCCTTCCGATGCGTCAAGATTTGATAGGTCGCGACGGTCACCGGACGGATCTGCTTGTTCTCGCCGGTGTATTCGCCGACCTCACTAGGCGACAGCGTCGTCTTCGCGGAGAGCTCGCGCACCCACTGGCGCACAGCGACCGTATTCGTCGTCAAGACCAGCGTATTCGTCTGCAGCAACTGCATGGCTGCGATGCCGACGACGGTCTTACCGGCGCCGCAGGGCAACACGACGACGCCGCAACCGCCGGCGTCAGCGCCCCCCATGTGAAAGGCGGCCGCCGCCGCAGCTTGGTAATCACGTACCCGGAAGTCCGAACCAGTCGCGAGCTGAAAATCTAGACCTGCTCCCGGGCGGTAGCCGCCGCGGTCGTCGACGGGGTATCCAAGCCGGACCAGCTCCTGCTTAACATCGCCCCGGTCTCCCGCGGCCACGAACGCTCGACCGCGCTTGTCGAAGGTGATCAGCTGCTCGAGCTTTGCGTTCTCGGCGAGGTCCTGCAAGAGGCCTTCGTCCGAGCTGACCAGCCGCAGCCGCTCTTCATCCACGCGCTCTAGTCGGAGCAAGCCGTACCTTCGGAACCACTCCGCGATGCGCTCGGTCACCTCGTTGGCGATGGGGAAGCGCGAGTTTGCCTCCATCCACGCCAAGACCTCTCCCGCAGATGCGCCCAAGGCCGCTGCGTTCCAACAGCTAATGGGCGTGATCCGGTAGAAGTGAACATACTCCGGCGACTTCTCCAATTCGGCGAAACGGGCCAGCCCCTCGCGCGCTGCCTCGTATTCGGGGTGCTGCGTCTCAAGCAGGACCGCGCCGTCAGCCTGAATGATCAACGGCGGCTCCATCACGAGACCTCCTCGCTCGCTTTGCGCGCCCGCGATTTTCGCGCCTTCGAGGACCGCCGCGGAGCACGCGCCTCACCGCCGCCCTTCCCAGCCGCCTCGAAATGGCGGCGAAGGAACTTGCCGGTGTGACTCGCCTTCACCCGGCTCAGCGCCGATGGGTTGCCGGTCGCGACCACACGGCCACCCTCATCTCCTGCCTCAGGGCCCATATCGATGACATGATCTGCTGCTGCGATCACGTCCAGGTGGTGCTCGATGCACACGACGGAATCTCCGCGCTCTAGGAGCCTCGAGAGCACGCCTAGCAGCTTCTGCACGTCGTCCGCGTGGAGACCAGTGGTCGGCTCGTCCAACACATAGATGGTGTGGGCGCTCGGCCGACGCTGCAGCTCCGCGCAGAGCTTAATGCGCTGAGCCTCCCCTCCCGAGAACGTGTTCGCGGGCTGGCCTAACGTCAAGTAGCCCAAGCCCACGTCATGCATCAGCTGTAGCGGGCGGCAAATCTTCTTGTGGTTACCGAAGAAATGGAGCGCTTCATCTACATCCATTGCGAGCACGTCCGCGATAGTCCGCCCGCGATACGTCACGGCCAGGGTCTCCTGGTTGTAGCGCTTGCCTTTACACACCTCGCAGGTCACCCAGACATCTGCGAGGAAGTGCATCTCGACCTGGAGCTGCCCCTTGCCCTCGCAGTTGGCGCAGCGACCAGCGGCCACGTGGTACGAGAACCGCCCGGGACCGAACCCCTTTTGACGTGCCAGCGGGGTCGCAGCGAACAGCTCACGAATAGGGCCGAAGGCCTTCGTATACGTCGCAGGATTGCTTGAAGGCGAAGCGCCAATAGGACTCTGATCGACGACGACCAGCTGCTGGTGCCGGTCCTCACCATCGACCCAACTCACGGTGCAGCGATGATCCTTCAACATGGGGACCAGCGCGTCCATCACGAGCGATGATTTACCCGACCCTGAAACACCGCTCACCGCAGTAAACAACCCAAGCGGAACGTCGACGTCGACGTCCTTGAGGTTGTGCGTCGAGACCGCGCGAAGCTCGGCGTAACCGACAGCCTCACGCTTTTTGCACGAACGATCGCCAGGAAGCCCGCCGCGCAGCCACTGCCCCGTCAACGTATCGCTGGCTTGGACCGTCTCCGGCGGCCCGCTCGCCACGACTCGTCCGCCGCGGACCCCGGCGCCCGGCCCCATATCGAGCACGTGATCGGCCGCGCGCACCATCACCTCGTCGTGCTCAACTGCCACCACGGTGTTGCCCAGGTCACGGAGATCCATCAGCGTCTTTAAAAGCCGCTCGGTGTCGCGCGGATGGAGGCCCACCGTGGGTTCGTCGAGGACGTAGAGGACGCCGACGAGCTTGTTTCCTAGCTGCGTCGCGAGCCTGATTCGCTGGGCCTCGCCGCCTGACAAGGTAGAAGCCGACCGATCGAGAGAGAGATAGCCGAGACCCGTCTCATGCAAGAAGACCAACCGATGACCGATCTCTTTCAACACATCTGCGGCGATGCGCTTCTCGGTGCGGCCCAGCTTCATCCCGCGGATACAGCTCCTCGCGTCATCGACGGTCATCGCCAGCAGCTCTGGCAGCCTGACACCGCCGACCCGAACGCTCCTCGGGCCAGGCTGCAACCGCTCGCCGCCGCATGCGCTACACGGCTCAGATCGCATCACCGCGCCTAAGCGATCAACCGCGTCGTCGCGGCCCTCGTCCCGGCCGTGAAACCAATCTTCGACTTGCTTAGCGAGCCCTTTCCAGGCGACCGACATGCGCCATTCACGGCTACGACCCCGACCGCGCTTACGGAACACCACCTCAAAACGCATGTCGCCGGCCCCTCGAAGCAGCACCTCGCGCGCGGTTGCGGGTAGCTCTCTCCACGGGAGATCTAGGTCGAAGTCGAAGTGCGCTGCGACCACCCGCGCGACCTCGTGATAGTAACCATCGGTCCCAGTCAGGAACGTGAAGTGCCCACCCCGATGAGCGATCGCGCCAGAGAAGAGCGGCTTCTCGGCATGGTTGACCAATAAATCCTCGGGGCACACGACAACGCGGCCTAAGCCGCCGCACTGCGGGCACGCGCCGCTGTGATGATTGAACGAGAACCATCTGGGGTGCGGCTCGCTTGGCGCAAGGTATCCACAGTGCTCACAGACAGCCTCCGCGGCAAACCAATGACGCACGAGCTCACCGCCTTTGGCGGGGAGCGCGACCACCGCTACCGCCACGTCACCGAGCTGCGCGCTTACCGAATGCGCCTGCTCGATCGCGTCGGCGACCCTAGCCCGCTCTTTGAGCGCCAATCGATCGATCACGAGATCGAGCTGCGTCATCGTGTTGGCGCACCAATCACGATCAAGGCGCTGTTCTTCACCGTCTACGATCACGCGGACGAACCCCGCCGCACGCCACTCACTGCGCAGCCCCCCTAGCCAAGCTGACCGCGCATCCCCTTCTAGGTCCGGGATCGCCACCGGCGCGAGCACATACGCCCGCGCGCCAGGACGCTCACGCAGCATGTATGCAGCCGCTTTGCTAGGCGACCAAGCGATCAGCTCTTGGCCGTGCGTCGGGCAGTGATGACGACCGACGCGCGCGTAAAGCAAGCGCAGGTAGTCATGGATCTCTGTGGTCGTCGCGACTGTCGAACGAGGGCTTCGCCCGGTCCGCCGCTGATCGATGGCGATTGCGGGGCCTAGACCGTCGAGCTTGTCGACTGGGGCCTGGTCCATCCGGCCTAGAAAGCGGCGAGCGTACGTCGACATACTCTCAAGGAACCGGCGCTGCCCCTCCTGAAAGATCGTGTCGAACGCCAAGCTGGATTTGCCCGACCCCGAAGGCCCTGTGACGACGGTGAATTTCCCCAGCGGGACCTCGCAGTCGACGGCTTGTAAGTTGTGCGTCCGAGCGCCGCGGACCGTGATGGCATCAGGCGGGCGGCGCGGCGCGCCTCGTGGGCGCGACTTTACCGCCACAGCGCGCGGCAGTTTCTTGCCCAGTCCGCTCGCCCGCAGCGCCGCCCCCGTGTGCGAGCTCTTGACCTCCGCGACTTCCTCCGGAGTACCTAACGCCACGACCTTACCGCCGCCGACCCCGCCTTCAGGGCCAAGGTCGATCAAGAAGTCCGCCGCCCGCACCACGTCGAGGTTGTGCTCGATTACAACGACGGTGTTACCCGCTTCCACGAGGCGCTGCAGGGCCGACAGGAGGCGTGCGACGTCTTGAAAATGCAGCCCAGTCGTCGGCTCGTCGAGGATATATAACGTCTTCCCGGTTGCCGGCCGCTGGAGCTCGGTCGCCAACTTGACTCGTTGCGCCTCACCGCCTGATAGCGTCGTTGAAGGCTGGCCAAGACGGAGGTAGCCCAACCCGACATCGAGCAGCGCGTTGAGACCCCGTGAGATCTTCGGTATCGCCGCAAAGAACGCCGCCGCCTCTTCGACGGTCATGTCGAGGACGTCGTAGACATTCTTGCCTTTGAAGCGAATCTCCAGCGTGTCCGCGTGGAACCTGGCACCGGCACACTCTTCGCAGACGACCTCAACCGGCGCCAGGAAGTTCATCTCGAGCGTCTTGATGCCGGCGCCTTGGCACGCCTCACAACGCCCACCAGCGACGTTAAACGAGAACCGACCCTTCTTATATTCGCGAAGCCGCGACTCGGGCAGCATCGCGAATAGGTCACGGACGTACGTCCAGATGCCGGTGTAAGTCGCGGGATTGCTCCGCGGAGTGCGGCCGATCGCCTTCTGATCGATCTCGACTAGTTTATCAACGAGGTCGCCGCCCTCGATGCGGTCACAGTGAGCAGGCGAAACCCCACTACCCGCAAGCAGCTCCTTCATCGTCGGCACGAGCACGTGATGAATCAGCGTCGATTTACCAGACCCAGACACCCCTGTGATCGCCGTCAACCGGCCTAGCGGGATGTCACAGTTCAGTTGATCAAGGTTGTGATGGTTCGCGCCGCGAACGCGCAAGCTACCGAGATCCTCGCGCCGACGCGTCGTCGGCATCGGCACTCCAAGTTCGCCGCGTAGATAACGACCGGTGATCGAGGCCGGGTTGGCCTTGACCTCCGAAGGCGTGCCGGCTGCGACAACCTCCCCGCCGCCGACTCCGGCCGCCGGCCCTACATCAACCAGGAAGTCGCTGCGCTCCATCGTCTCTTCGTCATGCTCAACGACGACCACGGTGTTGCCGCGATCGCGCAACGCCTCGAGCGTCTGCAGCAGCCGCTGCTGATCTCGGGCATGCAAGCCGATGCTGGGCTCGTCGAGGACGTAGAGGATTCCGCGTAGGCCAGCCCCGACCTGCGCAGCGAGGCGTATCCGCTGCGACTCTCCGCCTGAGAGCGTGCCAGCTCGTCGCGACAACGTCAGATAGCCCAGACCAACATCTGAGAGGAACGTCAGTCTGCGCGCGATCTCCTTGAGGATGTCGCCGCCGATGCGCAAGTCGTTGCCCGTCAGGACGACGGACTTGACCCAAGCCAGCGCGTCGTCAACCGACATCGTCAACACCGCCGGCAACCTCTTATCATCGAAGGTCACGGCGCGGGCGGTTGCGCAAAGACGCTCGCCGCCACACTCACCGCAGGTTGTTGCAGCCCTGAATCTGTCTAGGTGCCGCGCGCGCGAGGGCCTGTAGACCTTCTCTAAGTGGCCCATCAGGCCAGGAAAGGGGATCTTCTCGCGCCCTGAGCTCTGATAAGAGACGCCCTTACGCTGCCAGGTGAACTCAAACTCCCGCTTGCCAGAGCCGTGCAGCACGACCCGCTGCGCGCGCTTTGTGAGCTTCCTCCAAGGCACGTCGACGCTAGCCCCATAGGCGTCGAGCACCGTCTGTAAGTGGTCGACTGTCAGACGCCCATAAACCAATCGGCCCTCGTCGTTGAAGCAGTGCAGCGCACCATCGCGGATCGAAATGCCCGGGTCACGCACCAGCAACTCCGGCGCGAAGCCGAAGCTCTCGCCGATGCCGTCGCAGCTCGGGCACGCGCCGACTGGGCTGTTAAATGAAAACAGTCGAGGCTCCATCTCCGGGAGCGCGCCGTGGCCGTTCGGGCACGCCCGCGTGACCGAGAACAGGCGGTCATCACCGCCCTTGCCGTCGGCGAGCGTGCACAGGCCGCCGCCCAGGTGCACGGCTTGCTCCACCGCCTCCGCCAACCTTGAGCGCGCCTCGGGCTTGATCGTGAGCCGATCAACGACGAGTTCGATGGTGTGATAGACGTATCGCGCGAGCTGGATATCCTCATCCAAGCGACGCACCTCGCCGTCGATCCGGGCGCGCACAAACCCCGCCTGCGCCCACTCAGCGAGCTCCTTGCGGTATTCACCCTTCCGTTCACGCACCACAGGCGCCAACACCAGCGCAGCCTGACCGTCGTGGTCGTCGACGATCGCGTCAACGATACGATCGGGCGACCACGCCTCGACCGCAGCGCCGCATTCTGGGCAGCTTGGCTGACCGAGCCGCGACCAACATAGGCGCAAGAAGTCCATCACCTCGGTCAGGGTCCCGACCGTTGATCGCGCTGAGTGGCTGGTCGACTTTTGATCGATCGACACGGTCGGTGACAGGCCCTCGACCTGGTCGACCTTGGGCTTCTCCATCTTCCCGAGGAACTGACGAGCGTAGGAGCTCAGGCTCTCCAAAAATCGGCGCTGGCCCTCTTGATAGATGGTGTGATAGGCGAGGCTCGACTTGCCCGAACCAGACACCCCCGTAAACGTCGTGAGGGAGTCACGAGGGAACTCGAGGTCTACGCCCTTCAGGTTGTGTTCACGGGCGCCCCGCACGACCACCTGCGCAGCCTGCGCCGGCTCAGCCTTGATGCTCTTTCGGGCCTTCTTGGCGCCGCCGCGACCGTCGCGGCGAGGGGTCATTTTCACGTTATCACCCAACTTTCGAACCCCGCAGCATAGCGCTTTGGGGCCCGTTGACCAGCGTCAGCAAGGTCCTTGCGGTTGCGCGCACAGCCGCTGCGCTACGCTACAATCACGCCCGGGATGGAACCCCCCAATCTTACCAACAGCGCCGCCGACGGCCCCGCAGCGAGCGGGGATCGCGAGCTACTCGTCGTGCTGCCGCTGAGCGACGCAGACATGGGCACAAAGGCCGAGCGGGCGGCATACGAGCGCCTCGCTGAGCGCCTCGAAGCGCGGGTACGCACAACCGCTGCAGGGGAATACAACGGCGACGAAACCGGCGCCGGCGAGGTCACCCTGTTTTTCTCTGGAGACGACGAGTGCGCGCTCATCAGCGAGATACATGCGATCCTCGCGGACGCTGCGCTGGATCGCGCCGCCCGCTTCGAAAGGATGATGCACGAAGACGACGGCACGACGCGGCGTGAGCTGCTACGGCGCTGACGGATCACCCGGCATCTGGGCTTAGCGCCGACAATATGTCTGCGTGCAAACGACCATTCGACGCCACGATCGAATCCCCATAAAGCCAATCATCCTCGCCAACTCGATCCGTAATCAATCCACCTGCCTCGCGGACCATGACCGCGCCAGCCGCGACGTCGTATGGCATCAAATAACGCTCCCAGTAGCCGTCGTATGACCCAGCGGCGACGAGGCACAGGTCGAGTTCAGCGCTGCCGAGGCGGCGGATATCTCGACACGCTGGAAGCATTCGCCCGATGTTCGCGATGTTGTCATCGCGGCCTGGCTCATTTCGATTGTAAGAGAAGCCTGTAGCCAACAGCCCGTCATCGAAGGTGTCCGTCTTTGATACCGCTAAACGCCGCGTCGTGCCGTCGCGCATGGTGCGCGTTGCCCCGTCGCCGCGGCTCGCTACAAACGTCTCACCAAGCGCCGGCGCGTGCACGACGCCCACGACCGGGACACCCCGGTGCGCCAGAGCGATGGCGCAGCAATAGAACGGAATGTCGTGCACAAAGTTCGTGGTGCCGTCCAACGGATCAACGATCCAGAGCCACTCTGAGTCGCTGCTGGGTTCGCCACTGACGGTCAGGACACCCTCTTCAGCCAGCACTGCGTGATCTGGGAACGCGCCCTGCAAGCCCCCTACGACGATGCGCTCGGCAGCCCGGTCCGCGGCTGTGACCAACTCTCGCCGAACGGCCTTCGATTGAAAGGTGACCCGACGCTGTCGATGACGCAGCAGCTCAGCGCCGGCGGCGAGCGCTAAGCGCACCGCTTCGTCGACATAGGGTTGAAGCGACATCATCCAGCCGACATCCCAGCGACCGCAGCGACGATCCGCTCCTGAATCTTCTTCAAGTCCTTATTGAGGCCACCGCGACCCCGGTCGTAATTCATCAAGATTGAGAACCATCGCGGCCTACCGTCTGGCCCCGCGACGAGCCCCGACAGCGATGACGCGCCGCGAATCCATCCAGTCTTCGCGCGTACACGGCCGACGAGGTCGCTGCCTAGGAAGCGCTTACGGAGCGTGCCCGTCTTCCCTGCGACCGGCAGGTGCTCGCACAGCGGGACCGCCAACCCCTTGACGCTGAGTTGATACATCGTCACCACCAACAGGCCCGGCGTGATCCGATTCTCCTTCGACAACCCAGAACCATCTGCGACCACGACGCCATCAGGGACCCGCCCCACGATCGCGCCGATCGCGGCTCGAACCGCCCGTCGTCCGCCATCTAAGCTGCCGTCGCCCAACGACTCTGCGCCGAGGACGCGCATGCATTGCTCCGCGTCAAAGTTGGAAGAGTCCTCGAGGATGCGCGTCAGCGCAGCCGCGAGCGCGCTCTGGTGCTTGTGCACCACCCCTAGATCGACCGGCCTTGCGCCATCGCTCATGGAGACGCCGCCGGCCCGCAAGTGGTGCATCAACGCGTCGCGATACCACCGCGAGGGGCTGTTTACCGACGTCTTGATCTGGACTCTCGGCGACTTCTTATAGAACTTGCCACGCACGCGGATCGAGCCGCCTTCGTCGACGGCGCCGTACGTCGCGCCCTTGCTTGACGCAACTTCCCGGATGGACCCGCTGATCGCGTAGCCGGCTTGCGGCGCCAACAGCGCGGCCCGGGCGTTACGCCCTCCGCTAGCCGAGATACCGACGACGAAGGTCCCCTGCTGCAGCACGAAGGGACCCGTCGGCGCGCAATAATAAGCGTAGAACTGGTCTCGTGGCCAAGTCGCCGGCCGCGACGGCCCCGTGAAGGTCCCGTGATCGAGGCGGACCTCACGCAAGGACGTGACCCCTCGCTGGCGCAGCGCCGCGGCCAACGCGCCAAACACCTTGGCCGGATCATCAGATGTATCAGCGATCCAGTTTGGATCGCCGCTCGCCTTCACGACCAAGCTGCCGGCCTCGACCGCGAACTCGGTGACGAACTTGTAGGTCTGGCCGAGGCCGTGCAGCGCAGCCGCCGCGGTCAACAGCTTCATGTTGCTCGCTGGCGCGAAGAGCTCGCCAGCCCGGTGACGATAGAGCACCTCGGCGTCCTCATCACAGACGGCCACGCCGGTGCGCACCCCGCGAGCCTCCGCGTCATTGACGGCGCGGACCAACGCCGCGCGCTGACCCACCACGGGCGATGTGAGCGACGCCACTAGAAGTAGCCCCGCGAGCCTCCACGCTGCCATACACGATGGATACAGGAACGCGACAGCGTTCGCCAGCATGTCGTGCATCCCAGCGCCCGAGAGCGCTAACTTACCGCTGATGATCTACACGACGCTGACGTCCATCGCGCTCGCTTTGAGCGCGCCGCAAGAACCTGCAGCGCGGATCAAGACCCTGATCGTCACAGGCGCTAACAACCACGACTGGGAGTGGACATCGCCGCGTATCGCACGCGCGCTCAATGAGACCGGGCGGTTCAATGTGCAGACCACCCAAAAGCCTAGCGAAGACCTGATCGGGGCTGCAGCGCGGCACGCAGCGGGCGATCTGGACTTGATCGTCCTCGACTACAACGGACCGCGCTGGGGAGACGAGGCTGAGCAGAGCTTCTTAAAGGCGGTCCGCGCGGGGTGCGGTGTGACGGTCCTACACGCCGCCAACAATGCATTTAAAGGGTGGGACGACTATGAAATCATGGTCGGCCTGCTGTGGCGAGGTGGGACCGGCCACGGCCGATATCACGCGTTTGACGTCCACGTCATCGACCACAACCACCCGATCACGCGCGGCCTGAGAGATCTCGTCATGCACCCCGACGAGCTTTATCACCGCCTGGTGCACAAAGCCGGCGCCGACTACCGCGTGCTCATGAGCGCTTATAGCGCCCCCGAAACAGGCGGTACGGACCGGCACGAACCGATGGCTACCGCCAGTACATTCGGCGCGGGCCGCGTCTTCCACACCCCGCTCGGACACGTCTGGCGCAACAACATCCCCAGCCGCGCGACGTGGTCCGATCCGCAGCTCCGATTGCTCGTCGCGCGCGGCTCGGAGTGGGCAGGGACTGGTCGCGTGACCCTCGCACCCACGCCGCTTAACCGGCTGTCCAAAGAGGAAGCCAGCGATGGCTTCGAGCTGCTCTTTGATGGCGTCAAGATCGATCATTGGACTGGATACAAGCAGACCACGCCGCCGGCGCAGGGGTGGGTCGTCCGCGACAGCGCGATCGTGCATGAGGCCCGCGGCGGCGGCGGTGACCTCGTCTCGCGAGAGCGCTACGGCGACTTTGACTTCCGGTTCTCATTCCGGATCGCCGAAGGTGCGAACTCCGGGGTAATGTGGCATGTCACCGAGCAGGGCAGTCAGACCTATTACAGCGGGCCCGAATACCAAATCCTCGACGACGTCGCCCGCAAGCCCGGACCGAAACACGCACTCGGCGCTCTCTACGACCTCTGCGCGCCGTCTGACACGGACGTGCGGCCCGCGGGGGCATGGAACGAGGGCCGAATTGTGGTGTCAGAGGGACGCCTCACGCACTTCCTGAACGGAGCCAAGGTTTTGGAGTGCCCCTGCAGCGGCCTCGAATGGGAGAAAATGATCCGGGCCAGCAAGTTCAAGAACTGGCCGTTCGGCAAAGCAGCGTCCGGGATGCTCGCGCTGCAGGACCACGGCGACGAGGTCGCGTTCCGAAACCTCCGCGTCAAGCGATTGTAAGCGCCAGAAGCACCATGCGATCACCGCCCAACGACGCCGTAGACTCGATTGCTCATGGTGATGCCCAACGCATTAGACAGATCGAGCACCGCGACTTGGCTATGCAGTTGAGTCCCTAATAGCGACAGCGTTTCCGGAACCGTCACGGACCACGCTGCTTGGCCGAGGCTGTCAGCGAACTTGAACCGGACGTCGAGAGGCACGACCTCCAGGGCGCATCCTGGCGCTCCAAGCGGCCCCAAGTCCACGAACTGCGCCTGCAAGCCGACTGCGTAGAAGCAATATCCGAGCGAGCCGAGGCTGCTGCCAGCGACCGTGTAGGTCGAGCCCAGCCGCGGATACTCAGCGATCCGTGGGGTGCCGGGGCCATGCGTAGCGGTCGGCAGCGACAAGCTCCTGCCGCTGCAGCCGCCCGAGAGCACCGCGCCCTGCGCGACCGGCGACGCGGTCACGTCGAGCAGGTATGAGCCTGGCTGACTGCCCTCAACGCCGCGAACCGCGACTTGGTGGATGCCGCCGTCGACGCGCAGATCGAGCGCCTGATCCCACCTGCCGCGATCGCTGGCATAGAACGGCCCCGCGACCACGTTCGGCGGGGTCGCGGCGTCGAACAGATACACCACAGGGTCTTCCGCCGCGCCGCTGCTGATCGACGACGTGGCTGCCAGGCGCACGCGTAAGATCGCGTCACCGAGCACGAGTACGCGCCAAAAGTCCCAATCCCCGTCGACCCCGGTCGACAGCAACGCGCCGCTGCCACGCAGCGGCGCGATGGCGCCGGTCGCGTTGCCCCCAGTGAGCGGGTCATTGTTCTCTGGGCCTTCGACGACCACCGGCGGAGTCGCGATGGAGCTCGCCGGCGCGACGCAGGCCACATCTAGCTGATAGCTGCCGGCCACGGCGTTGACCCCAGATGAGACCGCGATCAAATACGTCGCCGCCGGTAGCTGCGTAACGTTCAACTCAGAGTACCACCCGGCTTGAACACGATCGTCGTTCTGGCGGAGGGGCCCGCCGGTCGCATCAAGCAGCGTGATGACTGTGTCGCGCGCAGCAACGCCAGGGCCCGGGCCGGTCGCGACCCAAAGGTCAGCGCCAGCAGGCAGCGTGACCTCGTACCAATCTTCGTCCCCGGGCGCGCTAAGATTACCAACAGCCTCTTCGCCGCAGCTCAAGAGCGTCGCCGTCGCCGCCGAGGCGTTCGGCTCCGGGGCTTCGTTGACGCGCTGGCTGCGCCCATCTGGCGCAAGCACGGACACTGCGATCAACAAGTAGGCGCGCATAGCGAGATCATACAACAGGTTATCAACCACGCCGCTTCGGTTACGCCATCAGACCGGCCCAGCCCGTGTCGATAGCGAAATCCGCGGTGCCGACCGAGGTCGAGCCCTTGCCATCGGCCATCAGGACTCGAACCACGCGGCCGCCGAGCCGAGCCGGGACCTACAAGGGAAATGGCAAGCCACCGGCTATCTGCCACTCCAGGTCCAACAGCCCATCGACGACGTCGTAGCTCACGCGCGGAAGATCGGCGCCGAGAGGCCCGACGGAGACACGGAGCGGCGAGGGCCGATCTTGCGCGACACCAAGAAGGCTGGTCATCAACGTGACCATAGCTACCCAGGCGATCATGAGTTGATAGAAGACCAGACATGCATGTGCGAAGCCCCATGAGCCTTGCCCGCGAGCATAGCTTGCATCACGATGAAGCAACGCGCAGCGCTTCAGCGCCCTAGCACAACTTCGGATCACCCCCCCCCCCTCTCGCAAAGACGAACATGCGTGTCGCCATCAATGGGTTCGGACGGATAGGACGCCTGTTCCTGCGTGCAGCGATCCCCGAGGGGATCGACGTCACGACCATCAATGAGCCGAACGGATCCTTAGAGGCGATGGCGCTCGGGCTCGAATTCGACTCAATACAAGGCCGCTTCGACCGTCCCGCGCGGGCGCATGATGGCCGACTTCGCGTCGGCGACTGCGACCTCGAGGTGCTCCAACAAAGCTCATTTCGAGAGCTGGACTGGGGCGCGCGCGAAATCGACCTGGTGGTCGACTGCAGCGGCAAAGCCAAGCAGCTTGAGCGGGCAAAGCTCCACATCGAAGGCGGTGCCGCGCAAGTATTGGTGAGTAATCCAGTCCCCGGCGTCCCCAACATCGTCTACGGCGTGAATCATCACGGCTGCGATTTCGCGCGCCATCAGGTGATGACCGCCTCATCGTGCACCACCAACTGCCTCGCCCCAGTGGCGCGCGTCCTACACGATGCAATCGGGATTGAGCGCGGCTCTGTAACGACCATGCACAGCCCGACGAACACTCAAGTTGTCGTCGACCGGCCTCACCATGACCCCCGGCGGGCCCGCTCCGCGCTCGTAAACATGATCCCGACGACGACCAACTCAGCGACTGCCGTGACGGTGATCATCCCCGAGTTGGAGGGAAAGCTCGCGAGCGTCGCCGTGCGCGTACCTGTCTTAAACGCCTCGCTGGTCGACTGCAGCTTTCAGATGTCACGCGACACAACGGTCGAAGAGGTGCTGGCAGCCCTGAACGTCGCCGCCGACGGTCCTATGCGCGGCGTACTCGGCGTCGAAGACCGCCCGCTCGTCAGTTCGGACTACGCCCGCGACCCGCGCAGCGGCGTCGTCGACGCTGGCTGCACACGCGTCGTCGATCGACGCCTCGTCAAGCTGATGGTGTGGTATGACAACGAATGGGGCTATGCCAACCGCATGAAAGACCTCGCGACGTGCATCGGAGCTGCGCGCCCATGAGGAAGCCGTCCGGCGCAGCGGACTACCTCCTTGTCACGCTCAGCTACTTAGCGTTCACGCTCACTGACGGCGCGATGCGCATGCTGGTGCTGCTCCACCTGCACGCGCAAGGCGAGACGGCGTGGGGGTTGGCGCTGATTCTGTTGCCATATGAGGCAGCCGGGGTCTTCACCAACCTCCTCAGCGGATTCCTCGGCGCCCGCTTCGGACTCAAGCCGATCCTCACCGTGGGCTTGCTCCTCCAAGCCGGCGCCTGCTTGCTGCTCGCTGCCGATCCAGCGCGCCTATCCATCACCTACGTAGCGCTGACTCAGATCTTGTCAGGAGTCGCCAAAGACTTCGTCAAGAACAGCGCCAAGTCGTACGTAAAGGCGCTGCAACCGGAGAACCAGGGTGCCCGCCTCTTCCGGTGGGTCGCGTGGATGACCGGCAGCAAGAACGCCATGAAAGGCGTCGGCTTCTTTGCCGGCGGAGCGCTCCTTGGCTGGGTCGGCTTCTCTGGGACCAACCTCGGCCTCGGCGGCGCGCTGATCGCCGCCAGCGCGTTTTCAGCCGTCACCCTGCCTTCTATCAAGGGCCGCGCGAACGCGCGCCTGCGAGGCGTCGTCCTGCACGACACGTCGGTGCTGTGGCTGAGCGGCGCACGCTTGTTCTTGTTTGGGTCCCGCGACACCTGGTTCGCGGTCGCGCTGCCATTGTTTCTCGCAAGCGCCGGGTGGCCGAGCATCACCGTTGGCGCGGTGCTCGCTGGGTGGGTCGTCTGCTACGGCGCCGTCCAAGCGTTTACACCCTCTCTGACCAGGGCCTCGAACACTCGGGCAGCATCAGCATCCACCGCGCGCTGGACGCTCAGCCTGCTCCTGCCGCTCGCGCCAGCTGCGCTCGCGCTATGGTTCTTACCCAACATCGCGTCCACAGCGACCGTCTTGTTGGCGGTGAGCATCTACGGAGTGTTCTTTGCGGTGACGAGCAGCCTCCACAGCTGGCTCATCGTCGCCGCGCACGACGGCGAAAAACTCCCTGAGCGCGTCGGGTTTTACTACGCCGCCAACGCCGCTGGCCGGCTTGTCGGCACCGCATGCTCTGGAGCCTTGTTCAGCGCCTTCCCGTCGCCAGAGCGAGGGATGGCCGCGTGTATAGGCGCATCATGCTGCGCCGCCATCATCGCCGCAGGGTGCACCAGAGCGCACAAGCGTCGGCTCGCCTGACGGAAGACGCACTCAGGTTAGGGCCCCTCGCGCACCAAGCGGCGCACGAGTTCATACGGGAGATTTCCGCCGCAGACCACCAAGACAATTCGATCGCCGCGGCGCGCTGTATCTGCGCGACAGGCGGCGATGGCGACCCCAACAGCGCCCTCTACCAACATATGTTGGCGGCTGAGGGCGTCACGCATCCCCTGCTCGATCGCCGGCTCACTAACGTCGATAAAGCGGTCCACTAGGTCCCGACACCACGGAAACGTGACTGCGCCAGCCTCAACCCCGCCCGCAGTGCTGTCCGACCACGTCGGGCCGCAATCAACGTCAACCAACGCGCCGCGGCGAACGCACTCAGCCATCGCGGCCGATGCAATTGGAGAGCAACCGACAAACTCAATCGATGGGCGCGACGCCTTCCCGTATGCAGCCATGCCCGAGATCAAACCTCCCCCTCCAACAGCCACGTAGACGGTGTCAACTTCCCGCCAAGCCGCGAGGACCTCGGTCATGACCGTGCCCTGCCCAGCGACCACCCGCAGGTCATTATATGGAGAGACGTACGCGCGCCCGCTTTCATCCGCGACGACCCGCGCGTGCGCCTCCGTGACGACGCAATCATCACCGAAGACCTCCACATCCGCTCCATAACGCTCGATCGCCTCACGCTTCTTGACCGGCGTCGTCGTAGGCACGAAGACCTTCACGTGGACTCCGAGTTGCTGACCCGCGGCGGCCAAACCTAAGCCGTGGTTCCCCGACGACGCCGCGACGACCCCTCGCTCAAGTCGGTCAGGCGGCATCGTGAGCAGGGCGTTTGTCGCCCCGCGGAGCTTAAACGACCCTGTCCGCTGGACATTCTCGAGCTTCAAGCGAACCTCGGCGCCCAGCTCATCCGACAACCACGGGCAATCGATCAAAGGTGTCTCGACGACGTGGTCTCGGAGCCGACGCGAGGCTTCATCCACCCGCGCGGCCAGCTCCTCAGGAGCGCAACCCTCAACCACCAGACTGACTCAATTCGATGGGGCGGCCGAGCGAGCGCAGCCGCAAGGCAGCGCCCGCTGGCAGGGTAAACCGCGCCCCCGACCACGCCACCTCCGTCTCGCTGCCTGCCCGACACGTGGCTTGATGACCCTCGCGAGCAACCATCGCGTCACCCGGGGCTAAACCTGCGGGCGCGGGCGTCGTCGGCTGCGACAAGAACATGATCACCCGCTGGCCGGTGCCGATCCGCGTCTCGCCAAAGGCGTGCCGCCAAAAGACCGCGTCGCCGCCATAGTTGGTGATCGTGGCGCGCCCCGCGTAGCTCGAAGGAGCGTCGGAGCGATGAACCTCAATAAAGGCACCCCGCCCCGAGGCTGGCAGCCCTGCACCCCCTAGCAACGCCGCGAACCCGCTGAAACCAGCGTCCGACGCAGCCTTCCGTGGGATCACCAAAACGCTCCCATCTGGCATGGCGACCTTATGGGCCCGCTTGCTCGCGCGCAGACGCACGAACGAAAGTCGTTCGAAGGCGATCTCGACGTTGTCCGGGTCGAGCTTGTCCACGCGCAACGTGCTGGGACCACGCATCTCCAGCCGCGTGCTCTGGTGAAGCAAGACCTCAAACCCGCCTCGGGTCCGAAGCTCCGCTAGCCCGCCTGCAGCCAGCGTCGCGAAGCCGTCGTGATACGATGAGGGAACCAGGGGCTCGCCGCCGCGCGTCCGGTGCCACACGCGACCATCCTGTGCGATCAGCAAACCGACGTCAGACGCATACGAGAGCGGCTTTCTCGCGCGCAGTCGGACCCATGAAGGCCATCCATTGGGCTCAGGGGCCGCGGCCGGCAGAGGCGGCGCCATACCGACACCAGGGCCGTCGGCGTCGAACGGCCGCGGATAACTCCCGTAGCCCTGCAGCCTCGACGGGAACGCTGGGAAACCCGCCCACTTAGGCGCCGACGGAATCGACCAAATGGATGTGAACTCGTTCGGGGTCTGGCTCGCCCCGCCCGCGCCAAATGGCACGCGCTGCGCCGGCGACATCGTCCCCGGCACGATGCCGCCTTGCGGCTGCGCTTGGCTCGGCGCGGCGACCGACTGAGGACCCTGCGACGCCTGGCCTGGCGGTGTAAGCGGCGTGACCTGCCCTGGCGCGAACGCCGCCAAGAGCGCTGCGACGGACGCCACGAAGATCCCCTGCATGATTGCGCTCACATCCCTCCAATCGGCAGAAAGAACGACTCGTACTTATCCAGGAACTTATCTGTCAGCACTTTCCGCTCAGCGACCGCCTCACTCAGCGGGACGTCGACGATCTCCCCCGCCTGCATAGCGGACATCCTACCGAACCTCTTTTCGATCACGAGGCGCGCAGCGCGGGCGCCTAAGCGAAGCGCGAAGATCCGGTCAAAGGCGATCGGTTGCCCCGCGCGCTGCATGTGACCAAGCACAAGAGAGCGGGCGTCCCACCCCATCCGGGCGCTGACCATGCCAGCGAGCCTGTCGGCCACTCCACCAATCTTGAACTCACCCCACTCATCACGCTCCTCAGTCGAGAGGCAGACGCCGTCTTCCCAGACCCGCGTTCCCTCAGCGACAGCTACGATCGCGGATCGGGCGCCGTCATCACGCACCTGCTCAAGTCGCTCACAGATCGCCTCGATGTGGGCCGGGCGCTCGGGGACTAAGATCCCCTCCGCGCCTGCGGCGACGCCTGCGTATGCGGTGATCCAACCGGCGTGACGCCCCATGCATTCGACAAAGAACACGCGGCTGTGCGATTCCGCTGTGCTCCTGAGGTCGTCCATTGCGCGCGTCGCCACCTCGACCGCTGAGAAGAAACCGAACGTGAAGTCCGTCGCGTCGAGGTCGTTGTCGATGGTCTTAGGAACCCCAACGACAGGCACGCCCGCCTCTTGATACAGCCGGTGCGCCGCGCCGAGAGTGCCTTCCCCGCCGATCGCCACCAATGCGTCCAAGCGCTGCGCTTCAATACTACGAAGGATCTTCGGGATCGACACCTCCGGATCTCGGTATGGGTACGCGTTACTGCTGCCCAGGGATGTGCCACCAGTGACGTGCAGGCGCTGGAAGATCTTTGGATCGATGACGCTCGCCTCGTTCTCAATGATCCCGCGCCAGCCATCGGAGAATCCAACCAACTCCACGCCGCGCTCGGACAAGCGCCGACCAAGACCACAGATCGCGGCGTTAAGACCCGGTGCGTCACCACCACCTGTTAATACGCCTACGCGAGCCGTCATTTCAGCACCACTAGTAGCAAGAGATCAGTTGATCGGCATCGAAGTGACATCAGATAGCTCTGCTCATCTTGGCGTGAAGTACCGATCGATGAACCCCGTGTCGATCTCGCCGGCGCAGAAGTCACTGTGCTCCAGGATGCGCAGGAACAACGGGGCGGTCGTCGCGATACCCTCCATCTGCAGCTCGGCGATCGCACGACGAGCCGCCTCGATCGCCTTCTGCCTCGTCTCCCGGTGAATGATCAGCTTGCCCACCATAGAGTCGTAATGCGGCGGCACCGTGTACCCTTGATACACATGACTATCCCAGCGCACCCCTGGACCAGCCGGGGGGACAAACGATGAGATGGTGCCAGGGGACGGCTTAAAGTTCTGATCGGGGTCCTCGGCATTGATCCGGAACTCGATCGCGTGCCCGCGCATCTCGACGTCCCCTTGACGGAACGACAAAGGCTCGCCAGCAGCGACCAAAATCATCTCACGGATCAAGTCCGTGCCAGTCACCTGCTCTGTGACCGGGTGCTCAACCTGAATGCGCGAGTTGATCTCGATGAAGTAGAAGTTTTTGTCCTGATCGAGGAGGAACTCAACGGTCCCTGCGGAGTAGTAGTTTGCCACTTTGGCCAAGCGCACCGCAGCCTCGCCCATCTTCTGGCGCGTCTCGGGGTCCAAGACCGGGCACGGGCTCTCTTCGAGTAACTTCTGGTGCCGACGCTGCAACGAGCAGTCCCGCTCACCTAGATGGACCACGTTGCCGTGCACGTCCGCCATGATCTGGATCTCGACGTGGCGGGGCTTCTCGACGAACTTCTCGATATAGACCGTCGAGTTCTTGAAGGCCGCTTCCGCCTCAGCGCGGGCTGAGTGGAAACCAGTAACCAAGCTCGCATCATCGTGCGCTACGCGCATTCCACGGCCGCCGCCTCCCGCCGCGGCCTTAATGAGCACGGGGAAGCCGATGCTGCGAGCCACTTCAAGCGCGGTCTGCTCGTCCTCAACCGGTCCGTCACTACCAGGGACACAAGGCACGTTGGCGCGCGCTGCCAACTCCTTGGCAGCCACCTTGTCGCCGCACTCGGTGATCGCGGACGCGGCTGGCCCGATAAACTTGATGTTGCAGCTCTGGCAAACCTCCGCGAACTGCGCGTTCTCGCTCAAGAAGCCGTAGCCAGGGTGGATCGCTTCGACGTCAGCGATCTCCGCCGCTGCGATGATCGCCGGGATATTGAGGTAGCTGTCAGCCGACGCTGCTGGGCCGATGCAGATCGTCTCATCTGCGTATCGGAGATGCAGGCTGTCCTTGTCGGCTTCGCTATAGACAGCGACGGTCTCGATGCCGAGGTCTTTGCAAGCCCGCAAAATACGGAGCGCGATCTCACCGCGGTTGGCGACCAGGATGCGTTGAAACATCGAATAACCTAGCGAATAACGTAGAGGGGCTGCCCGAACTCGACCGGCTCGCCATCCTTAACGAGCACCTCAAGGATCTCGAACTCGCGCTCCGCCTTGATCTCATTCATGACCTTCATCGCCTCGACGATGCAAAGCGTGGAGTCTTCCGTTACTCGGTCACCGACCTTGGCGAACACCTCGGCGTCCGGTGACGGCGCAGCATAAAACGTCCCTAACATCGGCGACTTGAAGACCTCACCCTGCTGCTCCGGCGCTCCAGCGGCCTCTGTCGCCGCCGGCGCCAGCCCCGCGACTGGTGGCGCCATCGCCGCGCTCAGCGGCATCGGCGGAGCAGCGGCGTATGCGACGGCCTGCGGCTCCGTTCGACGGACCCGCCAGCGCGTCCCTGCCTCCTCAACCTCGACCTCCACGACGTCCCGGTCGACCATCATTTCGATCAGCCGGTCCAGCTGACTCAAGCGGTCGTCGGCCACCGAAGCACTGGGCGGCGACTTCCGCGTCGCGGCCTTCTTCGCCGCCTTCTTCGCCGCCGCCTTGCGAGCGGTGGCCGGCTTCTTCTTGGTCGAGGACTTCTTCTTCGAGGAACGCTTTGCAGCCATGGTCAATTACTCGGCGGGGAACATCCGCCCGAGGGTGCAGAGCAAACTCCCTGGCGCCACCGGATTCCAGCATCAACCGAAGTCACCGCGCGCATCCAGCTTTTGAGCACCCTCCTTCAGCCCGAAATCTCGCTGGCTACAGCGCCTCCGCGATCTGGACAGCGTTGAGCGCGGCGCCCTTTTTCAACTGATCCCCAACGACCCAGAACGTCAAACCAGGATCAAACACGCGCGCGGAACGCACCCGACCGACCCCGCACTCGCTACGACGAGCGTAGCCAACCGGCGTTGGATACCGGTGAGCCGACGGGTCGTCCTCGAGGACCAGCCCAGGCGATGACGCAAAAACAGCCTGCGCAGCAGCGACGCCAAGCGGCCGCTGCAAGTGCACCGAAACCGATTCGCTATGGCAGCGCGCGACTGGCACCCGTACGCAGGTGGCATCGATCGCGAGCGACGGCAGCTGAAGGATCTTACGCACCTCATAAAGCATCTTGTCTTCCTCGCGGGTGAAGCCGTCCTCCATGAAGACGTCGACATGTGGGAACAAGTTGAAGCCCAGCGTCTGCGCCAGCGCCGCTGGCGCCGGAGTATCGCGGCCGTCAAGCACGGCGCGCGCCGCCTCGAACATTTCGTCGACCGCGCGTTGACCAGCCCCTGAGGCCGCTTGATACGTGGACACCACGACCGCGCGTAAGCCCGCGGCATCATGCAGCGGCTTAAGCGCGAGGACTAAGATGATGGTTGAGCAGTTGGGGTTAGCGACGATCCCTTGATGCCCTCGGAGCGCAGCCGCGTTGACCTCTGGCACCACCAAGGGGACGTCTTCCCGCAGCCGAAACGCAGAACTGTTATCGATGACCACGCAGCCAGCGTCGACCGCCGGGGCGGCGAAGGCCTCGGAGGCCTCCCCGCCAGCAGAGAAGAATGCGAGATCGCAGCCGCGGAACGAAGACGCAGAAAGCTCCTCGACGACGTGCTCTTCTCCTGCGTAGAGCATCCGCTTGCCGACCGACCGCTGCGAGGCGAGCAGCTTCAGCGAGGACATCGGAAACTGGCGCTCCTCCATGACCCGGAGAAACTCTTGGCCCACTGCGCCCGTGGCACCGACGAGCGCGACGCGCGGCGCGGTCACCTCGTCACCTCGCGATCAAACGTGCCCGAGCTGCCGCCGCTCTTGTGCATCAACTGCAACCGCTCAATGACAGCGCCACGACATCGCGCCTTAACCATGTCATAGATGGTCAAAGCCGCGACGCTCGCCGCAGCCATCGCCTCCATCTCGACCCCGGTGTTCGCGACCGTGGCCGCCTCCGCCTCGACCCGGACACGGCCGCCGTCATCACGCTCGAACGAAACCACGACGTGGCTTAAGGCCAAGCTGTGACACAGCGGGATCAACCGCGCGGTCTCCTTAGCGGCTTGCACCCCTGCGATTCGGGCTACTGCCAGCGCCTCACCCTTGGGCAGTCGACCCGCGAAGAGGAGCTCTACCGTCGCCGGATCAAGCTGGATCCAGGCCTCGGCGACGGCGCGGCGGCTGGTCTGCGGTTTGCCGCTGACGTCCACCATGCTGGCGCGCCCGCGCGCGTCGACGTGCGACAGCGCGCCGGCCTCACCCGTAACCCGATTAGCATCTTGGTCTTTTCTGCTCACAGCTGAGAGCCTACGCGTCAAACCATCGTGGGCGCGCACCGAAATCCGTTCGGCAACTCGGCCGCGGCGACGTATAGAAAGAGGTGATGTCGCGGGCCGTCGGGCGCGATGGCATCGCGACGGTAGCATTTTAAGATATAACCCCGGAGATACCGGGTCCCAGGCTCGTCGTTTTGCGTTGCCTCCAGCAGGGCGCGACGTCGATGCACTTAGCCAGCGAGTCATACCGACCGCGAAGAATCGACCTGAACAACCCATGCGAAACGCCACACCGACTTCGAGAACCGCCCTGGCATCTATGCTGATGCTGGCGCTGACGAACGCAGCCGTCGCGCAGGAGCTGCGACAACAGGTCGGCGCCGTCCTGCAGCAGAGCGACGAGGCGCCGCTGCAGGCGGTCTACGGACTGGCCTCCGAGCTCGCAGACCTGGCGCCCGAGCGCAACCTCGACGGCTACTTGAGCGCCGTGGTCGCCGCCACCAAAGACACCGACAGCGAGCGCCGCAGGCTGTGCGCTGCGCTGGCCCTCGCAGACCTGAAGGAGGACGCGACCTTCGGCAAGAGCGTATTCTCACTGCTCGCGCCCGTCGCGGACGCCGGATCAGACGACATCCGCGCCGTCGCGATGTCATTGCTGGGTCGCGAACGGCTCTTCAACACACGGGTCTTGCCAGATGTCCGCGACGCGGCGCTCAAGGCTTGCGAGGACGAGCTCGTAGCGCCGCTGGTCAGGATCGAGGCCGCCTTGTCGCTCTGGAACATCGGCACCAATCAGCAGCGCGGCGTCGCTAAGACCGTGCTCGAGCAGTTCCTCCAATCTAGCGACTCAGACCTCAAGCACCGCGGCGCGCTCGCGCTCGCAGAGATCAACACAGAAGGCGGGCGTGCCTGGCAAATCCTGCGCGAGATCCGGGATCAGCCGACCGACTTTGGCCGGCGGGCAAACCTCTACATCCAGCGCGAAGAGCAGCGGCGCGAGTTCGACAAAGCCCTAAACGAGCTGCTGCAAAAGAGAGGGCCTGAACAGCGCAGCGCCGACGGCGGAGGAGACGACTACAAGGTCCTCGACGAACTAAGGCACCGCATCCGCATCCAGCACATCAACGGCTCGGACATCTCCAGCGAGGAGATGGTCGAGTACGCGGCGAAGGGAATGCTGCAAGGCCTCGACCGGCACAGCACGTTCTTCACGAGCCAGGAGTTCCAGAAGTTCTACTTCGACCTCAACCGCGAATACGGCGGCATCGGCGCCTTCGTCAACTTCGACCAAGACGGCGACTTCTCGATCGTACGACCGATCTACAGCGGGCCGGCTTACGGGGCGGGCCTGCGCAGCGGCGACAAAATCCTCGAGGTCGACGGCTGGGAGACCGGCGGCCACACGACCGAAGAGATCATCAAAAAGCTCAAGGGCCGACCGGACTCCGAGGTCGTCCTGAAGTTCTTCCGGCTCGGCTTCCAAGAGGCGCAAGAAATCACGATCACGCGACGACAGATCTCGGTTCCGGCCGTCAACTGGGCCATGGTGCCCGGCGAGATCGGCTACATCGAGCTGATCAACTTCAGCGCGAACATCTCACAAGAGCTCCAAGTTGCCCTAGCAGACCTCACCAGCAAAGGCGCAAAGGGCATCGTCCTAGACGTCCGCAACAACACCGGTGGCTTCCTCACTCAGGCTCGGGACGTCGTCGAACAATTCGTCGAAGGACGCGAGCTGGTGGTTTATACCGAGGGGCCGAACGAGCCGCGGCGGTCATACTCGACCTCGGACCGCCGCCGCCGGAAGGTCTGCGCGCTCCCGCTAGCCGTCCTCACCAACCGACTCTCTGCCTCAGCCAGCGAGATCACGGCCGGCGCGCTCCAAGACCTGGAGCGTGCGACCATCATCGGAAAGCGGTCTTTTGGAAAAGGCAGCGTGCAGAACCTGTTCCCGCTTCAAACCAGCCCCGAGGAGCCGTTTGAAGACCTCAACGGGGACCGGACCTGGCAAGAAGGAGAGCCCTACACCGACCGCAACGGCAACGAGATGTATGACCCTGGCGCGCACATCAAGCTCACCGTCGCTAAGTATTACCTCCCGTCGGGACGTTGCCCGCACCGTGAATACGACAAGGAAGGACGAATCGTCGATCCTGACTGGGGCGTGAGGCCTGACACCGAGCTTGAGCTGCTCGAGAACAAACCAGAGGACGCGTGGAAGAACAGCGCGGTGTTCGCGATCCTCAAAACCGGCGCGATCCGAGAATACGTCCGCGAGCAGCTCCAAAAGAGCGACGCGTTGTTCCGGGAGATCGCGGAAGGTGACGATGGCGACCCGCAGCGATACCCCGCTTTTGACGAGTTCTATGCAGGCCTTGACACCAAGCTGAGCAAAGACGACGTCCGCCGCTGGCTGCGCTACGAGGTCCGCGATCAAGTCAGCGACCTTCGCGGTGCTGTCTACCCTGGCAATCGCGCGCTAGGCGATGCCCAGGAAGACGCCCAGCTACAAGAAGCGATCCGCGCGCTGATGAACGAGCGCGGCGACGACATCCGCGAAGTGGAAGCGCTCAAGAACGTGCTCAAGATTTCATTTGAAGAGGGCGAGGCGACGCAGGCGGGCGGCGACAAGTAGCCACCTCGGGTCGAAGGGGTGCCCCTGCGCAACGCACGACGCCTTGACGACGCGCTAAGCGAGCAGGATGTCCTGCGTAGGCTGCGACGCCTCTTTGGCCGCATCAACAAGGACATGAACGACAAGCAAACCATCGGCGAGGCCTGCGCGGTAAAGGAGCTCGGGCGCCAATGAGAACCTGGGGGCCGCTCGCGACGGTCATGGCGCTCGGCGCAGTGGGATGCCAGCCCGAGCTGGCCGCGCCAGGATTGCGCGACCTTCAAGGGCAGGTGCACACCCCCACGGCACCAGTCGGCGACGCCGTCCACGTGCTGATCTTCACGAGCCATGAGTGCCCGATAGCCAACGGATACGCGCCGACGCTGAAGACCCTGGAGGCGCGATGGAGCACCGAGCCTCGGGTTCAGCTTTTTCTCGTGCACGTCGAACCGGACCTGACGGCGGCAGCGGCGCGAGATCACGCTCGAGACTATGCGCTCGCAGGCACCATCTTGCTGGACCCGACCCACGCGGCCGCCCAGGCTTGCGGGGTCACCAAAACCCCCGAGGCGGTCGTGATGACGGCCAAAGGCCAGCTATACCGCGGCCGCATCGACGACCAGTGGCGCAAGCTCGGCAGCCGAGCGCCAGCAGCCAGCAGCCACGACCTCGCGGACGCGGTGACCTGCGCCCTCCAGGACGAGCGCATCCCAGAGCCGCACCCGCAAGCGGTTGGCTGCCTGCTGCCGGAGCCCAGATAGGCATCGGACCCCGTCGCGAGGTCTTTTCGTTTTGCGAAACCGTAGGATTCCCCCCGGCCCCGGCGCGCAAGCACCCGACCACCACTTTTCACAAGGTAGTGGGTTGCGAGATCGACGAACACCCAATAGATAGTGGTCCCCTGCGGCGTAAGCTGCTTTCGCCTGATCAGTGTAGACCCCTTCGCGCATGCCTTTTCGCGCGTCGTGATCGCCTGAGACGACGAGAGATGCCCAGCTGTGGGGTCCGGTTCGTTGGTCGCGAGCCGGGGTGTTTTCAAGCAGAGTCAGAGTATCCCGCACAGTGGCTTGCTGTCCTTCAAAGGCAACAGCCATGGCGCTCGTCCCCGATCTCATGTCTATCGAGGTGCCTTTACCTCAACAGCGTGAGGCCTATGCATCGGACGACGGAATCGTCGCGGGAACCTCTCAATCTGCATCGTAGTCAGATGAGTAAGTCCAACCGGCAGGCGGCGGGGCATCTAACGAATGGGACGGTGTGGTCGCCGCCCCGAGAGACTTAGGAGGAGCGGGCGTGAAGATTAGTCGGCGTTTTACAGGCAAGGGCAAGTCGCCCTACGAAGGCATCCCGTTTACCAAGCGGAACTCAGAGATCCGCAACCCCGACGGCTCGCTCGTCTTCGAGGCACGAGACATCACCGTGCCCGAGCATTGGAGCCAAGTCGCCGTCGACATCCTGGCGCAGAAATACTTCCGCAAGGCCGGGGTCCCGCAGGTCGACGCGGACGGGTCGCCGATCACGGACGACAACGGCAAAGCACTACTCGGCGGCGAGAGCGACGCTCGGCAAGTGTTCCACCGTCTCGCTGGCTGCTGGAGGAAGTGGGGCGAAGATAACGGCTACTTCGACTCTGGCGAGGACGCGCAAGCATTCGAGGACGAGTTGAGCCACATGCTCGCGTCGCAACGAGCCGCGCCGAACTCACCACAGTGGTTCAACACGGGCTTGCACTTCAAGTATGGCATCACTGGCCCGGCTCAAGGCCACTGGTTCGTCGACGACCCAGCGCAAAACGGCGGCAGCGCCAAGCGCGCGAAGCAAGGCGGCACGAAGAAATCGGCCACGCTCAAAAAGAGCAGCAGCGCCTACGAGCGCCCGCAGCCGCACGCCTGCTTCATCCAGTCCGTCAGCGATGACCTCGTCGGCGACGGCGGCATCATGGACCTCTGGACCCGCGAGGCCCGCCTCTTCAAATATGGCTCTGGAACCGGCAGCAACTTCTCCCAGCTGCGCGCTGAGAACGAGTCGCTCTCTGGCGGCGGCAAGAGCTCCGGCCTGATGAGCTTCCTGCGGATCGGCGACCGCGCCGCAGGCGCCATCAAGTCTGGTGGCACGACCCGCCGAGCAGCCAAGATGGTCTGCCTGGACCTCGATCACCCAGACATCGAGTCCTTCGTTTCTTGGAAGGTGAACGAGGAGCAGAAGGTCGCCGCCTTGGTTACCGGCAGCAAGCACATCAAAAAGCACCTCAACGCGGTCATCAACAGCTGCCACGTCGCTACCGACGACAGCGGCGAGACCACGACCATCATCAAGCCGAAAGAGAACCCGGCGCTACAGACGGCGCTGGGAGAGGCGCGAGCGGCCATGGTGCCGGAGAACTACCTCCACCGATGCCTTCAGCTCGCCGAGCAAGGTCTGCGCGCCGTCGACGTGACGGAATACACGACCGATTGGGACGGTGAGGCCTACGCGACCGTCGCCGGTCAGAACTCGAACAACTCCGTCCGGATCCCGAACGAGTTCTTCCGCGCGATTGACGAGGACGGCAAGTGGCGCCTGATTCGCCGCACCGACCGCGGCGTCGCCAAAGAAATCGACGCCAACGAGCTCTGGGACAAGGTCGCCTATGCAGCGTGGGCGTGCGCGGACCCCGGCCTCCAATACGACACCACCATCAACGAGTGGCACACGTGCCCGGTTGATGGCCGCATCAACGCGAGCAACCCGTGCTCGGAGTACATGTTCCTCGATGATACGGCGTGCAACCTCGCGTCGATCAACCTGGCACAGTTCCAAGCAGAGGACGGGACGTTCGACCTTGAGGGATACAAGCACGCGATTCGGCTTTGGACGATCGTGCTTGAGATCAGCGTGCTGATGGCGAGCTTCCCATCGCAGACGATCGCCAAGCTGAGCTACGAGTTCCGCACGCTCGGCCTCGGATACGCGAACCTGGGCACGATTTTGATGCGCCAAGGCATCCCGTATGCGAGCGAGAAGGCCTACGCCATCGCAGGCGCTCTCTCAGCCGTGCTAAGCGGTGAGTCTTACGCGACTTCCGCTGAGATGGCCAAAGAGCTGGGGACGTTCCCTAAATATGCGACGAACGAAGAGCACATGCTCCGCGTCATCCGCAACCACCGCCGCGCCGCTTATCACGCCACTGAGAGCGAATACGAGGCCCTTTCGATCACCCCGCGCGGCATCGATCCGCAGCTCTGCCCTGCAGACCTGCTCGAGGCGTCGCGGGAATGCTGGGACCGCGCGCTCGGCCTCGGCGAGAAGCATGGTTACCGCAACGCGCAGGTGACCTGCATCGCACCCACCGGGACGATCGGCCTGCTGATGGACTGCGACACCACCGGCGTCGAACCGGACTTCGCGCTGGTCAAGTTCAAGAAGCTCGCCGGGGGCGGTTACTTCAAAATCGCCAACCAGAGCATCGCGCCAGCCCTGAGCGGGCTCGGCTACGACCCGGCGCAGATCGAAGAAATCGTGTCCTATGTGGTCGGTCGCAAGACCCTCGCCGGCGCGCCTGGCATCAATCACGGCAAGCTGACCGAAAAGGGCTTCGACGAAGACTCGATCCAGAAGGTCGAGGGCGCCCTCGAGAGCGCCTTCGACATCACGTTCGCCTTCAACAAAGGCATCCTCGGCGAAGACCTCCTCAAGAAGCTCGGCGTGACCGACGAGCAGATGGGCGACTGGTCATTCAACCTGCTCGACTTCCTCGGCTTCAGCAAGAAGGACATCGCGGACGCGACCGACTATGTCTGCGGCACGATGACGGTTGAAGGTGCGCCGCACCTGAAGGACCAGCACTTGCCGGTGTTTGACTGCGCGAATCGCTGCGGCAAAAAGGGCAAGCGCTACATCCCATACGAGGCGCACCTCTACATGATGGCCGCGGCGCAGCCGTTCATCTCGGGCGCCATCAGCAAGACGATCAACATGCCCGTCGACGCCGAGATCGACGACGTCAAGCGAGCGTATCGCCTGGGCAGTGAGCTAATGCTGAAGGCCGTCGCGCTCTATCGAGACGGAAGCAAGCTCAGCCAGCCCCTCAGCTCGACGGTAGTCGACGAGGATGAAGACGACGCGAGCGCGCCGAACGTCGCCTCAGACGAGATCCAGGCGCTCGCCAGCCGAATCACTGAGCGCGTCGTGCATAGATACATCGCCAAGCGGCGACGCCTGCCAGGCCGCCGGGCTGGCTACACGCAAAAAGCGAACGTCGGCGGACACAAGATCTACCTCCGAACCGGCGAATATGAAGACGGTTCGGTCGGCGAGATCTTCCTCGACATGCACAAAGAAGGCGCGGCGTTCCGCAGCCTGATGAACTGCTTCGCGATCTCGGTGTCCCTTGGCCTGCAACACGGCGTGCCGCTGGACGAGTTCGTTGACGCCTTCGTCTTCACGCGGTTCGAGCCGAACGGCATCGTGCAGGGCCACGACCAGATCAAGATGGTCACGTCCGTCATCGATTATGTCTTCCGAGAGCTGGCGATCAGCTACCTCGGTCGCGACGAGCTCGCACAGGTCTCCAACGAAGACCTGAGCAGCACAACCATGGGAGCTAAGGCCGCTGACCCGGAATACACCGACGAAGAGGTGGTCTCTGAGACGGTCTATGAGACGACGGACGCGCCTACGTCGGTCCAAGACAACGCCCACCTGCACCCGCCGAGCGCAGGCATCGCGCGGCCCCATGAGGGGACAGACGTCAGCGCAGCCGGAGATAACGTCGCGCTGCTACGCGCAGAGACGAAGAGCGCGCTCGACAACCGGCAGGTCCGCATGCAGATCGCCGAGGCGCGGCTGAAAGGCTACGAGGGCGACGCCTGCGGCAGCTGCGGCGCGTTCACCCTGGTGCGCAACGGCACGTGCCTCAAGTGCGTGTCCTGCGGCGCAACGAGCGGCTGCAGCTAGGCCGACCACGCGGGGTGGCACGCGCCACCCCGCCGCCATAGCGACTGGCGGCCACTAGTCCTCAAGGCGGCGAATGCGGATGTTGCGGAACGCGACCGGGTCGCTGTGTCCGGCGAAGCCAAAGTGACCGGAGGCGTTGTCCTTACCGACGTGGTCCTTGAGCTGCGACTCAAGCGTGCTGATGTCTGCGTCTAGGATCCGATAACCGTTCAACTCGACGGTAACCCGGGAGCCGCGCATGATGACTTCCTGGTAATTCCATTCGCCTACATCACGGAGATAGCCGCGATGCGCAGCCTGCAGGCCGTATGCGCTGCCATGGAACTGCCAAGGCTTAAGGTTCGCGTATTTCTCGGCGCTGTCGTCGAGGACCTGCAGCTCGAAGCCCGTATACGCTGGCTCGCCCTCACCCGGATACCGCATTGCTAGCCCGTTGTTGCCGCCGGGCGGCAATTGAAAATGCAGGCGTACAGCGAAATCCGCGTAGGTTTCGCGGGTATACAAGCGACCGCCCTTACCCTTCTTGCACCTGATCGCGCCGTCGATCACTTCATACTCACTGGTCGCTCCGCGCCACCCCGCGAAGGTGACGCCGTCGAAAACCGAGACGAAGGCGCTCGCGTTGCGGCGCGCTAAGAGGCTGTCAGCTTCACGCGCGCCGATCTCGCAGACCGTCAGGTTTCGAAACCGGATCTCCCCGCCGTGGGTCTGCAGCTGCAATGGGCCCGTCTTTGGCAGCGGTTTGCTTCGATCCCAGAAGTTCTCCATTCGAACTCCGTCGACGGCGACGTGGCCGTTCAGCGCGACCCAAACCACCTCACCCACCATGGTCACGTGCAGATGGTTCCACTCACCAAACGGCCGGTCATAGCACCTCGGCGGGAAGCGCTCCTCTTGCTGGTTATTCCAGAGGCCCCCCGACCCCTTATCCGCGCCGAGCTTCCATTTGCCACCCGCCTCCGTGTAATCCCAGATCTGCACCTGTGGGCAGCCACGCAAGTAAATGCCAGAGTCAGCCCCTGCGACTGTCTTGTATTCGAGAGTGAAGACGGCGTCGCCGAAGTCCTGATCCGTGGTCAAGAACGCACCCTGCCCGTCGTTCACCAACTCTCCATTCTCCACGCGCCAATGCGCGCGAACGGACTCGTCGTCCGCTGCTTGGAGGGCCCGTCGGGCATCCGGCTCCATTGAGGCCAGGGCGTAGGGCGATTTATGCCGCTGTCCGTGCCAGCCGCTGAGGTCCCTACCGTTCCATAGCAGTCGGGGCGAGTGCTGGGCTGCGAGCGGGCAGCCGATCAGAGGGAGGAGGCAGATGAGGTGCAGTCGCATGGCCGCACTCTACGAAATCAGCGGTTGCGCAGGAACGTCGCGATGTCGCCGAAGAAGCCCTCGAGGTAATTCCGGAGCTCCGGCGCGACGCCGACCTCGTCGATCGCCGCCATCATCAACGCCATCCAGCGATCACGGGCGCCCTGATCGACCACGAAGGGCATGTGCCGACGCCGAAGACGCGGATGTCCCCGCTCCTCCAAGTAGGTCTCCGGGCCCCCGAAGCGGTAGACCAAAAAGGACTTGAGCCGATGCTCTGCGCCCTCGAGGTCGCCAGCTGGATACATCGGGCCGAGGACCGCGTCGTCGGGCACGCGGCGATAAAACGCGGCCACGATCGCCGCGAGCTTCTCCGCTCCCAGCAAATCGTAGATCGGCAGCTCCCCGGACACCCAATCAGCGTGGTGCATCGCGGCGCCAACACAAGTACGATGTCAGCGCAGATGGTTTTCCACGCCGCGCCTGATCCACACGAGCAAGAGTTCGACCGCAGCCTGCGTCCGGGCTCCTTCGAAGAGTTCGTCGGACAAGAGCAGATCCGAGACAACCTCGGCATCGCGATTGAAGCGGCCTCGGGCCGCGAGGAGCCGCTCGATCACGCCCTGCTGTGCGGACCTCCGGGCCTCGGGAAAACGACGCTCGCGCACCTCATCGCGCAAGGCATGCAGGCGGACATCGTGTTGACGTCAGGGCCAGCGCTCGGCGCCCCGAAAGATCTCGCGGGCACCCTGACGCGCCTACAACGAAATCAGGTGCTGTTCATCGACGAGATCCACCGGCTCCCGATGCAGCTAGAGGAGTACCTCTACTCGGCGATGGAGGACCACGCCATCGACGTTGTCTTAGACCCAGGCCCAAGCGGTCGCAGCGTCCGGCTCGGCGTACAGCCCTTCACCCTGGTCGGCGCCACCACCCGCGAGGGGTTATTGACCGCCGCGTTCCGCTCGCGCTTCGGCATCGTCGAACGGCTAGAGCCTTATCCAAGCGGCGACATTGAGCAGATTTTGATCCGCGCAGCAGCGCGCCTCGGGGTAACCCTCGACGAGGCGGCCGCGGCCATGTGCGCCGAGCGCAGTCGCGGGACTCCCCGCATCGCCTTGCGCATCCTCCGTCGAGTACGCGACCTCGCCCAGGTACTCGACAAGCCTGCGATCGACGCCAGCACAGCCGAAGAAGGTCTGCAGCGCCTGCGGATCGACCACCTCGGTCTCGAAGAGGTTGACCGCAAGCTACTCCGTGCCCTGACTGAGCGAGGCGACGCGGTCGGCCTCAAAACGCTCGCGGCGATGATCGACGAGGCCGAAGACACGCTCGAAGACGTGCTCGAACCACACCTCATCCGGCAAGGACTGCTGGCCCGCACGCCACGCGGGCGAGTAGCGACTCCGAGAGCCTACCAGCACCTCGGCCTGAGGCGCCCGGAGTCCACCTCCGAGGACGGCCCCAACGAGCTCCCCTTCGCGTGACGCCCGCAGACCGTGACCGCTTTTCACTTCGAACTCCTCGGCACCAAGGGCAAGCTCCGTAGGGGGCGATACCACACGCCCCACGGCACGTTTGAGACGCCTTGCTTCGCGCCAGTCGGCACCTACGCGACCCTCAAAGGCCTGACTCCTGAACAAGTCGTCGCCACCGGCAGCGAGCTGATCCTCGCCAACAGCTACCACCTCCACGTAAGGCCAGGCGCGGAAAGAATTGAGCGGCTCGGCGGTCTGCACGCCTTCATGCAGTGGGATGGTCCGATCCTCACCGACTCCGGGGGCTACCAGGTCTTCTCCTTGAGCGACAAGATGAAGATCGACGACGACGGCGTCACCTTCCAGATGTCGGTGGACGGGAGCACCCACCGATGCACGCCGGAGTCGGTGCTGACGTTCCAGAAGCAGCTCGGTCCGGACATCGCCATGGTGCTTGACCACTGCCCGCCTGGGGACGCTGCACCTGAGCTCCAGCAAGTCGCGCATGAGCGAACGTTGCTGTGGGCGCGGCGAGCCCGCGACCTGCACGATCGGTGGGGCGGCGCCGGGCGCGGCCAAGCCGTGTTCGGTATTTGCCAAGGCGGCACCGAGCCCACCCTGCGCGCCGAGAGCGCAGCCGCGCTAGCCGCGATGGAGTTCGACGGATACGCGATCGGCGGCCTCAGCGTCGGCGAGACAAAGAAGCAGATGGCGACCGCGCTCGATGCGTGCGTCGACCACCTGCCAACGGACAAGCTGCGGTACATGATGGGCGTGGGTATGCCCGACGACCTTCGCCTCGCGACCGCGCAGGGCGTCGACATGTTCGACTGCGTAATCCCGACGCGCCACGGTCGCAGCCACACCGCGTTCGCCCCTAACGGCAAGTCAATAAAGATGCGCAACGCGCAGTACGCCGATGATCCGCGCCCCTTGGTCGAGGGGTGCAGCTGCTACACCTGTCAGCGGTATTCGCGTGCCTACCTGCGCCACTTATCGGTCGCAGATGAGATGCTGGCAGGCATCTTGCTGTCGATTCACAACATCCACTTCCTGCAGGATCTGATGCGCTCGATCCGAGCGCAGGTCCCCATAGACTGAAAAAGATGCTACGCGCCCTCTTCGCCCTCGCCGCCCTGCTCGGCTATGCCGTAGCACAAGACAAGCCCGTGATCGCGCCGCCCGAGCGCGCACAGCCCGAGTCGGCGCCCACGCCGCTGAAGATCGGGACCTGGAACATCGAGTTCCTAGGAGCCGATCCGAAGCTCAGGCGTGACGCGCCACCTCGTACCAGCGAGGACTACCAAAAGATGGGCGCGTATATCCGTGAGCTCGGCGTCGCAGCGCTAGGGGTCCAAGAGATCTGCGGCGAAGCACCGCTTCGGAAAGTCGCCGCCGCAGTTGGACCGACCTGGCGCGCGGTCCTCGGCACTAGCGGACAGTGGACCGATGGCAAAACCCAACAAGGAGTCGGGTTCCTCTACGACGCAGCCCAACTGCGACTGGTCCACTGCGAAGAGTTCTTAGACTTCCCGTCCAAGCGCGACGATCTGAACGTTTTTCACCGCAAGCCAGTGACCGGGTGCTTTCAGCACATCGCGAGCGGCGCCGACTTCCGCTTAGTCGTCGTGCACATGAAGGCCGGCCGAAAAGACCGAGACCGTCAGAAGCGCCGCGCCGAAGCCCAAACGCTGCGCGAATGGATCATCGAGCTGCAGGGCACGGCCGGCGAAGACCAAGACATCGCCATCCTCGGCGACTTCAACTGCACCTACGGCGACGCGCCCGAACAGGTCCTGACCGCGGACGGCGCCGCTCGCTACCTTGAGCACGCGACACCAGGTCCAACGATCGTCTGGTTCGATGAACCGATCGACCAAATCGTCGCCGGGAAGGCCTTCAACGAGCTGGCGGGGCAAACGATCCGCGCGCACAGAGTCACTGGCGAAGCAGAACGCTTAGCCTACCGCCAGTCCTTCAGCGACCACTTTGCCTGCACAGTAACGCTGCAACTACGAGGGGATGACGACCACGCCGCGACCTTCTCCCGCGGCCCTGCCAGCCAATGGCTCCCCACGAATCGGCGCGACACCGCCCCCAGCGACGCCGCGACGCCTGGTTGGCCGATCCCTGTCGGAACCCCAGTCACGGTCTTCTTGACCAAGCACATCGACATGCTCCCACGCTATGAGGGGACCCTAGCAGCGCCGCTGATGGACACAGCCGGATGGGTCGTCATCACGTGCGCCGGGACCACCCACGCGTTCTCATCGGAGCACGTGCTGTTGATCAAGCCGCGCAAGTAAGGAGCTGGCCCCGCTAAAAAAGCCGCAAGGTCCATCCAAGCAACGCTGCGGCGAGGGCGAGCGCGACGGCGGGAACCCACCACTTGCGGTCGGCGCGGAGGTCTACCTCGTCATCGGGGCCGTAGCCGTCAGGGATGTCGATGCTCTGATAATCGATCTCTTCGCTCGACTGCCAGCCGGTCGCGTCATCGCTGCCACACTCCCGACAAACCTTGGCGCCGACCGCGACGTTGGCCCCGCAATTTGGGCATTCGAAATATGCGCGTCGCTTGGTCATCGGAGCCCCACCATCGGCGCCCAGTCTAAGCGGCGGCCCTAGCAGCGCCCAAGCCCGCTATTGCGCGAACTGGGCGCAGGGCGACACTGTTCATGTGCGCGCGCCACTCGCCTCATTGATCGTGTCCTCGGCTGCCCTCGCCCAAGAGCCGAGTCGACTGCCTGAAGAGCTCCCACCTCGCGCAGCGGAGCTGCGACTGGAGCGCTTTGACCCCTACCGCGGGATGGACGAGGACGGCCGTATCCCGAAGCCTGATTTCCCAGACGACCTCGAACGCCCAGAGCGCTGGCGTTACTACCCAGCCGCCAGGATCAAACCGGGAGGTCTCCTCGACCGCTTCTGGGTCAGTTCATTCGTGAGCCCGATCATCTTCCGCGAGGAGGATATCGGCGTCGGCGGCGGGCTCGCCCTGACCGACATCGACTTCCTAGGCGACAACTTCCGGCAGTTCGCCAACGTCGTCACCACATACTCAGCCGAAGGCCAACAGGCGTATCGCTTCAACTGGTCGCGGTGGCTCAACCACCAACAGATGGCGGACGGCGGGATCATCCGCGAAGAGCGCGGCCGCCTTTATGCACGCGGCGGTTACTCGCGCACGCTGACCCGGCGCTTCTTTGGCCTCGGCTCGCGCTCCCCAGAGAGCGACGAGACCAGCTACACCGAGGACCTGAGCCAGATCGGATTCGGCGTGAGACTACCGTTGCCCGATCACGGCAGCGACTGGGTCGCGCGCGTTGACTTCGACGCGAGGCACCACGGCTTGTCTCCTGGTGAGGTCTCAGCGGTCCCCAGCACTAGCGAGTATCGGCCGGAGTTCCAAACAGCGTTCGCCGACGGCGATGGCGTCGGGCAACTCTGGCTGACGACCAGGCTCGCCTGGGACTCGCGCGACAGCTTCGCACAAGCCTACCGCGGCGAGCGCATAGGCCTCGCTGTCGCCACAGCCTATCAATCGGGCGCCGAGTGGGGCGCGACGGTGACGCTCGACGCCCAGAAGGTCTTCGCGTTACCGCCGCTGCTCCACCGCGGCAGCACTGGCCGAGAAGAGAACCCCCCCACCGACGTCCTCGCGGTCGGGTGCTTCGTGCAAGACACCATCGGAGACCTACCCTTTTACAGCTTGCCGACGCTGGGCGGCGCAAACACGCTCCGAGGCTTCATCCAAAATCGCTTCACGGACCGAGCGGCGGCCCATCTCTCTGCAGAATATCGCGTCAACATTATTGAGCGTGGCTACGCGTTCACCGACACCATCCGGATCGAACGGATCGGTCTAGCGTTATTCTATGAGTGCGGCACCGTCGCCGCTGGTTGGGAAGACCTTGACACCGGACGGTTCCTTGACAGCTACGGCGCAGGCCTGAGGTTCGCGTTCTCTCGCGAGGCGATATTTCGCCTAGATGTCGGCTACGGCGCCGAGGGCAGCAATTTGACTGTAGCGTTTGGAAACGCCTTCTGAACGCCTCAGAGCGCCTCCCGCGTGACACAGAGTGTCGCTTCGGTGACAATCCTAGGCGCTCCCCAGCAGTCCTCCAGATGGCTCCCGCACGAACACTCCTGCGACTTGTGGCGGCGCTGAGCATGTGCGCAGCGGCATCGTCTCAGAGCGCCCCCGTACAGCCGGTGCGTTACGGCCGAGACATCCGACCGCTCCTTTCTGATCGCTGCTTTCGCTGCCACGGCCCAGACCAGAACGAGCGCGCCGCGGGCCTTCGCCTTGATGAGCGTCGCTATGCACTGCGAGACCTCGGTGACGGTCTAGCAGCGGTCGTCCCGGGCGCGCCCGAGCGCAGCCTGCTGATCGACCGGATCCGCAGCCATGACGACGACGAGCGGATGCCGCCCCCGTCCTCAAAACGACCCGCGCTGCGGCCTGAAGAGATCACGTTGTTTGAGCGCTGGATCGCAGAGGGCGCCGTCTACGAGGGACACTGGTCGTTCCAACCACCGCGGCAAGCCCCGGTGCCGCAAGGGTCCTCCGATCACCCTGTAGACGCCTTCTTGCAACGGCGATGGAGAGAGGCGGGCGCGTCGCCGAGCCCCAAAGCGGAGCCTGAAGCCCTTTGCCGCAGATTGTTCTTAGTGCTCACGGGGCTCCCACCGACCCCTGCTGAGCTCTCGGCCTACCTGTCGGATGAGCGCGCCGACAGATACGAACAACTGGTCGAGCGCCTGCTCACACAAGACCCCTACGCGACCAGGCATGCCGAGCACCTCGCCTCGGTGTGGCTCGATGCGGGCCGGTACGCCGACACCAGCGGGATACACATGGACGCCGGCCGTCAAGCGTGGCTATGGCGCGATTGGCTGATCGACGCGATCAAGCACGACAAGCCGTTCGACGATTTCGTTGTCGAACAGCTCGCAGGCGACCTGCTACCCGACGCGACGCACCAACAGCGGGTCGCGACGGGGTTCTTACGAAACCACGTAACGACCGACGAAGGTGGCGCAATCAACGCAGAGTACCTCGTCGAATACGCGGCAGAACGAACCAGCACCGTAGGCAGCGTCTTGATGGGGCTGACGGTGGGCTGCGCGCGGTGCCACGATCACAAATACGATCCGATCACGCAGGAGGACTACTACCAGCTGTTCTCCTTCTTCAACAACAACGAAGAACCAGGCCTCTACAGCCAGTCTCGCGACGACGCGCGCGCCCTCGAGCCCAACCTCAAGGTGCCGACCGGCGCCCATCTTGAGCGACGCACAACGATTAACGCGCAGATCGCGGCGGCGCGGCGGCTACGCGACCATTTCGACCCAGATGAGGAACGCGACTACGACGAGTTCCTGACCGAGGTGCGCGTGGAGTTGGGGCTTCAATGGGAGCGCGCGAAGGTCCGTAGCGCCACCTCAGCGGGCGGCGCGACGTTGACGACGATGGCCGATGGATCTGTGCTCGGCAGCGGCGACAACCCCAACCACGATACGCAGACATACACGATTGAGAGCGCAGGTAGCGACCAGCGGTGGCTCTGCCTGGAGGCCCTGCCAGACGCGTCGCTGCCGCAGGGGCGCACGAGCCGCGCGAGCCACGGAAACACCGTGCTACAGCACATATCTCTCGAATCCCACGACGGAGAAGAGTGGCGAGAGGTGCCGCTGGTGTTCGCGATGGCGGACATCGAACAGCAAAACGGCGACTTCTCGGTGGGCAACACGCTTTCAGACGATGGTCAAGGATGGGCGCCCGCCGGTCACAAACAGCCCGGACCGCGCACGGCCTGGTTCCTCGCCAGCCGCGCCTTCGGCGGCGATGGCCGCCCGCTCCGAGTGACTCTCACGTACGACAGCAAATACTCCCAGCACGTCTTCGGCCGCGTGCGCTTCGCCACCAGCGCAGCAAGCGAAAGCGCCCTAATGCCGGCCCCGCTCTGGACCAGCGGTTACTACACCTGCGGACCATTCAGCGCGAAAGACGTCAACACGCACTACGAAGCGGCATTCGGTCCCGAGGGCGCGACGCAGCTTGAGCGCGGGGCGAAGTTCGGGGGCAAGAGCTGGCGCTACCAAGACGACTTCGAGCGAGAGCGCAGCAATCCGCTGACGAGCGGCGCGAACATCACCTATGTCGCTCAGCGCGTCTGGGCTCCGGACACACGCGAGGTGGAATGGAAGATCGGCAGTGACGACGGCTTCCAACTTTATCTCGACGGCGAACTGGTAACGGAGCGGCGCGTCAACCGTGGCGTTCAGCTCGACCAAGACCGCGCCAAGGCGTCGCTCAGCCCTGGGCCGCACCTAGTCGTGCTCAAGATCATCAACACCGGCGGCGCTGGGGCGTTCGCATTACAGCCTGTCCACGGGGAGCGCGAGCTGCAAGGCGACCTCTGCCTCGCCATGGCGCCAGGCATCCGGGAAGACGCGTACCGCAGCGAGAAGCTCTTGCACGCTTATCGCAGCAAGCGGTCACCGACCTACCTCAAGCGATCGGCGCAGCTCACCGCGCTGGAAGAAGAGCTCAAAGCCCTCGAGACCGGCATCCCAATGGCCATGGTCATGCAGGAGCGGGGCGAGATGCGCCCGACGTTTGTGCTCGATCGAGGGGAATACGACAAGGCTGATAAGCAGCGCCCCGTCGCCCGCGAGTTGCCAGCGATCTTTGGCCCACTTCCGGCGGAGTTACCTAAGAACCGCCTCGGGCTAGCGCGCTGGCTCGTGTCGGACGCGAACCCGCTGCTTCGACGCGTCGCCGTCAATCGCTACTGGGAGTTCGTGTTCGGGACCGGCCTGGTGCGAACGAGCGAAGATTTCGGGATGCAGGGTGAGTGGCCGAGCCACCCCGAGCTGCTCGACTGGCTCGCCGTCGAGTTCGGCCAGCGCGGGCACAGCGTGCGCCACATGCTGCGCCTGATGGTCACCAGCGCAGCGTTTCGCCAGCGGGGGATGATCAGCGCCGCCGCGGACATTGACCCCGACAACCGACTGCTCGCGTGGTTCCCCCGACGACGCCTCACTGCCGAGGCCATCAGGGATCAGGCCTTATATGTAAGCGGCCTGCTCATCGAGCAAGTCGGCGGCCCCAGCGTGAAGCCCTACCAGCCTGACGGCCTCTGGCGCGAGGTCGCCATGCTCTCGTCAAACACCCGCATTTTCCGGCGCGACGACGGCGACGCGCTCTGGCGGCGCAGCCTCTACACCTACTGGAAGCGAGCCTGCCCGCCGCCGAGTTTGCTGACGTTCGACGCGCCGACCAGGGAGTTCTGCACCATCCGTCGATCGACGACCAACACGCCACTGCAGGCACTGGTGCTCTGGAACGACGAGCAATTCGTAGAAGCTGCGAGAGCCTTGGCGACGCGAACGATGCGCGAGGCGCAGGACGGAGACGCGCGCTTGCAGGCCATGTTCCTCCGCACCACCGGTCGCCCGCTTGCGGGCGAGGGCCTCCTCCAGGCGCGGGAGACCCTGCATCAGCTGGAGCAGCGCTACGCGCGCGAGCCAAAGGCGGCCGCCAAACTGCTGGCCGTTGGCGAGCGGCCTACTGCGGACGACCTCGACACCGCACAGCTGGCGGCGCTGACGATGATCGCCAGCGCCTTCCTTGACCTCGACGCGACCGTCTACCTGGACTGAGCCATGACCCCAGAGTCACTGCAGGACCACTTGATGTCGCTCTCGCGACGGCGCTTTTTCCAAGGCGCAGCCGCGACCGGCCTGACCGGCATGCTCGGCTCGACGGCGCTGTCGTCTAGCCTCGCTCCGAACCCACAGCAACGTGCCGACGGCCCGCACTTCGCCCCCAAAGCTCGCCGTGTCATCTATCTACATATGGAGGGCGGGCCGAGCCAGCTCGACCTGTTCGACTACAAGCCGGGGCTCACCGACCTCTACGACACCGACCTGCCTGACTCGATACGGAACGGACAACGCTTGACCGGGATGACATCCGGACAAAAACGGTTCCCGGTGGCGCCGTCGATGTTTCGCTTCGACAAGCGCGACAACGGTGGCGACGGCGTCTACATGAGCGAGCTCCTGCCGAACCTCGGCAAAGTCGCCGACGAGCTGTGCGTGATCAAGTCGATGCACACCGACGCGATCAACCACGAGCCAGCCATCACCTTCGTCCAAACCGGCAACCAGCAGCCTGGGCGACCCAGCTTCGGCGCTTGGGCGAGCTACGGCCTCGGCAGCGACAACAAGGACCTGCCAACGTTCGTGGTGATGATTACGCAAGGCTTCGGCAACATGCAGGCACTCGCAGCGCGTTTTTGGGGCAACGGGTTCCTGCCCAGTGAGCACCAGGGCTGCAAGCTCCGCAGCAGCGGCGACCCAGTGCTTTACCTCAGCGATCCGCCTGGCGTGAGTCGCGCCGACCGCCGCAGGATGCTCGACCTCGTCAACGCATTTGCCGAGCGAGAACGCGCCCGCACCCTCGACCCGGAGATTGATGCCCGCGTCGCCCAACAGGAGATGGCGTTCCGTATGCAGGCGTCAGTGCCCGAGCTAGTCGACCTCAGCGACGAACAGCAGAGCACCTGGGACCTATATGGCGATGACGCCAAGAAGCCTGGGACCTTCGCGCAGAGCTGCTTAATGGCCCGCAGGCTCAACGAGCGTGGCGTGCGCTTCGTCCAACTCTACATGCGCGGCTGGGACGCACACGGCAACCTTCCCGGCGAGATCCGCAAGCAATGCAAGGCAGTCGATCGACCGATCGCAGCGCTGCTCACCGACCTGCGGCGGCGCGGTCTCCTCGACGACACGCTGGTCGTCTGGGGCGGTGAATTCGGTCGAACGGTCTACAGCCAGGGCGGCCTAAGCACGACCAACTACGGTCGTGACCACCACCCGCGCGCGTTCACCATGTGGATGGCCGGCGCCGGAGTGAACCGGGGTCACGTACATGGCGAGACCGATGACTTTGGTTACAACATCGTACGGGACCCGGTCAGCGTCCACGACCTTCACGCGACGTTGCTCCACCTGCTAGGCTTCGACCACGAACGCCTGACCCACCGACACCAAGGCCGCGACTACCGCCTCACCGACGTCTTTGGGAAGGTCGTCAACGACCTAATCGTTTAGGACTGCCGCCGATGCTGCTCGAAGTCGAATCCGCATGGTTACAGGTGTTTGGAAGGTTCCACATCGTCCTGCTGCACCTACCGATCGGGCTAATCCCGGCGATGTGCGTGCTCGAATTCGGCGCCGCCATCATCCGTCGGCCGCCACCAAAAGGCGCCCTACTCACGCTCGCGGTCATGACCGCGCTGACGTCCGCTGCCGCGTTCGGGTCGGGCCTCGTACTCGCCGGGGAAAAAGTGCAATCGACGACGCTGAGCTTGCACAAGAACGCTGCGATTGCGATGGCGGCGGTCAGCGCGCTACTGCCGCTCACATCGCGTTCGAAATCGCGCTGGCTGTTCCGCCTGATGTTGCTCGCGTCGCTTTCACTCTCAATGGTTACCGGCCACTACGGCGGCACCTTAACTCACAAGAAGAACTTCTTGTTCAAGCCACTGGAGCGTGCCCAGCAAAAGCACCCGCCGACAGACACGGGAGGCGCGGCGCTGAGCGCCGGCCCCTCAGCCACGTCGCCCGATCAAGCACATGGGACCACCAAGAACCCCGCAGACGGCCAGGTGGATGACGGCGTAGCAGCGACCCTAAGCTACGAGCGCGACATCGCGCCGGTCATTGCACGGTGTTGCACGGGCTGCCACAACCCCGACGACCTTGATGGTGATCTCGATCTGACCACACACCAAGCGATCATGCGCGGCTGGGGTGACGAGGTGATCATCACGCCGAATAAGCCAGACGAGAGCCCGCTAATCGAGTCCCTCACGTTGCCTGACGACGACGAGATGCGGATGCCTCCGATCGACGAGGAAGAGCAACTCACAGCCAAAGAGATCACCACGATCCGCGCGTGGGTGCTGAACGGATGCCCGAAGTAAGATCCTCGGCGCGCATCATGCCCAGCGCCAAGAGGCCCGTGGCTCACCTCGTCGACGTGACCAACCTCCGGTAGGGCCCGCCCTCGCCGCAATCCATTCCGTGGAGTTGAGCCGCGGCCCCGATAAAGAGACACTCTCGGAGTGCGTTGGATGCCAATATTGACGCTGGTCGGGCTGGGTGCCTGCCAAGCGCCCCGCCAGCAACACACCCGTACCGAGGTGCCGGCGCCCAACGTGGTGGTGGTTGCGCGACAGGAAGCCGGGACGAGGCTGAGCGCGCGCGTAAGCGCGGGGCTCCCCGATGAGGCGCCATGGCGAGCCCTACCGACGTGGTGGCGCGAGGCATTATCTCAAACCGCGTCGTTCTCGATCGCTCCGAAGGTCGACGCGACCCTCCCGACCATATGCCTGACCGTCAGTACCGCCGCGCAAACCCTCACGGCGTCGCTGCACGACGCAGCCGCCGAGACCCCGGTGGCTAGCGTAAGCTACGGGCGAGACAGCGACACACCCGGCCTCCTTGCCGCGGTGGATCAACTAGCTTGGGCAGCGCGGCGCGCTTTAGGCGAAGCGGCCGAACGCCCCATGCCGGTTGCAAGCATCACCTCACAAGATCCCGAAGCTGTAATCGCGGCAGAAGACGCGGCGGAGTTGATCCGGACCGGCGGTTTCAACGCAGCCTACGAAGCGCTGCGCCTCGCCAGACGACGCGACGGTGGCGCCCCGTATGTATTGGCCCCGCTTGCAGCTTTAGAGCTGCTCCGCGGCGACGCGAAGCGCGCGCGCGATGTCAGCCGCGAAGCCCTGGGGTATTCGGCCCGCTGCTCCCCGACCATCCAGCACCGACTGGCGCGGACGCTGCTGCTCGCTAAATCAGCCTTAGACCCGAGGCAGACCGCGCGTAATGACCGCGAGCTGAAACGCCTCGCGAAGGTCGCGCGACGGGAGCGCCCGCACGATGACGAACCCCGATACACAGCCGCACTCGCGCATAACTTCCTCGCGGAGTTCTCGGCCGCGAGACCGCTGCTCGAGGGCTTACACCAGCGATTACCGGAGCGCGGGTTCATCGCCTATCACCTCGGCTGGGCTTGCCTTGGCACTGATGACCCAGCCGCTGCCGCGGATCGGTTGAGTGAGGCGAACCGACGGCTACCAACCCCATGGCTGCTATTGCCTTGGTGCATCGCGCTGTTCGAAGCAGAGCGTCACAACGAGCTGACTGAGCTGTTGCATGCAGCAAAGCGCGACTATGGCGCCAGCGCCGGCTTGCGCCATCAAGTACTCCGCATGCAAGCCGCGCAGGCCGTCCTAGCGCGGGACTTAGACGCCGCGCGGGCGCTGCTCTTAGAGGATCTCCAATGGCTCGCACAACACCCGATCGAGCTAGATCAACACGCCGGTGACTTCGCCGAAGAGGGCGCAGTGCTCGTGCGCCTGGGCAGCGACGCGGCGCTCACCGCCTTGGTCGCGGCGATCCAACAACTACCGGTCGAGGCCGCCACCCGTGACGCCGCGGCGTTCGTAGGCGGGATGCATCAGGTACAGCGCACGGGGAGACGCGCACGCGCCCTTGAAGAGACGCTCGCAAGAGACGGAGACAGCGCATGGAGCGCGCTGCTGCGCGGTTACGCCCACGAACGCGAGGGAGAGGTCGGCGCGATGCAGCGGGAGCTTGCTCGGGCCGCGCTGCTATCGTCATCGCCCTTAACAAAAGCACTGCTAGCCCGCAGCCTGCGCGAAGTCGGCAAGCTCACAGAAGCGGACCTGCTGAACGCGGCGCTGCGACGCGAGATGCTAGCAATCGACCTCCGCGCCGCCTGCGAACATCCGATCTTCGGTCCAGAGCTAGCCTACGCATATTCGCTGCAATAAGGACACGTCAGCCTCAAAGCGCAAAATGCTAGGTCAAGCCAACAGGAGCAGGCGGCAGCGACCGCTCTCCCTCATACCAGCGTGCTCGTAACATCGTCGCGCCGCGTGATTGCCCTCGGCGACGTGCAGCGAGGTCTCGAGGTCCGCGGCGGCCATGCAAGACGCGACCAGCGACGCGGCCACCCCGCGCCCCCGTTGATCTGGGAACGTGTAGACGCCCTCAAACACGCAGCCGCCGGGCCCCATGCTGCCGAAGTCTAGCTTCGACCATAGCTCACCGACCGGCCCCAACACTCTGGTCGAGCCGTCCCGGACTCGCTCGTCGATGATCCGCTTGAGCCATCGACGGTCAACGCGCTCCGGCGCGATGTTGAGATCACTGGCGTTAAGCGCGAGCGTTGCCCGCGCGAGGCGGTCGCGATCGCCCGGCTCAGGCGCGCGGACGTCATCACGCACCAAGCTTGACCGCGCGTCGCTCAAACCGCCTACGTAATAGACTTGGTCTCGATGTGCGAGCACGGAGCGCCCGACGTGACACGCGAGCGAATCGATGAGCCCGCCCGCTCCCAAGGCGATCCTCCAGACGTGCTTGCGGCGCACGATTTCACGGGCGACCTCATCCTCACGCCCCTCGATCGCCGGGGTGCTGACGAGGACCAAGTTGCCCCGCGGACCAAACCACGCCACGAGCGCCACTGCACCGCGCAGCTCAAACACCATCCCGTCGACCCAACCGAGCGCGAGCGCGTTCTGTAGATAGACCCCGTGGACGCCAGCAGAGCGAGCAAGCGCGACGGCGGAGACGTCGCCATCTCTCAGTCGCCGGACCACAAAATCCTCCGAACGACTCAATGTCTTAAGAATCTGATGCCAGAGACCGATTCAGAACGGAGATCAGTTTTTTGAGGATACGCGTTGGACACTTACGACTTTTTAGCAGACCCGCGAACGCTGACCATGGAAGAGCGCCTCGCCGCGCGACATTACCACGACTCTGAGCAGTCGCAGTGGCTTCAAAAGCTCCAGAACCTCGCGGAGGAGCCAAAGCCAGGGAATGACTTTCCAGCGTTCTTGCTCGCGACGGCTCCTTTTCACGGCCTCGCCGTAAAGCTACGCAAAGCTCAAGCGCCGAAAGAACTGAGCACCGAAGCCGCGGATGAGCTGGACTGGTTCTGTAAGGTCTTCGCCGATTATCTGCGGACCCGCGACGGCGAAGAGGTCTTCCCAAGCTATCAAGCCTAGCTCGGCCGAGCGCTAACTTCGTAGCCGGGCGACGAGATCACGCTGGGCCTGCTCACTCAGCGGCTCACCCTCTAGACCTGGGATCTGCCCAGCCTCATCCGTCGGGATAAGGTGGACGTGTGCGTGCCGGACCGCCCACCCGATCACGCTGAAACAGACGCGATTGCACGGCAACGCCGACCGCATCCGGAGCGCCACCTCCCGAACGAACGCCCAGAGCCGGAGGCTCGCTTGCGCGTCTAAGTCTAAGACGCTGTCAGCGACGACCGCCGTACATACGATGATGTGGCCCGGACGGACCGGCCGCTCAGCTAAAAACGCGACGTGATGGCGGTCACGCGCCACCTCGTAAAGCTGGCGATCCCCGCGAACCACGTCTTCAAGGGTCTCAGCCATCACCTCGAGCCTAACGCTCGCCGAAGCTGCTCGGCGCTCACCAGCGGCGCCTCGCAGACGCCGCGTCGACAAACGTATGCGCACGGGCGCCCATCTATCTCGCGCTTCGCCTCAAACACCGGAGAGATGGCCTCCAAGGCTTCCCGATTCCCAGCGTGAAGCAGGGTCACGACTACGGTGCGGGGCACGTGCCGCCAGGCAGCCTCAAGCAACTTGACGGTGCGCTCGTCGTCAGGTGATCCGGTCACGACCACCTCCCGCGGGCCCGCGAGGTGGAGTTGCGCAGCACGCATCAGCGATGCGACCGCAGAGGGTTTCTCGGAGAGCGCACCGTGATGCGCTCTGAGGACAGCTACGCCTCGGGCATACAGCTCTTCGTCTGCCAGCAATAAGCCAGCGCGCAGCAGCGCACGCGCGACCAGCGCTACACCAGATGGCGTCGCGCCTTCGCTCGCGGTCTTGCTGCGCGCCACGAGCTGCTCGTGATCGTCAGCGGTGTAATAAAACGAGCCGTCATCCGCCGAGAAGTGAAGGACCGTCGACCGGAGCGCCGCGACGGCCGCTCGCAGCCACTGCGGGTCGCCGTCACACTCAAAGAGCGACAGCAGCGCGTTCGATAACGAGCCGTGATCATCGAGGTAGCCGGGTAAGGGCGCTGCGCCACCCTGCCAACTCCGCCGGACCCGGTCCTCCACGAAGCAACGCCGAAGCAAAAATCGACCAGCCGACTGCGCCGCGGCCAGATAACGCGCGTCACCAGCAGCCCGATAACCGTCGCAAAAGGCTTCGACGGCGAAGCCGTTCCACGCAACCAGGATCTTATGGTCCGTGCTCGGCCGCGCGCGTCGCTTACGCGCCGCGAGGGCGCGTTGGCACGATCGCTGGAACGACTCAGACGTCGGGCGATCCCCGACCAGCGCGAGGACGTTCTTGCCGTCCCAGTTCCCCGACTTCGTGACACCATACGTCGCGCAGAACTCCGCGGCGTCTGCTCCTAGTAACTCCTCAAGCTCCGCCTGCTGCCACACGAAGAAGCGTCCTTCGACGCCCTCGGATTGAGCGTCCTGGCTTGACCAAAACCCGCCTTCGGGCGCCTGCATCTCACGCAACAAATAGTCGAGCGTGCGGAGCCCCGTCTGATGCAAGCCTCGATCGGCGCGCATCAGACCAGCCTCGAAATAGGCCGACGACAACAACGCGTTGTCATAGAGCATCTTCTCGAAGTGCGGCACCAACCACCGTCGGTCCGTACTGTAGCGGTGAAAACCGCCGCCAAGCTGGTCTTGGATCCCCCCGCGGTGCATCGCGTCGAGGGCTGCGCATGCCATCTCTCTAGCCTCGCCGTTGGGGTGCCCAAGCAGCATTTGCAGCTGCGCCACCTGGGGAAACTTCGGCGCGAAACGCGGGGGACCAGCAAACCCCGCGACCTCGGGATCAAACCAGCTCTGAGCGTCCGTGACGATGGCCCCGAACAGCTCAACGGTCGGCTCACCAGCGACCAACTCCGGCGCAAGCGCGCGCTCAAGGTACGCCGCAAAATCCCCGCCGACGGCGACGACCTCGTCATGATCATCGACCCAAGCTTTGGCGATGGACTCGCAGACCTGCCGAAAGCCTGGCTGGATCTTGGTCGCCTCAGGTGGGAAATAGGTCCCGCCATAGAATGGCCGACCCTCGGGGGTCAACCACGCGGACAGCGGCCAGCCGCCTTGCTTGCCCATGGCTTGCAACGCGCCCATGTAGATCTGGTCAATGTCTGGACGCTCTTCTCGGTCGACCTTGATACAGACGAACTTGTCGTTCATCAGCTGCGCTACCGTCGGGTCCGAGAAGCTCTCCCGCGCCATCACGTGGCACCAATGACACGCTGAATAGCCAATGCTTAAGAAGATCGGCTTGTCGAGGCGCTTAGCCAGCGCGAGCGCCTCTTCACCCCATGGGTGCCAATCCACCGGGTTGAAGCGATGCTGACGCAAATAAGGCGAAGATGATTTCGAGAGTCGGTTGCCCCCGCCTCCTTGTTCAGGGCGCCCCGCGTCACCAGCGACCTGGGCAGCAGCTCCGAACGCGCCGCCCAACACGAACAGCCCACCGATGACCATGCGCCGCCCGAGCATCACGAGCACCTATTTCCGCGCCTCGCTGCCAGACTCCTCCGCGAGCAGCTCCTCTAAACCCGCGAGGCTCGCGCGCTGGATCTGCTGCACCTTTTGCTGCAACGCTCCGAACCAATTCGCCCAACGCTCGATCAGCGAAGCGAGCTCACCGCGCTCCTTCCAAGTGACGGCGACTTGATCGCCCTCGACCTCTCGCCAGCTTATGCTTCCTGCGAAACTCCCGCCGACGTTGCCCTGCTCGTAGATATAGCCGATGCGATATTCGACCCCAGCGGCCGTGATCGCGTCGAGGGTCACCACGGCCTTTCCGAGCGGCCCGCTCCAGATCGACTCCTGCCCGACCGCGCCCGGAGCACCATTCATGGTGCGCGTCGTGGGATTTCCGAGCTGAAAGTCGATGGAAGACCAGGACGGCCAGCGGTCGAGGTCCGCGACGTTCTTGGCCAACCGCGACGGCTCGACCCGCATCACCCGCGTCGTCTCTACCACCCACTCATCGGCAAGGACCTGACCCACCAAGAGGAAGACGAGCACGCTGCCCGCCAAGGAGAACACGACCGCGCGCAGTACGAACTGGATGTTGGACATCGGCTTCCGTGAACTTAGTCCCTCCGCGCGGCCGACCCAACAGCGCTGCTAGGAAGTCTCTCAGCGATCCGGGAGGAGGTGTTGGGGAGGGACGATTCAGCGGGCATGATCTCGATACAAGGTTTACCGCAGATGTATCGGAAAGGTCGAGCGATCCAGATCGCCTGGGCAGTGTTGGCGCTCTCAGCGTGCGCGTCTATCGACGCGCAACGGGGCGCACGGCCCGAGCCTCAGGCAGAATTTCGCGCAGCGTGGATCGCGACCGTAAACAACATCGACTTCCCGTCTAGGCCTGGCCTCTCATCAACCCAGCTGCGCGGGGAGCTCAACGGCATCGTCGCGCGCGCGTTAGAGCTACGGCTCAACGCGCTCATCTTTCAGGTGCGGCCCGCTGCAGACGCCTTCTACAAGTCCCCGCTCGAGCCATGGTCCGAGTGGTTGACCGGCGTCCAGGGCCAAGCCCCCGGAGGGCGCTTCGACCCGCTTCGCTACATCATCGAACGCTGCCACCGGAGCGGGATTCAGCTGCACGCGTGGTTCAACCCGTTTCGGTGCTGGCACAAAGCCGCGACCTCAAACCCACACCCGAGCCACGTCACCAAACGCGCACCTCAGCTCACGCGCCGCTACGGGAAATATCAGTGGATGGACCCAGGCCACCCGACCGCCCAAAAGTGGACGTTAGCCGTGATCCAGGACGTCATCCGCCGGTACGACATCGACGGCGTACACATCGACGACTACTTCTATCCGTATCCAGAGAGTGGCAAACCCTTCCCCGACGACGCAACGTGGGCCGTCTATCAACAGCGCGGCGGAGATCTGCGCCGGGCAGACTGGCGACGTGACAACATCAACAGGTTCGTGGAGCGCCTCTATCAGCTCGTGCACAACGAGAAGCCGTGGCTGCTCGTAGGCATCAGCCCCTTTGGGATCGCGCGCCCCGGCGTTCCACGCGGCATTGAAGCTGGCCTGGATCAGTTCAACGACCTCTACGCAGACGTGACCAAGTGGCTGCGCAACGGCTGGTGCGATTACCTAACCCCCCAGCTCTATTGGCCGATCGACCAGAGACCGCAAGCCTTCGCCGAACTGCTCAACTATTGGCGCCGCGAGAACGTCCGCAATCGCGCGATCTGGCCAGGTTTGTTCACCACGAAAATTCGCGATGGCGGCGCCGACATCCGCGGCACCGAGCTGCGCGACGAGATCTTCTTGACGCGCCGCCAGGCGGCAGGGATGCCCGGGCACGTTCACTTCTCCTTCAACGCGCTGCGCGGCGACCACGCGCTGGTAGGCCGACAGCTAAAGCGCTCGGTCTACACGCGCGAAGCGAACATCCCGCGGCTCCCTTGGCTCCCAGCCCGCAAGCGGTGACCCGCTCGGGCCGGAGACTTGGCGAGGCGTACTCGTAGGCGCTAAACGAAGCCTGCGATCGCCATGTCATCACCGTAGGTCTCCATCCTGACATCGGAGAGCCGCCACGCCTCGGCCATGAAAGGGCGCCCGTCGCCGCCGACCGGCGTCGGCGCCGCTTGCCCGCCGATGATCTTCGGCGCGACGAACGCCAGCACCTGGTCCACGGCGTTCCACGCGAACATCTGCGCGACCAAGCCGCCGCCGCCTTCGACAAGGATGCGTCGGAGGCCGCGACGCCGGAGCTCCTTGAAGGCCCGGCCTAAGTGTAGGCGCCGCGGCCCCTCGGCGGTGGGGATGTGCAGCACTTGCACGCCCAGGTCTTGGAGGTGGCCGCTGCGAACCGGATCGACATCCTCGCTGGCAAGCAACCACGTCGGAGCGTCATGCGCCGTACGCACGAGGTTGCTGTCATCGTCTATCTCGCCGAGCGGGTCGATCACGATCCGCACGGGCTGCTTGCCTTCGACGTGGCGCACGGTCAGCTCCGGGTCGTCGATCTGCGCGGTCCGGAACCCGACCATCACCCCGTCACAGTGAGCGCGCAGCTCATGGGTCTTCTTCCGCGCCTCCGGGCCGCTGATCCAGCGCGCCTCACCGGTGGGCGCGGCCGTCTTACCGTCTAAGGTCATCGCCCACTTGCAGAGCATCCAGGGCCGATCCAGCCTGAGCGCCTTACGAAATGGCGCATAAACCTCATCACACCGAGACGCCAAGACGCCGTCGAGCACGTCAACGCCGGCATCCTCAAGCAACTCGATGCCGGCCCTGCGGTGCCTAGGGTCTGGGTCGACAGCCCCGATGACGACGCGTTTGACGCCAGCTTTGATGAGCGCCGGGGCGCACGGCGGCTGCTTCTTGCCATCCTCACCCTGCGGACTTGAACAAGGCTCCAGGGTCACCACCGCGGTGTCCGGGCGGACACCCTTAGCGCGCGCCTCTTCGAGCGCCATCGCCTCCGCGTGCCGACCGCCAAAGAACTCATGCCACCCGCGAGCCACGACCTCACCATCCTTTAACAACACGCAACCGACTCGAGGGTTAGGCTCAACCTCGAAGCGCCCGCGCTCCGCGAGGTCTAGCGCCTCCAGCATCAGCGCCTCTTCGGCGCTCACCGGGAAACCCCAAGCTGAACGGCAGATGCGCGGTCGTGCGGGCTCTCTTCCGCCGCGTTGTGTGATCGCAACTCACCGACGCATGAATAAGCCAGAGCCTCGGTGACAAGCACCGGCACGTATTCGCCTACCAGCCTGTCATCGGTGCTGTCAAAGTGGACGAGGCGGTGATGCGCGGTACGCCCAGTCATGCGACCAGCGACCTTACTCGGCCCTTCCACGAGCACCTCAACGGTCGCGCCGACCAACGCCTGGTTCTTCGCGCTAGAGAGTTCCTCTTGCACTGCGAGCAGGACCTGGTTTCGACGCTCTTTCTCTGCCGTCGGGACGTCATCTTCGATGTCGCTCGACACCGTGCCTGGACGGGGCGAGTACTTGAAGACGTAGCTCTGAGCAAACCCCACCTCTTTGCAGAACCGCGCTGTCTGATCAAAGTCTGCCGCTGTCTCGCCGGGGTAGCCGACGATCCAATCGCTGTGCAGCTCGATATCCGGCGCCTTCGCCCAAAGCTGCTCGATCCGCCGCATGTAACGCGCGACCGTGTACCCACGACGCATCGCCTTCAGCATCTTGTCACTACCTGACTGGGCAGGGAGGTGCAGGAACCGCGCGACCTTCGGCAACTCCGCGAGCGCGTCGATCAAATCTGGACTCAGGAAGTTTGGGTGTGACGTGATGAATGCCAAGCGCCGCAGCGCAGGGATCTCGTGGAGCGCACGCAGCAAGCGCGCGAGCGTGGCGTCCTGACCCCTTAAGTCACGGCCGTAGGCATTCACGGTCTGACCCAACAAGGTGATCTCCGTGACGCCATCGTCACACAGGCGATGAGCCTCCTCGACGAGGTCTGCGATCGGGCGTGAGACCTCATCCCCCCGCGTCGTCGGGACGATGCAGTAGGTACACGGCATGTTGCAACCGCGCATGATCGACATGTAGGCCTGGCTGCGCAGCGGGCGCACCTTGACGTTACGCGTGATCCGGTCGCCGCTGACGCCATCGTCGACGCTCAACATGCCAGCCCCTTTGACCTCATGACGAGTCTTCGCTGGCGCGCGCTCCACGACGAGCTGCGCGTTCCGCGCGATGGCTTTTTCGACGGTCTCGTCAATATCTCCGAACGCCGACGGGCCTACCACCATGTCTACGTGCGGCATACGCGAGAGCATGTAGCGCTTGTGCTCCTGGGCCATACAGCCGAGCACGCCGACGACGAGACCTGGCTCCTCGCGCTTGCGAACCCGCAGCTTGCCGAGCTTCGACCAGACACGGTCTTCGGCGTGTTGACGCACCGAGCAAGTGTTGATCAACACCACGTCCGCGTCATCTTCTACCGCCGCGGGGACATAGCCGCGCTGCTGCAGGCGCGCCTCGACCAGCTCGCTGTCCAGCTTATTCATCTGGCAGCCGTAACTCGTCAGGTGGTATTTGGACTGGCTCATCTTGCCCCGGGATTCTACGGTCTGCCGCCGCTGAACCTAGCGATACACGCAACTTACGACGGCCAGGCCAACCCGACTCAGCGCCGCAGGCGATCGGTGCAGGCCCGCAGCCCCCGCGACCACCCCACCATGGCATCGCGATCAACCGTCCACCCGGCCCTCGGCCAAGGTGCAGCACCCAGCCATTGGCGCCCGTCGTCACCCCGCTGCGCTATATTAATGATCAGGATCCCGACCAAATCATGAAGAGCACCATCGCCGCAGCAGCAGCCCTAAGCCTGACGATACCGTTGATCGGACAATCTCAGCGCCAGCTGTACACGCTCGACAACCCCAGCCCCGGCCAATGGCTGCAGATCCAACAGCACTTCGACCCGCTCGACAGCTGTTGCGGGGTGATGCCGACGGACGGCCGCGCGACCTTCGTCGCGACGACGGCGCAGAAGGGCTTCGTCAAAGCCCTGCTACCCGCAGCCTCCTTCGTGCGGGACGTCCAGTCGTTCCAAGAGACCTACGACCAGACCATGGCCGCGGCCGGCGTAGACAACCCGCCCCCGACGGCCTACTACACGGTCGCTGAGATCGAAGCGGCCATCGACGCCGAGGTCTCGGCGCACCCCGCGATCGCTGAAAAGATCGACCTGAGCGCCCTACCAGGCGGCGCACAAACCCACGATGGGCGCTCAATTTACGCCCTCAAGATCAGCGACAACGTCAACGCTGATGAAGACGAGCCCGCAATTTTCGTGATCGCGCAGCACCACGCGCGCGAGCTCAACTCACCGCACATGGTCATCGGCGCCATGCAACGAGTGCTCAGCGCCTACGCGACGGACCCCACGATCCAAGCCGTCGTCGATGACTACGAGCTGTTCTTTGTCCCGATGGTTAACCCCGACGGCGTCGACCACGTATGGAACGTCGACGAGTTCTGGCGCAAGAACCGCAGGGCGAACAGCGGCGGCAGCTTCGGCGTCGACCTCAACCGCAATTATCCGTTCTTATGGGGGCAATGCGGCGCGTCGACCACCCAGACCTCGGGGACCTACCGCGGACCTACCGCAGCCAGCGAGCCCGAGACGATCACCATGCGCAACGCGATCGCGCGGCTGCGCCCTGAGATCTACATCGACTTTCACAGCTCGGGTCAAGAGGTCCTACGCACGTACGCGCCGTGCGCGAACGAGCCCGCGACCGTCGCTGCGCTGATCGAGCGCTACGTCGACGACCTGCGCGCCCCGATGACCTACAACAAGCGCTACCCCTCGGCGTCGGGCGAAGCGCCGGAAGACCACTGGGCCTCCGGCGGTACCATGTCGTTCCTGATCGAGATCGGCACGTCGTTCCAGCCTGATTTCACGCTCACCGTCGCCGAAGAAGCCCGCGTCTGGCCGGGGGTCGAGCGCGCGCTCACCGCGTGGCGGCCGTCGATCCGAGGCCACGTCACGTCCTCGGGAGGCAGCCAACCGCTCGAAGCCACGGTCAGCTTCTCCCCGACGATCTTCACCCTGGGCGAGGAGACCAAGAGCCGCCTTCGCGACGGTCGCTACGGCTTGTGGTTGCCGATAGGCAGCTGGACCGTGACCTATTCTGCGCCAGGCCACCTGCCAACCTCGATCAACGTCACCGTAAGCAACTACGACCAGCCCGTCATCCACGACATCACGTTGACCAAGGACGCGTTCGCGCTCTATGGCGAGGGTTGCCCAGGCTCCGTCCCCCAGCCGCCGCAACCGTGCCCTGAACTCAACGCCGCTGGCGGCAACCTGAGCAACACGTCGCGCGACAACGAATACTGCTACACCGTCAACCAGAGCGACACCATCACCGTCACCGGCTTCGAGATCTGGACCAGCTCGACAGGCGGCACGGTTTCGGTGCCGGCGCACATCTACCTCGACAACAACGGCAGCCCCGAGGCTAGCCCGGCGGTGTCCACTACGGTCCAAGTAGACAGCACCGAGGGCTTTTACAACGTGACTTTGCCGCAGCCACTGACCGTTAGCGGCACCTTTTACCTCGGCCTCGACACGTCCGCGCAAAACGCCTACATCAGCAACCTGAACGCCGGGGCGAGCGGCAGCGGGTATTACCGAGACCTGGTTAACGGACCCAGCAACTGGACCGGTTCAGGCCTCGTACAGCAGCCTGCTTGGCGCGTTTTCTGCCAACAGCAGGCCCTTGGCTTGACGCCGGCGATGGGGTTCGACGGCCTACCGCAGCTAGGCTCAACCTACGAACCGAAGGTTAACGACGCGCTCGCGACGTCGGTCGCGCTGCTGGCATCGGGCCTGAGCAACCAAACCTATCAAGGCCTCACGCTACCGTTTGAGCTACCCAACGCGCCAGGCTGCGATCTCTTGGTGTCCGCAGACGTCCTGGACCTCGCAGCGATCGACGCCACCGGCGAAGCGCGCGCGCCGATTACGGTGCCCAACACCGGGGCGCTCGTCGGCTTGACGGTCTACCACCAATGGTTGGTGTGGGACCCTTCCGTCAACACGCTGAATATCGTGACGTCGAACGCAGGCACCGCGACGGTTCAGAACTAAGCGCGGACAACCAGCCGAGCTTCAGGCCTTGCACGCAGCCGTTTGCGCCGTATCTTGATGAGAATGAGTCTCATTAAGATGTGTCCAGCGCTCGCTGCAGCAACGCTGTCCTCCATTGCTTCGGCGCAGGTCCCGTCCGCGACCCCGTATCAGCGTCAACTTGACCTATTAGTCACCGACGCCAGCTTCGACGGGGTCTGGCGCTGCGTCGACTGGAATCAAGACGGGGACTACCTCGACGCCAACGAGGTCGAGGCGTTCTATGACGAGAGCCTCGGGACGATCAGCCTTAGCAACAACTCAAGCATCAGCGTCGCCCCCGACGGCACCGCCTATGTCGGAGACTCCACCGCCGACATCGTCTTAGCGATGCGCGACCTAAACGGCGACGGCGACGCCAACGACGCCGGGGAGCACCGCGTCTTCTTCGACAACAGCAACCCCGCAGGCATCGCCATGGCCGCGATGCAGAGCCTACACGTTGACTTGCTCGGGCGCGTCTATCTCGCCATCGCGAACTCGGGCTCGACCGGCGTCGACATGATCGTCAAGCTCGAAGACCTCAACGGTGACGGCGACGCCCTCGATGCAGGCGAGGCCGTGGATTACCACACGGTGCCAGGGTCAGTGTCGACCGCCGACTCGATCCCTACCGAGCTAGGCGCCGGCCCTGATCTCAACCTCTACTACACCGAGGCCGGCGCTTCTGGCGCGATCTCAAAGGGCGTCTACCGGCTCGCCGATAACAACGCGGACGGAGATTGTAACGACCCGGGGGAGCGCAGCCTGTTCTGGGACACTTCGACGATCGGTGCTGCGAGCCCGTTCCACTGGGGCATGGCGATCACGCGGGACGGGCGCTTCTACCTCAGCGACCACAGCTCGAATGAGACCATCTGGACCGCGCGCGATGACGACAACAGCGGCACGATCGAAGCCAGCGAACAGAGCGTCTTCTACCAAACCTCTGCATCGACCTGGTGGGACGTCGTCATCCGCGACGACGGCTCTATCTTGCTCTGCGAAGACCAGACGCCCGACCGCCTCGTTGTGCTAACGGACCTCAACCAGGACGGCGACGCGCTCGACGCTGGCGAAGCGGTCGAAGTCTATAACGACACCCAAGCCGTGAACGGCGGCCTCCGGCCGCGCGGCGCCGCGTTCATGCGTGGCCCTGAGTTGGTCGCCGCGCCTCCGTCCGTCGCCATCGGCGCTAGCACCAGCTTCAACGTGACGACCAACAAGCCCGGCGAGCTCGCGGCCATCTTCCTCGCGATCTCCAACACGGGTGCGCTGCCGATCCCGCCATACGGCGTCCTTGAGATTGGTCCGTTAAATATTGTCACGCTCGGCGTCGGACTGTCAGACGCGAACCAGCACTTCGCCCTCCCGTTCGCGATCCCGAACACACCCGCTGCCATCGGGACCTTGAGCGCACAGGCGTGGTGCGGCGACGCCTATCGGCAGTTCTTGAGCAACCCTACGACCGTCACGATTACTCCGTAGCGAAGATTAGCCGGGTATCACCGCTACGCTGTTCGCTTCATACTAGAGATCTCCACACACGCTCTCTTACGAATGCGCCTACCAACGATCAGTTCCATCGTCCTCGCCCTAGCGACCGCGCCGGCGCTCGCCCAAACCCTAGAACTCGACAAAATAGGCGGCGGCCTGGGTGAGCCACTCACCATGCCGCTAAAGGGCAGACCGTTCGATCCTTATGTGCTCCTGGTCGACTTGATCGAAGTGCCGACCTTCTTGCCGCAGTTCGGGGTTCAGATCGACATCAGCACACAGTTCGTCTGGACGTCTTTCAACACGCCGGGGATGGTCGGCTCCCTCGACTTCGCGGGCGAAGCGACCCCGATCCTGTCCATGCCGGCTGACCCCGTGCTGCAAGATTGCATCTTCTCTTTCCAGGCCATCAGCTGCACCGGGCCCTACTACGTCTCCAACTTGGTGCGGGTTACGCCGCAGATTCCTGGCACGTTCCGGCCAAGCCTGCAGTCGCCCCAAATCCCGATCATCGGAGGAGGCACGATCCCAGAAGAGAACGGCGACGTGCTATACATCGGCGGCTCTGGCCCGGTAGCCCAGCGATACTCTTCGCAACTTGAGACGTGGACGCAAGCCGGTGGCTCCTTCAGCGTCGGGCTCCTATCGCAGACGACCCCGCTCGATGACGGCCGAGTCCTCTTCACTGGCGGGCTCGACATAGCCACCGGACAACCGACGAACGCAGCTGCGATCTACGACCCTTCTACGGGCACTCAGACGACCCTGACGATGGTCCAAGCGCGCGCCGGCCACGGCGCTTCCCAGGTGGGTAACGGCCTCGTCCTCATCAGCGGCGGGCTCGAGTCGTTTGACCTCACCAACCCGCTCTCCATCGTTCAGAGCATCCTGAACACCACCGAGTATTTCGACCCAGCGACCAACAGCTTTTCGAGCGGCCCGGGCATGCTCGAGGCGCGCGCCCTGCACACGCAGACGACGCTGACCAACGGCCAAGCCCTGATCGCCGGGGGGCTCAGCGTCATCCCGATCATCAACATCCCGACCGTCTCGGCGACGGCCTACCTGTTTAACCCGAGCAACGGCAGCTTTGGCTTCCCGAGCTTCTTCAACGGGGCACGGCTGCTGCACACCGCGGTCGCGCTTGATAACGGCCGGGTGATGCTCTGCGGCGGCCTCAGCGTCGATCTATCGGTAGTCATCCAGACCGGCAATATCGCGGACATCATCATCGGCACGCGCGAAGACTGCCTCGTCTACACCCCGGGCTTCTTCGGTGGGTTCCAATCCGTGAGCGGCATGCAGACCGGCCGCGCTGGAGCAGGCCTCGCGCCGCTGCCAGGCGGCGGAGCGCTCATCACGGGCGGCTTCGAGCTCGCGATCGACATCACGACCGGCGAGTTCATCGCGGACGCGACCGCGACCGCGGACATCTTCACACAGGCGCCCAACTCGATCGCGCCGACCGGCTCGATGGCGCTGCCGCGCCTGTTCCCGATCGCGACGAACTTAACCGACGGCACGATCATGGTCGTCGGCGGCGGGCCGCTCGAGTCAGAGATCTACCAACGCTGAGCTCCCGCGACCACGGAGACCGGCCGGCGCTGGGCGCGCAGATAACTGCGCGACCCGCGCCGAACATGAGGCGCCGACCTCTTGCGTCGTGCTAGGCTGTGGCGCAAAGACGCCTGTGGATTTCGACACGTCAACACCATCACCGCCCAACGGACCCGTCCCGGTGTTTCCGTTACCGGGGGTGTTTCTGTTTCCACACCAAGTCATCCCCCTCCACATCTTTGAGGAGCGCTACCGAGACATGGTCAGCGACCTCCTAGATGGGCCAGGCCGCTTCGTGATCGCCTCACCGCAAGCCGGGGAACGCGAGACCTCAGAGCATCCTCCTGCCGTTGTGCCCGTCGGCGGGCTCGGTGAGATCCTACGGCACGAGAAGCTCCCCGACGGCAGATACATGATCTGGGTGCTCGGCCTCGCGCGCGTCCACGTCACGGAAGTGGAGAGCCCCCACAAGTACCGGCAAGTCGAGTGCCTGCCGTTTATGGAGACCCCAGTCCCCGAGGGCTCCTCTGAGAACCTCGCGCAACAGCTTCGCGACGCCGCCTCGGCGCGCCTCAAAGAGCCTCTGCCGCTACCGGACAACACCCCCCCGGGCCTCCTCGCAGACCTGCTCCTGCAGACGCTGCAGGCGCCGCGAGAGGTCGTCGAGCAGGCCTTCAGCGAGCCTGACGTCGCCGCCAGGGCGCGCCTCGCCCTGCGCGCGGACACCGAGCATCCGGCCCAGGCCGAGGCCGAGGCCGACGACGACCCTAGCGACGGTGAAGACGGGCCCGGCGGCTTCGACCTGGAATAGCGCGAGATTCATCAGCGGCTCTGAGCTAGGCTGCCCGGATGCTTCCGCAGCGCCGTCAATCTCGCTCGGCCCCGCAGCGAATCTACCTCGTCGGGGCCCACGCCACGGGCAAAACGACCTTGGCGCGCTGGATCCGAGATCGATATCGAGTGCCGATGATCGCCGAGGTCGCCAGGGGCGTTCTCGCTGAGATGGAGGCCCAGCTAGAGACCCTGCGCACGGACGTCGGCCTCGTCGATCGCTACCAAGCGTCCGTCTTCACGCGCCAAATTGACGCGGAGCACGCCATCGACGGCGCGTTCGTGAGTGACCGGGCATTCTGTAACCTCGCCTACGCGGCGCACCACTCCTCCATCCTCGCGAAGATCTTCAAAGACCCGCGGCTGCAGGAATACATGCAGTGGGTCAGGCAGGGGGTGGTCTTCTTCCTGCGCCCACATCGCGAGATGCTCGTAGAAGACGGCGTGCGCGCGGGGGTTGAGTGGGAAGAGGTCCTGAGGATCGACGGCATGGTCAAGCTGCTCCTCGAACAGTTCGACATCCCCTACATCCCGGTCGCCTCACTCTCGATGCAAGAGCGAGTCCGCCTCGTGGAACGCGTGCTCGACCTCGCTGGGATGGCGCAGCCATCAACCTCTGCAGACGGCGCCCCTCGCGAAAACGAAGCGGCGATCGAACAAGCTCGGTAGTTGTCGCGGCGGCCTGCGCGCATAGCATGCAACGCATGTCTTCGACACTGACGCAACGACAGCTCGAGCGCGAGTTGATCGACCTTCTCGAAGCTCGCACCGGACTACGCCCTCGCGTAGCCATGCTGCTCGGCTCCGGGCATGCGTCGATCACGAACCAGCTCAAGGACAAGGTCGCTATCGCCGGCGACGACGTCCCCGGCATGCCGCTGGCGTCGCCGATCCACGTCGGGATCCTCGAAGGCGTCCCCGTAGCGGTCGCAGACGCGCCGCTGGCGGCCTACGAAGGGATGTCGTCAGCAGAGCTAGCCCACCCAGTCCGCGTCCTCAAGGCGCTCGGCTGCGAGCTCCTAATCGTCACGGGCGGCGCAGCCAGCCTGCGCCGCCAGATCGAGCCGGGCGCAATCGCGGTCATCGAGGACCACCTCAACTTCAGCAACCTCCACCCGCTGACCGGTCCAAACGATGACCAACTCGGCCCGCGCTTCCCAGACATGAGCGAGCCATACGCGGGGATGTGGATCCAAGTCGCGCGTGACGTCGCCGTCAAAGCAGGCGTGCCGTGCCCGCGCGGAATCTTCGCCGCGATCCCCGGCCCTAGCATGCCGACCCGCGCAGAATACCGGTTCCTTCGTAACGCCGGCGCGGACCTGGTCGGCATGTCACTCGTTCACGAAGCGATCGCCGGCGTCCACGCTGGCTTCCAAGTCCTCGCGCTCGTCGGCGTCACCCAACAAGTGCTTGAGTCAGACAGCGGCAAGGTGTCAATCGAAGCGATGATCGATGCTGCCGACCTCGCCGCACCACGCATGGCCACCTTACTCGTCGGCTTCATCGAGGCGACCAGGGCGCATCTGTGAGCGATCACGACGCCCAACGGCCACGCCTCGCGGTGTTGCTGAGCGGCAGCGGACGCACGCTGCAGAACCTGCTAGATCGGACGTCCGACGGCCGCCTAGCGGGCACGGTGGCGGGCGTCCTGAGCGACCGGGCCGACGCGCTTGGCCTGCAGCGCGCGATGGACCGCGGCATCGAGGCGCGGCATCTGACTGAGCCGTCAGCGATCTGGGCTTGGATCCACGAGCTGAACGTCGATCTCGTGCTCCTGTGCGGCTACATCAAGCTGCTGCCGATCATCCCTGATTTCGAAGGGCGCGTAATGAACATCCACCCCTCGCTGCTGCCCGACTTCGGAGGCAAGGGGATGTATGGCGGCGCAGTCCATCGAGCAGTCCTCGAGGCCAAGCGCGAGCAATCTGGCTGCACGGTCCATCTCTGCGACAACGACTACGACAACGGCAGCGTGGTCATGCAAGCGCGCGTCCCAGTGTTGCCCGATGATGACACCGAGACATTAGCGGCCCGCGTCTTCGCAGCGGAATGCGAGGCCTATCCAGCAGCGATCATGCTCCGCTGGCGACAGCTTCAGGGCTCCGAGCCTAGGCACCCACGCTGACAGATGACGCGGCAGGCGCCGCAGCAGTCACAGCCATCGAGGAGGCCATGGTCCCCGCGCAGCTGCGATGCGGCTAGTTCCTCACCACGATGGCCACGTTGATGGCCGTAGCGAGCAGCAACCAGAGCACGTACGGCGCGATCATCCATCCTGCTGGCGCGTGAACGCGTCGGTAGAGCACGAACATAGTCATGACCACGACGTCTAGCATGAGGATGTCGACGAGCGCCGCCACCGGGGCCGCCATCGCGAAGAAAAACAGTGACCAAAGGACGTTGAGCACGAACTGCGTGGCGTAGATCGCGCCGATCCGCGCCGACGCGGCGCGGACCCAAACCTGCCATGACGCGACTGCGAGCAAGGTCAGAATCGTCGTCCAAGCGGGCGCGAACACCCAGCTCGGTGGTTGGAACCAGGGCTTATGCAGCGCGTCATACCACGGCCCCATCCCGAGCGATGTCAGCCAGCCGCCGACCGCCAGCAGGGCGATCGAGGCGACGGCGAAGATCACCAGCGCCTTCCTATCCGAACTCAACCCAAGATAGCGCCGGATCCCCTCATCAAAGCCTGCACCAAACAGGATCACGGCGCCAACCACGGCGAACTCAAGCTGGTTGCTGTCGGCCACGAGGTTGATCGAGTTCGAAAGCAACTGCATCAAGGCCGAACCCAGGACGACCCCAAGCACCACGCCTTCGCCGCCACGCAGCGCGACGCCGCCCAAAACAGCGCCCGCGATCGCGTAAAGCTCGTAGAAGTTGCCAAAGCTCGAAGCTTGCGCGGAGTTGACGTAGAGCACAAACAGGCAGCCTCCGAGGCCCGCGAGCAAAGAGCACGCGACATATGCGAGGACCGTCAAGCGCCCCGTTTGAACCCCAGAAAACCGCGCCGCCTCTTCATTCCGCCCCAAGGCGAACAGGTGCCGCCCCCAGACAGTGCGCGTCCATAGCGCGCCGGTCAGCAGCGCGACCAGCGCCAGCACACACAGCGGCACCGGCAGGCCGAACTCACCGCCAAGAGAGAGCTTTCCGGTCGCCAACCAGCGCAGCCCCTCGCCAGCGTCACCGAGCCCCATGGTCTGATCACCGGTAAAGTTGCGCATCAAACCCCGGTAAAGCAGCAGCCCGCACAACGTCACCACGAAGGGCTGAAGGCGCAGGCCGACGACGAGCAGACCGTGCCACAGCCCAATGCCCGCGCACACCGAGATGACCGCGACTAACGCCAGAAACGGCGGCAGCTCACAGGCCTTAATGAACCACGGCAAAAGACAGCCCGCGACACAGACCACCGCGCCGATCGAAAGGTCGATGCCGCCGGTGACGATGACGAAGGCTGCGCCCACCGACAAGATGCCGAAGAGCCCCACCCTACGGAGCAAATTCTCCAGGTTGTAAGCCGACAGGAAGGGATAGGTCCCCAAGTCCTGGTCGTAACTCAACAGCGTGGTCGCGATGCTGATGACCAACAGCAACACGGAGATCCCGATCAGCTTCTTCATTGCGCCTCCGCCCGCGCCTCTGCGCCGGTCGCCAACATCATGATTTGTTCTTCCGTACGTCGTTCGCCGCGCAGCTCGCCCTGAACAGCGCCGTCCCTCAGGACCAAGACTCGATCGGCGAGCTGGAGCACCTCGTCTAGCTCAGAGCTGACAAACAAGACCGCGAGACCAGCGGCTGCCAGCGTGTCTAAACGCCGATAAATCTCCGCGCGCGCGCCAACATCGACCCCCCGGGTCGGCTCATCGAGCATCAACACCGCAGGCGCAGCTGCCAGCCATTTCCCCAGCACCACCTTCTGCTGGTTGCCGCCCGACAGCGAGGCCACCTCCTGCTCGCCGCCACTACAGGCAATCGACAGATCGTCGACAGATCGCGCCGTCAGCCCCCGCTCATAAAGTCGATCGAGCCAACGCCCCCGTTTGCGCAGCGTGGCGAGGGACAGGTTCTCGCGGACGCACATACTCGCGACCAGCCCCTGCTGCTTGCGATCCTCCGGGAGCATCGCGACGCCTAGGTCAATCGCCGCTCGCACGTTACCAGTCGGCAAGGCCCGACCGCGGACCCCTACGCTCCCGACTCGATACGCGTCGACCCCGAACACGGCGCGCAGCAGCTCCGTTCGCCCCGAACCCAACAGCCCGGCTATACCCACGATCTCTCCGGCGCGCAGCTCCAAGTCGACGGGAGACGCCGGCCACTCCGCGGTGCAGAGGCCGCGCACTTCCAGCACCACGTCACCCGGCGCGTGCGGCGTCCTGACGACGCCCGTGAGTTCGCGCCCGACCATCAGCGAGACCATCCGATCCTGCGTGATCTCTGACCGAACGAGCGCGCCGCTGTTGCGACCGTCGCGGAGGCCCACGACGCGGTCCGCGATCTCCTCGATCTCAGAGAGGCGATGGGTGATATAAACGATGCCTACGCCCTGGCCGCGCAGCTCCCGCACGACCTCGAATAGCCGCGCAGCCTCACTGTCCGTCAAGCTGGACGTCGGCTCATCCATGATCAGCACGCGGGCATCCGCACGCAACGCGCGCCCGATCTCGAGAAGTTGCCGCTGCCCCATCCGCAACGATGAGACCAACGCCCTTGGGTCGACGTCGAGCCCCAGCCGCGCCAACGACGACCTCGTAATCGACGCCATCTCGCGCTCGCGCAAGAGCGGCCCGAGACGGAGCTCAGCACCCAAGAACATCGCGCCAGCGACCGTCAAATTATCGCAGAGGCTCAGCTCCTGGTGGATGAGGGCAATGCCTCGGCGCAGCGCGTCGATCGGACCCTCGAGCGCCACCGCCTCGCCGTCCAGCCGGACCTCCCCGTCGTCTGCGCGGTGCAAACCTGCCAGCACCTTCATCAGCGTGCTCTTACCGGCGCCGTTCTCTCCGACGAGGGCGACGACCTCACCAGCATGCACCGCCAGGTCGACGCCATCGAGCGCCAAGACGCCGGGGAAGCCTTTGCTCACTCCCTTAGCTTCGAGCAGTGCGGCGGCCTCCACGCAGCTACTTACCCAGCTTCGCGTTCAAGTCGTCCCAGAACGCTTGCACGGTGTCCTTACGCAGCTGCCTCGGCGCCACGGCCAACGTTCCGCTCTCAGGCAACAACGCCGACCGCGCTGCCTGGTCCTCAGCGGCGAGGAGCTGGGCTAACAGCTTGATCGACTCGTAGCCGTACGCGTACGGATTTTGAACCACGGTGCCATGGATCTCACCTGCCAAGACGCCCTTCAGCGTCTCATCGTTTTCATCGAAACCAACGATTGCTACGTCCGCAAGACGACCCGCTGAGCGAACCACGTCGAGGATGACCGGCGGCTCATATGCAAACAGTCCGACCATGCCCTTAATATCCGGGTGCTTGGTCAAGCAGTCTTGCGCGCAGGCCTTCGCCTTGGACGCCTCCATCTGCGTGGTATAGGTGGCCCGGATCTCCCACTTGTCGCCGTTAAGGGTGGCGTCGATCAGGTCGAAGCGGCTCGAGTCATGCGATCTCCCAAGCAGCTCGTCGATCAAGCCCTGCCGGCGCCCGCGCCCGTTCTCTTGATCCAGCGTGCCGACCAAGATTGCGATGGGGCCGCCGTCAGGCATAGCCTCCTTGACGAGCTGACCTACCATCCTGCCAGCGTCGTAATTATCTACGCCGATGTAACAGAGCCGCTTCGAGTTCGGCGCGTCTGAGTCGTGCGTAATCAAGACACAGCGCTCTGCGATGCGGTCTAACAACCCGGTCATGTTGTCAGGATCTTTGGGTGTAACCGCGACCCCCTGGACCCCCGCAGCCACCACGTCCTCTAGCTGGCGCGTCTGCTCCTCGGCCGTGCCGTTAGGCGGCATACGCACCAACACGTCCACGCCGAACTCTGTGGCCGCCGCCTCCACACCAGCCTTGGCGATCGTCCAGAAATCGACCGCGCAGTTAGTCACGAACGCGACGCGCGGCTTCGAGCTGCGAGACGCGGCGCCTTCGGGATCACCGCCACACGACGCCACGGCGCCGACCAGCAGCGAAAAAACACAAACAGACGAGGTGCGACGAATCATTGAAGCTCCATGGATCGGGATCAGCCCACGGTCATGCCGCCGTTGACGGCGATGTCCTGACCAGTGATGAACGCGGCTTGTTCGCTCGCGAGGAACGAGACGATGCCGCCGACCTCGGCGGGAACGCCCCAGCGCCCCATCGGGATAAGCGCCTCGTAGCCGTCCTTCAGCGCCTTCGGGTCTTTGTCATGGCGCTCGACCGGGATCCAACCTGGCGACACCGTGTTGACCGTGATGTTCCACGGCGCTAACTCGGTCGCCATGCTGCGGGACCAACCTGCCTGCGCGCCCTTGGCGGCCACGTATGCCGAGAAGTTCGGCACACCGCGGCGGAACACCTCGCTGCCGATGCTGATGATTCGGCCCCATTTTCGACGCTTCATCCCCGGCAACACCGCGCGGGTCATCAGGTATGGGGACTTTACGAAGAAGTCGAGCATCGACTGGTAGAACGCCCAGTCATACTTCTCGATCGGCAGCTGCGGCTGATCGGGCGTCGCGTTGAGCACGACGATATCCGGCCGACCCAGCTTCTTCTCGGTCTGCGCGACCAGCTTGTTAACCTGACGCTCGTTGGTCACGTCTGCGCGACAGACGATCGCCTCGACGCCGCGACCCAACAGCTCATCGCAGGTCTTCTCGGCCACCTCTTTGCCGTTGAAGAAGTTAACGACGACCCTCGCCCCGGCCTCCCCGAGCGCGATCGCCATCGCCTTGCCGAGCCCCTTGCTGCTGCCCGTGACGATCGCAGTCTTTCCGGCGAGCGAGCCGGGGCGCGGCTCTACGTCGAGGCCCTGCTTACTCTTGGCTACGGCGGATCGAGTCCGCTTCTTTCGGGCCGAATTGCTCATAACTTCTCCCAGCAACCTACCGGGTTGCCGCCCTCGGAGCGACCTTCTACAAAAGAGCTTCAGCATGCTGCGCCCTCTGGCAACCCTGCTGTTTGGCCTGATGTCACTCTCTACGGGGACGACTCAGGCACAAACTCCGCCTGCTCCGGATTCTCAGGACATGGGCGTCCGTAAGCAGCACTGGGCCTGGCAACCGCTCCTGAGCAATTTCCCGGCCTTGCAAGGGCACCCGGTCGACGCGTTCATTCGAACCCGACTCCGCGAGCGACAGCTGGAGCCTGCGGCGGCGGCTCGCCCCGAGGTGCAGCTACGGCGCCTGTGGTTCGACGTCGTTGGTCTGCCGCCCACGCGCGCGGCGGTCGAGCGCTTCCTCGCCGCGCCCACCGACGCCGCGTGGCAACGAGAGGTAGACGCGCTGCTCGCGAGCCCCCATTTCGGCGAGCGCTGGGGACGTCACTGGCTCGACCTCATGCGTTACTGCGAGACGCTCGGCCATGAATTCGATTATGAGATCCCGAACGCGTGGCGCTACCGCGACTACGTCATCCGCGCCCTCAATGCTGACGTCCCCTACGACCAGTTCGTCCGCGAGCACATCGCCGGTGACTTGCTAGACGCTCCACGGCGTGGCGAAGACGGCAGCAACGAGAGCGTGCAAGCGACCGCGTCGTGGTGGTTCCCCGAACAGACCCACTCGCCTGTGGACTCGATGCAGCACCAAGCAGACCGCATCGACAACCAGATCGACGTCTTCGGCAAAGCCTTCTTGGGGATGACCGTCGCTTGCGCGCGGTGCCACGATCACAAGTTTGACGCGATCTCGACGAAGGACTACTACGGCCTCTTCGGCTTCGTCCAGAGCTCTCGCTACGTCCAAGCGCCGATCCACCCGGTCGAACCGAGTTCTCCCGAATATCAGCGCGCACTGCGCGCCCAGCGCGCGCTCACCGCTCGCTGGCTGGTTGAAGGAGAAAGCCTCGGGCGCGGCGTTGAGACCCGGGGCGAGGACATCGTCATCGCCGACGCCGCTGACCCCGAAGAGCACTGGTTTCGCACGGGAGACGCGTTCGGTGAGGCCCCGTGGCAGGGGGCCTTTTGCCCCAACCCGACCGCCGAGGCTCCCGAGGTCATTCAGCTACCGGGCGCATTCTGGCTCAGCTGCGCGGCAGGTCCACAGCGCGAGGGGACCATCGCGACACGGTCGTTCGAGCTAACCCACCGATACGTGCACGTGCGTGCAGCGGGAGATCACAGCAGGCTCAAGCTGATCGTCAACGGCCTGCACGTCGTGCGCAACCCGATCTACGGCAGCCTGCACCGCAATATCGACAAGCACCCGCCGCACTGGGTCACGTTCGACATCGAGATGTGGCGGGGCGGCATCGCTTTTTTGCAGGCGATCGACCAGCGCGCGCCCGACCTAGGCGACCCGAGACACAACCGCAGCGAATACCCCGAGCACACCTGGATCGCCGTTCAGACCGTGCTCAACTCACCGCACAGCGCGCCCCCTAAAACCGCGGGGAACCCCGCGCCAGCAACGATCGATCGGACCGCCCTCACCCCAAAGCTAGAGCGATCCCTGAGTGACCTCGTGGACGCAGCGGCGGCCCTACCAGTCTCACCCACCATCCCCGCGATCGCCGACGGCAGCGGCATCGACGGCTACGTCTACCTCCGCGGGGACCACGCCGCGCAAGGCGTCGACGCGCCACGAGCCTTCCTGTCCGCAGTCCCAGCCGCGATGGCGCCCGCGCCGCAAGACTCGTCTGGACGCCTCGAGCTCGCAGCGACCGTGCTCGCAGCAGAAAACCCGCTGCCGTCCAGAGTGCTAGTCAATCGGATCTGGCACCACCTCTTTGGCCGCGGGATCGTCAAGAGCGTCGACAACTTCGGCGCGCTCGGCGACCAGCCGTCGCACCCCGCGCTGTTGGACTGGCTCGCGCGCGACCTCATCCAGCACGGATGGTCCATCAAGCACGCGATCCGCCGGGTGGTGACGTCTGCGACCTACCGGCAGAGCAGCCGTCAACGACCGGACGCCGCGGAGCTGGACGCCGACAACCTCCTCCTGCACCGCCAAAACGTGCGCGCGCTCGAAGCCGAGACCATCCGTGACGCGCTGCTGGCTGTCAGCGGCGCGCTTGACCCAGCGCTCTACGGCCAATCGATCGAGCTGCCGCGGTCCGCCATCACCAACGCCCGGGGCCGGCCAGGACGTCACGACCCGCTAGACGGGCGTGGGCGCCGAAGCGTCTACCTCGCCGTCAGGCGTAACTTCATGAACGAGATGATGCTAGCGTTCGACCAGCCGACGCCGTTCGCGACGGTGGGCCGCCGCAACAGCTCCAACGTCCCCGCGCAAGCCCTGGCGCTAGCCAACGCACCCCTCGTACATGAACTATGCGAGCGCTTTACGGACCGCGTCCTGCAACATAGCCAGAACGACGCCAAACGCCTCAACCTAGCCTACCTGCTGGCCTTTGGGCGGACGCCGCGAGCCGAAGAGCTCGACCAGCTCCTGCGCTACGTTGCGTCACCGAACAACGAGCGCGAAACGTGGTTCGACGCCTTACACGCCCTCATCAACACCACCGAGTTCCGCTTCCGACGATGACCGCGCACCTCCAACCATCAGGTGGGCAGCTGAGCAGGCGCGAGTTGCTGCGACAAGCTGCCAACGGCTTCGCGTTGCTGCCATTCGCGGACCTGATCAGCCAACAGCAGGGTAACGGTGCGCTGGTGCGACACCACGCCCCCCGCGCGCGCTCCGTCATCTTCCTCTACATGGACGGCGCCCCGAGCTGCCAAGACCTGTTCGACTACAAACCTCGCCTGGTCAAAGAGAGTGGTCAGAAGTTCGCGCTGCCGATGGAACCGACGCAGTTCAACAACCGCGGCAATACGCTCGGCCCGTGCGCACAGTTCCGCCAGCGCGGGGAGAGCGGCCAATGGATCAGCGACCTGCTGCCGCACATGGCCAAGGTTGCCGACAAGATGACCTTCGTCCGGTCGATGTACGCCGACTTCAGCGAGCACACCAACGCGAACTACTTCCTGCACACGGGACACGGCCTACAGGGCCGCCCGAGCATGGGCGCCTGGATCGGGTACGGCCTAGGAACCGAGGCCGAAGATCTCCCCGCCTTCTGCGTCTTGAACGGCGGGCTGGTGCCACCTGGAGGCGTCGACAACTTTCACTCTGGCTTCCTGCCAGCACACAGCCAAGGCTCCATGTTCAAGATGCGCGGCGACGCCGTCGCGAACATCAAGCCGCGCGAGCTCCAGCAGCGCCAACGCAGGAAGCTGCAGCTAGCCCGGGCGCTTGACGACCTCTCGATCCTCCACGAAGGCAGCGACCCATCGCTCGACGCCGCCATCAAGAACCAAGAACTCGCCTTCCGGATGCAGACCGCGGTACCCGAGCTGCTAGGTATCGATGGCGAGACACCAGCGACGCGCGAAATGTATGGCCTGAACTCCGACTATGAGCAGACGCGCACCTACGGACGGCAATGCTTGCTAGCGCGCCGACTCGTCGAACGTGGCGTGCGCTTCATCGAGCTCACCTGCGCTGACACCGGCGGCGATCGCTGGGACCAACACGGCGGACTGAAGCAAAAGATCGCCCGCAACTGCAAGATGGTTGATCAACCCATCGCCGCGCTGCTCTACGACCTCGAGGCCCGCGGCCTCCTCGACGAGACCATCGTGCTGTTCGGAGGAGAGTTTGGCCGAACACCTTTCGCCCAAGGGAGCGACGGGCGCGACCACAACCCGTTTGGCTTCACCATGTGGATGGCTGGAGGCGGATTCCGGCCCGGCGTGAGCTACGGATCGACCGATGAATACGGCTACAAGGCCGTGGAAGACCCTGTGTCGATTCACGACCTCCACGCGACCTTGCTTTGGCAGCTCGGGATTGACCACGAGCGCTTCACCTACCGATTTGGCGGCCGAGACCTAAGGCTGACGGATGTTTACGGCAAGGTCGTGCGTAACCTCCTCGCGTAGACGCTCGCATCGCCGACCAAGAAGCTTTGTAACCACTTAGCGCTTTGCGGGCGTCACCGCGCCCCCGGCTAACCAACACCTATCGCGCCCGACGCCCTGACATGCTGATGATCCTGGTCTACGCCGCGCTGCTGCCGCAGCGCGCCGACGAACCGCGCACACCCGGCGCAGAAAAAACGCCAACGGCGGTTGCGGCGGCTCCCGCTCAAGCGGACGAGGCGTGGTTCGACGGGGCGCTCGCCGAACGCTGCGCGCAAGCGGCCGACCGGGGGCTGAGCTGGCTACGCGACCGGCAGCTGCCGTCGGGCGCCTGGGTCGGCTACGTCGGACACAAGCAGATGGACAACTATCAGGTGCTGCCCGACGGGCTACAGCCGGACTCGCAGCGCGCGACCGGCGAGGGTCACCTCGGCACCAGCGCGATCTGTGGCATGGCGTTCCTCGCCGGAGGACACCTACCTGATCGCGGCCGGCACCGCGTCGTCGTGAAGCGCGCGGAAGACTTCGTCATCCAGCAGTCTCAGCAGAGCGGTTTGCTCAGCTCCGCCGGGACGCGCATGTATAGCCACGCGTTTGGGACCCTGTTCCTAGCGGAGGTCTACGGCATGGCCGCCAACGATCGCGCAAAGGCGACCCTCGAAGCCGCGGTCAACCTCATCGTTGACAGCCAAAATCAATACGGCGGCTGGAGATACAACGCCTTTGACCGCGAGCTCGATCTCTCCGTCACGGTCTGCCAGCTACAAGCGCTGCGCGCCGCACGGAACATCGGCATTCGGGTGCCAGCCACGACGATCGAGCGCGCCATGGCTTACGTCAACAGCAGCCGCGTCAGCAGGGGCTATGACCAAGGCCTTTACTATTACAAGGTCTATGGTCGCGGGCGATTCCAAAAGCCGCGCGAGTACTCGATCAACGCCGCCGCGATGACCGCGCTAGCGAGCGCCGGGGTCTACGACGACGACCTCAGCGATCCAGTGCTAAGCTTCCTGGAGCAGGAATATCGCAACGTCGCTGCGGGCTATTACCGCGACCACTTTTACTACTGGTACGGCAACTACTACGCTGCCCAAGCATTCTACCAGTTCGGCGGTCGACGGCTCCGCGCCTTCTTTTCTCGTCTAGCCGACGATCTGCTGGAGTCACAGCGGCCCGATGGACGCTGGCGCAACCGAGTAGGGCCAGGCGACGAGTTCGGGACTGCGGTCGCATGCATCCTCCTCCAGATGCCGCGCCAATACCTCCCGATCTTCCAACGCTGAGCCCAGCCGCGGCAATGTGGGCAACTATCCCCAAACTCTCATTGGATTAGCGGCGCCTAGGACGAAGAAGGAACGCCTTGCTACTTGAATCCGTTTGGGCCTCCGCCACGATCGGAGGCCGGTCAATAAGGGTCAGATAGGGCGTATGCGTAACCAACTTGCACGAGTCGTTTTCGCTGCTGTCTTGGGCGTCGCTTCGGCGGTCGCACAGGCACCAGCTTCCTCCATCCGTTACTTCCAACAGCACGGCGAAAGCGTCGGCTCAACGTGGTCCGAAACATCTGAGGATGTCAGCGACCGCGTCGAGCTAGCGACGCGCCACGACTGGAACCTACAAGACGGCAACGACTACTCCGTGACGTCGCTGTTCCGCGAAGCACACGGCGAGTTCATGGATCGCCGTGAGCGATACGATCCAGCGATCGAGATCCGCGCCCGGTGGATGCCCAACCAGTCGATCAAGAGCGAGCCTGGCGACTTCAGCATGCTCGGGACGGACTTCGACGTCGAGTTCCCGATCGTGATCTACCCCGACTCGTATCTACTGCTCGGGATGTATCACTCCACCCGCCGCTACCAAACCTCCGACGGGTTCGGCACGCAAGGCAACCCCGGCGGCGGCTGGCCCGACGAGACCATAACCGCGACCGGTTTCCGACTCGGCATTGGCGTGTTCTTAGCCAATCACGTCCTGCTCGAGGCTGAGATCAACCCAGGCATCTACTCCGACATGGAGCAGACGCTAAAGAGCCGCGACTACGACTGTCCGTCCTCTGCCATGGTGACGGTTCAAGCGACGAACGACTTCTTCTTCAAGTTCGGCGCCCGCTACAACCAGATCTATCAAGACGCGCCGTGGCTCCCGTGGCTGGGATTCAGCTGGGAGATGGCCGAAGGGCTCCGCTTCGACTTCATGCTGCCCGAGTACGCCGAACTAGCGTGGTGGCCGTCAGCCAGCACCTCATTCGCGATCGGCACGCAGGTCACCGGCGCTCAGTACCGGCTCACGACGACCGCTACAGGCGTTGAGCAGCGCGAGGACATCAACGTGCAAGAGGTGTTCGCCTACGTTGGCATGACGAGGCGCTTCAGTGACCAGTTCTCATTCAACGCGAGAGCTGGCGCGATCCTCGCAGGTCACTACGACCTCTCGACCGGCGCGGCCAACTTCCAGCCGACCACGGGCGCCCTTGATCAAGGGGTGTACATCGACCTCACGCTCGGCATCGACTGGTAGCGAAGCAAGGCGAGCACCGGTCGACGCACCCGCCAGACAAGAACGCGCGCGAAGCGCGGCGTTGCTGGCGGGCGTCACAAGATCCGCTTGCCGAACGCGCTGCAGATCACGTCGACCGCGATCTCACCTGACTGGTTGCGGACATCGAGCACCGGGTTCAGCTCAGTGACCTCTAAGCTCCGCATCGCGCCGGTGTCGCTGACCATCTCCATCAGCAGGTTCGCCTCGCGCCAGCTTAGCCCGCCCTTGACCGGCGTACCCGTACCAGGCACATCGCGCGGGTCCATGCTGTCGAGGTCAAACGAGACATGAAAGCCTGCAGTGCCGTCCGTAGCGAATCCGAACGCCTCGGTCATGATGTCCCTGATGCCACGCTCATCGACGTCCCGCATGGTGTAGGCGTGCACGCCTGAAGCGCGAATGATCTCGCGCTCGCTCTGGTCGATGTCACGAATGCCGATCAAGCAGGTGTGCTCAGGCCGGATCTTGGGCGAGAACCCGCCCATTTCGACCAGACGACGGGAGCCAATCCCAAGGAGGGTGGCCAACGGCATCCCGTGGATGTTGCCGGACGGCGAACTGTCTGGAGTGTTCATGTCGCCGTGCGCATCTACCCAGATCAGACCCAGCTGCTCGCCCTTCTCGTGGAAGTGCTCGCTCGCGCCTGACACGGTGCCGATCGCGATGCTGTGGTCGCCCCCCAAGACCACGGGGACATCGCCTTGGTCGAGCCCTCGACGCACCCGCAGCCGAAGGCGGTCACACACGTGGTAAATCGGGTCTAAGTAGCGCGCTGACGTGCTGCCTGGGTCTCGCGTCTCAGGAGCGGGCACAGCGACATCACCATCATCGATCACGTCATAGCCGAGCGCGCGCAGCGCATCGCCGACGCCAGCAATGCGGATTGCTGACGGCCCCATATCGACGCCTCGTCGGCCCGCGCCGAGATCCATCGGCACTCCGACGACGCGCAGCGAGGCGCCTGAATCAAAGACTTTAGAACGCGTGGTCATGGGGCAGGTTTCGGCGTGACGAGCGACACCGCGTCGCCAAGTCGGGATCCAAGTATAGCCTGCGCGGAGCCGTCACGGGCGGCGACCTCCACCAACCCGAACGAGCCCATGTAGGCCAGCAGCTCACCGGGTGCGACGTCGCTGTAGGTCCGATGGGCCCGGACTTGTCGCCCGCCTATCTGAACCGCCTCCCCCAATTTCAACGGCCCGCGCAGGTTCGTGATGCAGTTGCCGTATCGGTCGACGTGCGCGACGCGGCCCTCACCCTCGAAGAGCACGTCACCAGAGACCGCGTCGGTAACACGCGGACCAAGCGCGGAGAAGCCGTAACGCCCGCTGCTTATCATCGCAGCGACAGGGGCAAAGACATCCCGCCCATCGAACGTCACAGCCTCCCGACGGATCCTCAGCTGCTCGAGATCTAATGCGCGGACTTCGGCCGCAGGATCCATCGCGATCACAGCGCTCAGCAGACCGTTGTCAGGCGCCAACCAGTATTGGCCGCGCGCCGCGACGGCCAGCGCGCGGCGGCTGCCGCCGACACCAGGATCGACGACACCGACGTGCACCGTGCCGTCGACGAAACGGTCGATCAACGACCACATGAAGAAGGCGCCCGCGCCGATGTCTTGCGGCGGTACATCGTGACTGATGTCGACCACCGTCGGCCTAGGAGCGACATCAAACAGCGCGCCCTTCATGATCCCGACATACGGATCTACCCACCCGAAGTCGGTGGTCAGCGTGACGATGCCCGACGGTCTCGCATACATGCCGTCGCAGCGAACACTATCACGATCACGCGGTCAACGTGGACCGGCAGGATTGCGCCCCACCACGCTAGTGGTCGACCGGCTCGCCGAGGACCTCGTACAAGGCCGCGCGCTTCTCCTCCATCAACGCCGCGGAGCTTGCCTCAAGACACATCCGCAGAAACGGCTCGGTGTTGCTCGGACGGACGTTGGCCCACCAATCATCGTACGTGACCGTGATCCCGTCGAGGAAGTCGATCTGACCGTCCGAGAATCTCGCCTCGACCTCTTTCATCTTGGCGGCCTTGTCCTCGACCTTGAAGTTCACCTCGCCCGTCCCGTGGTACTTACGCAGCTCGTCGGCGGCGGCCTTGAGGGTGCGCCCCTCCTTACTAAGTTGATTGAGCACCTCGATCGCCGCGAGCACGCCACAGTCCGTGTAGAAGTTCTCTGCGAAGTAAAAGTGCCCCGACAGCTCACCGCCACCGATGCAGTCCTCCTTTCGCATCGTCTCCTTCATGAAGGAGTGCCCGACCCGCTCGCGAACCGGCCGACCTCCCAACCGCTCAACTTCTTCGGGCAACACCTTGCTCGATCGGAGGTCGTAGATGATGCCCTTGCCAGGATGCCGCTCTAAGAATCCGCGCGCCAAGATCACGGTGATCAAGTCCGCGTGGACCGTTCGCCCCTCTTCGTCGACGAATGCGCAGCGGTCGGCGTCACCGTCGAACGACAAGCCCAGCGCCGCGCCGTGTTGCTTCACCGCCGCGCGGAGCACGTCGAGGTTCGACTCCTTGAGCGGGTTCGCCTCATGGTTAGGGAAGGTCCCGTCCAACTCTTCAAACATCGGGATAATCTCAAGGCCGCCGATGCGCTTGAAGATCTCTGGCGACTCGTTCGCGCCCATGCCGTTGGCATAGTCCACGCATACCTTCATCGGCTTGATGCCCTTAGCGAAGCCCGCGACGTGCGCGCACCACTCATCCATCAGGTCCACGTGCTCGCGCCGACCTTTGGCCGCGACCGGCGCAAGCTCGCCACCCTCGACCATCGCCTGAATATCCTTGATGCCCGTATCGCCCGATAGCGGGCGCGCCTCAGCGCGGCACATCTTGAAGCCGATATATTGCTTCGGGTTATGAGAGGCCGTCACGGCCATTCCGCCGTCGCATTCGAGCTTACCGATCGCGTAGTAGACCATCGGCGTCGACGCGAGCCCAACATCGACCACGTCGCAGCCCTGCGACATCATCCCGTCGATCACTGCGTCCTGGACCTCCGGCGCCATCGTGCGCATGTCACGGCCGACGACGAGGCGCGTAGCGCCGAGGAACTTGACCATCGCGGCGCCGATGCGGAACGCGGTGTCCGAGTCCACTTGGTCGGGGTATGTGCCGCGGATGTCGTATGCCTTAAAGATGCTCACTTCTTGCTCTCGGTTACGTGGTTTGGGGCGCCGCGACACACGTCGAGGCAACGCTGCACCATCTCGTCGTCGAGGTCGCGGTGCAGCACGAAACGAATGCGATTGGGGCCCGCCATGGCAGCCATGACGCCTTTGCTCCTCAGATACTCCAGCGTGCGCATGGCCACGTCCGAATGCACGTGCGCCATGACGATATTCGTCTCCGTAGCGCCGACGTCGACCTGCGCCCACGGCAGCTGCGCTAAGCCCTCAGCAAGCTCGCGCGCCCGCCGATGATCTTCGGCTAACCATCCTGGGCCGCGCTGCAGCGCGATGCGTCCGGCGGCGGCGAGCACACCTGCCTGACGCATGCCCCCGCCAAACGCCTTACGCGCACGACGCGCCTCACGGACGAAATCGACCGAGCCAACCAGCAAAGAACCAACAGGAGCGCCGAGGCCCTTACTGAGACAGAGCGTGGACGTGTCCGCTGGAGCGACGAGATCACGCGCTGACACGCCGAGCGCGACCGCAGCGTTCATTAAACGGGCTCCGTCAACGTGCACGGCGATGCCGTGTCGCCGTGCGACCTGGGCGAGATCGTCGACCCGGTCGGCGCTGGCGACTCGGCCACCCGCCATGTTATGCGTGTTCTCGATCACCAGCAGCCTCGACCGCGGATAATGGGCATCATCAACGTCCCGGACGACCGCCTCGACTTGCTTAGGAGCCAAGAACCCGTCCGCTGACGGCAACGTGCGAGCCTGCGTCCCGGACAACCTCGCGATCGCGCCGCCCTCGTAAAAGAAGACGTGGCTGCGCTCCTCGCAGATCAACTCATCGCCCGGACGGCAGTGGACGTGGATCGCCACCTGGTTCGCCATGGTGCCCGACGGCAAGAACAACCCTGCCGGCTTACCGAGCAAGGCGGCGGCCTCCTCCTCAAGCGCCGTTATGGTCGGGTCCTCGCCCCAAACATCGTCACCCACCTCAGCGTCAGCCATCGCCGCACGCATCTCAGCGCACGGCGCAGTCATCGTATCACTGCGGAAATCAGCCATCGACATCGTGGATCAGGTGCCTGCCGCATCAACGAACACGGCCAAGTGGATCAACCGCCGAGAAAACGCCACGACTGCTCCATCGCGTGACGGATCTCATCCTGGCCCGAGCCAGGACGCAAGGGGCCATAGAGCAGCCGCAGCACCTCGCGGTCGACGCGCGCGAGACGCTGGCTAGAACCGAAGACTCGTCCGCTTTCATAGACGAGCGAATCGGCGAGCAAGCCTGAGTCGTTACTCGGACCGAGCGCCTGGAAGAGCTCCTCCAGCGCCGTGTGCTGGAGCCAGCGCTTCTCAAGCGAAGGATCGATAAAGACCACCGCCCGAGTCAACTCATAGGATGAGTTCCACGAGATCGTAAACCATCCGTCAGCTCCGGGACCTGGGGACATCGCGCCATGGCGGCGCGCGAGGGTCTCCGCCTCAGCGGGGGCTTTACCGAAGACCGTGACGAATCCCTGCTGCCCGATCCGGCGGTCTTCGCTGGTCACGTAATCGAGTTCGACCCGGTGTAGGCCGTCGAGCGCTTCCGCGAGCTGCGAAAACGCCGCATCGACCGCAACGCGAAGACGCTCGGGAGCATCTACGATCAAGAAGCGGACCGGTCTCTGCCACCGCACCACGCCCGAGCGATGGGAGCCTGACTCGGCGCCCAGTAACACGTCTTGCGCCCATTGCCGCTCCAGCCCGCGCCGCATGTTATTCGTCGAGACACATGCCCCAAGCAACAACAGTGGAAGGACATAGGTGATCCGGCGAAACATCACCCTCATACCTTCGCCGCGATCCTGAGTGATTGCAACCGCCCCCTCCAGGCGCCACTCTGCGACCTTGGAACTCGAACGACAGCTCCGCTGGCTCCGCAATTACGCGCTGGTGACGTATCCATTTGCGTGCGTGCCGTTTTTGTTCCTGTTCTTCACAAAGCACGGGATGGACGCCGCTGCGTATGGAGAGATCCTCACGGCGTATTACGCGACCATGTTCATCGCGGAGGTCCCGACAGGCGTACTCGCGGACCGATTCGGGGTGCGGCGCATGCTCATCCTCGGCCCACTCTTGCTAGCCGCTGGATTTTGCACCTTCATCGCGGCACCTGGCTACCTTGGTTTCCTCGTCGGCGAGGTCCTGCTCGGCCTGGGCCACTCGGTCTTATCGGGGCCTCCGACGGTCGCACTCTACGAGTCACTGAAGGCGCACGGCCAGGAACGCCGCTACCTGGCCGAAGAGAGCCGAATCCACGCCCGGCGCCTATATGGCACCGGCGGGGCGTTCTTGCTTGGCGGCGCGCTGGTCTATCTCGGGGACGCCGAAGGCACAGCTTACGTCCCAGCGATTGCCGCGACCGCTGCCCTCAACGTCACCGCAGCGCTCGTCGCGTCCCGCCTCACGATCGAAAGCGGCGCGCGCGCCGCGAAGCAACCTGCGAGGCCTTTCCTCTCGCAGGCAGCGCGCGAGATCAGCAATGCTCCGGTGCGGTGGCTGCTGCTCTACTGGATCGTGCTGTTCACGCTCCTGCGGTTCCCCTTCCACAACTATCAACCCTACCTCGAAGCCACGTCCGAGCTGGAGCCGCTGTTCGCCAACGCTGTAGTCGTTGGTCTGCTCTTCGCCGTGCTCAACCTGTTCGCCGCACCCCTGAGCGCCAAGGTGCCCCAACTGGTGGCCCGCTGGGGACGCCCCGCGCTGTTTTGGGGAATGCCACTAGCGCTCTGCGCCTCGATCTTCGTCATGGCGCTCGAGCGACGGGCGGCGGCGGCCGGCGACGGCGTCGCCTGGATGTGCTGGATCGGGGTCGCGATGTTCTTCGTCCAACAAGTGCCGTTCGCGATGCACTGGTCGTTGATCCACGAGTTTGTCAACCATCGCATCGGCTCCCAAGCGCGCACAACGGTGCTTTCCGTGCTCTCGCTAGGTGCGCGCGCGTCTTATGCGCTCGTAAACGTTTGGCTGTTTCACCTACAAGCAGACGAAGGGCTCGCCAGAGCCCTGTTCATGACCGCTGGACTAGGCGTCGCCGCGACGGCGATCGCGCTCTGGCTGCGGCCGCGCGGCACCCTGAGGGGGCGCCAACTGACGGGCTAGGACCTATATTCAGAGCCTTCGGCGACAGGCACAGCTTACGAGCGGCTCACATCCGCGTCGGACGCTAGCGTGGCTGCAACCGGCGAAGACAGGCGCGTCCAATCCCGGCGGGCGGCCGGCAATGCGCACCCCCGACGCCCCAACCTGCACCCAACACGCTGCGACGCCGCGAGCCCTAGCGGCCCATATCGACGAAGACGCCGCCATTCTGAGAAGCTAACTGCTGTAGGAATGCCTTCTGAAAGTCGCCGATCGCGATCGCATGGATAACGATCCGATAAAGCTCGTTGTGCTTGCGGACCTCCGCGAGGATCTCCAAGGGCTCGATCAACTTGCCGACGGAAGGCCGACCGTCGCTTAAGAAGTAGATCGTGTCCAACGGCCGCTTGGCTTTGACCGCCTTCTTGTCATAGCCAGACACAGAGGCCCTCTTAGACGGCTTCGATGGGTCTACACCAAACCCGTAGAGCAGCGCCTTGAGCGTGTTGGTTTTCCCCGCCGCGAGGTTGGCGCTGCCGCTCAGGCCCGACGCGGCAAGCTCCTGCGCCTCCGTGCCCCCAAGCGGCTTGAGGCGCCTCACGAACTGCTTCGCAGCGTCACGGTTAACGACGTTGGCAGGCACCAACCGCGCCTTCCACGGCTTCAGGTCCGTCGCGAACGCGACGATGTTGAAGCTGGTGTCCTTGGAGAGCGTCTCGATCGTGTTGAGGAGTTCCGTCTGCACGATCGTGAATCTTTTGCGGTTCCGGTATCCGCGGAACTTGTCCACCTCTACGACCAAATCATCCATAGACCCCGAGACGTCGATGACGAACAAAACGTTCGTTGATGTCGTCGGGATACCTGCAAACGAGTTGGTCTCGTCTTTGCGCCCATAAAAGGCGTCATACTTCTTGCGACTCAAGACCTTCTTCGCGAGCTCCTCATCGGTGGGGATGCGCCACCCCTCAATAGACATCAGCTTGCTCCACTGCTGCTGCCAACGCTCCGGTTCAACGCCGAAGTCCAGCGCCGTAATCCGGAACAATGCCTCTGCGCACTCGGAGCGCAGTCGACCCGTAGAGCGCATCAGCTCGATCAACGGTTGAACGGCGGCCTGCGGCCGCAGCGCAGCGACCGCCTCGATCGCAGCGGCTTGGACCTGCCACTCTTCATCGCGAAGCAGCCTGATGACCGACTCGCTGCACTCGCGAAGCCTCAGCTTCCCCACGGCGTCACATGCGGCCATCCTTACGGGGGCCTCTTTTTCGCCTAGGAAGCGAGCCAACAAACCCGCCTCGCCGGCGACCCCCATCGCCGCTAGAGCGCGCGCCACCTCGTACTTGACCCCGGCGCTCAAGCGACGCGCGCCTAGCACATACTCCTCGATAGCTGGGACGGCGCCGCGGATGCGCGAGCGGCCGAGCAGCTTGATCGTGACCGACGCCTTGCCGCCGTCCTTCTCTTTTGGGAGGTCGTCGATCCAAGGCTGAAAGGTCTCTTGCGCGGAGTAACCGCCCAACACCGTCAGCGCGCTTTCGCGCACCAGCGATGATTTATGGCTTAAGGCCTTATACAACGCCGCCGCCGCGGGCGCGCACTCGTTGCCTACGAGCGTCATCACGGCCTCGACCTGCAGAGCCTCGTCCTTAGCCTTTCGGAAGTATCGATTGAACTCTTTGACGGCGTCCAGGCGCGCGTCAAGGTCCGCTTGCGCGATGAGGCCAGCGGGGCAGAGCAACAAAAAAGATACCGTCCAGAGTCGTCTCATAAGCGATCGGCTATGCGGGTCATGGGCGCTCCTACTCACGCACCTACCAAGAGCCGGAGTCTACCGCATGCCGCCATGACGTTCGCCGCATCGAAGCCCCGATCTGCCGCGCCAACATGATGGCGTCGATGTCGACAGACAGTGTTTATGCCCGGCGAGGGCCTGCGAACGCGGTCCACAAACGTCCCGCCGCACAGCCCGCGCGCGATCAAGATCCCCAAAGGGCCCTCGATGCCCCGGACGGCCCGGGTCAATGATTCCCGGGTTAACGTCGCTGCGAGCAGTATCGGGCCCGGGGCGCCACGCGCGCGCAACCTACCCGCTCACTTGCCGTCGCCGCGTCTTCGAACCGTCGCCGCGCCACTCGCGGGCTGAAGTCCCCGGGCCGTCCCGAGTCGGCGAGCAGCCACGCCCCCCAACCAACCGTCTTCTTCGCCGGACGTGTCAAGGCGAACACTCCCAGCACCTCCGCCCCGGACGATCTCGCCGACCGCAGAAGCGGGGAGCATTACCCGCTTACGTTCGCCCTCAAGCACCACATAATCTGACGACGGCCGTCGGAGGATGTCACCGCTTATGCGGTTGTGGTTAGACAACCGGACCGCCCCCTCGGTGGCCTTCTGCAAGTCCTCGAAGGCTGGCGAACCGAGCGGGGTTAACACTTCGAGGTCGCTGCGAGCCAAGGTCACCTCGCCTGACGCGACGCGTAGCGTGACCACATCCGCGGCGACCCGCTTAACCCGCCCAACGAACTGGTTACCGTTGCGCAGCTGCGCGAAGGCGCGATCACCAGGCAAAACGTCGGCGGTGGTCTGCGCCCCCGGCACACCACCGGGACGCAAATCGCCAATGAGCAGATCTTGACCAACACGTGAAAGCGGCGGCAATGCGCTCTGGGCCTTGGGGAGCGCGACGTCGTCACCCTGCTCGCCCCGCGTCGCAGTGCGGCCATCCGCGTCTCGATGGGTGCCTTCAGCGCCCGCGGGCGCGGCCGGCTTGCCGCTGCTGGGCGCGTCGATGGCCCCGCGTAGGTCATCAACAACGGGGGGCACGACACCAGCAATCAGCGCGTGCTCCTCGCCGACCACACTATCGGAGCCAGCGCTCGGCTCCGCAGGTTCGGCGACGACGAGCGCGACGCGTGGGCGCCGAAGCTTGACCGTGACGACGCGCGCCGCCGCAGCGTCTGCTCCAGCTTCGCCCGCGTCGCCCAACCCCAGCAACGAAAGGCCGGCGATCACCATCGCCAAAGAGACCGCCGCAGGCGCCAGGAACCTCCACCGAAGACAAGACGCGCGGCTAGCCGACTTGCCTTGCACGCCGTCCTCCTGAACGGCGGAGGAGCTATCTCCGGAGGCCTCTTCGAGGACGCTCCCGACGTGATCACCCGCCCGCTCTGGCAGCTGGAGGTCTTCCTTCTGCGCGCCGTCCGCGCCAGATAAGCCGTCGCCGTCACAGCCGCGCCCGGTCAAATCACCGCCTTGATGCCGAGCGGATTCGGCGGCGGCGCCGAGCCCAATCTCTGGCGACCGCGGCAAAAGCTCCAAGCCATCTTCAGCGCGATCAAGGGCGCCAGCAGCCTCCACGACGGACGCGTCGCCCGACTCGTCGCGTTGCGTCAGCGCGGCTGGGTCGAAGGCCGTCGATGAGCGGTCGGGCGACGGTCCATCATCCCCTTGTGAGGCGAGCATCTCGCCCCACGACCGATCGACGTCATCGATCAAAAACGTGTCTGGTGCGTCACCTTCAGCGAGCGACCCTCCGCGCACGCACTCGAGATCCGGCTCGCTGTCGAACTCACGATCTTCAGCGTCGCACAAAATGGCGTCTAGCTCAGTAGCGAACGCCTCCTTGGCGTCTGCGAAGACCGCGGCGTCGTCCACGCCTGGCTCACAGGCGGCGTCTCCGACACCAGCGCTCAACGTCGGCGCAGCGACCTCGTCATCGGCCATACCGCCAACCGGGTCGACCCGATGCTCACATGCTCCACCGCCGGACGTAACCGCCCCGCCGCCCAACTTCGGGACGCGGTCGGCTTCGTCCAAGAGGTCTTCGACCACGAAGTCGTCGCTGTTGTCCGGAGTTACCCGGTCACCTGTTTCGCCGTTGCTATGGGTGTCACCCGTCATTTGATCTGTGTGCGACCAATCGCTACCAAACTATCGGCACAAACGCCGTACAGGCTGAGCGTTTGGCAGCCTCCGGGAGATGCTGCAAACCCATTAGGCGAAGCTATTAGGCGCCATACTTTGGCGCGCCGCGAATGCGCTTAACCGCGCTCGCCCGCCAACTCTCGGCTAATGACGGACGTCGCCAACAGACGCCGGACGCCGCCTCGCAGGACGGTCAGCCCGAGCGCGTCGACATACTCAAGCAGCGGGATCAAAAACTTCCGGCTGGTGTCGAGGCCATCCCGCAGCGATGGGATGTCCAGCACTTCACCGTTCGCGAGGCAGTTGTCGCGGATCCGATGCAACACGGAGCGAACGACCGATGCACCATAGTAGTGATCGCCCACTTTATCGAGCCGAGCCTCATCTTGAGCGCGATCAAGCAAGGACAGTAGCGCGTCACCCCGGAGGCCCACCTGCGCGGACAATTCCTCCAAAGTGGGCGGTCGAAACGCGCGACCTTCACACTCCGCGACGATCTTGTCGAAGTGCGCCTGCTCCGGCGCAGGGAGCGGCTTGAGCCGCTCAAGGAAGAGGATTTGACCTTGGCGCCCGGCCTTCACACGACCAGCGTCCTGCAAACGGGCGAAGACAAACTCAACAAGTTGCTGCGGCAGCGTCCGCGTCGTACGAACCGAAGCCCGTTGAATCGACGCGGCAGCGGGCCGGCGCGCCAACATCTTGTCGACGCTCGCTAACAGCTCGCGCTCGCCGTCCGCGACCTGCTCCACGAGGAAGACGCGCATGGCGCGGTCGTAGAGAACAGCCGCCGAGACCTCGCCGACCAACCCGACGACATCCCCCTCACTCACACCGAGCGCGCGTGCGAGATCATCTACTGGACAGCCGATAGGCCCTGCCTGCTCGAGCTCGTGCAGCAACCGCGCGTCCGGCTTGTCGCCAGCGTCCACGATGCCCTGCAACTCGCTGCCGAGATCCTTGCGGCGATAGCGCCCAGACTCCTCCAATCGAAGGATCCTGCCGCCGCCGACAGTGACGACAGGGTTCTGCAGGCGCAACAAGAAGCGGTCGCCGGGGAAGCACGAGATCGGCTCGTCTAGCTCAAGCCGCGCGACAAACCCATCCCCTGCGCGAACATCGTTGCGGTCGAGCAGCAAGAGTTGCCCGAGCACCTCGACCGTGCCCGTGTGGAGGCGGATAGGGACACGGTGCTCCATCGCCGGCGCCCGTGGCGTGAGCGCCAACTCGACGTCTACCGCGTCGCCGCTCGCAAAGACAGCAGGCTCAGCGACCACCATGCCGCGAGCGACTCCGGCTTCCTTGGCGTCCGGCACGGAGAGCGCCGTGCTGTGACCAGCGACGGCCTCCTCGACCTTGCCGCCGTATGCGTGAATTCCGCGAATCTTGACGCGCTCACCTAGGGGCAAGACCTCTAATTCGGCACCTGGACGCACCGAACCTGACAACGGAATGCCGGTGACCACGGTGCCGATGCCCGGCAACGAAAAGACCCGCTGAATCGGCATACGAAAAGCTCCGTGGCTCTGCCGCGGCTCCACGGAAACGGCCAACGCTTCGAGCTTCGCCTTAAGCTCTGGGACTCCATCACCGGTAATCGAGCTAACGCGACAGAACTCTGCGCCCTCCAGGACGGTCCCTTTAACCAGCTCGCGGACCTCCTCTTCCGCGACCTCAACGAGCAGCTCATCGACCATATCGATCTTGGTCATGACGATCAGACCGCCGCGAACCTGCAGCAAGTTCAGGATGTCGACGTGCTCGACCGTCTGAGGCATCACCCCGTCATCAGCCGCGACGATCAGCATCGCGAGGTCTAGCCCAGTTGAGCCAGCGACCATGTTACGCACGAACCGTTCGTGGCCCGGCACGTCCACCATGCCAAGCAGGCGACCGTCAGCCAACTTGATGCGCGCGAAGCCGAGGTCGATCGTCAGCCCGCGGTCCTTCTCTTCTTTAAGACGATCCGGATCCGTGCCGGTGAGCGCCTTCACGAGGCTGCTCTTGCCGTGGTCAATGTGACCTGCCGTACCTACGACGACCGGGTGGATCTGACGCGCCATCGGACAACCGCCCGCGGGTTACGCAGGCGCCATGTAGAGGACGCGCTGACAGGAACCACAGCGCACAACCGCCGAGGAACCCATGAGCCTAGCGACGTCGTTCATTGTGATCTTGTTGTAGCACCCCTGGCAGTAGGCGTCCTCAACCTGCGAGACAGCCATGAAGTCGCGCGTCTTGTAGAGCCCCTCGTACTCCCGGAGCAAGTCAGGCGGGATCCCCTCTGCTGCTCCAGCGCGCTTCGCGCGCGCCTCGCCGATCTCATCTGCACGGTCATTGCGCATCTTCTGCGCCTCGGCCAAGAAACCCTCAAAGACAGCGCGCTCCTCTTCGAACGCCTTCAGCGTCGTCGCAGCGGCTTCACTGAGACCCTCCATCTGCTCGAGCAACTGCAGCCCGTCATCCTGGATTTGATCGCGGTCCTTCTTGACCGACTCGATCTCAAACAACGTCGCCTGGTATTCAGCGTTATTGCGACAGACGTTCAGGCGCTCGTTGAGCTTCGTCACCTGCTCGTCAGCAGCGCGCGACGCGCTGTCACAGTTGCGCGACTCAACCTCCGCCTTCTGCATAGCAGCGGCGGCCTCCGTCGCCGCACGCTCTAGCTGGTCGAGGCGGCGCTTCCGCTTCTCCTCCTCAGCCGGAAGCTGGTCGATGTCCTTGGTAAGCGAGGAGACCTCTTGGTCAACCTTCTGGAGATCGAGAAGCTTCTGAACGTGTTCGTGCACAGGGTTGAGGGTGCGAGGATCCCTGCGATCCGCGCGCGAGCAGTCTAGCCCGACGGCGGACGCGCTCAAGGTCCTGACCCGCAACTTCACCGCCCGCCAGGGCGCACGCACCCCAGCCAGGCCCCAGCCAGCAACTCACGGCGCCCCCAGAGCCGCGGAATCACGGCCGGTCGCGGCGGATCGGCTTCAGCCCTGCTCGCCGACCGAGGTGTCGAAGAAGCCCCCGAGGCGCCTCGCGCGGACGGGGTGCTGCAGCTTACGCACCGCCTTGGCCTCGATCTGGCGAACGCGCTCCCGCGTAACCCGGAAGATCCGGCCGACCTCCTCGAGCGTATACGTGTAGCCGTCCCCGATCCCGTAGCGGAGCTTGATGATCTCACGCTCCCGGAAGGTCAGAGTGTCCAAGACGGACTCGATCCGGTCCTTGAGCATCTCACGGCTCGCCGACTGCACGGGCGACTCTACCGATTCATCCTCGATGAAGTCCCCGAAGTAACTGTCCTCAGAGTCGCCGATCGGACGATCAAGCGAGATCGGGTGCTTGCTGATCTTCATCACGCGCTTGGCCTCGTCCACCGAGACCTGAGCAGCTTCCGCGACCTCCTCGATCGCCGGCTCCCGCCCCTTGAGCTGCGTCAACTTCTTCGACACGTTACGCAGCTTCGACATGGTCTCGATCATGTGGACCGGGATGCGGATCGTCCGGGCTTGATCAGCGATCGAGCGCGTGATCGCTTGGCGAATCCACCACGTCGCGTACGTCGAGAACTTGTAGCCGCGTCGATATTCGTATTTCTCTACCGCCTTCATGAGCCCGGTGTTGCCCTCCTGGATCAGGTCCAAGAATGACAAGCCCCGGTTGCGGTACTTCTTGGCGATCGAGACAACCAGCCTCAGGTTACCCGATGAGAGCTTACGCTTGGCGTCCTCATAGTTGGCGTAAGCCGTGTTCAGGAAGACAAGGCGCTTCGCCATACGATCGAAAGACTCTAGGCCGTCAAGCTGCAACTCATTCAAACGCCGCTGCGTCTCAATCGCGTCGGGGTTCTTCAACTGCGCGCCGCGATACCGCGCGTGGCGAGCCTGTAACCGCTTCATCTCGGCGATCCGGCTCTCGACGAGGTCGATCATCGGCCGGACCTTCTTGCCCTGCAGGTTCAACTCCTCGATCAAGGCTACAGCCTTCCGGCGACGCGAGAAGATGCGGCGCTTCAAGACCACCTGCCGAGTCGCCGAGGCCTTGTTATTGAACAGCTCGGTGAAGTCTGATCTGGCAGCATCATAGATCAGCTGGAGCGTCTTGATGTTGCCTGGCAAACGATCAGACAGGTCCGCCTTACCGACCTCCGGGTCCTGCTGATTCACCTTCAGGGTGCGATCAAACGCGAGCTCCCCCTTGAGCACGTCCTCGAGGATCTCAATCGCCGTGCGCATGCCAAACCCAGACGACAGCACCTCCTTACGAAACTGCTTTCGGGTCAACTCGATCTTCCGCGCGAGCGAGATCTCCTCTTCACGCGTCAACAGCGGGATCTCGCCCATCTGCGTCAAATACATCCGCACCGGGTCATCGATCTTCTCAGTGATATCGACCACCGGCGCGGCTAGCTCCGCTTCGGTAGGCTCCGCCACCTCGATCTCAGGCGTCAAATCAACGTCTTCGTCGTCACGCGACTTGCCACCCGGCCCCTTCCGGCCCGCCTTCTGCGCCTTCTCATCCTCAACGACGTCGAGGCCGCCTTCCTCGATCATGTCGATCGCAGACTGGATCTCTTCCGGCGAGTTCATGTCACCAGGGATGACGGCATTTAGCTGAGCGAGTGTGACAGAGCCCACCTTTCGCTGGGCTTTGATCAATGCCTTGATCCTCTTCTCTAGTTCGTTCTTAGCGGCCATATCTAATTAGCGGCGCGGACCGTCGGGGGCGGCGGTTAACGCAGGGGTTCATACAAAGAATAGAAGTCGTATTAAGAGCGCCAGTTGCGCTCACGTCGGTTCACTCGATGAGACCTCGTCGTCACGCGGCGGTGGCGACCCCGAGGCCTCTCTGTTCGGGTTAAGAAAGCTGGGGAGCGGACGCCCCGCTTCCGCGGAGCTCGGGCGCGCAGGCTCCTCGCCCGCGGCTCGCGGGCGATCGCGTCGCATCATCTCCATCAAGCTGGCCTGAAGCTCCATCGCGGCGTCCGTATCGCCGGCGCGCATCGCTCGACTCAGCTGCTCTCGAAGATCTCGGAGGCGCCCCTGCGCCGCGACGCGACGGCGACCATCCAGGATGCCGCGGAGCACCTCACCGGCGTCGCTCATCTTGTCCGCGCGCTCTTGCGCCAAGACCAACATCGAAGTCATCGCGGGCTGCTCCGCAGCCCGCGAGAACAAGTATCGGAACAGGTCCGCGCCAGAAGTCCGACCGATCGCTTGGCCCTCGATGGCCCATTCAAGCAGCGTACGCACGGCCGATACCTGGAGCGGCGCGTCATCCACGTCCAGCTCGACCAACAGATCGGGCTGAGAAAGGACACAGGCCAACAACTGCGCCTCAGCGAGCTGCATCTTCGATGGTAGCGCGGGCGAGTCCGGGAGGTCCGGCATCAGCTCTTCACCCAGGCCGGGCTCCGGGTCTGATGTTTCACTCTGACGGATCCGCGGAGCGGCGCGCATCAAGCGCTTCAGCCCTGCCTCCGGGACCTCAAGATGCCGCGCCATCTCGCGCAAGATCGCGACCTGACGAACCGGCTGCTCTACCTGTTCCAACAAGCGAGCGCACTCTTGCGCAGCCTTCTCGAACTCCGCTGGCTGGCTGAAGTCGAGGCGCTTACGCATCAAGCGAAACCAGACCGTCATCGCGTCATCGGCACCGTCGATCGTATCCGCGAAGCGCGCGCGACGCTCGACGACCACCTCTTCGTCATCACCGGGTCGAGCCAACACCACGTCTGCAGGATCCTTCGCGTCCTCATTCCCGTCCGACACCATGGCAACCCGGACAGACAACCGACTGTTCACTAGTTCTCGATGCGCGCGTTCGGCAGCTTGCTTACCAGCCCGGTCGCCGTCGAACATCAACACCACACCTTGATCCGCGAAGCGCTCGACGATGCGCGCGTGATCCGCGGTGAACGCAGTGCCCAGCGACGCGACCGCGCCCGAGAAGCCAGCGAGGTGACACGCGATCACGTCGGTGTAGCCCTCCATGACCACCAGCCGGCGTTCGCCAGCGTTCTTTGCCGCACGCAGGCCGTAGAGGACGCGGCGCTTACTGAAGAGCGGCGACTCTGGCGAGTTAAGATACTTAGGCGGCTTATAGTCGCTGCCGGGACGCTGCTCGCTCCCAGGAGCACCAGGCACCAAGCGACCGCCAAACGCAACCGTACGACCGCGCTCATCGACGATCGGGAACATCAGCCGACCCGCGTAAATCTCCCGACCGTTACGCAGCAGACCAGCCTGCTCTAGCACCTCTAGCGGCAGCTTGTGCTCGCGCGCAAAATCTTGCAGGGCGCGGCCAGGGCCGTTGGGGCCCGCAGGGTGATACCCGAGGGTCCACGGGACGACCGCGTCCGCCAGCCCTCGGTCATCCAGGTAACGTTGCGCCAACTTCCCGTCAGGCTGCAACAATGCTCGATGGAAGAAATCTGCGACCTGCGCGAGCGCCTCATAGGCGGTGCGCGCCTGCTGCTTCTGCTGCTCACTGCGCCCCTTCTGGAAGACCCCTTCTAGGGACACACCGGCACGCTCAGCGAGGGTCTCCATCGCCTCGCGAAAGCTTAAGCCGTCGCGCTCCATCAGCCACGTGAAGACGTCACCCGTCTTGCCACACCCAAAGCAGCGAAAGTGCTGCGTATCGCGAAACACGGTGAATGAAGGCGTGCTCTCAGGGTGAAACGGACAGAGCGCCACCAGCGTACGACCGCGCTGCTTCAGAGGCTGATACTGCTCAATGAGCCCGACCAGATCGGTGCTCTCTTTGACACGCAGCTTGGCTTCTTCGAAGCGATCCATCTGGGGGTGGGGGGCTGTGCTATCACCAGGAGCAGGACCTAAATAGACCTACAAGCCGGCGAAGGAATACGGAGATACGAGCGGGGAAATGGGGAACGAACAGCCACCTATCGGCGACTCCCGATCTCCGCTGCGCGGCGCCAGCCCTGCCTGAGGACCGAGCCGCTGCGCTCAAGAGATGCAGGAGTCCAAGCCTACCCCGAGAACTCGGCGCAGGTCCGAGAGCTCGACGCCACCTGACGCGATGCGCCCACAGCAAGGGGGTTCCATACCCGCCCCACTAGAGAGCGCCTCGCCACCACGTAGATGACCAGACACTTGCCGCAAACTGCGAACGCCTATCGAGGTAGCGCCAAGCTTTTCAAGGCTCGGCCTCCCCAGGGACCCGCGTGGATTTCGTTGACCGGGGACGTTGCGCGTTTTCGAACCTAGAAGTGTAGCACGCCCTTGCTGCGCATCAACCCAAAATGGCCCGCGAATCAGCCCTTGGTGCCGGTTCTTAGACTGCCTCACAACGCTGCCAGAGCGCTACCAGTTGATCAGGCGAGAGCTGCTCAGCGCGCTGCGCCGACAGCGCCGGAGGCAACTCTGGTGAAGGCAGCCCCAGGTCCCGCGCCGCCGCCGCCGCTGTGGTCCGAAGCGCCTTACGGCGCTGGCCAAAGAGTCGTCGTAGAAAACGCGCGTAGCGCGTTCGGGAGGACGCCGACTCCAGCACATGAGGCCGCGCGTCTCGAAGCTCGAGCTCGATGATGGAAGACCAGACCTTCGGCCGCGGCCGGAAAACAGTGGGGGCCACGTCCCGCAGCGCGCGCACTGCGAACAGGCTCTGCAGCAGGCCGCTCAAACCACCGTAGTTCGCGTCACCGACCCCCGCGGAGAGTCGCTGACCGAGCTCCTTTTGGACCAACACGATGATGCGGTCGGGGAGACGCAAAAGCTGAGCGAGTTCGGCGAGCAGCGGACCAGAGACAGAGTATGGCAAGTTCGCGACGACCATAAAGCGGCCTCCGCAGGCCCGGGCGAGCTCTCCGATACGCGGAGCCAGCGTGCGCCCAGGTCCTGAGAGCGCATCCGCCAGCAGCCATTCGATGTTTTCGCTCGCCCCCAACTCCTGACGCGCGATGTCTAGCAGTCGCGGCTCGATCTCAACCGCGAGGACCTTGCCCGCCGACCGCGCGAGCTCACGCGTCAAGAAACCCAACCCGACGCCGATCTCCACCACCGCGTCTTCTCGGCAAGCGCCTGCCTGCTCGGCGATCCAGCGGTGCAACGTAGGATCGAGCAGGAAGTTCTGCCCTCGGCTCGAGCTCGGCCGGAAACCGACGGCGGCGAGTTGGTCCCGATAGCGCGAGAACGGATCACGCGCGGATGGCCGCTCCGCAGTCATTGCAGCTCGAAGACCTCATCGAGCAGCACACGAGCCGCCGATTTCGGCGCAAGCGCGCGCGCGAGATCGGGCGAAGAGTCATAGGCGCGCCGCAGCGCCTGCCTGTGGCCGTCGCGCTGCACAAAGGCCACCAACTGCTGCCGCTGATCCTCGCTGACGTCCAGGTCCAGCGACATCAAGTGACGGAGTAGGTCCGCAGATGTTGCATAGACCCGCAAACCAGTGCGCATCCGGCGCTCTGATGGACCCTGAGTGTCGTAACGCCGCTCGCGGACGAACCGCATCTGCGTCTCATAATCCGCGCCGACGCAGCGTCGGGGCACCCCCACCCCGCCAGCGAAAACGAGCACACCCGCAGGGACCAAGCCAAAGCGGTCAGTCCAAACAGCGATGCATGGCTGCTGGCGGGCTCGACGGACGCTGCGAGCAAACGAGCTAGTGTCGGCCGACCGGTCCTGACACCACTCCAGCGGCACCGACTCCGTCCACTCACGGACGTTGCCGATCAGGTCATATGGCCAGTCTCCGCCCGACTTGCGCCCCGATTCGAACGTCCCGACAGGCATGCGCTCACCGAGGGCGAGGTCACCAGTGTTGGCGCGGGTAGCGTCCTCCTTGCTACCCCAAGGAAACGGGCTGCGGTCGCCGCCCTCCGTCACTCGCTGCCACTCGCGCGCGGACGGCAGCCGGCCGCAACGCCAGCGCGCGAAGGCGCGCGCCTGCAGCAAGTCCATACCGCCGGCCGGCAAGGACATGCGCCCGACGATCTTCACGCTCTCGGCACCGACTGCGCGCCCCTCAGCCGTATCAGAGAAGTCAGCCCAGTCGCGCTGGGTGGCCTCAAATCGATCGACGAAGAGCCCCGCGGCTTGATCGACAAGCACGAAGTCGCGCAGCGAGCCAAAGGGCCCCCTTCGACGGCTGACAGCGCCGCCCCTGACATCCATCGCCGGGTCGGCGTCGCAGGCGACCGCCAACAACGCCAGAGCGCAAGCTGACACGCGGCGGAGCACCGCCGCTCCTAGCGCTCGATCATCAGGATCTCGACGCGGCGGTTCTTCTTCAGCGCCACCGCCGTCGAGCCATCCGCAGCAGGTCGGTTTGGACCGTAGCCGGCGGCGCTGACCTGCGCTTTCGGCAAGCCCGTCGAGACCAAATAATCAGCCACGCTCATGGCGCGCTCGAGGGAGAGACGCAGGTTTGTGCCCCATCGACTGCGCCGAATTGGCGTAGCGTCGGTGTGCCCCTCAACGCGGATCGTCCGCCCCTTTAGCGAACCCATCAGCTCATTGAGCGTGCGCTTACCCCCATCGGATAAGACCGCCTGGCCAGGATCAAACAGCACTCCACCAGCGACGCGGAAAGCGACGCCTTCAGCCGTCTGCACAACCTCGACGCCGCTGACCTGATCTGCTCCGCCTGGAGCGTACCGGCTCATAAGGTCTTGGAGCTTGCGCTTCTGGTCGGCGATCCAACTCGCGTCTGCAGCGCGCGCCCCGAGCTCCTTGTTCTCGCTGCGCAACCCGGCAACTTGCACCGCAAGCTGCTGGTGGTCATCAGACAATTGTGCAATCTGAGCCTTCAGCGCAGCCTTCTCACCCTGCAGGCGACGGTGCTCTTCCGGACTCACACAGGCAGCGGCGAAGCTAAGCGCCGCGATCATCATCGTGTTTCTCATCGAATACCCCCTCTCGGGCTCGCTAGGCTGACCGTTCGTCGACACTGACCTGCCGACAAATCCGCCCGCAACGTAGCCGAATACCTATGCAAAAGCCACGGTTGAGACCGCGCAGTCTCGTCCGTGGCTCTCCTTGCCGATTGCAGAGGCCCGCGGGGCCTCGCGTGGCGACTACTTCTTGTCCGCGAAGAACGAGGTGAAGAAGCTGTCCTCGGGGCGAGACTCTTCGGTCAGCGAGTTGCCGACCATGAACGCCCAGACCATCACCAGCGCGCTGAACACCGCGACGCCGGCCACCCAGCCGGGCGTCTCGTCAGCGCCCTCGGCGGGCGAGACCGCCCGCGGGGCGCGCTGCGCCCGCGCAGCGCGAGGACGTCTCGGGATCTCCTCAACGACAACGTCGTCTTCTGCCAACAAGGTGTCTTCGTCGGAGATCTCCTCAGTAACCATCCCCGTGTCGTCTTCGAGAGAGTCCGCGAAAGACATGCTGTCACCGCCCTGCGATGCGGACGACAATGCGGCAATGTCCTCAGAGCGGAACTTCATCGGGTTGGAGCCGTCGCTGTCGGGGTCGCGATAGGCGCGGATCTCGCCCTCGGAGACCAGCTTCTTTAGCTCTTCACTGCGGAGCTGCAGTTCTCGGAGGGCGTTCTCGAACGACAGGAAGTCATCGGAATTAGACACGGATCTACCTCGTAGGCTCGTTGGGACGAGTGTTAGGAGAGGGGTTCAGAGGGAATGGTATCAGACAGATTTGCCGGCCGCAGCCGACCGCTCCATCGGGCAAACGGAGCCCGCCCTCGGACAGGGCAGGCCGGGAGTTTACCGGAAAAGCGACCTGTGAAAAGCCACTACTTACCGGAACCCGGGTTCTCATTAAGGCCTGTGCTCGCCGAACCCTGCTTTTTGCCCCGCTTATCGAACAGCTTCCGGAGATCACCGTATTCGTATTCGGACCGATCGTTGTAGCTCGGTAGCTGGAGATCCAAGTCGATCCGGCGCGCCCCCACTAGGACCACCCGGCGGTTGCCGGCGCTGCCCCCGCGCGCCTCATAGACCGCGAGCTGCTGGTTGTTGGTATCGATGAGATACAGCACGGACGTGCCGACGCCGTAGCTGCCGGTCACAGCGATGAAGCCATTGTTGGCAGAGCTCGCCCCACTCTCCTCAGCGTAGACAAACGGCGCCGACTCCGTCGGCTCCGTCGGGCTGGGATCCGGCTCCGGCGGCGGATTGATGGGCCCCCGCCCTTGCGCGCCCAGCAGACCAGCTCCAGCATCGACGAACGACGGACTTACGGTTCGAGGAAAGAGCTGACCGAGCAAAAACGCGCTGCCGATACCGGCGCCGAGGAAGAGGGTCTGGAGAGATTTATTCATGACGTCTCGCTGGCCGGCTCAGCTTAGCCCACGAGCAGGCGCAGTGAAACGGCCACGGTCGCGCCTCTGGATAGAGGGTCAAGCGCCATGATCGAAGTGGCCCGCCTGCAAAAAATGCAAGACCTGACGGATGACCCGCTCACGAACCGTGATGCTGGTGTGCCCATACGGCACTGTGACCGAGTCAGCGGCGCCTGCGAAGGTCGCCTCATCGACCCCCACCGTCCCATCGTCGTTGCCTGGAATCGAGCGGTTCCCAGGCCCAACGTCGCCGACGACCGTCCCCGAGCGGTCACCGAACGGGATCGGCTTCCGATGCTGCGGGTCCGTGGTCAGGAGCTGCAGGGCGGCACGGTCACCCATCGCGAATTGAAATCCAAACCAATGCCTGCGCTTGTCCGCCAGGATCGCACCGCGGTGAGGCGAGGCTAAGTAGACGCAGCGGTGCGGCGGACGCGCGTCGCTCATGCGCAAGTACTCCTGAATGACCAAACCGCCCATGGAGTGACCGATGAATGCGATCTCGTCGATCGCGCCTCGCCGCGCGCGCGCCTCGACCGCGTCGCGCAGCCGCGCCGCGTGGCCAGCGAGAAAGTCCTCGGTCGATGGATAGCCGACGTTGATCACCTCATACCCATGGACGGCAAGCGACCGCTCCAACCGATCCAAGGACATGGGCGTGCGCCACAGCCCATGCTGGCAAAACACGACGCGGACCTTGCCGTCCAGAGCCGTGCTGAGCGCCGGATCTTCGACCGCCGAGGCCAGGTTGCAGACGAAGTCAAACGGCAAGGAGACCGGCGCCCGCAGCGCGGTCGCCGTCACGCACCCGGCCAGCAACCACGGCAAAGTCAGCAAGCCGCGGCGAAGCCATCTGCGCCAGCCGCTACGCATCGGCAGATGCTGGGAGCCCGCCGTGCAGCCGGGGCTTAAACGGGAGTCCGGCGAGGACTCGGGTCTCATGGTCGGCGAGTTCTTGGTATCGCGATTGGACGCTCTTGCCATTCGAAACCAGCGTAGCTAGTTCCACGTAGAGGTCTTCGTGGCGCTCCTCTGCCGGGCACAAATCCCGGTAAAAACGCGAGACCGCAGGCTCCATTCCCGACAGCGCGTCCGCGAGCAGAGTCATCCGCTCGTGCGAGCGGCGCTCAATGATCGCAGCCACAAGCAGCTCATCTACGAGCCGCTCGTTGAAGTCCTTGCGAATCGCCTGCTTCATCTTCTCAGCGTAACCCGAGGAAGTTTGAGCGGCGAAGTCCACCCCTCGATCCCGCATCAGCTTCAACGAGCGCTCGAAGTGCCCCAGCTCCTCGCGCGCCAACACCGACAGCTGACGATGCAGGCGTGCGTCCAGCGGCAGCCGAAACAAGAACGCGACCGCGCCAGCAGCCGCCTTCTTCTCAAGGTGCGCCTGCTCCAGCAAGAGCTCATCTACCGAGCCAACCAACGCAGCCGCCCAGCTAGGCGGCGTCTTGTAGGTGTGGATGGCATCGCTCGCGTCGGCCGTCATGCCCGCAAGCCTAACAAGCCCGATATCGAGGCGCAGCAACTACAGCGCGGCGGAGGTTGCTAGGCGCGGCCCGCTCGGGCGAAACCTCAACTGCGATTGTTGTTCTCGAAGTAGGTGAAATCGATCAAGAACGTGGCGACCAAGAGGATCTTGCGGACCTCAGGCGGCACGTCGAGGCTGCACTCCACGCCGAAGGTGTCTGCGTCGGTGAACGCCTCGCGCAGCAGGCCGCCCCACTTCTTGCGGATCTGCCCGACCTGCTCACCTTGAAACATCAGACGGAAGGTCCCGCGCCCGAGCAGGAAGAAGGGCCCGGTGATCTGCATGACCTCCTCGCCGGCCGCGTTCTCGACCGACAGACTGCGCTGGAACCACGAGAACTTACGCTCGACGGCGCCCAGCTTCTGGTCACCGTCGTAGACCTCCATGCGCTGAAAAAACCAGCGGAACGGCTTCTCGCCCCGGCCGACCTTCTGGCCTTGCCCGTCGTAGATATGGATCGTGGACTTGCGGCAGCTACCGAACACCTGGCGGCCTAGCATCGCGCCGAACCCGCCGCCCTCTTCCGCAGCTAGACCGACGCGGTTGCCAGCCTCGTCACGGATCTCGAATTTGTTGCGGCTCTCGAAATCGATGAGGATCTCGCCCCACTCTTTTTTCTGATGGACGAGGATCCGCTCACGATTGCCGAGGATTGCATCTAAGCCAGCCATGCCGTCATCGTCGCGCACGCATGGCGCGAATACCACTCTGCGCTGCCGCGGGCGTCGCTTGCCGCTATGCTTTATCTGCCAATGTCCGCGCCGCCCGACTCCGCTTCGCCGCACCAACACAACCCGCGCATGTCTCAGGGCGGCAAACTGTCGTTCCGCAGCCGCGTACAAGACCTCGAAGATGAGCCTGGCGACCGGCTCGTGCTCGGCGGCGACGACCCGCCGGCGCTCCACGAGCTCGTCCCCGATTCTTACGACGACATCGAGGTCGAGATCGGACCAGGCAAAGGCGCCTACCTGCTCGCGGCGACTGAGGCCAAGCCGGAAACGTTTTTGCTCGGGATCGAAGCGGCGATGGGATACGCCAGCCTCGCTGCGACCCGACTCAAGGAGACCGGGCGCGACAACGGCCTGTTCCTCGTCGATAACGGCAAGCTGTTCCTGGAAGACCGCGTCGCTCCGGGCGCGCTCGCCGCAGTGCACGTTTACTTCCCCGACCCCTGGCCTAAACGTCGGCACCGCGGGCGCCGCTTCTTCACGGAAGACGTCCCCGCCACGCTCGCGCGCGCGATCCGCGACGACGGTTATTGCCTGATCGCGACCGACAACGCGGGATACGCAGGGCAGATCGCGCGGGTCATGGGCGACTCTGACCTGTTCCAGCGCGACGAGGACGAGGAGGCGCGACGCGTCGAGCTCGGTCCCGGGCACGCATTCACGCCGACCAACTTCGAGCGCAAATACATTGAGCAGGGGCGCGTGATCCGACGGTACGCGTTTCGACGCATACCCGATGCGCAGCGATGACGAGCTGGTTCGACGCAGGCACGGTGGCCAAGATGAAGTTCACCCCCGGGCACGCGCTCCGGCTCGGCGGTCGCTGGCTCGCGGTGTTCCCGCTCAATGACGGATACCGCGTCATCGACAACGCTTGCCCGCACGCCAACGCGCCCCTTTGTGACGGCACGGTGCGAGCAGGCAAAGTGATCTGCCACCTACACCTCTGGGAGTTCGACCTGACGACCGGCGAATGCGACGTGGGGCCCGGATGGGCGGTGCAGACCTACGCCGCTCGCGTCGTCGCCGGCCATTTGCAGGTCGCGCTCCCCTAAATAATACGGGCGCCGCGGCGCGCCAGAACTCGCGGGTGAGCCAGAGGACCTTCGCACTCCGCATGGGTGACGGATAGCATGCTCACCGCATGACGGATGGCATCACTGGAGATCGCTACGAAAAGCTGAAGGCGCTACGAGAAGCCGGGACCGACGTGTTCCCAGCGCGCGTCCCAAAAGGGGTCGCGGTCGCGTCCGTGCTCGAGGAGTTTGACGCGAAGGTCGGACAGACCCTCACGGTCGCGGGTCGCCTCTCGCAGGTGCGAGACTTTGGCAAGCTGCGCTTCTCGCACCTGACCGACCGCACGGGCTCGATCCAGATCGGGTTCCAGCGCGACCACCTACCCGACTTCTGGCCAACCCGAAAGAAGATTGAGAGCAATGACCTCGTCAGCATCACGGGCGAGGTCGGGCTAACGCAGAAAGGCGAGAAGACGATCTGGGCCAAAGAAGTCATACTGGCAGCCAAGGCCCTGCGGCCTGCGCCTGAGAAGTGGCACGGCCTCCAAGACACCGAACAGCGCTACCGCATGCGGTACGTCGACTTGTTCGCGAACCCGGACGTTCGTAGCACGTTCGCGCTCCGCTCTAAGATCCTACGCGAAGTCCGGAACTACTTCGACTCGCGCGACTACCAAGAGGTCGAGACGCCGATCCTCCAGCCGATCTTCGGCGGCGCCGCGGCGCGCCCCTTCACCACACATCACAACGCGCTAGACATGCCGCTGTTCCTCCGGATCGCCCCGGAGCTGTATCTGAAGCGGCTGATCGTAGGAGGCATGGAGCGGGTATACGAAGTCGGACGAGTGTTCCGTAACGAGGGGATCAGCACGCGGCACAACCCGGAGTTCACCATGCTCGAGAGCTACGAGGCCTGGGCGGACTACAAGGACATCATGGAGCTGGTCGAGGGCCTGTTCGGACACCTCGTCGACGCCGTGCTCAATGGCGACGGCGAGGTCACGTTCCGCGGCGAGGCCTACGACCTGAAGCCGCCATTCCAACGCGCTCGATATCTCGACCTATTCGCTGAGAAGAACCCAGGCGTCGACTGGTTCGACCACGAGCAAGTGCTCGCGCGCGCGAAGCACCTCGGGCTCAAGACAGATGGGGTCGAACCGCACAAGCTCGCCAACGACGTGTTCGAGGAGACGGTCGAAGACACCTTATCCGGGCCGGTCTACGTGCATGACTACCCGACCGCGATCAGCCCCCTGGCCAAGCGCATGCCTGACGACCCGCGCGTGACCGAGCGGTTCGAGCTCTTCATCGCAGGGATGGAGCTCGGCAATGCCTTCTCGGAGCTCAACGACCCGATCGACCAGGAGCAGCGCTTCGAGGCGCAAGTCATCGACAAGGACGACGAGACGCCCGGTGAGGTAGACATCGACTACGTCACAGCGCTTGAATACGGGATGCCGCCGACCGGCGGCCTCGGCATCGGCATCGACCGCCTTTGCATGCTGCTCACGGGGTCCACCTCTATCCGCGACGTGGTCCTGTTCCCCTTGCTCCGCCGCGTCGACCAGCAGCAAGCGGTCCAACCGACGAACGACGACCCCGGCAACGCCGAGGCAAACGCCGCGGAGTAGCCCCGACCTCCGCCCCGAACCTTGACCCCCGCGTTCAGCCCGTTCCTGGCGCTGCGTTACCTAGTGACGCGGCGCATCAACGCACTCTGCGTGCTGGGGGTTGCGTTTGCGGTCTGGGCGATGCTGATCGTCGACGGCGTGTTTACGGGCTTCGTGACCAACATCCACACGGACGTCAAGCGGAGCTCACCAGCGCTCTTACTCACCGACCTGCCACACAACACTAGCTACGAGCAGCTACGGGCGCAGCTCGAAGGAGACCCTGATGTCGTGGCGACCGCGCCGCGACTTCGGCACCACGGCCTGCTGCAAGCGGTCCAGAGTCAGCGCGGACGCCGCGCCGCGGCGAGCTCGCAGCTTGAGTTCGACCGAGCGAGGACGAACAACGGCTTCGCCGTGCTGCTAGGGATTGACCCGCAGCGCGAGCCCAAGGTCATCGACATGGACGGCTGGCTCGACCGCGGCCCTGAACAAATCGCGCGGCGCGGCCGCCAAGACCCCCGCTCTCCTGTGTTCGATGAGCCTGACCAGGACCGACGCCAACAGCTGCTCGTCCCTGACCAGGTGGAGTATGCAGCCCGCGTCCAAGCCGGGTTACCGCGCGACGAAGAGCCAAAGCGCCACCAAAGCGTTTGGCCTGGCGTACTGCTGGGATGGCCGCGAGTCTTCGCCAACCGTCAGGCCGTGCAAGGCGACCCGTTTGACGTCCTCTGCGTTGCCTTTCCCAGAGAAGACGCCGACGGCGCCGTGATGCGCCCACACACGACCCGGATGGCGTTTGCAGGCTGGTTCAGCGCTGGCAGCAGGATGTTCGACGAGACCACGGCGCTGGTCCCCATCGAGACGTTGCGGACCATGCTGGGGCATGACGCTTATGACCCCAACAGCGTCGACCTCGTCACCGACGTCGCGATCCAACCGCGCGCGGGCCTGACGCCTCGAGCCACTGACGCGCTCCGGGCTCGGCTTCAAGAGCGTGCGCAATCAGCGTTGAACCCAGACAGCCCGCCATGCGCCGTGCTCGACTGGCAACAGCAGAACCAGACGTTCCTGTCCGCGGTCGCACAAGAGCAAGCGATGATGGAGATCGTGCTCTTCGTTGTCATGCTGGTCTCAGCGTTCGTGATCTACACGACCCTACACATGATGGTGACCCAGAAGGTCAAAGACATCGGCGTCATCGCCGCGGTGGGAGGCGCGCCTGGCGGCATCGGCGGCATCTTCTTGATGGGCGGCATCATCGTCGGCGTCATCGGCACGACCATCGGCGTCGGCGCAGGGGTGCTCTCGTCTATCTGGCTGAACCCCGTGAATGATTGGCTCTACTCACAGTTCCAGGTCGAGCTGTTCCCGCGAGGCCTGTTTGATCTCGACGAGGTCCCCGTCCACCTTGATCCATACTGGGTCACATGCGTCTCGGTCGGGGCTATCCTGTTGACCGTCGTGGTCGCGTTGTTGCCAGCGCGGAAGGCGGCCCGACTCAACCCCGTGACCGCGCTGTCTTACGAATGACCAAGCCGCCCGAACCCGTCCTCAGCGCCACCGGCGTCCATAAGAGCTACGCGATCGGCGACCGCAAGATCCCCGTCCTCCGTGGCGTGGACCTGTCCATCCAACCAAGCGAGAAGGTCGCCTTGCTCGGCGCGTCAGGCGCCGGCAAGTCCACCCTCCTGCACCTACTCGGCCTGCTCGATACGCCGACCGAGGGCGAAGTAAAGGTCTTCGGCAAGAGCACGATCGGCTCGTCACCTGCCGAACGTGCCAAGGTCCGCAACGTACACATCGGCTTCGTGTTCCAGTTTTATCACCTGATCCCCGAGCTGACCGCGCTGCAAAACGTGATGCTCGCGCAGATGATGAACGCCTCGGTGCTCAGCTACTGGGGGCAGCGTAAAAAGTGCAAGCAACAGGCCGTTGAGATGCTCGACCAGGTCGGCTTAGGAGACCGCCTGCAACACCGCCCTAGCGAGCTCTCAGGCGGCGAGCGGCAGCGGTGCGCGATTGCCCGCGCGCTCATCGCTGAGCCGAGCGTCGTGCTGGCGGATGAGCCTACCGGCAACCTCGACTCGCAGACCGCAGAAGGCGTCATCGAGCTGATGTTCTCCATCCAACTTGAGCGCCAGATCGCCTTCTTGCTCGTCACGCATGACGAAGCGCTGGCGCTGCGCTGTGACCGCATCATCCAAATGAAGGACGGCGTCGTGACGGAACAGCAACAGGTCCGCTGATGTATCGGCTATTCCTCGCCATCCGCTATTTGCTGACCCGCCCCATCAACCTGCTGGGGATGAGCGGGATCATGATCAGCGTCTGGGCGCTCGTCGTCGTCGTCTCGCTGTTCAGCGGATTCCTACGAGTGATCGAGGAGCACGTCCAGTCTGCGACCTCAGATGTGATCGTTAGCGACGTGCCGAGCTGGACGAGTTGGCCCGAATTACAAGCGACGCTAACCGACGATCCCAACGTGCAAGCAGCGTCCCCGCGAGTGCTTCACTACGGGATGCTCAACCCGCCAGGGCGCCGGCCGCCACCAGCCCCGCTGCCAGGAAAGAGCGCGCTCCATGGCGGCGACCAGCCGTTCCTATTTGTCTACGGCGTTGACGCGAAGCTCGAGACAGCAGCGACCGATATGGGCGCCTGGCTGCGAGCGCCGGAGATACCCGCGCGCCTGCGCGTCGCCGACCCCAGCGAACCGCTCGCCGGGCTCGACGGCTCACCCACCGTCCTGATCGGGCTCCAACGCATGCAGCGAGAAGGGCTCGCGGTCGGCGATCCGCTCCGGCTCACGACCGCGAAGATGGCGCCAGACAGCGACGGTCGAACGAGGCCCGTCAAGATCGAGATCGACCTCCGCGTCGGCGGTGCTTACCGAACCGAGCACGGCGGCTTCGACGGCAACAACGTCTTCGTCGCGATCGACACGCTCCGCACGCACCTGTTCCCGAATGAACCCGAGCGCGTGCAAGAGGTCGCCGTCGACGTTCGTGACGACCAAAAACTAGGCGTCACTGCCGAGCGCCTATCGCGCAGCGTGCAGAGGCTCACCGAGCACAACGGGGTCGGCTACGGCCGCGTACAGACTTGGCGGGAACGCAACGCCCAGTTCTTAGCGAACGTCGAGCACCAGCGCGGCTTGATGAAGATTGTGCTGACCGTCATCATGGTGGTTGCAGCCTTTCTGATGCTTGCCACGCTGTCGATGATGGTCAGCGAGAAGACCTCGGACATCGGCATTCTGACTGCGATGGGCGGTACCCCGGGCGGCGTCACCTCAGTGTTCCTCGCCTGCGGCATCGTCATCACGCTCTGCGGCGTCGGGCTGGGCTTAGGGGTCGGCGTGGCGACCTCGCTATACCTTGAAGAGATCCGCCAGGGGCTGCTCTGGGCGACGGGCATCGACCTGTTCCCGCTCGACGTCTACAACCTGCAACGAGTCCCGTGTCGCATCGAGCTAAGCTGGCTGCTTCAGGTCGCGGGGATGGCGCTCGTCACGGGGATCATCGTCTCCGCCCTGCCCGCGCTGCGCGCCGCGCGACACGATCCGCTGATCTCCCTCCGCGGCGCCTGACCAAAGAACCATGAACACGCGCACCCCGACCAGAGTGCTCTGGACCGCGCCGCTCGCGCTGATGGCGGCGTGCGCAACTCACCCAGGGGCTGCTCAAAATGGCGCCGTCGGGAGCGTGCGGCGCTTCGTCGCCGCAGAGCTGAGCGCGAACGCGATCGCGGAGCAGGCCAGCCAAATCACGGCGCTGCCGCGCCTCCTCGGCGCCGAGCTAGAGCGCGTGCATCATTGGCCCGACGTCGCGCGAGGCCTCCGCAGCGAACTTCGCGGGGCGCGGCAAATCTCCAGGCAACTTTATAGCGGCGCGCGCGCAGAGCTCGCACGACGCCCCCGCCGCTTGGACCCGATCACGCCCAACGTCCGCGACTGGGAGCAGCACATGGCGGACGACCTCGACCTCACGATGCGGTTGCTAGGGACGAGCCCGCATCCGCTGAGCGAAATCAGCGACCGCTCACACCGGACGGACCCGCGTGACAACCGTGACGAGCTGACGTTCTGGCAGCGCCTCAGACGGCGCCTGCGGCTCTAAGGCTGACGCCGTGAACTTCCTACTGCTACAGCCTGACGAGGTCGACGAAGACGGCCTCGCGACGTTGCACGGACGCCGCGCACGCCACCTAGCCCAGGTTTTGCGCGCTGAACGCGGGCAGCGTCTTCGGTGCGGCCTACTCGATGGCATGCTCGGCGAGGCCGTGGTCGAGGCCATCACACCTACAACCGCGACGGTCCGAGCCAGCTTTACTCGCCCAGCAACGCCGGTGCACGACGTCCTACTCCTGGCCGCGCCAAGACCCAAGGTATTGCTCCGCATGCTCGCGCACGCCGCCGCGCTAGGATTCGCACGCGTCATGCTGTTCCGCTCGTGGCGCGTGGACAAAACTTGGCTGCAGAGTCGCGCGTTCGACCCCGACCTACAGCGCGCGCAGCTGGTGCTCGGTCTCGAACAGGCTGGTCGAACACGGCTACCCGAGGTGCTGCGCTTCGACCGCTTCAAGCCCTTGGTGGAGGACGCGCTCCCGACGCTGGCGCTGCCAGCACAACGCTTCGTCGCGCACCCTGCCGCGCACAACTCCACGCGAACGCTCGGCCCCTTACGAGGGCCCTTCGCGCTCGCCCTTGGCCCGGACGGCGGGTTCCTCCCGTACGAAATAGAGCAGCTACAAAGTGCGGGGTTTTGCCCGATCACTATGGGGGCGCACGCACAACGCACGGAGACCGCGCTGGCAGCGCTATGGGGGCAGCTAGATCTCATGCGCGGCCGCGCTACCTTCGGCAAAGAATGACGCTGCGTGTCGGACTATCAGGCGCGGGACCTCAGGGACTCCGAGCGCTGGACGCTATGGAGCACCAGCGTCAATGCACCCTCGCCGCGGTTCACGACGCCCGCGAAGACCACGCTAAGCGCTTCGCCGACGCCGGCGACCTCAAGTTTTGGACGTCAGACTTCAAGGCGATGCTTGGCTACGGCGTCGACTTCGTCGTCCTCGCTGGGCCGCTCGCAGAGCGCTTAGAGCAAGTGCAGCTAGCGGCGGAACAAGGCCTCCCGGTGCTGCTACACACGCCAGCCGCGCCCGACCTACCGACCATGCAAGCGATGACCGCGATCGCAGCGGAGCACGAGACTCGTATCGGTGTCTACACCCGCCATCACGCAGACCCGGTGATCGAGCAGCTACGCCGGATGATCGCGGCCGACTGGATCGGAGGCGTGACCACGGTGCAGTCCATCGTCGGCGACGATGAGCTGCTGCGCACACGGTCCACAGCCGAGCAGGTCGACCCGTTCATTGACCTGGCGAGCGCTCACGTTCACCTGGCCACCTCGCTCATCGGCCGCCGCGCGCAGAGCGTCACCGCACAAGCAACCCGCGCGTTTCTCACAGACGCCAACGACAGCGGCGTCGCCACCGTCGTGCTACGGGGCAATGTCTCGTGCACGTTCTCAGCGACCCGACTCGCGCGCGCCGACGCGTTCGCGATCCACGGCACCGACGGTGGTGTGCGGATGGCAGGCGATCGAATCTGGCTACGCGGGCATCGCCCGTTCCGCGGCCACGTGTTCGACTACAAAACGCCAGGCGTCGAGCAGGTGCTAGCGCGACGAGACATCGAGAGCACGCTGGCCGCGCATCGCACCAAATGCGAGCTACACGGACGCTTTGCCCGATGGCTTGAAGACACGGACGACTACCCAGTGCCCGGCGAGCAAGCGGTCGTCGACTTCGAGATCCTTGACGCGATGACTCGCGCCGCCGCGCTCGGTGTCCGGGTCGAGTTGTGAACTACCGGTCACCATATTGGCGAGCGTAATAGTCCTGGTAGGCGCCGCTGCGCACCCGCTCCCACCACTCCCGATTCTCAAGGTACCACGCCACCGTCTGGCGCAGGCCCGCCTCAAAGGTGTACTCAGGCGTCCAGCCAAGCTGCTCCTGAGCCTTCGATGAATCCATGGCGTATCGCAGGTCGTGCCCAGGGCGATCTTTAACGAACGCGATCAAGTCCTCGCCCTTACCGACCAGCTTGAGGATCTCCTTGACGACGAAGATGTTCTCTCGCTCAGCGTCACCGCCGAAGTTGTAGGCCTCACCCTTTCGCCCTGCCTCCATCGCGCGCCTGATCCCTCGACAGTGGTCGAGGACGTGGATCCAGTCGCGCACGTTCTTACCATCGCCGTAGATCGGCAAGGGCTTGTCTTCACGCGCGTTGGCGATCATCAGCGGGATCAGCTTCTCGGGGAACTGGTACGGGCCGTAGTTGTTCGAGCAGCGCGTGATGACGCAATCCATGCCGTGCGTATGCACCGCAGCGCGGACGAGCAAGTCGCTGCCCGCCTTCGACGACGAGTACGGCGAGTTCGACTGGAGCGGCGTCTGCTCGGTGAACAAGCCCGTCGCGCCGAGCGACCCGTAAACCTCGTCCGTGCTGACGTGGACGAAGCGCTCTACACCGCTGTGGCGGCTCTGGTCAAGCAGCACCTGCGTGCCCACCACGTTGGTCTGAACGAAGGCCGTGGCGTCGAGCACCGACCGATCGACGTGGCTCTCGGCGGCGAAGTGAACGACGACGTCAGGCCGGTGCTTCGCAAAAACTTCGGCCATCGCCTGCGGGTCGACGATGTCGCCGCGCACGAACGTGTAATTCGCGTGGCCATCCACGTCGCTGAGGTTCTCAAGGTTGCCGGCATACGTCAGCAAGTCGACGTTGACCATCTGATGATCGGTATCGGTGAGCATCATGCGGACGAAGTTCGAGCCGATGAAGCCGGCGCCGCCGGTCACGAGGATCTTGCTCACGGTTAGAGTCCTGGAGTCAAAGTGAATCAGTATTGCTTACCGCGCAGCTTGCCGCTCGCAGCGTCATCAGGGAGATCTCGCTGGAGCCGCTCATCGAGCGGCAAGTGCCTCGTCAACGCGTCAAGATAATCCGGCAAGCGCTTGCCACGTACGTCGGCGAGCTTATCCGTGTCGAGCACAGACCACGAGGGGCGCGCTGCCGGCAGCCCAAGGTCCGCTGCAGACTGTTCACCGACCTCGACGTCCACCTCAGCGATGCGGAGGACCTCAACGGCGAATTGATGCCAGCTACATTGCCCCTCGTTCGCGGCGTGATAGATCCCGCCCGCCGGCTTGAGCTGCGACAAGTCCAACAATGCTTCGGCGAGGTCATGCGTCATCGTCGGGCGCCCCGTCTGATCCGTGACCACCTTCAGCGGCTGACCAGCCCGGGCCCGGCTGAGGATCGCCCGGGGAAAGTTCTTGCCGCCGGGCCCGAAGACCCAGCTTGTCCGCACCACATAAAAATCATCACGACCATGAGCGAGCACCGCCTCTTCTCCGAGGCGCTTGCTGGCCCCGTAGACCGACAGCGGGTTCACCGCTGCATCAGGAGCGTACGGGGTCCCCTGCTGGGCGCCGTCGAAGACGAAATCCGTGCTCACGTAGGCCATCCCAGCGCCCATCTCGGCCACCGCTTCGGCCACCCACGCGGTCGCCAGACCGTTGACCCGGTACGCGGTGAGCGGGTCACCCTCACAGCCATCGACGTTGGTGATCGCCCCGCAATGCAGCACGAACTTCGGCTTCGCCTGCGCCAGCCCGCGCCGGATCGCGGCGCGGTCATCCAAGGGCATCTCGGCGACGTCAACGCCCGCCGACGTCATGCCGCGCGCGGCAGCCAAGTGCATGATGGCGCGGCCTAGCTGGCCCTTCGCACCCGTCACCAGCAAATCGCAATCGCTCGCCATATCCGTGTCAGATATCCATCCGATTCGCGCCACCCTCACGCACCAGCGTCGCAGAGCGGTATAGCGACTCAAAGGTGCCGGCGTCTGTCCACCAGCCGTCGAGCGTCTCGCTCGTCAGTTTGCCGCGGCGACAGTATTCGTTGTTCACGTCTGTGATCTCTAACTCGCCCCGATCCGACGGCTTCAAGGTCCTACAAATATCGAACACGTCTGAGTCGTACATATAGATCCCGATCACCGCCAAGTTCGACTCAGGCTCGCGGGGCTTCTCGACGATCTGCAACACCCTGCCATCGTCACCGATTGTCGCCACCCCGAACCGCTCCGGATCATGCACCTCTTTGAGCAAGATCTTGGCGCCGCCGCCTTGAGCGCGAAAGTCATCCGCGGCTTTCTTGATGTTGCCCTCGATGATGTTGTCGCCGAGAACGACGCAGATCGACTCACCTTCAGCAAACTCCTCCGCGAGCTTGAGTGCGTCTGCGATGCCGCCCTCTCCCTCCTGATACGCGAAGCCTAGCCTCCGCAAGCCAAAGTCTGAGCCGTTACGGAGCAGCTGCAGGAAATGCCCGGCGTAGTTGCCGCCAGTCACCACGAGGATGTCTTGGATCCCGGCGTTCACCAAGCATTGGATCGGGTAGTAGATCATCGGCTTTTCAAACACCGGCAGCAGGTGCTTGTTGGTGATCTTGGTCAGCGGATAGAGCCGACTCCCGAGGCCTCCAGCGAGGACAACACCTTTCATTTCGCTTGCTCCTTTTGAATCTGCTCAAGGTACCACGCAAACGTCCGACGCAACCCCTCCGAGAAACCAACCGCCGGCGAGAAGCCAAAAACCTGCTTCACGCGGCGGATGTCCGCCAGAGAATGCCGGACGTCGCCAGTTCGTGGCGGCGCCATCGTGGGCGGCGGAGTCGCCTGACCAGGCAGCTGCTCTTGGGTAAAGGCTAGGAGCTGGTGATAGACATCCATCACCGTGATCGAGTCGCCGTAGGCCAGGTTGACGGTCTCGCAGCCCTGACTGTCGCCGTCCAAGCAAGCGATCACGCCGAGCACGAGGTCATCGACGTAGGTGAAGTCGCGAGCCTGCCCACCGTCGCCGTCGATCCGAACCGCGTCGCCCAATATCAGGTTGCGACAAAACGCCGCGATGACACCCGAATACGGGCTGTCAGCCGGCTGCCGCGGGCCAAAAACATTGAAGAAGCGCGCCACCACGACGTCGAGGCCGAACACCCGGGCGAACGCTCGGCAATAGAGCTCACCCGACAACTTCGCCGCGGAGTACGGCGACAAAGGGTCCTCGCGCAGCTGCTCGTGCTTCATCAGCTCCTCCTGGTTGCCGTATGCAGAGCTGCTTCCCGCATATACAACTCTCGCGCCGGCCTGCTTCGCGGCGTGCAGAACCACCACGGCGCCAGTCGCGCAAGCGACGTGCGTATCAAGCGGTTCCTCCAACGACCTAGCGACGGAAGGCAGCGCCGCGAGGTGGACCACTTTATTGACGCCGTCCATCGCGCGCTCGACGTCTGCCTGACTAGCGACCGAACCTTCGACGAAGCGCACGTCCAGGCGGTCCAAGTTTTCACGGGCCCCAGTCACGAGGTTGTCGAGCACGACGACCTCACGACCTTCGCCGCAGAGGCGCTCGCAGACGTGCGAGCCGATGAAGCCCGCGCCGCCCGTCACCAGGACTCGATCCTTGTTCACGCTACCGCTCATAACAACCTCCGGGCGGCCTTCTCCGCGGTGTACCACTCACAGAACTTCTTCACGCCGTGGGCAAGCGGCGTCGAACAAGAATATCCCAGGTCACGCTCAGCACGGGAGATGTCCGCGTATGTAACCGGGACGTCACCGGGCTGGTCGGGGAGCCGCTCCAACACTGCGGACTTACCGAGAGCCTTTTCCAGGTGCGCGACAAGCTCCGCCAACGAGGTCGTCGCGGCGCCACCCAGATTGTAGATCTCGTAACCCGCGTCTCGCTCCATCGCCCCCCGCACCCCGCTGACGATGTCTTCGACGTAGGTGTAGTCACGCCGTGAGGTGCCGTCTCCAAAGAAGGGGATCGGGTCGCCGTCCGTGATCATCCGCGAGAACTTATGGATGGCCATCTCGGGGCGCTGACCAGGACCATAGACCGTGAAGAACCTCAGGCAGGTAACCGGGTTTCCTTTCAGGTGATGCCACGTGTAGCAGAGCACCTCGCCAGCCTTCTTGCTGGCGGCATAAGGGGAGACCGGACGATCAACGCTCTGATCTTCGCCAAACGGCACCTGCTCATTGCCCCCGTAGACTGAGGAGCTGCCCCCGAAGACGAACCGCACCGCAGGATCTCGGATCTCGTTGAGGAGCAGTTGGGTGCCGGTGACGTTGACGTCCATATAGCGCGCCGGATCTTGCAAGCTTGGCCGAACCCCAGCGAGCGCTGCGAGGTGGACGACGACGTCGACGCCGTCGACGCCGCGACGACACGCATCGCTGTCCCGCAAGTCGCCCTGAATAAACGAGAAACGATCGCCGCCAGAACCGCGGAGACGATCCAGGTGGCGGCGCTTTATCGCCGGATCATAGAACGGGTCCAGGCTGTCCAAGACTCGGACATGGAGGCCCTCTGCTAGCAGCCTCTGCGCGAGACATGAGCCGATAAATCCCGCTCCGCCAGTGATCAATACTTGGTTCATGAGACACGGCGCCCGCCATTTGACGGAGCTGTTCCGACGATCACCATACAATGCGCTTCTCCCCAAATTGCGGGAGACCTGAACATCTCGTAACGGATCAAGACCAGCGCAACCACGAATGCCCTACAATTCCGCCATGGCTAGCTTCCACGTAGTGTCACTGATCGCCGCGATGGCCCTCTCCCAGGGAGCCGCTCCAGCCCAAAAGCGGCAAGAGCCGCCGGTCGACAAGCTCGTCCCCAAGCGCATCAGCGAGCTCAAGGGATACATCAAGAATCGGAAGATGACGGACGACTTCCAAGCGATCGGCCTGATGCAATCGCTGACCCAAGCACCCGAGCAGCAGAACTCACGCGACAAGAAGAAGATCGCCAAGGGGCTCGGAGACTGCTTCAAGCTCGGCAAGGTACGCGAGGGCGGCAGAGATCGAATCTATCGCCAAGCCGCAGACGCGCTGGCCAAATACGACGCCGACGGCGCCAAAGAGCTCGCGAAGTACATCGACAACAAGCGCTTCAAAGACAACCTCTCGCTGCGCGCGCACATGCTCCGCGCGCTCGGCACAACACAAGACGACAAGCAGATCGAATACCTAATCGAGGTGACCTCACGTTCACCCCACAGCGGGCTGCGCGCAGCTTCGGGAGAGGCGCTAGGCAACTACACCGACGCCGACATCAAAGACAAACGGGAGATCGTCAAGATGATCATCCGCGCCTGGGGGAGCCTAGAGTCGGAGGCCTCGCGACCTGTGGGGAACGACCCAAACGGGTCGGTAGATTTCGGCCCAGGTAACGCGCAGGCCATCCTGGGCGCCTGCCGAGGCAAATGGAGGACAACCATGCACAAGCTCACCGGCGTAACGAACCGCGACTTCAGGGAGTGGCAGCGATGGGAGAACAAGAACAAGCGCTGGAAGAACTAGCCTGAGGCCGCTGCAAGCAACCCCCCGCCGGCGCTGATTGACGGTAGAATATCCGCCGCGGCACACCCCCGCCGCGCTGCCCGCATGATCCATGTCCGCACCCTGAGCGCCGCGCTCCTGCTCGCCTCCTTGACGGCAGGCCAAGAGGCTCCGGCGAAGCCAACGCCTGCTGCGTCCCTCGTGATGCAGCTCAAGGCCCGACGGCTCGACGTCGAAAAGGCGGCGGCAATCGTCGAGGAACTCCGAGCGCGACCGACCCGGTTCCGGATCCAAGCCTCTGCCGCCCTGCGTAAGCAATACCTCGAGCGTCAAAAGCAATACGGCAAGCGCTCCGCCCAGGTGCTCGCGTCATTTGAAGCCGTCGCCAAAAAGGCTCAAAGGCGCCTGCTCGGCCGTGACGGCGCAAAAAAGGTCGCAGAACTCCGCGCCGAGGCCCTCGCCGTCACCCGCGGACCAGGCCTGAGCAAGGCCGCCATATCGCAGGAGATCGACCCAAGGATCCAGGAGCTCGGAGAGCTCCTGCAACCGAGCTTCGCCGCGATCCTTCAGGCCGACGAGGGACTTGACCTGGAGCTCACCGAGCTGCGCGTCGCCCACGGCGAACTGCGTGATTGGTACTCGACCTACGCGGCGGCGACCGAAGGTCTCGAGCTTCACGAAGACGCCCAAAAACACTTCCGCAAGCTACCAATGCCTACGGGTCCGGGACCGGAACAGCAGATCGACGAAGCGATCACCGGCGCCACGTTCACAGGGCTCCCGATGACCGCCGCCGACCACAAGGCGCTCCAGGCAAACGAGGCGCTCCGCAAGACCACGCCGCATCAAGAGTATCTCGGCACCCTCGAGCTCAACCGCCTCCGCTATCTGCTGGGCCTCAGCCTACTGCGCATCGACGCGAACCTGTCCGACGCGGCGCGCGACCACAGCAAAGACATGATGAACCTTGGGTTCTTCTCGCACACCTCGCCGGTCAAAGGCAAAGAGCGCTTCGGGCAGCGAGCCGCCAACTTCGGCGCGAGCGCGTCCGCTGAAAACATCGCCGCCGGCCAAAGCACTGGCCGCGGCGCCATCCGCGCCTGGTGGTACAGCCCGGGACACCACAAGAACATGCTCGGCGGCCATGGCCGCACCGGTCTCGGCCAGAGCGGTCGCATGTGGACGCAGATGTTCGGCGGCTAAGCCTGACGACGGTGAAGCACCGCTAGGAGGACGACCCGTCGACCGAGCGGCGGATCCCGAGAGGGTTGTCATCGCGAAGCTCGGCGGGCAGCAGGTCATGTGGCCAATTCTGCCAACATACGGGGCGCACCCAGCGGAGAATGGCCGACGCACCCACCGCGCTGAAGCGGGCGTCCGTCGCTGCTGGATAGGGTCCCCCATGCACCATAGCCGGAGACACCTCGACGCCAGTGGGGACCCCGTTAGCGATCAACCTGCCGACCTTACCGCGCAGCTCATCCACGACCGCCGCGTAGCACACAAAGTCGTCGCCCTCGCCATGGACCGTCCCTGTCAAGTGACCCTCCAAGCTCGCCAACGCCTGCTTGAGCTCAGCGTCTCCCGCGCAGGCGACGCCTAGGATCGCCGGCCCATAAATCTCGGAGCGGAGGCGCTCGTTGCCCTCAAGCGCTGCTGGCGTCGCTAGGACCAAGGCCGGACAAACCTCGCTAGGTCCGGCTGCATCGCCAGCGCTCACGTCGACCTCAACAGGCAACGAGGCGACGTCCGCCATCGCTCGCTCGAAGCCCGCCTTGATCGACGGGTGCACGGTAGGGCCAGGCTGCGCGCTGGTCAGTTGCTCTCGGAGCACCGCCGAAAACTCGCCCGCCCCATCTCCGTCCAACCACAAGACCATGCCCGGGCTGGTGCAAAACTGCCCCTGAGCGAGCAGCGCTGAGGCCGCTAATTGCTCGGCGATCTGGCGACCCCGCACCTTCATCGCCTCTGGCAAGACCACGACCGGGTTCACCGACCCCATCTCCGCGAACACCGGGATCGGCTCCCGCCGTTGAGCGGCGAGGTCGGACAGCGCGCGGCCACCAGCGTGAGAACCGGTAAACCCCACCGCCTTTATCGCGTCATGGCGCACCAACGCCGCGCCGGTCTGATGCGTGCGACCGTGAAGCAGTGAGAATGTCCCATCCGGCAGCTCATGCTTGCTGACGGCGTCTCGCACCACGCGGCCGACCAGCTCGCTCGTTCCCGGGTGCGCGGGGTGCCCCTTCACGATGACTGGGCAGCCCGCCGCCAACGCGGGCGCGGTGTCGCCGCCCGCGACGGAATACGCCAAGGGGAAGTTGCTCGCACCGAAGACCGCGACCGGCCCGAGCGCGACGTTCATCCGACGCAGATCCGGCTTAGGCAGCGGCTGACGCGCCGCGTCCGCGTGATCGATACAGGCGTTGACCCAAGAGCCTTCCTCGATCAAATCCGCGAACTGGTTGAGCTGCATGACGGTCCGCGCGCGCTCGCCTTGCACTCGAGCCGCCGGCAAGGCCGTCTCTTCCTGCACGCGCCGCACGAGCGCATCGCCCAGGTCGTTGAGGCCGTCCCCGATAGTCCGCAGCAAGGCCGCGCGCACCTTCGGCGACGACACAGCCAACGGCGCAGCAGCAGCATCAGCAGCAGCGCAAGCGCGCTGGACCTGGGCCGCTGACGCCTCGGCGTAGCCCGGCTCTAGGTCACCGCCTTTCGCTGCATCCTGCCCGAAGAACACCTCGCCATCACCCTGTTCCGCGCTACCCGCGACAAAGTGAGAACCCTGAAGCTCAGACATCAGGCGACCTCCGGACGCGGAGTCCGCGCGGCAGAGGCAGCGAAAGCAACGAGCGACATCAAAAGCTTAGCCATTGCCTTCCACGAAACGGTGCGCGCCCCTTTGGCGCAAGCCTGCCTCCAAGCATTGGGGCCAGACATCCGCTCTAGACTCCATTGCGGTCGCGCCGCGCGCGCCGGGACATCCACCACCAGCCGCACGCAAGCCGGTGGCAGCACGCTAGATGCTTGGCACGCCCATGGCGAAGCGGCATCGTGCAGGTATGGGAGACCGAGCCAACCACGACGGCGCGCCCAGCGCCGACGTCGCTGACCGCGAGGAGGACCAATGAGCACGAACGACTTCGATCACGCGCCGGTTAATCAGTGGCTGGGCTTCCAGATGAAGGAGCGGTCTAAGGAGCGAGTCGTGATCGAGCAGCACGTGCGCCCCGAGATGCTGCAGGAGACCGGCGTCGTCCAAGGCGGCCTCCTCACCGCGCTCGCCGACACGGCCGCCGTCTACCTCCTGTGGCCAGACCTAGACGGCAGCCAGAGCATGGCGGGCACTTCGGTCAGCATGCAATTTCTCGCCGCAGCACGACACGGCGACGACGTCCTCGTCGCGACATCCACCCCCCTACGCATCGGCCGCACCATCGCGGTGTGCGAGAGCGTCGTCACACAAGGGGCGCGACGGATATGCAAAGGCACCTTCACGTTCCTGCTGACTCGCAAGCCATGACACCCGTCCTAACAAACGGTCCGGAGGACGCGACCGCGACCATCCTCCTCGCGCACGGGGCCGGCGCAGGGATGGACCACGAGTGGATGACGACCATGGCGGAGGCCCTCGCAGCGCGGAAACTCCGCGTGGTGCGGTTCGAGTTCCCCTACATGCACGCGCGCAGAGGAGGCCGGCGCCCTGGACCCGACCGGATGCCAAAGCTGCTGGCCTGTTACCGCGAAGTTTACGCTGCGCAGCGAGCGCCCGTATTCCTCGCTGGCAAGTCGATGGGTGGCCGCGCCGCGACCATGCTCGCCGACGAGGTCGTCTGCGCAGGCGCCATCGCGTTTGGCTACCCATTTCACCCACCAGGGAGACCTGAGACGTTACGGACAGCGCACCTACAGACGATCAAGACGCACACCCTCATCGTCCAAGGCGAACGTGACACCTTCGGCGGACGCGGCGAGGTCGCTAGCTACGGGCTGGCCAAGACAGTGCAGTTCTGCTGGCTCGAAGACGGTGACCACTCACTAAAACCACGGCGGCGGAGCGGCTTCACTCATGAAGGCCACTTGGCGACGGCCGCTGACGCAGCCGCAACGTTCTGCGCGGCGTTGACCTGCTGAACACAAGAGCCGGCTCAGCGGCTGTGCTCAGCCTCGAGGTGACGCCTCAGGACGTCCCCGCCCATATCGCGTTCGAAGTCTCGCCAGACGACGTGCACGTGGTTGGCGTCGTTTTGAGTGCAGTCGTACTCAATCGCGAACCGCCGCCCATGGATCCGGTAATAGTGGCCCTCACCACGTTCCGTGGAGCCCGCCCACGCAAAGCACAACTCATCCAGATCCCGGGAGCGGATCCGCCCCAACTCTGCCTTGGCCACCGCACCTCTAAGCACGTTGACGTGCAGCTCCAGCAACTCCCAAAGCTTGTCCTGCTGCAGTGCGCTGAGGTCGCGCCACGCGATGCCGCGACGCTCTCCGAGCTGCTCGGGCTCCTTGCCCGGGCCGAGCAAGACATCAGGCGGAGCGTCCGGGGCGTAAACGGCCGCTTCAAGCTGCTCCGGCGACAAGAGCGCCAGCAGCTCGCGCGCGAGGTCCTCTTCGCCGCCAAGGGGCGCAGTCCGCGCCCATTGCTCAGGCGCGCGGTGCGGGCTCGCGCCGAGGAAGTGCGGAGTGTGCGCGACCAAGACGCCGTCGACGACGATCATGCGCAGCGACAGGTGGTGGCCTTGGAACCGCACCGAGTAATCACCCGAGCTCGTATCGATGCAGACCAACATGGCGTAACGACCAGGGTCTCGATGCGATGCTGGCTTACCGGGCTTCGAGTTCATCTCGAACAGCACCCGCTCCAAGTCGACGATCGCCATCGACTTAGCAAATCCAGACGCCCCAAGCATGACGCGCAAGACGTCGTGGGCTGCCTCTCGCTGGTCAGCGTCGAGCGCGCCCATCTCAACGCCAGCGTAGCGACCGGGGACGAAGTGCCACCTGGTCGCCTCAGCGTCGGAGAGCGGTCGCACGGCGACCACCAATTGCGCCGCGGTCAACGTGCCCAGAAAACGCTGCGTTGCCGCGGTCAATTCGGCCGTTACCGCGGCGACACCGCTGACAGAAGGAGCAGCGGCGCAGGCGGAGAACAAGACAACAACGCAGAGGACGAGTGAGCGCATCATTCCTTAGAGAGAGCATTCGCGACGACGGCAGCCTGTTCGGCCTTATGCCGCTGGAGAGAGCCCGTAGCCGGGCTCGCCGCGGCCTTACGGCACGCCTTTGCAGCCCATTCGAAGCGGTCACGAACGAACTGCCACGAGCCCATATTCTCAGGCTCCTCCTGACACCACACGAACGCCGCGCTGGCATAGCGGTCGCGCAGCGCCGCCAACGCGGACTCGGGCCAAGGGTAAAGCAGCTCCGCGCGCACCAGCGCGATGGTCTCGTCGTCGCCACGCGCGGCTTTCAGGTCGTAATAGACCTTGCCAGCGCTGACCACGACGCGCTCGACCTTCGACGGATCTTGGATTGATTCGTCATCAAGGATCGGCCGGAAGGAGTGCTCCGACAAGTCCGCCAACGATGAGCCAGCGTCTCGCTGCCGGAGCAGGCTCTTGGTCGTCATAACAACCAGCGGCCTGCGGTCCGGGTCTAGCGCCTGCGCGCGGAGGAGGTGGTAGTAGCTCGCCGCGCATGACGGCATCGCAACCCGCATGTTGTTCTCAGCGCAGAGCTGCAAGAAGCGCTCGAGGCGTGCGCTGCTGTGCTCGGGCCCTTGACCGTCGTAGCCGTGAGGCAAGAGCAGACCGACAGATGACTGCTGCTGCCACTTCGCGTCGCCGGCCGCCAAGAATTGATCGATCTGTATCTGCGCCCCGTTGACGAAGTCGCCGAACTGCGCTTCCCATAACGTCAGACCGCGCGGCGTCGCGACGCTGTAGCCGTATTCAAAGCCCAACGCGGCCTCCTCGCTGAGCAACGAATCCACGATGAAGAACGTCGCCTGCCCCTCCTGCATATTGTTCAGGGGAACGTAACGGTCCGCGGTGTCAGCGTCGTAGAGCGCCCCGTGGCGCTGACTAAACGTCCCCCGACCAGAGTCCTGGCCAGCGAGCCGGACAGCCACCCCATCGCAGACGAGGCTGGCGAACGCGAGCGCTTCACAGGTCGCGAAGTCGATGGGCTGTTTGCCATCGACCATCTCCGCGCGGCGACCCAACACTCCCTTGACCTTCGGGTGGGGCGTGAACTCCGACGGCCAATCGAGCAAGCGCTCACTCCAGGCGATGAGCTGCTCGCCGGTGGCGCGCTGCGCAGGCGGCCGCCACTCCACCTCACCGACCGGGTCGCCGAGCGTGACCGGCGGCGCCTCAGCGGCACGCACAGACGCCAACGACTCCTTCAAGCGCGCCTGCACCTTGTCGTCGTAGGCCGCGACGTCTTTACGCGAGAGGACCTTCTTCCGGACCAGGTACTCTTGGTAAATCGTCCGCACGGTCGGGTGCGCGTCGATCGCGGCGTAGAGCAACGGCTGGGTGTAGCTGGGCTCATCACCCTCGTTGTGGCCGTGCCGGCGGTAGCACACGATGTCGACGACCACGTCCGTGTGAAACCTTGACCGGTACTCCATCGCGAGCCGGATCATCCTTGCAGCCGCGAGCGGGTCGTCACCGTTGACGTGGAAGATCGGCACCTGGATCGCCTTCGCCACGTCGGTGCAGAAGGGCGTGCTGCGCGAATCCTTCGGCGATGTTGTGTATCCGATCTGGTTGTTGACGACGATGTGGATCGTGCCACCAGTGCGGTAGCCGCCCAGCTGGGACATCTGCAGGGTCTCGAACACGACACCCTGACCGGCGAACGCCGCGTCACCGTGGACGAGGATCGGGAGCACGTCGTCCCAGGCCTCAACCTCTGACTTATCGCTGAGCTGGTCCTGCCGCGCGCGCGTCACCCCCTCGACAACAGGGTCAACTGCCTCAAGGTGGCTCGGGTTGCATGCAAGCTCGAGCGCGACCTTCTTCCCCGAGAGGGTGATGTAGTCACCGGACTCTCCGAGGTGATACTTGACGTCCCCGGAGCCCTGCGCCATCGACGGGTCCAACCAGCCCTCAAACTCGCCGAAGATCTTGGTCAACGGCTTGTTCATCACGTGCGCCAACACGTTGAGGCGGCCCCTGTGCGCCATGCCGATCACAGCGCGAGAGACGCCCAGGTCCGCGGCCATCTCCAACAACGCATCGATCGTGGGCACCAAGGTCTCCCCGCCCTCTAGCGAGAAGCGCTTGTGACCGACGAACCGCGTGTGCAAGAACTGCTCAAAGGCCTCTGCCTCGACCAACTTGTCGAGGATGCGGAGCTGAGCGTCAGGGGTGAGCTCCTCCTCGTTGCGGTTCCCCTCCATACGCTCTCGGAGCCACTGGCGATGCTCCTGGTCAGCGATGTGCATGAACTCCACGCCGACGTTACGGCAGTAGGTCAGGTGCAGGGTCTCCTGGATTTCACGCAGCGTCGCGAACGGCTTAGGCGTCACGCCGTCACTGTAGAAGGTGCGCTCTTTGTCCCAGATCGACAGGCCATAGGTCGCCATGTCGAGCTCAGGCAGGTTCTTTGGCTCGAACGTCAGCGGGTCTAGCTTCGCCAGCACGTGACCACGGACGCGATAGCTGCGGATATAGGTCATTAACCCAGCAGCGCGCTCAAGGTTCTCAGACTCCCGCAGGCTAGAGCCCAGCGGCGGCCGACGATCAACGCTGTTCCGGACCGGTTGATACGGCACCCGCATGGAGCGGAAAATGTCGTCGTAGAAACCCTCCTGACCAAGCAGCAGCTTGTGCATCCAGTCCAAGAACTGACCGGACTCAGCGCCCTGGATGACCCGGTGGTCGTAGGTGCTCGTCAGCGTCATATCGCGGGACACTCCGAGCTCAGTGAGCGTCTCTGCAGCGGCGCCTTGGAACGCTCCCGGGACGGTGATCGCGCCGGTCGCCATGATGAAGCTCTGTCCCGTCATCAAGCGAGGCAGGGAGCTGACCGTGCCGATCGTGCCGGGGTTGGTCAGCGTGCAGGTCGTGTCCGCGAAGTCCTCGGGGGTCAACTTGCCGCTGCGCGACTTCTGGATCTGCTCATTGAAGGCGTCAAAGAAGCCCGCGAAGTCGAGGTTGGCGCAGTCCTTGATGTTCGGGACGACCAGCGTGCGACGGCCGTCCTTGCCCGGAAGATCCACGGCGATGCCGACGTTCAACGACTTGCCGAGGCGGCGGAATGGCTTGCCGCCCTGCTCGACATACGTAGCAGCCATCGATGGGATGCGCAGGGTCGCCTGCACCATCGCCCAACCGATCAGGTGCGTAAAGCTCACCTTAGGCATGTATTGCCCGAGCTGGTGCCGATTGATCGAGTGACGGTTCTCCTCAAGCACCTTGACCCCGACCTCCCGCGTCGATGTCGCCGTCGGGACGGTCAGGCTCTCGGCCATGTTCTTGACGATCTTGCCGGCGATGCCGGTCAACGCCGTCAGCTCATCACCATCCTGAGTCGTGGCAGGCATGGGGGCCGCCGCAGGCTTGGGTTTTGCCGTCGCGCGCTGCTCTGGCGGCAACTCTGTTTCGAACCAGCTGCGCCACTCAGCAGGCACCGACTCAGGCGCGTCGAGATAGTCACCGTAGACCTTCTCCGCGTATGCCGCGTTGAGGCCGAACACTTCTTCGAAATCGGGAGCTTGCATCAAACGCGTCCTACTTACGCGAGGTTACCCGCTCAGGCGACGGACTGGAGCACCACCCTGGGGAAAGCCGCCGAGGTGACGCCTGATTTAGGCGTTGCGACCGCCGCGCTGCGCGCGCTAGGGGTCACTTCTTAGCCAACATCAGCACCATACGACGGCCTTCTTGACGGACTGGCGATTCGACCTTGGCGACATCCGAGAGGTGCTTGACCACCTCCATGATGACCTGCTCACCGACATCCTTGTGGGCCATCTGCCGGCCCCGGAACAGGCAACAGACCAGCACCTTGTCGCCGCCTTCCAGGAAGTCACGCGCCCGATTCACCTTGGTCTGCAAGTCATGCTCGCCCGTACCCGGGCGCACACGCAGCTCTTTGACAGAGACCTGGTGCTGCTTTCGCCGGCTCGCTTGCTCTTTCTTCTTCTCCTCGTACTTGTACTTGCCGTAGTCCATGATGCGGCAAACAGGCGGCCGCTGGTTGGGGGCAATCTCTACGAGGTCTAAGCCCTTACGGACCGCCAAGGCCAACGCGTCGGCTGTCTCCAGGACACCCAATTGCTCGTTGTCCTCGTCGATGACGCGTATCTGACGAATCCTGATCTGGTGGTTGATGCGCGGCCCTCGGTCCTGCGGGGGGCGCGGACGTCGGTCAGGACGCGGCATGAGGCCTCTTCAGCTGCTGCAGTTGGATGTGTATCTCCTTGGAATCTGAATACGGATCGCCCCGACCGCGGCAAGCGCAAGCGGCCCGTGGAGCTTCACTAGGGTAGATGGCCAAAGGCCTCACCGCAACGGAGTATCGAACTCCAGCGACCCGGGAGGCCGGAATCCAACCAGCCCAGCGACCGCCTCCGCCAGCGCGCTCAGTATCCGAGGGTCCCGACGCCAGCATTCGTCGCGGTCCAGCCGAAGACGTTGGCCGCAGGGTCCAAGACGAACGCCTGATTATAAAATACGGCGCCAAACAGGCTGGGCTGGGTCGGCAGGGTCCAGCTCCAGGTTGCGCCCCCACCGCCACCGCTCACGAAATCTACGACAAACGCATCGACCAACTGACTGCAACCACTCATCCCAAGGGCAGACAGATCGAGCGGCAGCGATAGGCCGCTGGTCGTCAATGAAGCAGACAGGCCTGTAGCCACCAACGCTCCGCCGGCGGGCAAGCCTCCGAGCGCCAAGGCAAAGACTCCCCCCATGGCCGGCCTGCTGCCTACTTGAGCCGACAGCGTAGGAACGCCAAGCGTCCCCGAGCACGACGCGCCAAAGGTGGCATACGTCGCGAGCGGCGAAGCGTCTTGCCAAGCCGTCGTATAGACATTCCACATCGACGTTAAGACGACGCTCTGCAACGCGCTGCCCGTATTGACATCTACGATATGGAGCTCACTCGGAGCATTGAGGAACGTCGGCGTCGAGCTGACGGCTGCGCGAGCC